>OOAH01002212.1_pt1 | contig 14288 bp, 10 predicted proteins | sample 1671801 | NCBI WGS metagenome assembly OOAH01 (sample SAMN06348194, study PRJEB24527) | human gut metagenome | biome: human gut; feature: ankylosing spondylitis patient; material: feces | host: Homo sapiens | place: China | collected 2015-10 | reverse complement strand
TTGCCCGTGTGATGCGCGCAAGGCTGGGCGATACTGTCATTCTATGCGACGGCAATGCCGTGGAATACACCGCCACCATCACCGGCTTTGGCGATGAGTGTGTGGAGTTCCGGGTGGAGCCGGGCTATCCCAGCGCCGCCGAACCCAGCGTGGAGGTCACTCTGCTGGCCGGCTACCCCAAGCAGGACAAGCTGGAGCAGATCATCAAGCACGGCGTGGAGCTGGGCGCAGCCCACATCGTGCCCTTCTTCAGCCGGTATTGCGTGGCGGCCCCCAAAAAAGAGGAGCAGAAGAACGAGCGCTACAACCGCATTGCAGCGGAAGCCGCCAAGCAGTGCGGCCGCGGTGTTCTGCCGGATGTGGCCCTGCCGCTGGCAAACTTCGGGACCGTGTGCCGCACCTTTGCACAGTACGACCTTGTGCTGTTCTGCTACGAGTGCGGCGGCGCGCCCCTGCGCGACTTGCTGGCCGCAGCAAAGCCCGCCGATGGTGAAAAGCTGAAAATTGCCATCGTGACTGGTGCCGAGGGCGGCTTTGCCGCCGAGGAAGCCGAGATGGCCGCAAAGGCCGGTGCCAGAACGGTGGGCCTTGGCCCCCGCATCCTGCGGTGCGAGACCGCCCCGCTGGCCGTGCTTGCTTCGGTAATGACCCTGACGGGGAATCTGGAATAATGCTTTGTGCTGCCCGGCAGCGCCTGCGGGCCTTCCGGACAGCAACAAGGGGCCGCTCCCGGAAAGGAGCGGCCCCTTGTTTTTTATTGTTCCGCTGTGCAGACGCAGGGCAGATCAGTCAATGAGACCCTTGTCCTTTGCATTCTGCCAGGTAAGGCAGACACGCAGCTTGCTGACCGGGAAGCACGGATGGAACTTGTTGTTGTCCTCGTCGAACTTCATCAGCTCCTGCTCCACCATCCAGTGTGCAGCCTTCTGGGCATCGGTGTCATCGGCGTCAATGTCCGCATACAGGTTCTCATCGGTCATGTTCTGCGGCTCCGGCTTGTCTGCACGCTCCCAGACCAGCTCTGCCAGCTCGATGCGGTCAGACGGCAGGGGGAGGCCCTGCATGTTCATCAGACGGTAGATGCCGGTGCCGGTCTCATAGGCACCCAGGATTACAGCGCCGCCGATGATGACACCGGGCAGGACGGGGTCCACGGGGCCCACCGGGTCCACCGGGTCTACCGGGTCCACAGGCGGCTCCACGGGGTCCACGGCTTCGTACATAGCTTTGACCGTCACGTTGCCTTCGGGCATTTTAAGGATTGCCTTGGTCTGGTCCTCCTCATTGGGGAAGGTCAGAAGGTCACGCAGGTCATTCTGTACAACGCCGTTCACCTTCACGAACCAGACTGCGAACTTCTGTCCATCGGGGGCTGGGTCTGCGGTCAGGGTGACCGGGGTGCCTTTGTCGATCTCGTCATTGGGGTCAACCTTAGTGTCAACGCCCCCGACCTTGATCGTTGCCGTGGCATCCTCGGCGGTCAGGGTGTAGCCGGGTGCCCGTTGGGTCAGGTAATAATAGCGCTGTGCCTTGTCATACGCCACGCGGTAGCTCTCGTTCTGGCCCACAAGGTGCAGCTTGTTTGCATTGCCTGCGACCGTGAGCTGACGGCCTTCTTTCGGGTCGGCAACCTTGATGGTGGCGGGGGTGGTAAAGGTATCGCTGATGGTGATCTCCTTGCCGGAAGCGAGGTAAATATCGCTGTCGTTATTCTCAAACGTGGCGCTCTTCAGCTCTGCGGAGGCGTTGCTGCCCCAACCGAGATAAATGCCGTATTCGCTGTTTTTGATCGTGCAGTTCTCAACGACCAGATTGCCGCCGGCCTGATCATCGTAATCCGACCCTGCCGGTTCGCCCGAAGAAATGGCAGCATTGCCGCCCGTGCAATCCACAGTGGCATCCTTGACGCTCAATGTGCCGCCGTTCCATACCTTCAGTGCAGGGGACTCGTAGCCAAGATTAAGATACTGGTTGGTGTTGGTATAAGTACCGCCGACAAGGTTGGCGGTGGCGCCCGTCACAAACACATCGCAGTAGGTTCCGGTGACTTCGGCATCTGTGACGTTCAGCGTTGCACTATTGGCGACGCGCAGCGTCGGACGATCTTTGTATCGCGGGAGGTCCTTATAGGTGCGGGAGTAAGAGCCGCCGACGATATTGACCTGACTGTTCATGGCGTTCATGACCCAGCCGACGCCGGTGGCTTTCACATAATTGAAGGACGAGCTGGGGGAATCATTGATCCAAAACGTTGCGCTGAAGCTCTCGCTGCAGTCGTAGGTGCCGCCGTTGACGATCACATTGGCTCCCTTATCTGTTTCAATAGCACGCAGGACGGCGTTCATGGTGAGATTGTTAAACGTCCAGTCGCCGCCGCACAGATAGCATGCGGCGATGTCGTCACACGGCCAGTTATAGATGCCGCCGTTAAGCACTGCGGTGCCCGTGAAGCTGTTTTCGGCATAGAAGCAGCGGTTGAAGGCGAGGCCCTCTGCCGTCGTGATGGTCTGCCCCTCAGCGTTGACGGTCACGCTATTGGCTCTGCAGACTGTAATAAAGGTCGCATAGTCGTTATTGTGACTGTGCCCACCCTTATCAAAGGTCGTTTCTCCGGTGACGTTGATGACCACATCCTCGTCCTCAGCGTCGATCACGATCCCCTCTGTATAGGTACCGCTTATGGAATAAACCTTGCTGCCGCCATGCTCTTCAATGAACTTCTTGTTGATGGTCTCGCCGCCGGTCAGGGGGCAGGCCGCTGCCTCCGCTCCGGAGGGCTCTGCAGGCGCATCGGAATTTTCCTGTGCGCTCACAGTGCGTTCAAATTCTGCACTTCCCTCCAGAGCAAATGCGCTCACGGGAAGGACAGAGGTCATCATGCAGCCTGCAAGTACCGCACTGATGAGCCGTGTGCCAAACTTCTTCATAAAGATGACTCCTCTCTCGTTTTTTTCGTGCGTTCTGTAAAAAAATGGAAGAGGAAATGCTTTCGCAGCCGCAGAAAAAACAGCCCGGAACGACCCACAGATCGTTCCGGGCTGCTGTGTCAAAAATGGTTTGGAGCGTCAGAGCTCCAGCAGAGCTTTCTTCACATTCAAAAGGTTCTGCGGGCTCACCGAGAAGCTGCGCAGGCCCAGCTGCAGATACTGCACCGTGTTGGCCGGGTTGCCCACCGCAAGGCCGCAGATGGTCACCGGCACATTGCGCACCTTTGCGGCATCCAGCACCATAGTGATAAGCTTTTTCATGGCGCTGCTGGCCGGGCGGTAGTAGTGCTCGGCGCTGGCAAGCTCCCGGTCTGCCGCGTGGGTGTACTGGGTCAGGTCGTTGGTGCCGACCACAAGAAAATCGACCCCGTGCTCTACAAATTCCTCAGCGGTCAGGCAGGCAGCGGGTACGCTGAGCATCACGCCGAACTTTGTATCTTCGTTGAACGCCACACCGCGCTCCCGCAGGTGCTCGCGGCAGCGCTCCACCACACGCATGGCTGCGTCCCAGTCCTCCACATTCGTCACCATGGGGAACATCACCCGCAGTGGGCCGCGGGCGGCGGCGCGCAGCAGCGCACAGAGCTGCGTCTCGAACTGGTGGGGCTGGCGCAGACTGTTGCGGATGCCCCGCAGGCCAAGCTTGGAAGACTGCAGGCCCTGATAGGCGTCGGAAATGGTGCGGTCTGAGCCAAAGTCGAAGGTGCGCACGGTCACCTGACGGCCCTGCGCCGCCGCCAGACAGGAGCAGTAGAAGAAATACTGCTCCTGCTCGTCCAGAATACGGCCCGGCAGCATCATGTAGCCGGTGCGCAGCAGGCCCACGCCCTGTGCGCCGGACTGCATGGCCGTGTCGATGTCCTCCGGCCCAAAGCAGTTGGCCAGCAGCTCAAAGGCCTGGCCGTCCTTTGTCCTGTTGGGCAGAGCATGCAGCTGCCCCATCTCTTCGTTCTCGCGCTGCAGCTCGCAGATGCGGGTCTCGGCCTGCTGGCGGGCGGCAGCGTCCGGGTCCAGCGTGCACTGGCCCCCGGTGGCATCCAAAATCACGGTGCGGCCGTCGCAGTCGTCCAGAAAATCCCGGCCCACCTGCACGATGCCCGGGATATTCATTGCCCGGGCAATGATGGCCGCGTGGCTCTGGCCGCTGCCCTCGGCGGTGATGATGCCTAAAATCATGCCGGAGGGCACGCTGAACAGGTCGGTGGGCATCAGCCGCTCTGCCGCAAGGATCACCGGGTGGTCCAGCGCCAGCCACATGCGGGGGCGGTTGGTGATGATGTTGATGACCCGGCGGCTTGCGTCGAGAATATCCACGCTGCGCAGCTGCATGTAGGGGTTATCCTTCATGTTGGCCAGCTGGTCGGCGTAGCGCTGGCCCACCTGATTCATAGCCGCTGCCGCGCCAATGCCTGCATTGATGCAGAAGCGCACCTCGTTCATCATGCCCTCGTCGTCCAGCATCATGCTCTGGAACTGGAAGATGGCCTGCTCGCTGGGTGCGGCGCGGTCTGCCATGGATTCCAGCTCGTCCTGCGCCGTGCGGATGGCATCGGTGAGCAGCTGCAGCTCCCGGGACGGTTTAAAGGGGCCCACGGTCGTGGTCTCCACATGGTGCTCCAGACGGCTCACCTGCCCCAGCACAAGGCCGGGAGAAGCGCAGGAACCTTTATACACTTTCATGTTCGGTCACCTCCGGCAAAAGCTCGGCTTCCGGCGTGGTCAGGGTGCGCCAGACCAGCGCCTGCAAAAAGGTATTGGGCAGCAGCGCGGCCAGTGCGGCCCGCGCCGCATCGGCACTGCCCTCAAACAGCGGTGCAAAGCTCTGCATCCGTGCCTGATCGCACTTTGCAAGGAATGCATCGCACAAAGTATGGGTGGTGTAGTAATGGGCCGGGTCCACACCGGCATCTTCCGCGGCGGCTTCCAGCGGGGCAAGGTCGGCATCCTTCATCTTGGCCAGCAGCAGGGCCGCATCCGCCGTCAGGGTGACCGGGTATTTCTCCCGCACGGCCTTTTGCACCCGCTCAAATTTTGCGTGGAACGCAGCAGCATCCGCGCAGCTCTGGGCATCACAGGAGACAGCATAGGCACACCCCCGCAGATATCCCATAGCGCGGCGGGTATCATAGTAGCCCAGCTCGATGTTGCGGCGGGCGGTGTCGGGGTCAAAGTGCAGGATATCGCCCAGCTCCCAGTAGCTGCGCACCATCACGGTGGGCAGGCCGGTGAGGTTGGGGCGGGTGATGCCCACGCCTTCCAGATCGACGCACACCAGTTCATCCGCGCCCATGCGTTTGGCAAGACCGGTGGGCATGTTGTCGCTGTAGCCGCCATCCAGAAACTTGACCCCGTCGATCTCCCGCGCACGCAGCGCCGGGAAGCAGGCAGCGGAGGCCATCAGGTAGTCCTTGACCTTTCCTGCCGGGATCTCGTCCAGCGTCAGCTCCCGGGGCTTTAAGCCCCGCTGCTCCACCGTGACAAGACCGAAGCGGATGGGAGCCGCGCGCAGGGCATCCTCGTCCAGCACCCGCTCCACGATCTCTTCCAGCGGGGTCACATCCATGCCGCCGGCTTTCACCACGCTGCGCAGGAACTGGTGCAGGGCCGAAAGGTCGGCATCCTCCTCCGGCAGCTCCATCACATCCTTGCTGCGGATGGCCAGCCACATATCGCGGGCCGTCTCGTACTGGTCCAGCACGAACATGGCACCGTTCAGGCTGCCAACGCTGGTGCCGGTAATGATCTGCGGGTGCCAGTCCAGCTCCATCAGCGCGCGCCACACACCCACCTGATAGCTGCCCCTGGCTCCGCCGCCCGCCAGCACCAGAGCTTTGCACGGAGCACTGCGTTCATCCATTGCATCCGCCTCCTTTGATCGTTTCCGGTTTTGTTCAGATTATAGCATAATTCCAGAGAAATTTCTTCCGTTTTTTGTAAATTGATGCCTTTCTCCCGGCAAAGAAACATGGTATACTTGTCAGGATTTCAAAAGGAGGCATTCTAATGCACTGCAAGCAATGGATCTTTGATATGGACGGCACCCTGACCGACAGCATGACCGTGGTGTGGGAGGGTGCCCCCGACGCACTGCTGCGCCGCTATGGCCGCACCCCGCGGGGGGATCTGCGTGCCACACTGCTGAACATGGGAATGCAGGAGGGCGCACAGTATCTGATCCGGGAGTACGGCCTGCCGCTGACCGAGGAAAGCTATTTTTCCGTGATGCGCGAGGTGATTGCCGAATTGTACGAGACCGTGGAGCTGAAACCCGGCGTGCGCACGATGCTGGCAAAGCTGCAGGCCGAGGGCGCACGCATGTGCATCTGCTCCAACACCTGGGCCGAACAGTGCCGCACCGTGCTTACCCGGCTGGGCATCGCGCAGTATTTCTCCTTCATCGTGGAAGCGCAGGGCGTGCTGCACAAAAGCCGCCCGGAGGTGTTCTTTGAGTGCATGAGCCGTCTGGGCGGTGCAGACCCCGCCGCCTGCGCCGTGTGCGAGGATGCCGTATACGCCGCCGCCACCGCCCACAAGGCCGGGTATTACGTCATTGGCATCGCAGACCGCACCTCTGCCGCCGACGAGCCGGAGATGCGCCGCATCTGCAGCCAGTTCGTGCCCCGGTGGGATGCGCTGGACTGGACACGTGTGTAAGAAAAAAGGGCCGCAGCGTGCGGTTCTTTTCTTTATCTGATCCTTCTTTGCTCTTGCATTTTGTGCGCAAGAAGAGTATGATATTATAAATAGGACTGCCCCAAGGGGGAAGTGTCCTCATTTGTGAGAATACACTCTGTGATTTTTAATATAAAGGTATAATATCCGTAAAGAGGAGACCTTCCGTCATGAACAACCCACTCGTCAGCATTATCGTGCCTGTGTACAACGTGCAGAATAGTGTTGCCCGCTGTCTGGAGAGCATTTGTGCCCAGACATGGAAGAATATCGAGGTCATTCTGGTCAACGACGGGTCCCGGGACGAAAGCTTTTCCATCTGTGAGCAATTCCGTGAAAAGGACCCCCGCATCGTTCTGGTGGACAAATCCAATTCCGGTGTGTCGGAGACCCGCAACTGCGGCATGTCCCTTGCAAGGGGCAAGTATGTGCAGTTTGTGGACAGCGACGATTATCTCGACCCTGATTTTACCGAGCGGCTGGTGACTGCCGCCGAAGCGAACAACGCCGATCTGGTCATTGCACCTTACTGGATGGTGATTCCCGCCAACTCTTCCAAGGCCACGCAGGCACTGGAAAACCTGCAGGAGAACCTTGGCATCGATGCCGAGAAAAAGCCCGATGATATCCGTGAATACGGCTTCCTGCCCGAGGGCATCTACGACCGCGATACCTTTGCCCTGCGCCTGATGGAGAAGCCCGCATCCTTCTTCTACAGCGTGCTGTGGAACAAGCTCTACCGCCGGGATATTCTGGCAGACCATCATCTTCAGTTCACCAGCGAGGTGCGCTGGGCCGAAGATCTGGTTTTCAATCTGGAATACATTTTGTACGCCAATGTTTTCGTATCCATTTCCAAAGCGGGCTACCACTATGTGCAGAACCCCCAGAGCATCTGCCACACCCAGATCAATCTGGCTTCCATCGTGCAGAACAAACTGCAGGTGTTCCGCTATTACAAGGAGCTGTACACAAAGCTGGGCCTGTACGATCAGGTGCAGCCGCAGCTGTATAAATTCCTGACCGCGTTCTCCGAGAACGCCTATCCCTCCGGTTCTCCCCAGAAGATCATCATGGACATGGCCAACCGCTGGGGCTTTGGTGTTCTGGATGCTTCCGACAAGGAAAAGAAACACAAAACCGAACCTGATGCCTGATCTCCGGGCACGAAAAAAAGAGCCGTGAAAGCGGCTCTTTTTTGTTTGCCATTTTACCGGTCGATCCAGCTGCGGAAGGCTTCGCGCACTGCACCCTCCCGTCCGCGCGGGATGGGGATGCGCGCACCGCTGCACATCTGCAGCTCACCCGCCGTCAGCAGCTGTGCCGCCGCCAGATTGACCACATAGGAGCGGTGCGGCTGCAAAAAACGCCCGTCTTCCAGCAGCGGCTTTGCTACCTCGGCAAAGGACACCCGCAGCGAAAGGGACACCACATCCTCGCCGCTGAGCAGATGGAAGTGAACCACATGGTGGGTGCACTCCAGATATTCGATCTGCGCATAGGCCAGCGCCCGCAGGCCTTCGGCGGTGGCAACGGTCATTGCCGGGCCGTACTCCGGCTCTGTGGCGCGGGCAAGCAGGGCCGAAAGCTCCTGCTGGTGCACCGGCAGAAGCAGATACTGCATGGCATCCACCCGGAAAGCGCTGTAGGCGTGGGCCGGTGTGCGGGCCGCAAAGGCCAGCGGAGCCCTGCGGCCCCGGCGGCGCAGCTCCGCAGCCGCCGAAAGCCCTGCCGGGGCCGCTACAGCGCCCAGCTCGATGAGATACAGGTCAAACCGTTCTCCCTCGGTGTCCCGGCGCAGCAGCGCATCTGCATCCGGCAGCTGCTGCACGATGCACGCATCCTGCCGCCGGGCAAAATATTCCATGCACTGGCGTTCCAGCCCGCTGCGCAAGGCCGCGTCCGGGCTGCATACCGCAATGTGAAATACCATCTCACATTCTCCTTTCCGCCAGCCGCCCGCCTTGATTTTTGCGCAGGGCTGGAGTATGATAAATAAAACTTTGCTGCATCGAAAAAAGAAAAAACGGAGGGACCCGCCATGCCGCAGCCGCTTGTCAGCGTTATTGTGCCCGCCTATAACGCGGCGGGCTTCATCTCCCGCTGTGTGGAGAGCATCACATCCCAGAGCTACCCGGAGCTTGAGATCCTTCTGCTGAACGACGGCTCCACCGACGACACCCTTGCTGTCTGCCGGAAGCTTGCTGCCGCCGACAGCCGCATCCGTGTGGTGGACAAGCCCAACACCGGCGCAGCAGACACCCGCAGCTGCGGCCTTGCCCTTGCCCACGGCGAATACATCCAGTTTGCGGACAGCGACGATCACCTGCTGCCGGGCTGCACCGCAAACCTGGTGGCTGCTATGCAGCGCAGCCATGCCGACCTTGTGCTGGCTCCCTACCGGATGATGGTGCCCCGCAAGGATGGCGGCTATGACACCCGGGAGTACAGCCTGCTGCCCGCCGGGGTGTACAACAAGGTGGATTACCTGTGGCAGCTCACCGGCAATGCCGCTGCCTTTTACTACGGCGTGCTCTGGAACAAGCTCTACCGCCGGGATCTCATCCAGATGGCGCACATCCGGTTCGAGCATGTGGTATACGCCGAGGACCAGCTGTTCAACACCCGGTATCTGCAGGTGGCACAGCGGTTTGCCGCCATCGACGAAGCCGCCTACTGCTACATCCAGAACCCGCAGAGCGTATGCCATACGCAGGTGAGCGCGGCGGACATGCTGCGCCACCGCAGCCGGATGTACCACACCTACAAGGAACTGTGCATCCAGCTGGGCGTGTACGATAAATTCCGCCTGCGGCTGCACGGCATCTATCTGAGCCTGTTTGAAAGCCCTCTGCCCAACGGCCCGGTGCAGAAGCTTTCCGACGCATTTGCCCGCACCCACAGCCGCATCTGAGAAAAGGAGAACCTATGGAATTTCCCCTTGTAAGCATCATCGTGCCCATGTACAACACTGCCGGGTGCATTGCCCGCTGCGTCAAAAGCATTTGCGCCCAGACTTATAAAAGCATTGAGATCCTGCTGCTGAACGATGGCTCCACCGACGACACCCTTGCCGTCTGCCGCGCCCTTGCCGCCAACGACCACCGCATTGCACTGGTGGATAAAACCAACACCGGCGCAGCGGATACCCGCAATCAGGGCATTGCGCTGGCCCACGGCAAATACATCCAATTTGTGGACAGCGACGACTGGCTGGCCCCCGATTTTACGGAAAAGCTGGTCTCCGCCGCCGAGGCCCACACCGCCGATCTTGTGATTGCGCCCTTCTGGATGGTGTACCCGGAAAACTATGTGGAGCACATCCGCCCATGGGAAAAGGCGCTGCAGCATGTGCTCCAGCGCAATCCGCCCCGCACCCGGGCCTATGGCTATCTGCCTGCCGGGGTGTACACCGGACAGGAATACGCAAAGCATCTGATCCAGAAGCCGAACACCTTCTACTATGGCAGTCCCTGCAACAAGCTCTACCGCCGTGACCTCCTGCGGAAGCACAGCCTCCATTTCCGCAAAGAATTGTTTGCGGAGGATCAGCTGTTCAACACCGAATATCTGCGCTATGTGCGCACCGCCGTTTCCATCCCGGACATCGGCTATTACTACCTGCAGAACAGCCAGAGCGTCTCCCACTCCAGAGTGACCACCGCCGACATCCTTTCGCTGCGGCGGCGGGTGATGCTCCTGTACCGGGACATCTACACCGAACTTGGCATCTACCCGGAGACCCGGGCCGCCATTCTGCGTTCGCCCTTTGGCGAAAACGAGTTCACTCTTCCGCCGCTGGACACCCCACAGACGCACTGCTGCAAGCTGTGACCCTATAAAAAGCACCCGGCTGCCGCCGAGAGCCGCTCTGGCTCCTGCACGGCTCCGGGTGTTTTTTGCGCTTTCTCAGCAGCCGATGGCGGCACACTTCTCCGCCAGCCAGCTGCGCTCTTCGTCGTTCAGGTGCGGTGCCAGCTTTGCAAACACCTGACGGTGGTAATCGTTCAGCCATGCGATCTCGTCCTTATCCAGCACACCGGGCAGGATGGGAGAGGTGGCAATGGGCACGAACATCAGCGGTTCAAAACCAAGGAAGGTACCGTACTGGTTATCGGCCTTGTGCACGCACACCAGCTCGTTCTCGATGCGGATGCCCACGAGGTCAGTCTCGTAAACGCCCGGCTCGTCGGTGACCACCATGCCGGGACGCATCCGGGTGGTGTTGCGGCTGTTCAGGGCATGGGGGCCCTCGTGCACATTGCCCACAAAGCTGACGCTGTGACCGGTGCCGCAGCGGTAGTTGATGAGGTGCCGCCACAGCGGTTCCCGGGCAATAGTGTCGATCATCTTACACTCGCAGTAATCCAGCCAGACGGCCTTGGCAAGGTCGATGTGGCTCTGCAGAGTCCATGTGTAGAAGCGCTTTTCGTCCGCGGTCAGCGGGCCAAGCGGGTAGGTGCGGGTGATGTCGGTGGTGCCGTCCATGTAGGTGGCACCGCTGTCCACCAGCAGAAAGCCCTTCTTTTCCAGCACAGCGTGATCTTCCGGGGTGGCGTGGTAGTGCATCATGGCTGCGTTGCCGCCGTAGGCCGCAATGGTGCCAAAGCTTTCCACAAGGAATTTATCGTCCGCGCTGCGGTACTTGTGCAGAATTTCATCCACCGTCAGCTCGGTCAGGGTCTCACCGGCAGCAAGGCGGCTTTCCAGCTCGATCTGGAACCGCACCATGGCCACAGCGTCCCGGATATGGGCCTGCTTTGTGTGGGCAAGCTCCGTTTCGTTCTTCACGCCCTTCATCATCAGCAGCGGGTCGGTGCCGTCCTTCACGGTGAGGGCAGGGTTCTGCTCCAGCACCTGATACACGGCGTAGTTCACCGTGGAGCACTCGGCCAGCACGGTCTGGGGTTCCGTCTCAGCAGCGAGGAACTTCAGCACATCGTCGTACTCCGCCAGCGTGATGCCGTTGGCTTCCAGCTCTGCCTTTGCCTCCGGGGTGACGCGGGCTGTGTTGATGAAGAGCACCGCGCGGCTGAGGGTCACATAGCAGTAGGCCATGGCATAGGGAGTGCACTCAATGTCCATGGCGCGCAGGTTCAAAAGCCATGCCAGATTATCCAGCTTGCCCACAAACTGAGCGGTGCAGCCCAGCTCCTTGAGCTTGCTGCGCAGCTGATCCAGCTTTTCCGCCGGGGAGAAGCCCGCATATTCCTTCGGCAGGATCCACGCTGGGGTATCCGGCAGGGCAGGGCGGCCCTCCGTCCACAGCTCGTCCTCAAGGTTCAGGGTCTTGATGGAAGCGCCCTTCTTTTCCAGTGCCTTTTTCAGGTCGTTCACGAGGGCCGTGCTGGCGGTCAGGCCGCACAGGCCCAGTGCTTCGCCCTCATTCAGGGCATTTGCGCAGTATTCCTCCACGGTGGGCACGCCGGGTTCCCCTATGCGCTGCAGCTTGATCTCGGTACCCGCAATTTCCTTCTCGGCCTGCACAAAATAACGGCCGTCGGCCCACAGGGCGCTCTCGGTGCGGGTGACCACGAAGTTGGAGTTCTCGCCGTGGAACCCGGAGAACCAGGTCAGGCTGGTGTAATGGCAGGGCAGGTATTCGCTGGCGTGGGGATCACCCACAGGGATCAGATAAACGGCCACGCCGTTTGCAGCCATGGCGGCACGCAGCGCGGCAAGGCGCTCTGGAACGGTATTCATGCTCATATGATTTGCTTCCTTTTCTCTCACCGGAAAGCCCGGCAGCGGTGCATTTCTGTTTGGCCTTATTGTATCATTCCGGGAAAAAGATTGCAATGCAGGGGCAGGACGGTTTGGAATGACCTCCGCTGCCGGAGAGCATCCTCGCTGGCTGGACCCTCTCAGTCAAAGCCTTGCGGCTTTGCCAGCTCCCCCGAAAGGGGGAGCTTTATTCGTGCCGACCTTCAGAAAACAAAAAGCTCCCCCTGAGTGGAACGACTTCCCCCGGCCGGGGGAAGATGGCGAAGCCAGAAAGGGGAACGGCTGGCGAACGCAGTGAGCCTGAGAGGGTTGGCGTCCTCTCAGCAAAACCGTCAGGTTTTGACTGAGGGCGTTCGTTCTCCCTCAAAATGCCGCCAATTTGCAAAAAAAGTTACAATTTTTTCTTGAAAAAGGCGGTTTTCCCATTGACAGCCTTGTTATAATAGGAGTGTAAGTTTTTTGAGCCAGCACTCTGCGGCTCTGTGTGCTATTCAAAGAAAGAGGCAATTGAATCATGACCAAAATCGATATTTTCTCCGGCTTCCTTGGTGCCGGTAAAACTACCCTGATCAAAAAGCTCATCAAAGAGGCCTTTGCCGGCCAGCAGGTGGTGCTGATCGAGAACGAGTTCGGCGAGATCGGCATTGACGGCGGCTTTCTGAAGGAAAGCGGCATCCAGATCAACGAGCTGAACGCTGGCTGCATCTGCTGCTCTCTGGTGGGCGACTTCCGCACCGCCCTGCAGCAGGTGGTGGAGCAGTACCACCCCGACCGCATCGTCATCGAGCCCTCCGGCGTGGGCAAGCTCTCCGATGTGACCCGTGCTGTGGAAGGCGTGGCTGAGCATCTGGATGTGCAGCTGAACAGCTTTGTCACCGTGGCCGATGTGAACAAGGTGAAGATGTATATGAAGAACTTCGGCGAGTTCTACGACGACCAGATCAGCCACGCAAGCTGCATCCTGCTCAGCCGCACCCAGACCACCAGCGAAGAGAAGATCGCCGCTGCGGTCGCCATGCTGCGCGAGAAGAACCCCACCGCTACCATCGTGACCACCGCATGGGACGAGCTGACCGGTGAGCAGATCCTGAAGGCCATGTCCACCAAGGACGACTTCAAGGCAGAGCTGATCGCCATGGCTGCAAAGGCCAACGAAGAGCACGCCCACGAGGACGAGGAAGAGGAGCATCACCACCATCATCACCACGATGACGAGAACGGTGTGTGCAGCTGCGGCCATCATCACGACCACGATGATGATGACGAGGACGAGGACGAGCACGAGCATCACCACGGTCACGATGAAGATGATGATCACGATGAGCATGAGCACCATCATCACCACGATCATGACGACCACGACCATTGCTGCTGCGGCCACCATCACGACCACGATGATGACGATGATGACGACGAGCACGAGCATCATCACGACCATGACGGCCACTGCTGCTGCGGCCATCACCACCATCATCATGACCACGATGCCGACGAGGTATTCACCAGCTGGGGCGTTGAGACGGCCCGCAAGTTCACCAAGGCAGAAGTGGAGCACGCCCTCACCGAGCTGGATACCGGCAATTACGGCATGATCCTGCGCAGCAAGGGCATCGTGAACGGCGGCGCAGACGGCTGGCTGGAGTTCGACTATGTGCCCGGCGAATGGGAAGTGCGTGCCCGCGGTGCAGATGTGGGCGGCAAGCTGGTCGTGATCGGCTCCAAGCTGAACGAAAAGGCCATTGCAGAGCTGTTCGGCTGCTGAACTCCTTCAGTCAAACCCTAACGGGTTTGCCAGCTCCCTCAGAGAGGGAGCCTGATTGGATAATGATTTTTTAAGGAGAAACCATTCCTATGGCAAAAGAAATTCCGGTCTACCTGTTTGTGGGCTTTCTGGAAAGCGGCAAG
>OOAH01002207.1_pt1 | contig 14338 bp, 9 predicted proteins | sample 1671801 | NCBI WGS metagenome assembly OOAH01 (sample SAMN06348194, study PRJEB24527) | human gut metagenome | biome: human gut; feature: ankylosing spondylitis patient; material: feces | host: Homo sapiens | place: China | collected 2015-10 | reverse complement strand
CGTCAGCTGCCATATCGGACCTGGTTCATTAGCAGTGGCCTGCTCTAAGGTGATCGAATGAAACGGATAAAACTGAATCATATTTTCAGTATGAAAATACCGTTGTTTCTGCTGTTTCTGGTCATTGGTTTTTTGCCGGTATTTATCCAGAGCAAATTTATGAACCAGTCCTTCAGCCAGACGCAGATCGACGGACGGATGATCGAGGTGCAGAACCAGTGCCTGATCACAGGAGATCGCCTGACCAGAGCCGGGTATCTGTTAAAAGAAAACCATGACCCGCTGATCGATAAAGAACTGGATACCATCGCGGACATTTTCAATGGACGAATCGTGGTGGTCGATCAGAATTTCCGGGTCGTGAAGGATACGTTTGGGCTGGCCGATGGGAGGATCAATGTGTCCGAACCGATCGTAAAATGCTTCCGTGGGGAAAATGTGGCGTTTCATGAGGCAGACAAGCACTATGTAGTCACAACGGCGCAGATCTGTGACAGTGAGGATGAGAAGAATGTCATCGGCGTGCTGTTGATGACTGTGTCCACAGAGAATATTGTATCCAATGTATCGAAGGTGGCAGAGAAGATGTCTTTCTACGGGCTGATGATCATTGGAGTATTGCTTCTGTGCTCTATTTTGTTCGTGGTTGTTCTGATGAAGCCATTTGGACGGCTGCAGGAGACATGCGGAGCGGAGCTTTCGCTTTTAAAAGCAGAGGTGCCGGTGATCACGGAGATTCCGAGAATCCGTTTTTCCGAGGCGAAAGAGCTGGTGAGCCGCGTATACAAAAGAGCCTTTTCGGAGAAACTGGACTTTGAACCGGAGGAGGAAAAACTGCTGTGCGAATACGTGAAGAAAACGACAGGCAGTGACTTCGTATTTGTGACACATTATCCAAGCGCCAAGCGCCCGTTCTACGCGATGGACAGCAGAGAAAACCCGGCAGAGACGGAAAGCTTTGACCTTCTGTTCCGCGGCCTTGAAGTGACGACCGGCGGCCAGCGCATCCACAATTACCGGGAGCAGGTGGAAAAGATCGAAAGCCGCGGCATGCATGTGGAAGCGTTTGAGAGCTATCTAATGATGCACCGCTGCGGCATGCCTCCGCACGGCGGTCTCGGTCTTGGGCTGGAGCGGTTTACGGCACGGCTTCTCGGATTTGAAAATGTGCGGAACGCATCCCTGTTTCCAAGAGACATTCACCGTCTGATTCCGTAAACCAGAAGAGTGTAAAAAACTCCGGCGAAGCTGTGGCGCAGATCCACGGGCTTAGCCGGAGTTTCATAAGATTTCCCTCCCTTTTGAAAGATAGCGTAACCGTTTGGATATTTCTATTATACACCAGGGGAGTGAAAATGACAAATTGTTTATTGCAGATAGGATTGCTGTATAAAAGTCAGAATTTTTGCAGAAATGAGCCTTGTAAAGCGTCCGAAAATAGGCTATACTAAACAAGGTTTGGCTGCCGGCAGAATCTGGCAGTATCGGCAAATATTGGAAAAAAGAAAGACGGGAGTTTCCCGGTTTGAGGATAGGAAAATATGAAATTATATGACATTTCCGGAGAGCAGTTTTCCGCAATGGACGCGCCGCGTCATCTGATGACGGAGGAAGGAACGGCGCAGACGACGCTCGATCGGTCACTTGGCATCTGTCAGGTGGCGGAGCTTGAGGGAAAAGTGACAAGAGAAGTGCTCGAGGAGGTCATGGAAGAGGACTGTGAACGTCTTCTGATCCGCGGCGATGCGCAGATTACACGCGATGGGGCAGATTACCTGGCAGAGAAAAAATTGGTGCTGCTCGGTGTGGAGCAGGAAACTGTCGGAAATGAGACATCGGGGAATGATGTTCATCAGCAGCTGCTGAAAAAAGGTACGGTGATTGTCGAAAATCTGAATCTGGAGAAAGTGACCTCGGGTCATTATTTTCTTGTGGCTGCTCCGGTCAAAAAGAAACACCAGTACGGCGGACCGATCCGCGCGGTTCTGATCGAAAATTAGAAAATGCTTTGTGTGAATCTGAAAATGCAATGTAAAATATAACGGAAAGAGAAAAACAGGAAAAAGTGTTCCCTTGTGGGACACTTTTTTTGATGTGTCCAAAACGAGGGAATTTTGGGTTGTATTTTCCAAATATGGAGAATATAATGGGAAAAAGCCAGGATGTGGTATTCAAAACCAGATCAATTCCGGGCGAAAATATTAAACTATTACAAAGGAGATCGTGAACAATGGATGCAAAAATGAAAGTAGAAAGAGCCGCTGCAGGCGCTGCGATCGATGGTGTTTTAAAATATGTGAATCACGGAGACGACAGAACAAAAGCGCTGTTGAATCTGACGGATTTTGTACAGAAATTTACCGGAAATATGTTTGCGGAGAAAACCTTCGACAACATCCGCACCATGCTGCAGAATCCGGACAACAAATGGGTACAGTATGTCAACCGCGGACTGGACGAGCTGGATCCGCAGGTGATCAAAATGACTGCTTTGAACCTGGGATTCCAGGCAGCTTTCGTCGGAACGAAACAGATCCGTATGAACCGTGAAAAATACAACTGCAACATCCCATGGACGATGCTGATGGACCCGACAAGTGCCTGTAACCTGCACTGCACCGGATGCTGGGCAGCAGAATACGGCCACAAGCTGAATCTTTCCTATGAGAAACTTTCTGATATCATAAGCCAGGGAAAAGAGCTGGGAACCTACTTCTACATGTTCACCGGCGGCGAACCGCTTGTGCGCAAAAAAGACATCCTGCGTCTGGCAGAAGAGCATCATGACTGTGAATTCCACTGCTTCACCAATGGAACCCTGATCGACGAGGAGTTCTGTGAGGCGGTTCAGAAGCTCGGCAATATCTCCTTCTCCCTGTCTCTGGAAGGCTTCGAGGAGGTCAACGACGGACGCCGCGGCGAGGGTATTTTCGATAAAGTTCTGGCAGCCATGGATCTGATGAAAAAACACGGTCTGCTTTTTGGTACTTCCATCTGCTACACAAGAGCAAACCTCGAGACCGTTACAAGTGACGAGTTCCTGGATCTTTTGATCGAGCACGGATGCCGTTACAGCTGGTATTTCCACTTCATGCCGGTCGGCATGGACGCTGCACCGGAGCTGATGCCGACGGTTGAGCAGAGAAAATATATCTATCACAGACTGCGTGAGATCCGTTCCGATAAGAGCGACAAACAGATCTTTGTTATGGACTTCCAGAACGACGGTGAGTTCGTCGGAGGCTGTATCGCAGGAGGAAGAAACTACTGCCATATCAATGCAAACGGCGATGTGGAGCCGTGTGTTTTCATCCATTACTCCGGCGCCAACATCAACGAAGTTTCCCTGATCGAAGCACTGCAGCAGCCGCTGTTCCAGGCATACCGCGATGGACAGCCGTTCAACCGCAACCACCTGCGTCCATGTCCGATGCTCGAAAATCCGGAACTGCTGCGTGAGATGGTAGAGAAGACCGGCGCGAAGTCAACCGACCTGCAGTCTCCGGAGAGTGCAGAGCATCTGTGCGGAAAATGTGATCTGTATGCTGCTGAGTGGAAAAAAGCCGCAGACGAGCTGTGGGCAGAGAATCCGCATCACAAACAGAGATATGAGAACTATAAGAAAGAGAACCTGGACGAGGAGGCAAAAGCTTCCACAGAGGAGATTCTTTCCGGAATCCGCGGATAATGCGATTGATGAATCGAAGATAAAATAGAAGCAAGACACCGGAAAATGGGACGAAAACCTGTTTTCCGGTGTCTTTTTGTGCGGGCAGTGAGCCAAAGTCCGACCTTGCAGAAAGCGGCCGGATCCCGTATACTATAGAGAAGCAAAGCGATATTTTAACGACAGAGAGGATTAAAAAATAGAAGATGAACGATTCATTTTTACAGGAACAGGGCGTAAGCGGGGCGTTAATTGAGAGTGTGCGGAAATTCCGCGAGAGCTATCCGGTGGCGGAGGGCTTAGAGAACCGCATGAGCACGCCGGAAATCCCGTTTTTCGGAAAAGAGATTCTGGAGATGGCAATTGCCGTGCTGCTGCAGGGCGAAAATCTGCTGCTGACCGGCGAGAAGGCAACGGGAAAAAACGTGCTGGCAGAGACACTGGCGTATATTTTCGGAAGACCGACGTACAACGTTTCCTTCCATGTAAACACAGGAAGCGCCGAGCTGATCGGAACAGATACGTTCCAGAACCAGGAGGTCACACTCCGGAAAGGCAGCATTTACCGCTGTGCAGAGGAAGGCGGTTTTGGCATTCTCGATGAGATCAACATGGCGAAAAACGATGCGGTCAGTGTTCTTCACGCCGCGCTCGACTACCGCCGCATCATCGATGTGCCGGGCTACGATAAAATTCCGCTTCACCCGGCGGCGCGGATGATCGGAACGATGAATTACGGCTATGCGGGAACGAGGGAGCTGAATGAAGCGCTGGTGTCCCGCTTTCTGGTGATTGACATGCCGCCGCTTACAGAAGAGACACTGTTTTATCTGATGCAGTCAAAATTCCCGGATCTGAAACCGGCGGCACGCGAAGCGCTGGCCGGCCTTTACCTCGATCTGCAGAAAAAGGCAAAACAGGCGGAAATCACCACGCGCGCGCTCGACCTCCGCGGTCTGTTCGGAGCGATCGGCACGATGCGCCAGGGGCTGTCCCCGTATCTTGCGGTGCAGATCGGCATTGTCAATAAATGCTTTGACCTGTTTGAAAAAGAGATCGTGCGGGATGTCGTGCGCACGCGGATTCCGGAAGAGTGGACGCCGCAGGATATTTTTTAGAGGAAATACGTATGGTGACAGAGGAAACATTAAAAACGCATGAGATGGAGCTGGAAAGCCGGATCCGCAATCTCGTCTGGACTGTCAGCGGCGACTACACGCTGAAGCTGAACCCGGATGTGGAGCGGTATGCGAAGGAGCCGGATACGGTACTGTACGACACAATCCGCCAGGGCGCCTTTTCGTGTTACTTTGATCGGGAAGCCTACAGCCTGTATCTGGTGAAGAAGGTTTACAGCGGCGCAGCGGAGGGAGAACTGATGATGCTCGCCCAGCTGGTGACGGAGGAGGCCGTATCGAAGCGGCTCGAAAGCGAGCGCCCCGGTGTCAAGGGCTTTCGAAGGAGAGCAGCGGAGGAAATACTGGACCACTCTTTTGAAACTCTATCCAGAAATGAGACAGGCCGCCTGAAACTGGAGTATCTACGCGGAAGAAGAGAGGAGGACGAGGGAAAAAGCCCTTCATACTCGGGGAAAACGCGGGAGTGGATGGAGCTGCTGAAGCACGCATCCGAAACAGCGGATACAATGGAACTGATCCGGGTGACGGACGAGCTGTACAATAAGGTCGTCGATCCCGCATTTGTGAAAAAGCACGGTGATCTTGCCTCGGTTCTTGCGGTAACGATCGAGGAGCTCACCGAGTATTCCTGGAAGGATTTCCTTTCGGAGGAACTGTACGAGGACGGGCTCGAGACATATCTGGAGCGAGTTTCGCTTGATATGACAAATTTCACATCAAAAGAGGCGGAAGAGAAGAAAGAAAAAACAGCGGGAAGCGATACCAAAAAGATCGTTGTCGTCGATGAGAAAGCGCTGGCACGGATGTATCAGTACATTCAGCGCAATTACGGAAAAACGTGGCTCTCGGAGAGTGAGGAGAAAAGCCGGAATTACCAGCTCTGCCGCGGCATCCACAGCGACTGCAGCCTCTATTACACGGAGGGTGTGCTGAAAAATCCGGTCGGAAAGTATTATCAGCTCTCCTACGCGCAGAAGCAGAAGGATAAAAACCTTCATGCCTATTACGACCAGCACCGCGCGGTGCGGCAGAACATTTCGCTGCTGTATCAGGAACTGAAAAAAGCGATGCTGCTGCAGGAGGATCAGTCGTTTGCGGATGCAGACCACGGAATTTTACAGCCCGCGCGGATGTGGAAGGTGGGACGGAGTCAGAATGCGGATCTGTTCCGGCTGGAGCAGCGGCGGAATTCGCTGGATTTTGTCGTGGATATTCTCGTAGATGCGAGCGGTTCCCAGCGGCCGCGCCAGGAGAATGTGACACTGCAGACGTACATTCTGGCGGAGACCTTAAGCCGCCTGCACATCCCGTTCCGCGTGATGAGCTTCTGTACGTTCTGGGATTACACGATCCTGCACCGGATGCGCGATTACGACGATCCGCGGGAGAAGAACAGCAATATTTTTGAGTATATCACATCCTCAAACAACCGCGACGGGCTTGCTGTCAAGGCGGCGGGGATGGATCTTTTAAAACGCCAGGAGGACCGGAAGCTGCTGATCCTCTTAAGCGACGGAAAGCCGTACGATGTGCTGGTGAACCGGCCGAATGCGAGAAATCCAAAGCCGTACCGGGATGACTATGCACTGCATGACACGGCAACTGAGGTGCGGCGCCTCAGGCAGCAGGGTGTCTCGGTGCTTGGGGTCTTTGTAGGCGAGGAGACGGAGCTTATGGCGGAGCAGAAGATTTTCGGCAAGGATTTCGCGTATGCGCGCGATATCCGCAACTTTTCCCATATGGTGGGAAGCTATTTAAGAAGAAAAATCGAAGAGTAAAAGAGCAAAACGCTCCGGGCGGAGGGGAAAAACTTCCGCTCGGAGTATTTTTTTCGAATTTTTTACGCAAACAGGTTGACATTTCCCACAAAACCTCCTAGAATGTTCTATAGCGAACTGTTTAATATAAAACAGTCATCTATAGAACAGTTGCTTATAGAACAGTCCTTATTCAAACAGTTTTATAACGAACAGATGGGGACGGCAGCAAAGGGGAAAGGAGGAAAAAAGCAGCGTGTGTTGTAAAAAAAGAAAAATCGGCCACGAACTGCGGACGCTGGACAATATGATGTCACGGAACCTGATGGCAGCCGCCAGAGAGCGGGGGGTCGATGAACTGACGGCCATGCACGGGTGGATTTTGGGCTATCTGTGCCGGAACGAGCACAAAGATATTTTCCAGAAAGATATTGAAGCGGAATTTAAGATCTGCCGCTCTACCGTGACCAACATTTTAAAGCTCATGGAGAAAAAGGGCTACATCAAACGGGAGTCCGTTCCCTATGACGCGCGGCTGAAAAAACTGGTGCTGACCGATACCGGAAGAGAGCTTCACGAGAAGACGAAAGATATGATCGATATGCTGGAAGAACAGACGGTTGAGGGAATTTCAAAAGAAGATCTTGACACTTTCTACCGTGTCATCGATCAGGTCAAGAACAACGTAAAAAATATGTTAGGAGAGACATCATGTTAAAAACACTTGGAGCACAGGTAAAAGAGTTTAAAAAAGCCTCCATTGCCACTCCGATTTTCATGATTCTGGAGGTTATCATGGAGATGATCATTCCTCTTATGATGGCATCCATTATCGATGACGGTGTAGAAAAAGGCGATCTCCATCACATTTACGTGGTGGGAGCATTCATGGTAGTAGCAGCAGCCATCGGTCTGTTTGCAGGTATCATGGGCGGAAAATATGGAGCAAAGGCATCTGCCGGATTTGCAAAAAATCTGCGTCAGGCCATGTTTGAAAATATCCAGGAATATTCTTTTTCCAATATTGACAAATTCAGTACAGCAGGTCTTGTCACCCGTCTGACCACAGATGTGACGAATCTGCAGAATGCATATCAGATGATCCTTCGTATGTGCATGCGTGCACCGGCGAGTATGATCATTGCAATGATTATGTCGTTTTACATCAATGCACGCCTTGCGAGCATTTATCTGGTGGCCGTTATTCTTCTTGGAACGTGTCTGTTTCTGATCATGCGGTCTGCAACCAAATATTTCGAGCAGGCATTTCCAAAATATGATGAATTAAATGCGAGTGTGCAGGAAAACGTATCCGCAATCCGTGTGGTAAAAGCGTATGTGCGCGAAGATTATGAGACAGGAAAATTTCACAAAGCGTCCGAAAATATTTATAAAATTTTCTGTAAAGCAGAAGAAAATCTTTCCTTTAATGCACCGCTGATGCAGCTGACCGTGTACAGCTGTATTCTTCTGATCAGCTGGCTCGGCGCCAAAATGATTGTCGGAAGCAGTCTTTCGACCGGAGAACTGATGAGCCTTCTGACCTATTGCATGAACATTCTGATGAGCCTTATGATGCTTTCCATGGTATTCGTTATGATCACAATGAGCCTTGCAAGTGCGCGCCGTATTTCAGAAGTCCTGAATGAGAAGAGTGATCTCGATAATCCGGAGAATCCGGACTTTTCGATTCCGGATGGAAGCATTACCTTCGATCATGTCTATTTCAACTACAAAAAAGGAGCCGGCGAGCCGGTTCTTTCGGATATCAATCTTTCCATCCAATCGGGTGAGACAATCGGTATTATTGGCGGAACCGGAAGTGCGAAGACAAGTCTTGTCAACCTGATCAGCCGTCTGTATGATGTAACAGATGGATCCGTTAAGGTCGGCGGAAAGGATGTCCGCTCCTACGATATGGAAACGCTGCGAAATGAAGTAGCCGTTGTTTTACAGAAAAATGTGCTGTTTTCCGGTACTATTCTCGACAACCTCCGATGGGGTGATAAAAATGCTTCGGAAGAAGAGTGCAAGCGTGTCTGCCGTCTTGCCTGCGCCGATGAATTTATCGATCGGATGCCGGAGGGCTATAACACCTACATCGAGCAGGGCGGATCCAACGTATCCGGCGGGCAGAAACAGCGCCTCTGTATCGCGAGAGCACTGCTGAAGAAACCAAAGGTGCTGATTCTGGATGACAGTACAAGTGCTGTCGATACCGCAACCGACGCGAAAATCCGGAAGGCATTCCTGACCGAGATCCCTGAAACGACAAAGCTGATCATTGCACAGCGTATTTCCAGTGTGCAGGACGCAGACCGCATCATTGTCATGGAGAACGGAAAAGTAAATGGTTTTGGAAGCCATGAGGAATTACTGAAAACCAATGAAATTTACCGCGAAGTATATGAGTCTCAGACCGGTGGCGGCGGAGACTTTGACGAAAAGAGAGGTGAGTAAGGAATGGCAGAGAGAGTACAGCAGGTAAAGGGGCCGGGAGCAAGACCTCCAAGAGGGGTGAAACCGCAGGTCAAGAATCCGATGAAGATCTTTACCAGAATTATGAAATATGTATTAAAGGATTATACGGTACACTGCATCGCTGTTGTCATTGCGATTTTTGTCAATGTCCTGGCAAATGTACAGGGAACGATGTTTATGAAAACGCTGATTGACGGCTATATCACGCCGATGCTGACCCAGCCGGATCCGGATTTTGGCCCGCTGCTCCACGCAATTTTGCGGGTGGCCGGATTTTACGGAATCGGTATTGTGGCTGCGTTCGTTCAGAACCGTACCATGATTTATGTATCCCAGGGAACCCTGCGGAATCTGAGAAATGATCTGTTCGGCAATATGGAAAAGCTGCCGATCAAATATTTTGATACCCATGCGCACGGCGACATCATGTCGATTTATACAAATGATATTGATACCCTGCGTCAGATGATCAGTCAGAGTATCCCGCAGATCATCAACAGTGCAATCACGATTGTCAGTGTCTTTGTCAGTATGCTGATTCTGAACATCCCGCTGACGATTACAACGCTGGTTATGGTATCTATCATGCTGGGAGTGACAAAAAAGGTGGCCGGATTTTCCGGAAATTTCTTTGTAAAACAGCAGAGGGATCTTGGTAAAGTCAACGGCTTTATCGAAGAGATGATGGATGGCCAGAAGGTTGTCAAGGTATTCTGTCATGAAGAGGAGAATATCGAAAAATTCAAAGAAATTAATAACAATCTGTATGAGAGTGCTTACAATGCCAATGCGTTTGCAAATGTTATCGGACCGATCAATGCACAGCTTGGAAATATGAGCTATGTTGTCTGTGCAATTGTAGGCGGTGCACTTGCCCTTGGCAGCGTCGGTGGCTTTACGCTCGGTGGTCTGGCAAGCTTTCTGACCTTCAACAAGAGTTTTAACATGCCGATCAACCAGGTCAGCCAGCAGCTGAACGCAATTGTTATGGCACTTGCAGGAGCGGAACGTATTTTCCGACTGATGGATGAAGAGCCGGAGCTGGACGAGGGGTATGTAACGCTTGTCAATGCGAAGGAAGAAAACGGAAAACTCACCGAGACGAAAGAGCGTACCGGAAAATGGGCATGGAAGCATACGCACCAGGCAGATGGATCTGTGGATTACCGCGAGCTGCAGGGCCGTGTGGTATTCGAACATGTTGATTTCGGCTACAACCCGGATAAAATTGTTTTGCACGATGTATCGCTGTTTGCAGAGCCGGGTCAGAAGATCGCGTTTGTCGGTTCTACCGGAGCCGGAAAGACAACCATTACGAATCTGATCAACCGGTTCTATGATATTCAGAAAGGTAAGATCCGTTACGATGAGATCAACATTGGAAAGATCAAAAAAGATGACCTGAGAAGATCGCTTGGCATTGTTTTGCAGGATACACATCTGTTTACGGGAACGGTAAGAGAAAATATTGCCTTCGGAAAGCTCGATGCGACGGAGGATGAGGTTGTAGCAGCAGCAAAACTGGCGAATGCGCACGGATTCATTATGCGTCTGCCGCAGGGCTATGACACAATGCTGACCGGAGACGGTGCGAATCTGTCCCAGGGTCAGCGGCAGCTTCTTGCGATCGCGCGTGCAGCCATTGCAGATCCGCCGGTACTGATTCTCGATGAGGCGACAAGCTCCATCGATACCCGTACCGAGCGCATTGTTCAGGATGGTATGGATAAGCTGATGAGTGGAAGAACAACCTTTGTTATCGCACATCGTCTGTCCACCGTACGAAACGCCGATTGTATCATGGTTCTTGAGCAGGGACAAATTATTGAGCGCGGTACCCATGATCAGCTGATGGAACAGAAAGGAAAATATTACCAGCTGTATACCGGAAATCAGGTTTCCGCATAGCAGAAAAAACGGAAAAAGTAAGTCCCGCACGACAGAAAATAAAAATCTGTCTGTGCGGGATTTTTTTGCGAAGCAGCGGCTGGTTTTATGTGCGAGTAGCGAAGCGGATTGCGAATATCCGCTTCGAAATGATGATTGCGAGTGATACAGTAAGTTCCCACAGGTTTTTGGGTCTTGAAAAAGACAGCGGGATTTTATAAAATAGAAGAAGCGTTTGAATATATGCAAAGGAGAAAAACTATGGAATACCTGAATACAGCGCAGGAGCTGCTCGATTTTATCATGCGGTGCAAAAGCCCGTTTCATGTGGTAAAAGAAGCCGGCGATCTGCTGAACGAAAATGGATATACAAAACTGGAGGAGACAAAAGAATGGAGTCTCGTTCCGGGCGGAAAATATTATGTGACGAGAAATGAATCCTCGGTGATTGCGTTCCAGATCCCTGAGAGCGCATTTTCCAGCTACCAGATCATCGCAAGCCACAGCGACTGTCCGACGTTTAAAGTAAAGGGAGAGGACCCATTCGTGACGGATGGTCATTACACCCGCCTGAACGTGGAGGGCTACGGCGGAATGATCCGTTCCCCATGGTTTGACCGTCCGCTTTCCCTGGCGGGCCGCATGGTGGTACGTGACGGAAACAGCGTGAAATCCGTGCTGGTTGATGCCGGACGAGATCTGGTGACGATCCCGAATCTGCCGATTCATCTGAATCGTGACATCAACAACGGAATCAAATACAGTGTGCAGACCGACATGCTCCCGATTCTCGGTGATGAGACAGCGAAAGATCATTTTTATGAGCTGTTTCTGCCGGATACCGCAAAAGAGGATATTCTCTCCATGGAGCTTTATCTGTATAACCGAGTGGAAGGATCCATCTGGGGTGCCGGAAAAGAGTTTTTATCCAGTGGGCGTCTGGATGACCTGCAGAGCGCGTTTGGCTCCTTAAAGGGCTTTCTTGCTGCAAAGGCACCAGGCCAGGTCAATGTCTGCGCAATCTTTGACAATGAGGAGGTAGGAAGCCTCACAAAGCAGGGTGCGGATTCTTCGTTCCTGACAGAGACACTGCAGCATATCAATGCAGCCTGTGGAAAAGACACGATTGCATATCACAGAGATCTTGCGGGAAGCTTCCTTGTTTCTGCTGACAATGCACATGCCTTCCACCCGGCGCATGCGGAGAAATACGATCCGAAGAGCCGCGTCTACATGAACGGCGGCGTTGTCATCAAACAGAGTGCAAACCAGAAATACACGACCGATGCTGTTTCGGAAGCCGTAACAAAGATGATTTGCGAGAAGGCCGGCGTACCGTGCCAGGTATTCGCAAACCACGCTGACATTCCGGGCGGAAGCACGCTCGGCGCAATTCTGAACTCTCTTGTCTCGGTAACAAGCGTGGATATCGGAATGGCTCAGCTTGCGATGCATTCCCCGTATGAGACGGCAGGCGCCAAAGATACTGCTTATCTGGTGCAGTTCGCAAAGACCTTTTATGAGACGACACTGGTGCGGACAGAGCATGGATTTTCTCTGGAAGAAAAATAAAAGTTTAAGATAGAAAAAAGCGGCCGGCGGGACTTTTGAAAAGCCTCTGCCGGCCGCTTTTTGCGTACTTGCAAAGTGTGTTTTAAGGATCAGATTATTCTGTCCGGAGTGCCGTAACCGGATCGCTTTTTGCCGCTTTCTTCGACGGAATCAGACCGCCGATCAGGGTCAGAACGACGCTGAGTGCAATCAGAACAAGCGCCGGGACGAGTGGAAGAGAAGCACTGACCTTCGTCGTATCCGCCAGATGGTGGATCAGAAGGTTGCCCGGAATCATCAGAAGCAGCGAGAGCCCGATGCCGATCAGTCCTGCACAGAGTCCGATGATGAAGGTTTCGGCATTGAAGACCTGCGAAATATTGCGTTTCGAAGCACCGATCGCGCGCAGGATACCGATCTCTTTCTTACGTTCCAGAACACTGATATAGGTGATGACGCCGATCATAATCGAGGAAACCACAAGGGAAATGCCGACAAAAGCGATCAGCACGTAGCTGATGATGTTGACGATATCCGTGACGGAGGACATCAGAGTGCCGACCACATCGGTGTACGAGATTACCTGCTCGTTTTTGCCTTCTTTTTCCATCGTGTCATTGTAGCCGTCGAGGATGGAGACAACGTGTTCCTTGCTCTCAAAGTTTTTCGGGTAAATGCTGATCGAAGAGGGTTCGTCAAAATCAGCGTAGCCCAGTTTCTGCAGATTGCCCTCATAGGTGGAAGAGCCGGAAGAACTAAGAGAAGCGAAGAGCTCCTTCATATCATCCTCAGTCATATTCATCTGGAAGGCACTTGCAAAGGCATCGGTGTCAATCTTCATGGCATCGCCCATCGAATCCTGCAGAGAATTACCGACCTGCGTCATGGCGCGCTCCATCTCGGACTGAATTGCAGAGGCCATCTGCGTCATCATCTGTTCCATCGCGGAAGTGATCTGTGTCTGCAGAACCGAGGCGACAGAAGCGGAGTAGCTTCCCATAACGCCTGCCATGTAGTTTGTGAGCGCAGAAGAAACCTGGGACTGCAGTCCGTCGAGATCGACGATTTTTGTGATACCGCTGTTCAGCCGCTGCTGGCCGTCCGCCGTGTTCAGGTAGGCGATAAAGTGCTGGCCCATCTCCGTCGGATCCGGCAGGCCGTTCTCCTTCACGTAAGCGAGATAACCGTTAGAAAGCTCCGTCGCAAGCGCAGTGAGCTGGTCGGATGTAATTTCGATATTGCCGTTGTTCTGCATCACCTCGGAAATCCAGTCGTTGATGATCTGAACAGCTTCTTCGGTCTGCAGATACTCCGCAAGATAAGCATCAAACTGTTCCGGATCGGTGTAGCCCATCTTGATCAGGTATGCCTGATACCCTTTGAAGATCCGCTGAATGAGTTCCTGGATCTGTTCCTGTGTAATGGAAACACCGCCGCCGTCTGCAATGATGGTCTGGATGTGGCGCCGCAGGATTTCCTGTGCTTCCGTGGAATTGATGTAGGAGACGAAATCCTCCTGTAAATGGGAATAATCCGCCTCCGGGTGCTCCGAGGCGTAGCCCTGATAGCCCTCCATGAGGCTGGAAGCCAGTTCCTGCATGCCGTCTTCGCTGACATTGAGAGTAAGTCCGGATAAAATCTGGCCAAGATCAAGCTGCGGCAGTCCGTCGAAATTAAGAGAGATCTGACTGAGGTCAATCGCACCCGCGAGATCCATGCTGCTTCCGGCGTCCGCAAAGGCACTGGAAAAATCAAGGTTCATGGAATCACCGGAAAAAGCACCGGAGAGTGCGGAATCGTCGAACTGGAAAGCGTTCTGCAGCTTGTCCTCATCGACAGTGCTAAAGGAATCCATA
>OOAH01002201.1_pt1 | contig 14366 bp, 9 predicted proteins | sample 1671801 | NCBI WGS metagenome assembly OOAH01 (sample SAMN06348194, study PRJEB24527) | human gut metagenome | biome: human gut; feature: ankylosing spondylitis patient; material: feces | host: Homo sapiens | place: China | collected 2015-10 | reverse complement strand
AGCTCGGCAAACAAGTCGAAAACCCGGTCAATTTGTTTGACCAGCGATCCGGAAAATTCACGAACAGCGAGCGAGGCCTCATCCTGAGAAAAAGTTCCGACCACAAGCTTGGTTCGGTTTTGGTCGGAGAGAAGTTCTCCCAATTGAGTGTAACGACCTCCGTCGTCGACCAAGCCGAGTCGCAGGTAGTGCGCAGGAGAAAAACCGACGTTGTATTTTTTGAAAATATCGGCCGTTTCGCCGAATGACAAGTCTGTTTGCCGACTTAAGCGCGATTCCCACGGCTCGGGTGCACTATCTCGAATCATGTCGCGAATCTCTTCTTCAGTAGCGCAGACCGACATTGAACCGTCTCGGACATAGGCGCCACCCGTGTAGCGTTTCCCTTTGAAAGCATATGGCCGATTCAAACCGGGCTGTACCGACACTCGCAGCAGATAACCGCCGTTACCTGCGGTCACTACCTTCGTAGAGACAATGTCGGTCATGACAGGTTCAGCTCCGGCCCGACAAAATTGAAGGACCGAACGGGAAATCGCATCGACTTCTTTTTTGCCGAGTCCTTTTGCCTCGCCAGCATCGGTTATCCCGAAATAGAGGTCTCCACCGAGTGTATTCGCAAAAGCAATCAGCGTTTTTTTTGCCGTTTCGGTCCAGTCTTCCTTAAACTCGACACGGACATCTTCGGATTCCGGCAATTTTTCTATCACTTTTTCCTCCGACGAACGATTTTTTCTATCATACTATCAGTTTTGGTGATAGTACGATAGAAAACAAAACGAACGCAAGGAAGGTGTGGACGAAACCGAGCCTTATTTTTCGTCCTGACGCTGCAGATGCGGCCAAGCGGCCGACATATAGACGCACATCGAATAGATCGTCAGAATGGCGGCAATGTAGATAAGCACCGTACCGATCATCGCAATCGGCAGACCGAAAAGCGGATCGTGAAAGAGAAGCATGGGAATGGCGGTCATCTGCGCAATCGTTTTGATCTTGCCGAACCAGTTGACCTTTACACTTGCCGCCGCCCCGATCTTAGCCATCCATTCACGCAGCGCCGTCACGGCGATCTCGCGGCCCACGATGATGAGCGCCACGAGCATGTCGACGCGGTCAAACGCAAGCAGCACCACAATGGCCGAACAAACAACGAGCTTGTCGGCAACGCTGTCGAGAAACGCTCCCATATTGGTCATCATGTTGTAGCGGCGGGCAATGTAGCCGTCCAGGGCATCCGTGATGGCGGCAACCACGAACATCACGCAAGCCAGAAGATTTTTGACGTGAGGTCCCATCAGGACGTCGGGCACGTAGAAAACACCGACGATCAAGGGAATAAAGGCAATGCGCGCCCAGGTGAGCGCCATCGGAATATTGAAGCGTTTGTCAGGCACCGTCTGCCCCATGCAGTTGTGAATAGATCTGTTCGGCAAGCTTGCGCGAAATGCCGTCAATTTTAGCGATATCTTCTATGCTCGCATTCTTCAGGGTTTTCATACCCCCGAAATGCGTAAGGAGTTTACGGCGGCGCGTCGGACCGATTCCGGCAATGTCCTCCAGACGGCTCGTCTGGCGCGTTTTGCTGCGCTTGGCGCGCATGCCGGTTATAGCAAAGCGATGCGCCTCATCTCGGATCATCGCCACAAGCATCAAAGCGGGGCTGAGGCTGCCGAGCACCAACGGCTCGCGCCCGTCGGCAAAAATGAGCGTTTCAAGGCCCGTCTTGCGTCCCTCGCCCTTGGCAACACCCACAATCACGGAAATATCAAGTCCGAGTTCGTTGAAGACGTCTTTCGCCATATGCACTTGGCCTCGCCCGCCGTCAACGAGCACCAGCGTCGGCAACCTGGCTTCCCCTCGAGCAACCGGTGCGTAGCGGCGCTCAAGCACCTGGCGCATGGCCGCGTAGTCGTCGCCGGGAGTAACGCCTTCAATATTGAAGCGCCGATAGAGGGCACTGTTCATGCGGCTGCCTTCAAACACGACGCAGGAGGCCTGCGTCGCTTCGCCGGCAGTGTGCGAAATATCGAAGCACTCGATTCGGAGAGCCGCGCGCTCCTCGGGCGTCAATTCAAGCCCGAGCACTGTAATCAGATCGTCGATGCGCTTGGCTTCGCCCGCGCTTTCGGCAATGTGGCGGTCAAGCGCAATGACGGCATTGGTGACGGCCATTTCGTACCACTTGCGCCGCGTCAGCTGAGGTTCGTGCACGAAGGCGATTTTGCGGCCGGCAAGCGTCGAAAGTGTTTGCGCAGCCGCAGCCGGATCGTCGGCAGCCTGCGAAATTACGGTATCCGGCACGGGCACGTTGCAGTAGTGATGCGCAATGAACGCCTCAAAAACTTCGCCTTCGGACAGTTCGTCGCCCGTGCCGCGCGCAAAATCGGGAAAGTAGGCATGGTCGCCCAAATGGCGTCCGCCGCGCACCACGGCCAAATTGACGCACGCCGCGCCGTTTTTGACCAGCACGGCGATGATGTCGGCATCGGTGTCGCCGCCGGTCGTTTCAACCGCCTGCTGATGCATGACGTCCCTGAGCAGACTGATCCGATCGCGGAGCACGGCTGCTTCTTCGTAGCGCCGATCTTCGGCGGCGTTCATCATCGCGTCGGTGAGTTCCTCCATGATTTCATCGGTCTTTCCCCGCAGAAAAGCGCACGCATCGTCGACGTCCTTAGCGTATTCCGCAGCATTGATGCGCCCGATGCAGGGCGCCGAGCAGCGCCCCATCTGACCCATCAAGCACGGGCGCGACCGGTTGCGAAAGACCGCCTCCTCGCAGGTTCTCAAGTGAAAGACCTTCTGCAGCACGCCGATGGCCTCGCGCACGGCCGAGCCGTTGGGATACGGCCCGAAGTAGCGGCTTTTGCGGTCCACAGCGCCTCGGTAATAGCTCACACGCGCAAACGGCCCCTCGGAAATTTTGAGGTACGGGTAGCTCTTGTCGTCGCGAAACAGAATGTTGTACTTGGGCGCAAGCGTCTTGATGAGATTGTTTTCAAGCAGCAGCGCTTCGGCCTCGGTGCGCACGACCGTGGTCTCGAGCCGCGCAATCTTCTGCACCATCAGCGCGATGCGCGGACTCTGTCCCGTTTTGCGGAAGTAGCTCGAAACGCGGCGCTTCAGGTCGCGCGCCTTGCCCACGTACAGACACGTGCCCGCCGCGTCGAAATAGCGGTACACGCCGGGCAGGCTCGGCAGGCCGGCAAGCACTTCTTTGTTGCTGTCGGCACTGATTGCTGACATCATTTCGGTTTCTTGTCTCTATTCGTGTTTGGGAGTGAAAGCGCATGCGCACGTGCGACATGTTCTGCCGCGTCATCGACAACTACGGCGACGCGGGCGTTTCCTGGCGGCTCGCTAAATCGCTTGCCGTCGAGTACGGCTGGGCCGTGCGCCTAATCATAGACGATGCGGCGGTGCTCTCCGCGATCGTGCCCTCGACCGTTTCCGAGATGAGCGAATCTCAGGCCGGGCGCGTCGTGGTCTGCGACTGGCTGGAAAACGATCCCTCGCGCCCCTTCGAACCATGGAACGGAAAAGCCGCCGATGTCGTAATCGAGCTTTTTTCCTGCCGGCTGCCGGATATATACGAAGCCGCGATTGCGCAGCGTGTTGAGTCTTGTCCCTGCGCCGTCTTTGCGCTCGACTATCTCACCGCCGAAAAGTACGCCGAAGAAGGAAACGGCCTTCCGAGTCCGCATCCTCGCTACGGCTACGACAAGACGTTCCTTTTCCCGGGCTTTTCCGAGAAGACAAGCGGCATCAACCGCGAGCGCGGCCTTGAGAAAAAGATGAACCCCGCTCGCAAGAACGAAGTCAGAAAGCGTCTTTTTGAAGCATTCGGCGCGCAGCTCGATCATCCGTTTACGCTTTACTTTTTCACCTACCCGGAAATGCCCGTTCAAGAGTTTGCGCGGATGCTTGCAGCCGATCCCCGTCCCGTGCAGATTCTGGCGGCTCCGGGCAAAGCCTCCGAGACACTGAAAAAAGCTCTCGATCAGGCTAAAGCCTCACACGTGCGCTTCGTACAGGCACCAATGGTGCCGCAGGACGTGTTCGACGACGTGCTGCTTGCGTGCGATGCAGCGCTCATTCGCGGCGAAGACAGCGTGCTGCGCGCTCAGCTTGCGGGCGTGCCGATGATCTGGACGCTCTACCCGCAAACGGAAGACACGCATTTAACAAAGCTTGCGGCCTTTGCCGAGCTCTATACGCAGGCTCTACCCGAAACGGCACGCAAACCGTGGCTCGATTTGGAAGCCTTTGTGAACAACGGCGCCGAAAACCCCGGCGCGTGGGCTGCTTGGCGGGACTGCCTGCAGGAATTGACGCTCGGCGCAGCGCGGTGGAAGCAGACGCTTTTTTCACTACCGACTCTTGCGCAGAGCATTTCCAAATTGGCAGAAAACAAGCTAAAATGTTGAGTTCTCAAGAATTTTGAAAGCCCGGCGCGCAGAATTTTTCATGCGCTCTTTTCGGGCGTGCGTCAAAACTTTTTAATTCAAGGAATACACACATTATGAAGACCGCGCAAGAGCTGCGTTCCGGCAACGTGTTCATGGTCGGCAAGGATCCGATGGTTGTCCTGAAGGCCGAATACTCCAAGGGCGGCCGTGGCGCCTCCACCGTCAAGATGAAGATGAAGAATCTTCTCAACGGCGCCGTGACGGAAACGGTTTACCGTGCCGACGACAAGTTCGAAGACATCATCCTCGAACGCAAGGAAGTGACCTACTCCTACTTCGCCGATCCGCACTACGTCTGGATGGACAGCGAATACAACCAGTACGAAGTCGACGAAGACACGATGGAAGACGCCAAGAAGTACCTGCAGGAAGATCTGACTGCGGAAGCCGTCTTCTACGAAGGCCGCGTGATCGGCATCGAACTGCCGACGATGCTCGTCCGTGAAGTCGTCTACACCGAACCTGCCGTCAAGGGCGACACCTCCGGCAAGGTCATGAAGCCCGCTCGCCTGGCGACCGGCTTCACGCTCGACGTTCCCGCTTTCGTGAACACGGGCGACAAGATCGAAATCGACACCCGCACGAACGAATACCGCAGCCGCATCAAGTAATTTTGCTTGATCGAACGCGAACGTTCGCAAAGCGCCGAGGGCTCGTGCCTGAGGCGCTTTTCTTTTGCTTACAAAACCGTCGGGGCGTGCGTACTCGCTGTTCGAGTTCGTTTTGCGGTTAGACTTCGGAAGTCAACGGATTTGAGCCGTCACCGTTTCGTATTGAGTAAGGACCCATATGACGCAACAGCAAAGCACCGAACGGCCGATGCGCCGCAAGGATCGGGAATTGACGAGAGAAGAAGCCCTTGAAGTCATTAAAAATACGCCGCACTGCGTGATCGCCACGGTCGACGCTTCGGGCACTCCCTATGCCACACCTATAACGGCAGCGCTCATCGACGGCGCCGTCTACTTTCACAGCTCAAGCAACGTCAACGGCAGACGCTGCCAAAACGTTCAGCAAAACAACAAGGTCTCGCTCGTTTGGGTCGGTCGTGCCGAGACAGCTGCCGACGAACTGCCGCACGACTTTTCGGTCAACTACGCCTCCGCGATTGTCTCAGGCCGCATCTCGGCCGTGGTCGATGAAGACGAAAAGCGCCGCGTCGCCACGGCGTTCTGTCTGCGTCATGTGCCGCAGGCGGGCCTTGAAGCCATTGAAGACTACTACGCCAAGGGCAACCGCTTCATCACCTTCTGGAAGGTGACGATCGAATCCGTTTCGGGCAAGGCTCGCAACAAGCAGGGCTACTTCAATCGCGTTCAGGCCGGCATTCGGTAACGCCGGCCTGTCGTCGGCGTCAGATTTTCCTGAGCTTTTCCTGCACGAACATCAGTTTCAGGCTCTTCTTGCCGGCAGCGCCCTCGAACTCGATCTCGAGATTGGTTTCGGAGGGTTTTTCGGGATAAAGAATCGCCGTGATTCGACCGCGGCCGAGCGTCGGATGTTCGACGCGGTCGCCGACGGTAAAGCCTCCTGCAGTTGCCGCCTTTTTCTTAATGAGGTCGCTTGCCTTCAGCACGCCGGCCATCTTCCAGGAGTCTGAATGCAGATTCTTGGCAGCGCTTCCACTCGGTGCCCGCGAGTACGAACTTGAGCCGTAGCCCGAGGTGCGGCGGCTGCCGTACGAATCCGCCCCGTAGCCGGAGTAACCCGTGCTGCGTGCGCCCTTCCAGCTGCCTGAGCGCGAATAACCGGAGCCGTAGCTGCCCGCTCCCCGCCCATAACCGGAGCGGCGATCCTCCCAACATTGATTGACGTCGCCCCAATCGTCGTCCGAATCGTCTTCCTCCTTTTCGTCGTAGAGCTTTTCGACGTGTTCGGCCGGAATCTCATTGATGAACTGAGAGCATAGCTGAGGACGCGTTTCGCCCCACATCATGCGGCTTCTCGCCCAACTGATCCACAGATTGCGCCGCGCGCGCGTCATCGCGACATACATCAGGCGCCGTTCTTCGGAAAGATCCTTTTCGGGGTTTTCGGAATCGCGGCTCGAATGCGGAAAGAGATCCTGCTCAAGCGCCGTGAGGTAAACGTAAGGAAATTCAAGCCCCTTTGATGCGTGCACCGTCATCAGACGCACCACATCGGGGTCTTCCTGCGCGTTTTTGTCGTCGGGCTCAAGCGCAGCCTGCGACAGGAACCCGTCCAGAGGCGACATGGTGCCGCCCGGCACGGGCTCAAGCGCCGGCGCATCCGCATCAATGCCGTTTTCTTCGCAGTAGCCCACGGCGGCGTTGACAAGTTCGCCCAAGTTTTCCAGACGGATGTCAGCGTCCTGCTGCTTTTGGTAGAACGCCTCGAGGCCGGAAAGTTTGCTCACGAGCGTGATGAGTTCCGGCAAACTCTTTCCTTCGGCCTGCGCCACCATATCCTCCACCAACTGCACAAAAGCGTGCGCGCGGCGAATTTCGGGAACCGACTCGGATTCGGCGAGCACCTCCCAAATGGTCGTGCCCTGAGCGGTAGCCATTGCCGTGGCGCGCTCGACGGTGGTTGCACCAATGCCGCGCGGAGGCTGGTTGATGATGCGCAGCAGACTCGTGTCGTCGGCGTTGGCAAGCACGCGCAGATAAGCCACCACGTCCTTAACTTCCTGACGATCGAAGAATCGCAGGCCGCCGTAAACGCGGTACGGGATGCCGTTTGCCGACAACAGCCGTTCGAAATTGCGCGAGAGGTTGTTGTTGCGATAGAGAATCGCAAAGTCGCCGTATTTTTTGCCGGTACGCTTTTCCGCAAGAATATCCTGCACCACGGCGCGGACCTCTTCGAGATCCGCGTCGGCGCGATAAAGCCGAATCTTGGCGCCTGCGCCCGCATCGGTCCAGAGATTCTTGCCCATGCGGTCCTTGTTATTGGCAATTACCGCGTTGGCGCCGTCCAAAATGTGTGAGGTCGAACGGTAGTTCTGCTCGAGCTTTACGATCTTGCCGACGTTGTACTCCTTGACGAAGTCGGCCATGTTGCCCACCTTGGCGCCGCGGAAGGCGTAAATCGACTGATCGTCGTCGCCCACGCAGAAAACGCACGCATCCTTGCTCTTGGGCGGGCACAGCGCCTTGATGAATCGGAACTGCAGCGAGTCGGTATCCTGAAATTCGTCGACAAGCAGATACTTGAAGCGGTCGTTATAGTGCTCGCGCACCGTCTGATTGCCTTCGAGCAGCTCGACGCAGCGCAGCATCAGCTCGGAAAAGTCCACAAGCCCCTCGCGCTGGCAGCGTGTTTCGTAGACCTTGTAGATCGTGGCGTGCTGAGCGTCGGGCTGGGCGGTCACCGCATCAGCGCGCAGCCCCCTTTCCTTGTAGCTGTTGATCGCCCACTGCACGGTCTTGGGATCGCGCATCTTGGGATCGATCCCCATTTCCTTCATGATGCGGCGAACAACCGAGAGTTGATCTGAAGTATCGATGATCTGGAACGTGGGAGGCAGATTGGCCGCTTCGGCATGCGCGCGCAAAATCCGATGCGCCGTTCCGTGAAAGGTGCCCATCCAGAGGTGGCGCAGGTCGCAGTCGACCATCGCCGAGAGTCGGTCGCGCATTTCGCGGGCGGCCTTGTTGGTGAAGGTCACCGCGAGGATCTGCGAAGGACGCGCCAAACCGCGGTTGATCAGAAGCGCAATGCGCGTCGTAAGCACCTTGGTTTTGCCGGAACCCGCACCCGCAAGCACGAGCGCGTTTTCGCAGCCGAGTTCCGCAGCCTTGCGCTGCATGGGATTGAGCGAATTCAAAAGGTCGTCAAGCATCGGTTCTTCTTTGTTTTGTGTCTCGAAACGCAGGGCGCGGTCAACATTTGTCGCCCTGCCGCAGCAATGAAATAAGGTTCGCACGAAGCGAGCCGCGATTGTAGCCCGAAAGCCGTTTCGACACACGTCGAAAATCCTGCTTGACGGCGCTTCCGGAAACGCCTGCGGAAGCGTTGCAAACGGGGCTTTAGCGCTGAAAAGAAGGCTCAAAACGCTGTAAACTTATGGGTCGAATTTTTTCCTTCAAACACAACAAAAAGGCGCCCCATGCGCGAAACCTACAATCCTCAGGAAATCGAATCCCAGGTTCAGGAACAGTGGCGAAAGAACGACGTCTATCGCGCTGTTGAACACGCCGTCGGTCCTGACGGCAAGGAAAAGCCCAAGTTCTACGTGTGCTCGATGCTGCCCTACCCCTCGGGCAAGCTGCACATGGGTCATGTCCGCAACTACACCCTCAACGACGTGCTCTACCGCTACCGCCGCATGAAGGGCTACAACGTCATGACGCCGATGGGCTGGGACAGCTTCGGCCTGCCCGCCGAAAACGCCGCGCTCACCAAGAAGGTGGCGCCGGCCGAATGGACGTACCGCAACATCGAAGACATGAAGGAGCAGATGCTCCCGCTGGGTCTTGCCTTCGACTGGTCGCGCGAAGTGACGACGTGCCGTCCCGAGTACTACCGCTGGAACCAGTGGATGTTCCTGAAGATGCTCGAGCGCGGCATCTGCTACCGCAAGACGCAGATCGTCAACTGGGACCCGGTCGACAAGACGGTTCTCGCCAACGAACAGGTGATCGACGGCCGCGGCTGGCGCTCCGGTGCGCTCGTTGAAAAGCGCGAAATCCCGGGCTACTACTTCGGCATCACGCAGTACGCCGAAGAACTCCTTGAAGATTTGAAAAAGCTCGACGGCTGGCCTGAACAGGTGCGCCGCATGCAGGAGCACTGGATCGGCAAGTCCGTGGGCGTCAATTTCGGCTTCCCCTACGAAATCGACGGCGAAAAGAAGCTTTTGAAGGTCTACACGACCCGAGCCGACACGATCATGGGCGTGACGTTCGTAGCCATTGCCGCCGAACATCCGCTTGCCAAGCGCTTGGCCAAGGATAAGCCCGAACTGCAGGCCTTCATCGACGAATGCGCCAAGGGTTCCGTCACCGAAGCCGACATGGCCACGATGGAAAAGAAGGGCGTCTTCACGGGCTTTTACGTGACGCACCCCTTGAACGGCCGCAAGGTTCAGGTTTGGATCGGCAACTACGTGCTGATGAACTACGGCGAAGGCGCCGTGATGGCCGTGCCCGCGCACGACGAACGCGACTTTGCCTTTGCCAAGAAGTACGGCATCGACATCATTCAGTCGGTTGCGGTCGAAGGCAAGGAATTCTCCACCGACGCCTGGCAGGAATGGTACGGCGACAAGACGCTCAACCCCTACTGCGTCAATTCCGGCAAGTACGACGGACTGCACATCCATGAAGCGATCGAAGCCGTCGCCAAGGACTTGAAGGAAATGGGCCTGGGCGACCGTCAGACGATGTTCCGTCTGCGCGACTGGGGCATTTCGCGCCAGCGCTACTGGGGCACGCCGATTCCGATCATCAACTGCCCGAAGTGCGGTCCGGTGCCGGTTCCCGAAAAAGATCTGCCGGTGCTGCTGCCCGAAAACCTCATTCCGGACGGCACGGGCAATCCGCTCAACAAGTGCGAAGAATTCCTCGCCTGCAAGTGCCCGAAGTGCGGAGCCGACGCGCGTCGCGAAACCGACACGATGGATACCTTCGTCGACAGCTCCTGGTACTACATGCGCTACTGCTCGCCCGACGCCGACAAGGCGATGGTTGACGAGCGCAACGACTACTGGAGCCCGATGGATCAGTACATCGGCGGCATCGAGCACGCCGTGCTGCATCTGCTCTATGCGCGCTTCTGGACGAAGGTGATGCGCGACCTGGGTCTCGTGAAGTTCGACGAACCCTTCAAGCGCCTCTTTACGCAAGGCATGCTCACGGCCGAATGCTTCTACCGCGAACAGCCCGACGGCAGCAAGCGTTGGTACTACCCCTATGAAATCAACATCGAATACGATGAAAAGGGGCGTCCCTGCCGCGTGACCGCCAAGGACGACGGACTTCCCGTTGTCTCGGGCGGCATCGAAAAGATGAGCAAGAGCAAGAACAACGTGGTGGAACCCCGCGACATCATCAAGCAGTTCGGCGCCGACACGGCCCGTACGTTCGTGATGTTTGCCGGTCCTCCCGATCAATCCGCCGCCTGGTCCAACTCCGGCGCCGAAGGCTGCTACCGCTTCCTGCGTCGTCTGTGGAACTGGTGCTACGCCCGCCACGACGAAATTCACGCGTCCGACTGCAAGGTTGATCTTGCTTCGGCCCCGAAGAACGTCAAGGACTTGCTGCGCGACGTTTACACGACTCTGCAGCAGGCCGAAAGCGACTTCGACCGCATGCAGTTCAACACGGTCGTGTCGGCCGCGATGAAGATGATGAACGCGCTTGATGCCTTCGAAGGCACCGATGCCGCTTCCGCCAATGCCCGCAAGCTTGCGCTCTCGCTGCTGCTGCGCGTGCTCTACCCGCTTGCGCCGCACATCACCACGGCGCTGTGGCAGGATTTGAGCTACGTCAAGGACTTCGGCGTCGAAATCATCGATGCCCCCTGGCCCGAGGTTGTGAAGGAAGCGCTCGTTGCCGACGAAATCAAGCTGATGATTCAGGTCAACGGCAAGCTGCGCGGCCAAATCATGGTGCCGGCGCAGGCCACCCGTGAAGAGATCGAACAGGCGGTGCTTGCGCATCCCGACACGATCCGCTTCGTCGGTGAAGCGACCGTGCGCAAGGTCATCGTCGTTCCGGGCAAACTCGTCAACGTTGTTGCCAAATAAGCGATACGCTGCGAGTTGATGCAAAAACCGCCTTCGGGCGGTTTTTGCGTTTCCGGAACAGACCTCAACGAATCGCCTCAGCACATCTATCAAAATATGTTATAACTTCGGTTATAACCACTTGGTGACTGATAGCAGATAGAATCAGATTTTTGTTGAGGAAAACAATGCCCAGAGAAGATTTCCACACCGAGTTCAAACGGACCTGGACAGATGAAACGAAATGCGGCGTGATCGCATTCGCCAATTGCGACGGCGGAACGATTTGGATCGGTGTTGCCGACGACGGTACGTTCAGCGGCATTGACAATCCCGACGAAGAAATCCTGAGGATCCAGAACACGCTTCGTGACAGTATTGCTCCAGACATCATGATGTTTGTTCAGTGTTCGTTTGTCGAAAAGAGCGGAGCGATCGCAATCAGGATAGATGTTCACCGCGGAACTCGTCGCCCCTATTTTCTCCGGAATAAGGGCATTCGTCCGGAAGGCGTTTTTGTGCGACAAGGTCCGTCCACGGTTCCTGCAAGTTTCGATGCCATTCGTCGGATGCTCATCGAATCGGGCGACAGCCACTATGAAAACGCCGTTTCATTCGAGCAAGACCTAAGCTTCAACTTTGCTCGCGATTTTTTCGTACAAAGGGAAGTTGCCCTAGGGACAACGCAGATGCGTTCGCTTAAATTCATCAACGAAGATGGGCTATACACCAACCTAGCACGGATTCTATCCGAGCAATGCGAACACACGATCAAGGCTGCCGTCTTTCAAGGCAAGCGCAAGAACATTTTTCGGGATCGTGCCGAGTTTTCGGGATCCGTCCTGAAGCAACTCGAAGATGCCTACTCCTTTATCGTCCGCCACAACAACCTGCATGCGTGCATTGAAGGACTCAACCGCATCGACACCTACGACTATCCGTTGACAGCGGTCCGAGAAGGACTTCTCAACGCTATCGTACATCGTGATTACGGTGCTAGCGGTCCCATTCTGATCAGCATCTTCGATGACAGATTGGAGATCTTAAATCAAGGCGGCTTAATGCCTTCGATGTCGATTGCAGAAGTGCGCCGCGGCATATCTGATCCTAGAAATAAGGCACTAGCTGCCGTGTTCTACAGACTTAAACTCATTGAAGCCTACGGCACCGGCTACGACAAAATTGACGGCTCCTACGAAGGCACTGGCAAGCACGCAGATATTTCCGTAACGCAGAACAGTTTTCTACTGACGTTGCCTAATGTGAATTACGTTGAGCACGGCAGCACCTCCACTCGTCTAGAAACACCAGCCTCCGGCATAGTTTTTCAGGACCGCTTGGCAGAATGTTTTTCACGTTCAAGCCCTGTCGTCCCTTCCGAAAAATGCATGCAGCGCCGCCGCTTGGTAATTGACCTCTGCAAGCGGCACGGCGCCATCTCACGACCGGAAATTCAAAAAGCCGCCGGTATTTCGCAGACGGCGGCCATAGTACTCATCCGTTCCATGCTGGAATCGGGCGAGCTTGTGAAAGTCGGAAAAGGTAAGGAGACTCGCTATACGTTACCGATGTGAGACTGTAGATGTCGCTTGCACTCAGAAGGGTTTTGCTAGCAGACAAAATAACTCACAAATCTTCCATAAGGTCTTACGAGAGAGTCGTTAAACTCATTTGCAAAGGTAAGGTGAGCAGCAGGAACTAAGCAAGGAGGATGCCATGACACTCTGCTCGATCGGGGTTGTTGCTCGTTATTACGGTGTCTCCGCCAGCACCATTCGTCGTTGGGCAGCCAAAGGCCTTCTCACGGTTGCCCGCCGTACCTTAGGCGGTCATCGTCGCTTTGAGCTCGACAACAGTTGTGCGTCCGGCGACACCGATGGCCGCAAGCATGTCGGCTACGCCCGCGTTTCCTCCTACGATCAGAAGGAAGACCTGCAGCGTCAGGCCGAGCGCCTTAAAACATCAGGCTGCGAAGAGATCATCACCGATATCGGGTCCGGTCTCAATTGCAACAAACCCGGACTAAGGACTCTTCTCAATCGGATTCTTCAAGGCAGGATCCATACGCTTTCCGTGGTCTACGAAGACCGTCTGCTGCGCTTCGGTACCGCGTTAATTCGATTGATGTGCCGAAGATCGGGAACCGATGTTCGAGTGCTTGAAAGCAAACCCGCTCAGACTTTCGAAGAGGAACTTGCCAAGGACGTCGTCACCCTCATGACCGTGTTCTGAGCCCGGCTTTACGGCAAGCGAAGTCACAAGACAAAACAGACTGCGACATAAATCCAATCACAAAAAGCGCGCATCATTTTCGATCACGGTTTAGCATTCGATTTCCCTGAGTAGACCAACAGGAAAAGCGATGCTTGCCGACGTGTCAATCGACGATCCTCACTTTGTGCCGCAGGCCCGCATCCGGGAGCTCATGCCCGTTTCGGATTTGCCTGCCTACCGCACGATGGTGCGCTCAATTGATCCCAACAGCCTTGCGCGGCATCGCTCCGAAATCGAATCGCTCATGCGAGCCTTCGGCAGACAGCGGCAATATTTCCTCGATCTGTTCGGAAGGCGCGAATACCGAGCGCTTTGCAGCGGAACCGACTGGCGAGCCATCCGCAACCGTCTTGTGGCAGAGAAATACAAGTCTCCATACGGACTGCAGGCGCGTCAATGGAAAATAGCCCTGCAGACAAGCGCCGCTACCACAAACAACTATTGGCGCCTGGCGCAGACCAATGCCCTTGCAAGAATCCGTCGTAAGCCTTGGTTTGCCAAGCTCAACAAGCTCGAGCAGCGCTATGTCAATCGCCTGTTGGGCAGTCTCAGCACCGACTTCTTTGCCGTGATGGACGGCAAAATGCCACACGTCTTTGCGGATACGGCCAAGGAAACGATTGCCAGCCGCAAGGGACTTTGTCAGGCTATTCGACGCACTGTGAGAAGCGTCATGGGACGCAAGCCTTGCCACGGAAAAGACGCAAGCGTCTGGTTTGACTGCGACTGCTATACGGCAAAGCCCTGCGGCGAAGGCGTCGTGCTGAGCCTGATGACGATGACGCCCGGAAAGCGCATGACGCTCATCGTGAAGGGAACGGTGCCGGTCAAGAGCACGATCCGTTTGGTGAAGAAGTCTGACGGAACAATTGACCTGCATGTGCAAAAGAGCCTCTCCAAGTCGGATATCCGTGCTGTCGAATCAACGC
>OOAH01002199.1_pt1 | contig 14391 bp, 8 predicted proteins | sample 1671801 | NCBI WGS metagenome assembly OOAH01 (sample SAMN06348194, study PRJEB24527) | human gut metagenome | biome: human gut; feature: ankylosing spondylitis patient; material: feces | host: Homo sapiens | place: China | collected 2015-10 | reverse complement strand
TGCCCCGTCAGCTTCCAGATGAGCCACGTCTCCACCGTGCCGAACAGCAGCTCCCCCCGTTCCGCCCGCTGCCGGGCGCCGGGAACATTATCCAGGATCCAGCGGATCTTGGTACCGGAGAAATAGGCGTCGATGAGCAGTCCCGTGGTGGAGACGATGCGCTCCTCCAGTCCCTGCCGTTTCAGTTCCTCGCACAGCTCCGCCGTCCGGCGGCACTGCCAGACGATGGCGTTGTACACCGGCTGGCCGGTGGCCTTGTCCCAAACGATGGTAGTCTCCCGCTGGTTGGTGACGCCGATGCCGGCGATGCTGCCCTCCGGCAGCCCCCGGATGGCCTCCGCCGCCGCCAGACGCTCCGTGTCCCAGATGGTCATGGGGTCGTGCTCCACCCAGCCTGCCTGCGGATAGATCTGGGGAAAGGGATACTGGGCCTTGGCGGCGATCTGTCCCGCCCGGTCAAATACGATGGCACGGGAGCTGGTAGTCCCCTGATCCAGTGCCAGAATATACGATGCCATAGCCGTCTCCTCTTTTCTTTTTGGTGAGTTTGTGATATACTGTCCATAGAATGATTCTTATTTTACCATAGGAAGGATGAAATTTCCATGACAAATCTCACCGAGTTCACCTTTCTCTCCAGCGACGGCAAGACTCAGCTCCACGCCATGCAGTGGCTGCCGGAGGGAACGCCTCGTGCCGTGCTGCAAATTTCCCACGGTGTAGCCGAGCATATCGGCCGCTACGACGGCTTTGCCCGCTATCTCAATGAGCAGGGGATCGCCGTGGTGGGCCACGACCATCTGGGCCACGGCGGCTCCCTGCCGGAGGGCGGAACCCCCGTCTACTTTGGCGACGGCACCCCGTGGGAGACGGTGGTGGCGGATATCCAGCTGCTCCATGAACAGTTGCGTCGGGAGTTTCCCGGTGTGCCGCTGTGCCTCGTGGGCCACAGCATGGGCTCCTTTCTGGCCCGCAGCTACCTGATCCGCTATCCCGGCACCCTGCGGGCCGCCATTATCATGGGTACCGGCTGGCAGCCACAGGCCAAGCTGGCCGGAGGCCGTGCCGTGGCGGAGGTGGTCTGCGCCGCACAGGGACCCTCCTCTGCCAGCAAGCTGGTGAATAATCTGGCCTTCGGCGGCTACAACAAGGCCTTTGCCCCCAACCGCACCGGCTATGACTGGCTGTCGGCAGACTCCGAAAATGTGGACCGCTACATTGCCGACCCCCTCTGCGGCGCCGATGCCACGGTGGGGCTGTTCCGCCAGATGCTCCATGGCATTGCCTTCAACCAGAACCCCAAGAACCTGACCCGCATGGACAGCAGCCTGCCGGTGCTGCTGATCTCCGGCGACCGGGATCCGGTGGGCGATATGGGCAAGGGCGTCCGCCGCACCGCCGACGCCTTCCGCAAGGCGGGCCTGTCGGACGTGACTCTGAAGCTGTATCCCGGTCTGAGACACGAGATCCTCAATGAAGGCCCCATGCGCCAAACGGTCTATGAGGACATCTGGCACTGGCTGGAGCCGCATCTGCCGACCCGTTAAAATCTCGCTAATTGAAATACAGTTCACCCACAAGAGGGCAGCCTGCAGCTGTCCTCTTTTCTTTTTAAAAAAGTACTGGCTCCATTTTGTCATTTCTGCCATTCGGTCAGTCAAAAAGTACCAGTTTTCAACATTTTTCTCATACTTTTCTCATATCGGACTAATACGTCATTTTATAGAGAATTTGTGAGAACTTTTTGAATAAATTACGAAAAATCGCTTGACTTTGCCGTGGAATTGGGGTATATTATAGCCCTCAAACGTACAGGATCCGACATTGTCAAATGCGTCGGTGCGGGCTGTGCGTTTTATTCCTGTCCGTACATGACGGGCTTTCGACCGGGAGGTGAGTGAAATGGCCTATATGCGCTTGGGCGATCTGCTGGTGGCGTCCGGGACCATCACAGAGCAGCAGCTGGAGCGTGCTCTGGCGCTCCAGAAGGAGACCAAGCAGCGGCTGGGCGATGTGCTGATCCAGAACGGCTTCATCACGGAGGCGCAGCTCATCGACGCTCTGCGAGTGCAGCTGGGCGTGGACTTTGTGGACCTGACGGCCATTTCCATCCCCGTGGAGCTGGCCCAGTATGTCCCCCGGAACATCGCCAAGAAATACTGCGTGGTGCCGGTGAAGCTGGTACGCAACAGCCTGTATCTGGCCATGAGCGATCCTCTGGACTTCGTGGCTCAGGATGAGGTCAAAACCGCCTCCCGTAAGCGCATCATCCCCATGATCGCCACCCGCAAGGCCGTGGAGCAGGCCATCAGCCGCCTGTACGGCAACGAGGGTACGGCACGGGTCATCGAGGAGATGAAGCGAGAGGCCGGCAGCAGCAGCGATGTCATCCCCGCCCAGATGGCGCAGGACACGGCGGACCCGCAGGAGTCCGCCCCCACCATCCGCTTCGTCAACGCCCTCATCGAGCGGGCCTATACCGAGCGGGCCAGCGACATCCATCTGGAGCCGCAGGAGGGCGAGATGGTGGTGCGGATGCGTATCGACGGTCTGCTCCGCCGCATCCTGACGGTGCCTGCCGATCTGCAGAATACCGTGATCTCCCGCCTGAAAATCATGGGCGGTATGAATATTGCCGAGCATAAGATCCCGCAGGACGGCCACGCCATCCAGTCGGTGCGGGGCCACAGTCTGGATCTGCGTATCTCCTCCATGCCCACGGTGTATGGCGAGAAGATGGTGCTGCGTCTGCTGGACAAGTCCGCTCAGGCCCTCAGCAAATCCCAGCTGGGACTGGAGGGGCAGGATCTTGACAACTACAACGCTCTGCTGCGAAACACCAGCGGCGTCATTCTGCTGGTGGGTCCCACGGGCTCCGGTAAGTCCACCACCATGTGCAACATGATCCGGGATCTGTCCCGTGAGGAGATCAACATCGTCACGCTGGAGGACCCGGTGGAGTACCACATCCCCGGCGTCAGCCAGTGCCAGATCAACGAAAAGACCGGCATGACCTTCGCCAGCGGCCTGCGAGCCATCCTGCGTCAGGACCCGGACATCATCTCCGTGGGTGAGATCCGGGACGGCGAGACGGCCTCCATCGCCATGCGGGCCGCCATCACCGGTCATCTGGTGTTCTCCACTCTGCACACCAACGACGCCGTGTCCGCCGTATACCGGCTCAAGGACGTGGGCGTGGAGCCGTGGCTGGTGGCCAGCGCCCTGCGGGGCGTGGTGAGCCAGCGTCTGCTGCGGAAGGTCTGCCCCCACTGCAAGAAGGGCTATCAGCCCTCTGCCGAGGAGCTGGCCCTGCTGGGGATGCCGGAGGACAGCCATGTCACCTTCTATAAGGGCGAGGGCTGTCCGGAGTGCCATCACTCCGGCTATACCGGCCGCCGTGCCGCTTTCGAGATCCTGATGCTCAACGGCCGCCTGCGGCGGCTCATCAGTGAGGGCGCCAACGAGGAGCAGCTGACGGAGGAGGCCCGCAAAAACGGCTTCCACTCCATGAGGGAGAGCTGCCGCCGGCTGGTGCTGGAGGGTGTCACCTCCGCCGAGGAGGCCGCCCGCATCATCAACACCACAGTAGACGAGTAATTGCGTAAAACCCGGCACGGAAGGAGCGGAGACACGCCATGACCACATACCGTTACAAGGGCCAGACCAAGGACGGAACGGCTGTATCCGGCGTCATCCGGGCCTATGACGAGTTCGAGGCCGCCAGCCGCCTGCGGGAGACCGTAGCCGTTATCACCCGGCTGGAGGAGGTACGGGAGAAGAAGGAAAGCATCTTCAACCGCCCCATCGGCCTGAAGATCAAGGAAAAGGAGCTGGCCCTGATCTGCTCCCAGTTCGCCATTATCCTCTCCGCAGGTATGTCCATTCAGCACTGTGTGGAGATGGTGGCGGCCCAGACCAGGAACCGCCACATCCGCCAGATGCTGGAGAAGGTGGCCGAGGAGGTGGGCGCAGGCTACTCCATGGCCCAGAGCTTTGAAAACAACGCCCCGTACCTCCCCAAGACCTTCGTCGAGACGGTCCGGGCCGGAGAACAGTCCGGCACGCTGGAGGAGTGCTTCCAGCGGCTGCACCGATACTATGATAAATCCGCCAAGACCAAGGCCAAGGTGGTCAGCACCCTGGCCTACCCCGCCATGGTCATTGTGGTGGCCATCGTCGTGTTTATTATCATCATCGCCGTGGCCGTCCCGGCCTTCAACGATGTCTTTGCCGAGATGGACACCCAGCTGCCGGGCATCACCCGTGTGCTGCTGGCCATCAGTGACTTCTTCGTGGGCTGGTGGTGGCTGCTGCTGCTGATCGCCGCCGGGCTGGGCATCGCCTATATGGTGGCCCGCCGCTCCATCCGGGGCCGGAGGGCTATCGCCGCATGGAGCCTCACCAAGGCCCCCCTCCACCGGCTCCACAGCCTCAACGCCGCCGCACAGTTCGCCCACAGCATGGCCACCATGCTGACGGCCGGCCTGCCGGTCCCCAAGGCCTTGGATGTGACCGGAAACGTGATCAGCAACTACACCTTCGCACTGGCCGTGCAGGAGGTGAAGCAGAAGGTGGAGCGTGGCCGCACCATTTCCGAGAGCATGGGCCAGATCGAGTACTTCCCCAAAATGCTGACGGAGATGGTGGGCGTAGGCGAGCAGTCCGGCTCGCTGGAGGCGTGTCTGAAGCGGCTGCAGGGCTACTATGAGCGCTCCTCCACGGCCAGGGCCAAGGTGGTCAGCGCCATGACCTATCCGGCTATGGTCATCGTCACGGCGATTATCGTTGTCATCATCGTGATGGTGAAGGCCGTTCCGGCCTTTACGAATACATTTGCCGAGCTTGGCTCGGATATTCCCGCCATTACCAAGGGCCTTATGGCTGTCAGCGGCTTTTTCGTCAAGTGGTGGTGGGTGCTGGTGCTGCTGGTGGCCGCGGCGGGCATCGGCTATTACAGCTTCCGCCGCACAGAGCGGGGCCGCATCGTGCTGGCGAACTACGCACTGACCCGCTCGCCCCTGCGGCGGCTGCGGACCATGAGCGCCTCCGGCCAGTTTGCCGCCGCCCTGTCCGCTATGCTTTCCGCCGGTCTGCCGATGCCGAAGGCGCTGTCGGTGGCCGGTGAGGTCTCCGGCAATTATATGTTCGCGCTGGCCGCCGGTAAGGTGCGGCAGAGCGTGGAGCGGGGCCGCACCGTGGCCGAGGGCATGGGCGAGGTAAAGCTGTTTCCCCCCATGCTGCGGGAAATGATCGGCGTGGGCGAAAGCTCCGGCACGCTGGTGGACACGCTGGACGTTGTGGCCCAGTATTTCAACAGCGAGGTGGAGACCATTACAAACCGCCTGCTGGCGGTGCTGGAGCCGGTCATTACCATCGGCCTTGCGGTCATTGTTATGGTGCTGCTGCTGGCGGTGTATCTGCCGCTGTTCACCCTCTACGGCGGAATGTAAGGCCGCCGCACCCAAATTCATATCCTATCCGTATAACAACCCTGTACGGATCAAGATAAAAACCGCAAAAAAATAATAGGAGATGTAGAACTATGTTGAAGAAACTGCAGAGCAAGAAGGGCTTCACTCTGATGGAGATGCTGATCGTCGTCGCCATCATCGCTGTGCTGGTGGCCATCGCCATCCCCGTGTTCAACGGCGCCCTGACCAAGTCCAAGGAGGCCGCTGACGTGGCCAATGTCCGTGCTACCTATGCCGAGTGGCAGACCGCTATGCTCACTGAGAACACCAAGGCTCCCGCCGACAAGGACGCCTTCCTGAAGGGTCCCACTGGTAACGATACCCTGACCCTGAACTATCCTGACAAGCTGACCGTCACCAACGGCACCATCACCTACACCGCTTCTAAGCTGACCGATGCCGCCAATGCCGACAGCAAGACCTTCACCTGGACGCTGGGTACGCCCGATATTCACTAATTTCCGCTTGTCACATTCACACGCAACACCTCCCGCACCGGCCCGACCGGGCCGGTGCGGGGCGACCCGTCTCTCATCGGGCGGGGATGGCCGTGGGTTGGCGTCCCTCCCCGCTCCGTGAGGACAGTCCCATCTAAAGGAGAGCCTTCCCATGCTGTATGCCGATCCCTTCCTAACTGTTTACTGCTGCCTGCTGGCCGCCCTGCTGGGTGCGTGCATGGGCAGCTTTCTGAACTGTGCAGCCTGGCGCATCGTCCATGGGGAGAGCGTGCTGCGTGGCCGGTCCCACTGCGACGCCTGCGGTCATGTGCTGGCGGTGCGGGATCTGATCCCGGTGGTCAGCTATCTGGCTGCCCACGGGCGCTGCCGCTACTGCGGGGCCAAGCTCTCCCGGCGTCACGTTCTGGCCGAGGCCGTCTCGGCGCTGGTGTTCGTGACGCTGCTGCTGCATTATGATATTTCGCTCCAAGCTCTTGAAGGCTGGTGTGTGGCCGGTATCCTGCTGGCCTGCTCCTTTGCGGATTTGGAGGGGTACATCATCCCCGACCGTTTCATAGCGGTCGGCGTTGTGCTATTTATCACCACTCTTTTCTTCGACCCCCAGCCGCTCCGGCGGGCGCTGGACGGCGCCATCGGCGGTCTGGCGGTGGCAGGGGGCGTACTGCTTCTGGTGCTGGGGATGGAGAAGCTGCTGGGCCGTGAGGCCATGGGCGGCGGCGACATCAAGCTCCTGTTCCTGACGGGGCTGTTTTTGGGCTGGAAGCGAAACCTTCTGTGTCTGGTGGCGGCCTGCGTCATCGGCATCGTGTGGGGACTCCTGCAAAAAAAACGGGACGGCGGCGAGGCCATCCCGTGGGGCCCCAGCATCGCCCTTGGCGCTTGGCTGACGGCGCTGTGCGGCCAACAGATCATCGACTGGTATCTGGGGCTGCTGTAATTCTTGAAAGTGAGGACGAGCATTTTGGAAAAGATCGTTGGCTTTGACATCGGTGAGAGCAGCGTCAAGCTGGTATATTTCGCCGGTGCGGACCTGAAAAAGGCCGTCACGGCGGAGCTGCCGGACAACATGGTCTCCGGTTCGAGGATTTTGTCCATGGACGCCATGGCGGATTTCCTGCGCCAGACGGCCAAAAGTAACGGCATCCCCCTGACCCATGCGGCGCTGGTGCTGCCCTCCACGGAGGTGTTCACCCGTGAGCTGGTGATGCCCGCCATGACGGAGCAGCAGCTGCTGTATAACCTGCCCTATGAGTTCCGGGACTATCTGACGGAGGAGAAGAACAAGTACTTCTTCGACTATTCCATGCGGGAGGTGCTGCGGGACGAGTCCGGCCAGCCCACGGAGATGAATCTGCTGGCCTGCGCCACCCTGAAAAGCACCGTGGAGAGCTATCGGGCCATGCTGCGCCGGGCGGGCTTCCGCCTGCGGGTGCTGACCCCCAGCGAGTGCGCGTACAGCGCCGTGCTGCAGGCCTACTACCGCCGCACCCGGCAGGAGGGCCGTGACCTGTGCGTGGTAAATCTGGGCCACAGCGCCACCTTCCTGTATATCTACCGGGGCGGCCACTTCGCCAGCCGCCGGGAGATCGAGGTGGGGATGTCCGATCTGGAGCATCTGGTGGCCGATCAGTGCAGCGTGGACATCCACGTGGCCCACGAGTACGTGCGCCAGAACTACAACCATGTGCTGGAGTCGGAGCAGGCCCGTGAGCTGTATGGCCGCATCGCCGTGGAGGTGGTGAAGGCCGTGAACTTCTTCAACTACAACAACCGGGAGCGGGAGCTGACGCAGCTGTGCCTGTGCGGCGGCGGCAGCGCCATTCAGCCGCTGTACGACACCATCGCCGATACCACCGGCATGACGCTGCACACCTCCGCCGAGCTGCTGGGCCAGCGGATGACTACCGAGGAGCCGTGGATGTACCTGCGGGCCATCGGCGGCGTGGATCTTGGCATCAAGGGGGGCCTGCGATAATGGCAGAAAAGATGAAAAAGGGGCCTTCGGAGGCCGGTCGCAAGACCCTCAAATGCCCCCATAAGCAGGGCATCAATCTGAATATGCGGGAACAGAAGGGCAATCCCCGTCTGACCCTGCTGGTGGGCTGTCTGGCCATCGTCATTCTGGCGGGCTGCGTGGCCAAGTTCGGCGTCATCGACCAGTACCGCCGGCTGGATGCGGCGCAGGCCGCCTACGCCTCCGTCCACACGGAGTATACCCAGATGCAGGAGCTGCTGAAGGGCTACGACCGTCTGCTGATGGAATACCGCACCTACTCCATGGAGTGGGCCACCGACGGCAGCGAGGACAACGGCACTCTGGTGGACCGCCAGAAGGCGCTGGATCTGCTGGAGCAGGAGATGCTGTCCCGTGGACGGCTGGTCTCCCTACAAGTGTCCGGCAACAAGATGGTGGTGGCCATGTCCGGCATGAGTCTGGATCAGATCTCCCGGATGTTTGACGTGATCCAGCAGTCCCCCATCGTCAGCAATGTGGAGCTGAATCTGGCCTCCACGGAGGACGGCAACGTCTCCACCATTCTGGACTTCACCGTCCGCATCACCCTACGCAGCGCAGAGGAGGCAGACAAATGAACCGGGAATTGACAAGACGGGAAAAGATCCTGCTGCTGGTGCTGATCGTGGTGGTGCTGGTGGCGGGCTACTGTAAGCTGATCCTCATCCCCATCAACGATCAGATCTCCAGCTATCGGCTGAACATGGAGGCCGAGCAGACGGAGCTGGACGCCAATCAGGGGAAAATGGCCCAGATGCAGAAGATGCAGAAGGCCATCGAAGAGATCAAGGCGGCGGGCGAGAAGCGCACCATCCCCCAGTACGACAACAGCGGCAAGCTGATGATCGAGCTGCACGAGATCATGAGCGACACGCTGGACTATTCGCTGGACTGCTCTGCGGGTACCGTGCAGCAGGACTATATCATGCTGCGGCCCATCGTCATGACCTTCCGGACCTCCACCTATGCGCAGGCCCGGCAGATCGTGGATCGGCTGTGCTCCAGCGAGAACATCAGCCAGATCTCCGATATGAATATGAACACCTATACCGAGGGCCGCAACAGCGGCACCGTGGAGACCACGCTGGTCATCACCTACTTTGAGATCATGTCCTGAGGATGCCGTAGGGCGGGGAGCTTTTTCTATGACTGAGAGAAAACCACAACGGAATAGACGGGGCTTCACGCTGACGGAGGTGCTGCTGGCGCTGGCCATCCTCATCATCCTGCTGGCGCTGGCCATGATCCCCATCAGCCGCCACCAGCGCAATATCCGCCAGACGGAGCTGGATTCCAAGGCGGAGACCATCTATCTGGCGGCCCAAAACCGCCTCTCCCAGCTGCAGGCCAGCGGCCGCAGCGACGAGTACGGCAAGGACCGGGCCACGGCCCTGAACAACATCCCCTGGGACGCCGAGCAGGATAAGTACACCACCAGTACTCTGTACTACGTCACCTCCGCCGCCAAAAGCACCGACACCTCCGCCGCCGGGAGCATCCTGCCCCGTGAGCAGGTGGAGGCGGAGCTGTGGGACGCCAACTGGGTCATCGAGTATGATCCCGGCAGCGGCAGTGTTTACGCCGTGTTTTACAGCGAAAAGCCCATGCAGTACAGCTTCGACGCCTTCAACCCCCTGCGCTCACGGGATCGCCGGGTGCAGGAGGGGGCTACCGTGGGCTACTACGGCGGCGACAGCGTCCAGAGCGAGGACACCGGCAAGCTGACCCCCAAGATGGAGATCATCAACAAGGAGCGTCTGCTGCTGAAGGTCACCTGTGACACGCCCCGTGACCCCCTGCACTTCTATGTGACGGTAACGGATGCACAGGGCCACTCCACCGGCCGGATGGAGCTCACCGGCTCCGAAGTCAACGTCTCCTACCGCACCTATACCGTCACCATGGTGCTGGACGACCTGACGGAGGGCAAACGCTTCTCCCAGCAGCGCCGCTTCCGGCAGCTGACCCCCGGCTCCGACCTGACATTGAAGGTGGAGGTGGAGAGCGACAGCCGTCTGGTGGACTCCGTCACCGGCAAGCTCACCACCAACAGTCTCTTTGCCGAGGTGCGGGACGGCGGCACCACTGCCGTGGTCACCTATGCCCGGCATCTGCAAAATCTGGACGAGGGCTCCGGTCTGCCCACCGCCATCACACGGGCGCTGCAGGAGCAGGATATCCAGTTCGTCAACACCGGCATGGACGACGGCTGGGACAGCTGCTATCCGGGCCGGAAGTTCACCCCCATCTATAACGAGAACCTCGCCTATTACGACAGCACCGTCGCCGTAGGCACCCAGTCCTATCACCCTGTGATCTATGAACTGCCGGTGGATACCGACGGTGACGGCGGCCTGTTCGAGAGCTTCCGGGGCACCTTGCGAAACATCCGTCTGTGCGGAGCCCAGATCAGCGCCGGCGGCAATGCCGGCGGTCTGGCTGGCTCCCTCCGGGGCGGCACCACCATTGAGGGCTGTCAGGTCTACCTGAGCCCCACCCGTGACAAGCTCAGCAGCAAAAGTGAGCAGGATATCTGGATCAGCGGCGCCACCGCCGGTGGTTTGGTAGGTCGCTGCGGCTATGATCTCACCGTCCGCAACAGCTTCGCCTCCTCCGTGCTGGAGGGCGGCCGCTACGCCGGCGGTCTGGTGGGCTACATCAGCGGCACTCGCACCGTCTATGTGGAGCACTCCTACGCCGACTGCTACCTCTACGCCTCCGGCACCACCGGCGGCCTCATCGGCAGCTGCATCGGCACGGCGGACATCACCCTGCGGGACTGCTACACCGCTGGCTTCCAGGAGGCCGACGTCATGGCGGGTCTGGTGGGCGGTGAGTTGTCCTACGGCGACGTCATCGACACCTGTTACAGCGCCAGCGCCCGGCTGAACGGCAGTGAAAAGCTCACCTACTCCACCGCCAAGCCTGCGGATGTCACCACCGACAAGCCCGATATCACCAGCACCTACTATATGTCCCACGGCGACCACGACATGGACGGCACGGTCTTTGCCGACTATGAGCAGTGGAGCGGCCGCAGCCGGGCCGACGCCATCGAAAAATACCTCAACGACGCCTTCACCGCTGAGACCGGCGGCAGCGACACCGTGGCCTATAACCTGGTGGACGGCATGGGCTTGGGCGCTTACTCCTATCCCCGCCTGACAGGGCTGACCCACTACGGCGACTGGCAGGCTCAGTTCGAGGCCGGTACACTGGTGTACTACGAGGTCTATTCCGACGGCAGCTACGGCTTCCGTGGTGCCAACAAGTCCACCGTCAAAACCACCGGCACGGTGGTGGGCGACGGCTACGGCATGGTGTACAGCACGCTGCCGGAGCAGGATCTGACGGTGCGCTATTCGCTGGGGGGGCGGGAGGTCACCTCTACCCTGTACCGTGCCAACGCCATCGACATGGGCGGGGGCTACTACCTGCTGCCCCTGCCCCGGACACTGGTGAACACCACCGAGGTATCCACGGACTTCTACCGCCGGGTGCAGGTGGAGGACACCACCTACTACTTCAATCCCCATTTCACCTGCTGGGTATCGGAGGGCTCCGAGGCCCCGGAGGCCCCCAGCGAGATCGGCATCCGCACGGCCCGGCAGCTGAATAACCTGAGTCTGTACTATGAGCAGTACAGCCCCCTGCTGGCCAAGGACACCACCCTCCAGCAGGAGCGCAGCATCGATTATTCCGGCTATGACTGGGCGAACTACGGCCGCAGCGGCGCCGCCGTCACCAGCCAGCAGCCCATCGGCAGCAGTGCCGTCGTCCCCTTTACCCACATCTATGACGGCGGCACCTATCCCATCGCCGCTGTGCCGCTCCAGAGTCCCAACGGCGGCGACTACGCCGGACTCTTCGGCCTGAATCAGGGCAGCCTGCGGAATGTGGTGCTCACCACCGGGGAGCAGGACTACTCCGTGACGCTTCGGGGCATCCTGCGCCTGCGTACCGCCTATGTCGGCGCTCTGGCAGGCCGCAATGACGGCACCGTCTACAACTGCACTGCGGCGGGCTACTCCGTCACAGCCCACGCCTACCAGGGCAGTGTCCTGTATATGGGCGGCTTCGTGGGCTATAATGCCGGGACCATCCGCTCCGGCAGCGTCAGTACTCCCTCCCTCACCGCCAGCAGCAACTATGCCCGTCTGCTGATGGGCGGCTTCACCGGCGGCAACAGCGGTCTGGTGAGCCAGAGCTACGCCATGGCCAACGTGGAGGTGCTCCAGATCCGTGGCGGCGGCGTGGCCCTCAGCGGCTTCGCCGGGGAGAACATCGGCTCGATCCGCAGCAGCTACTGCGCCACGGCCCTTACCTCCCCCGGTGCCGATACCTACGGCTTCGCCCCGGCCACCGGCAGCACCTCCGGCTGCTGCTATCTCAGCGGCGGTACCTATCGCTTCGTGGGACAGGTCCATCTGTATGATTACAGCGACCAGTCCGGCGCACGGGCCGTCAATGAGCAGGGACTGAAGGCCCTGACCCTCACCGGCTTCTCTTCCGCCGATGCCAGCCACACCTATCACCACAGCAAAACCCTGAACACCGACGGGCAGGCCTATCCCTATCCCACCAGTCTCACCGGCCACGGCAGCCCCGTCCACTACGGCGACTGGGTGACCCCCGCCGATCTGGGTACGCTGGGCATGGTGTACTGGGAGCACGAGGAGGGCGGCAGTAACCCCGGCTATCACTTCTCATACATCGGCTTTGAAAACGGCGTCCGCAAGGACGGCAGCAGCCTCTGCACCGCCCACGACGACGGCGGCAAGATCACCGCCTACGGCTACGGCTACTACTGGTCCAAGGGCGAGACGGAGCCCCTGCTGGAGACCCAGCGCATCGCTCTGGACGGCCGCAACACCGAGGCGGCGGCGGAGCTGGAGAAGCAGATGCCTCTGTTCAGCTTCGTCACCTATCAGACCTCCGACACCGGCCTGCGGCTCCTCAGCGGCACCACCGGCAACGGCCACTGGTTCCTGTCTCAGGGGGATGTGTGGTTCACCTACACCGTCAGTCCCTTCTTCGCAGAGTCCTATGCCGTCACCGCCGTCAGCACCGGTACTACCGGCGGCACCACCGGCGTGGAGCCCGGCACGGATGCCCTGCCCTATCAGGTGCGGTCCGTGGAGCAGCTGCAATACATCAACTGGAGCTACTACGGCAATCAGGGCAGCTCCACCCGTGACGTGACGGACAGCGGGAGTATGTACAAGTACTACCCCTATCTGCAATATAGCCGTGTCACCTGGGGCTACCAGAGCAAGGAGGATGCCATCGCCGGCGACTCCACCGGCGGCGCCCGTCCCATCCGCACGTGGAAACAGAGCCATGACCTCAACGGCCAGAGCCTGGCGGATCCCACGGATGCCTCCCTGAATTACAGCTTCCATCCCATCGCCGGCTCTGTCTACGACAGCGGCAGCAGCACCGACTACCGTATGGTGCTGTACAACTGGTTCGGCAGCAAGTACGACGGCCAGAGCTACTACATCAAGAACGTGAACATCGACTCCTACTGCTACAACGTGGGCCTCTTCGGCACCACCGCCGGCGCAGAGATCGCGAACATCGTCCTTTATAGTGACAACGGCGCCGTCATCCAGCGCAATACCGATCCCACGCCCTCCAGCGGCACCCGGACGGTGCGCCAGTATTCCACCTCCTACGCCTTGGGCGGTCTGGTGGGCATCGCCTATGACTACAACAGCAGCATGGGCAACGGCAGCATCACCAACTGCGCCATCGCCGGCTACACTGTGGCCGACAACAGCCGTAACAAGCAGCATCTGGGTGAGGCCGCCATCGGCGGGCTGGTGGGTGTCTCCAGCGTCAACCTCAACAAGTGTTCCGCCGTGGTGGATCTGCAGATCAACTGCACCCACGTCGATACCAACGGCTACATGAACGCCGCCCGCTACGGCAACTATGTGCGTGTAGGCGGTCTGGCCGGCGGTGTGCGCTTTGCGGTAACGGACTGCTACACCGGCGGTAAGATTACCGTTTCCAAGGAAACGCTGAAGGAACGGGTGCGTACCGGGTCCTGGGGCAGCAACAATACGCACTTTGCCGATGGCAGCGAGGCCGTGGAGGTCAAATGGCCCATCGCCGGCAACGGCAGCAATGCCAACCCGGCGACCTACGTGTTTATCGGCGGTATCGGCGGCAGCGGCTTCTCCGCCAATTTCCAGAACTTCACGGGTGTGAACAATACCAGTGCCGACGGTGCGCCGAAATTCTATAATTGCTATACCTATATCAATCTGCCGGATATGGAGGGAACTATTACGGCCATCTCTCTTATCGGCAGCACGGCGGACCGCTATAAGTATACCACATATACTGTGGAAAATTGCTATTACCTCAAGAGTATCAAGGATCAGGCATCCTTTGCAAAGGCGTCCAAGACCTATAACCCGAATAACACAAACTCCATGTA
>OOAH01002191.1_pt1 | contig 14437 bp, 10 predicted proteins | sample 1671801 | NCBI WGS metagenome assembly OOAH01 (sample SAMN06348194, study PRJEB24527) | human gut metagenome | biome: human gut; feature: ankylosing spondylitis patient; material: feces | host: Homo sapiens | place: China | collected 2015-10 | reverse complement strand
TGCCGCCACCGTCATCAAGGCCATGGGTGCCGGCAAGGCTGCCGCCAAGGCCATCCACGAGTACATCCAGAACAAGTAATTACTGCCGCAAGGCAGTCCCCTCCCCTGTTTCCTTTGGGAAACAGGGGATTTTTCCTTTTTTAGGAAGACCAGACAGATTATCTATATTTCATTTACAATTCGTCCCACTTTATGGTATACTATTTCCATCTTACGAAAGCACCAGGGGCTGCCGCAGCCCTTGCTCTGTTTGCAGGAGGTGTGCCCCATGCACTCGTTATTGATCCTGGTCCTGATCCTGGACGCTCTCATCGCCATTTCCTCGATACTGAACCTGGTAAATATGGTCCGCGTCAACCTGCTGGTGGAAGAAAAGCAGGCCCAGGCCCTTACGGTGCAGCTGGTGCGAGTGTGCAAGACAAGCGCTGGCAAGGGTGGGCTGCTGTCCTCCTGGTTTGGGGTGTACGCCTGCCCCGGGGAGATCGGCACTGGTGAGTTTACCTCCACCAACCCCTACAGCAGCCCAGAGGCCGTGCCCAAAGCCACCACGGTGGTGCCCATGAAGGCCTCCGGGGTGCTGGAGCACTGCGATATCGGAGCTCACCTGGGCCGTCGTCTGGTGCCGCTGTGGCTTACGGCAGGAGGCTTTTCTCTGCTGCTGGCAGCGTTTATCCGCCTGTAAGGCATTTTCTCTGGACTTTTCGGCGTAGTGCCGACGGCCTGCCTGCTGACCCACAGGCGGACCGCCAGCACAGCGCCGGGAAAATATAAGTATAAAGGAAGGCAATTATGGAACTACTGAAACTACTTGGCATTGTCATCGTCATCGCTGGCTTTGCACTGAAGCTGGACTCCATTCTGGTCATTCTGGTGGCAGCCGTTGTGACTGCACTGGTTGGCGGTCTGGGCCCGGTCACTCTGCTGGAAACGCTGGGCAGCACCTTTGTGGCAAACCGCAGCATGGCCATCTTCATCATCGTGATGCTGGTCACCGGCACGCTGGAGCGCAACGGCCTGCGTGAAGCAGCCGCTGCCCTGATCGGCAAGTTCAAGGGTGCCACCTCCGGTCTGGTCATCGGCATCTACGGCGTGATGCGCTCGGTCTTTGCAGCCTTCAACGTGGGCTTTGGCGGCGTGGCCGGTTTCGTGCGCCCCGTCATCATGCCCATGGCCGAAGGTGCCATTGTAGCACAGGGCTATGAGCCCAATGAGGAGCATGTCGAGGAGCTGAAGGGTATGGCTTCCGGCATGGAGAACATCACCTGGTTCTTCGGTCAGGTCCTGTTCGTGGGCGGCTCCGGCGGCCTGCTGGTGCAGAGCACCCTGGCCGGCCTGGGCATCGAGGTGGAGCTGGCCCAGCTGGCTGCCATCGAAATCCCCGTGTGCATCATTGCCACTGTGGTCGCCATCGTATTCTATGTGATCAAGGATCGCAAGATGATCCAGAAGTACTATAAGTAAGGGAGGACAGAAGAATGAGCTTTTTTATGAGTGCTGATTACAGCCTGTCCACCAAGGTGATGGAGATCATCTACTTTATCATCGGCCTGCTGTGCATCTACTGCGGTGTGAAGAACCTGAAGGATAAGGAGAACCCGGAACCCGTGGGCACCTTTATCTTCTGGGCCGTGCTGGGCGTCGTGCTTGCCCTGGGCCGCTGGCTGCCCGCTCTGGTGAGCGGCATCCTGGTGGTGGTGATGTGCATCCCCGCCATCCTCAAGAAGGTCAAGAAGGGCGCTGTCTCTGCTGCCACCAAGGCCGAGACCGAGGCTACCTATGAGAAGATCGGCATGAAGATCTTTGTCCCCACCCTGAGCATCGGCATGCTGGCCGTCGTCTGCGCCATCACCGGCATGGGCATCGGCCTGTCCGCCCTGAACGGCGTGGCTCTGGGCGTTCTCGTGGCCATCATCCTGCTGATGATCATGAACCGCGACAACAAGCCCTCCACCTTCCTGAACGATTCCGAGCGCATGCTGTCCACCGTGGGCCCCCTGTCCATGCTGCCCATGCTGCTGGCCTGCCTTGGCTCCGTCTTCACCGCTGCCGGTGTCGGCAATGTGATCTCTGACCTGGTCAGCCACATCATCCCCGAGGGCAACGTGAACGCCGGTATCGTGGTGTACGCCATCGGCATGATGCTGTTCACCATGATCATGGGCAACGCCTACGCCGCCATCACCGTGATGACCGTGGGCATCGGCTACCCGTTCGTGCTGGCCCACGGCGCAAACCCGGTGGTCATCGGCATGCTGGCTTTGACCTGCGGCTTCTGCGGCACCCTGTGCACCCCCATGGCTGCAAACTTCAACACCGTGCCCGTGGCACTGCTGGATATGAAGAAGCCCATGGGCGTCATCAAGAATCAGGTTCCTGTCGCCATCATCATGATGGTGGTCCAGATCGTGATGATGATCCTCCTGAAGTGATTTTTTGTTGTTAGATCGAGTGATACAATGGAACAAGCAATTCAGCACGGAGCCGATATCATTATTCGCGACTGGGTCCGGCTCCGTGCAGGCGAACGCATCCTGATCGTATCCAGCCAGAAGTATGCTGTCGAGGTGGCGGCCATGCAGCAAGCCGCACAGGCGGTGGGCAGCGTGGCGGATGTGTTGATGCTGGACGACCTGCACGAGCAGGTGGGCCAGTATTTCGATGACCGCGAGGACGCCTTTGACCCCTACAACGCCGTGATCGGTGCTTCCGAGTATTCCCTCATCACCACACGGGCCGTCAAGCGGGTCATTGCCCGCCGCAACCGGTTTTTGTCGCTGCCGCTGAGCACCAGCAACGGGCAGTCCCTGCTGAGCTACGACTTCCTGAACATGAGCCTGCCCAAAAGCAGGATCATGGCCAGCATCATCATGGCCTGCTACCAGAACGCCAGACACATCCATGTGACCACGGAGCTTGGCACGAACCTGGATTTCAACATCGAGGGGCGTGTGCCCGGCTTCTTCAACGGCTGCTGCCACGACGGCAAGGGCCTTTCCTCTGCCAGCGTGGAAGTGTATGTGGCACCGGTGGAGAGCGACACCAACGGCACCCTGATCCTGGACGGCTCCATGGGCTATATCGGCATCGTGGACAGCCCCGTGCGGGTGGAGCTGCGCGGCGGCCGCATCGTGGAGATCGAGGACAATGCCAGCGGCAGGCGGCTCAAGCAGTTTCTGGCCCGCTTCCACGACCCGGAGAACATGGTGGTGGCGGCGGAGTTTGGCATCGGGCTCAACACCCACTCCCGCTGTGCAGGCAACTGCTACATCGAGGACGAATCCACCTATGGCACCTTCCATATCGGGTTCGGGCGCAACATTGCGCTGGGCGGTGTGCAGGATGCTTCCGGCCATTACGATCTGGTCACCCACGCTCCCTGCATCTATGTGGACAACCGCATGATCATGGATCACGGACAGCTCACCGTTCTGGAGCCGTCCATTTATATCTGAGAATCGAGGCTTTTTACTATGAAAATTCTGCTCACTGGTTTCGACCCCTTTGGCGGCGAGGCCGTCAACCCCGCTTTTGAGGCGGTGAAGCTGCTGCCCGACACCATCGCCGGTGCCGAGATCGTCAAGCAGGAAGTGCCCACCGAGTTCATCCGTGCCGGTGAGGTGCTGGAAGCTGCCATTCAGGCAAACCAGCCCGATGTGGTCATCTGCATCGGTCAGGCCGGCGGCCGCTCCGCCATCACCCCGGAAAAGGTGGCCATCAACCTGATGGACGGCCGCATCGCCGACAACGCCGGTTATCAGCCCATCGACGTGACCATCCAGGAGGACGGCGAGACCGCCTACTTCACTTCCCTGCCCGTGAAGGCCATGGTGCAGAACATCAAGGACGCAGGCATCCCCTCCGCCCTGTCCTACACCGCAGGCTCCTATGTGTGCAACTACCTGATGTACACCCTGCTGTACCTCATTGACAAGAAGTACCCCAACATCCGGGGCGGCTTCATCCATGTGCCTTACGCCATGGAGCAGGTGGTCAACAAGCCCCTGGGCACCCCCAGCATGGACCTGCACCAGATCGCCCGCGGCCTGGAGAAGGCCGTGGAGGCCGTTGTGAAGAACGACGCCGACCTGGCTGTGGACATGGGCACCACCCACTGAGCATCCCCGCAGAGCCCTTCAAGGCACCCGCTGTGCATCCGCATGGCGGGTGCTTTTTTGTAATGTTTCTCATGCAGAGTGCAATCGCGTGGGGCTGGCCCGATGGCTTTTGCAAGCGGCATCGCCGCCGGGGTCGCTCCGCTGGGCCAGAGGGTGAGAGGGGTGTTTCGACTCCCCCCTCTCTCCCTCTGGACACCCCTCTCCCCTGGACGGGTTGTGGCTCCCAGCGTATGCTACGGCCCTTGAGTGGGCCTTGCATCCTGCTGGCCACGGCCCCAACAACTCCTCCCTGTTTCTGCCGCAGGCAGCGGTCGTCGTCGTTGCAAAAAAGGGGCTGCTCGCCCCTTTCAGACCCCAAAGAAGTAGGCTCCACCCGAAAATACTGAAGATTCACGCCTGTTCGGCGTGAAGATCTTTTCACCGTATTTTCGGCTTCCGCCGATTTGAAAGGCCCCTCAGTCGCTGCGCGACAGCTCCCCGCAGGGGAGCGGGTTCCGTAAAAGCACCTATTCCCGCTGCGCTTTGGCCGCAGGCCAACAGCAGCCGATGCCACTTCCCGTAACGACCCTTCCCGTGAAAAAGCAAATCCGGCGGGGCCGCAGCCCTGCCGGATTTGCAAAATCTAAAATAATTTTTCTGCTATTTATGCCCAGAGCAAAGCGGAGGGCATTCTAAATCGTTTGCCTTCCAGAGAACAGGCCACTTTCCTTAACGCCCATCCGTGAAAAAGCAAGCCCGGAAAATCCGCAGATTTTCCGGGCTTGCATCTCTTTAAAAATAATTTTCCGCTGATATTGCCAGAGCAAAGCGGAGGGCATTCCAAATCGTCCCGTTCCTGCCGAGGTTCACTCCTCCGCGTGGAGCGGCTCCGGGTAGGCGGTGCGGGTGCAGCGCACGGCGCAGCGGGCGCGGCCTCCGGTGGTGCAGGTGAACAGGGTCAGGTCCCAGGCGTCCTCGTCCGTGGCCGTGATCATCTTGTCGATGTCGGTGGGCTGGATGGTCTCCACGTTGGACACCTCATAGCTCCAGCGCTGGCCGTCCATGTCGGTAAAGTACACCTCGCTGCCCAGGGCCAGCCACTTGATGGGGCTGAAGTGCTTGGCGTAGTTGTGGGCGCAGACCACCATGTTGTCGGCGTAGGTGGAGCCGCTGTAGCGGCCCGGCGCGATCTTCAGGCCGGCGTAGCTCCACTCGCTCATCACGGGCAGTTCCAGCCCGATGGACGGGATGGACAGGCAGCCGATGTAGCCCCAGCCGTCGATGTCGGTGACGGTCATCTCCTGCTCCGGGTCCAGCTCCGGCTGGACCACCGGCTCTTCGTCCTTCGTCTTGTCCTCCATGGTCTCGGTCAGGGTCTCTTCCAGCTTGCCCAGGGCGTCCTGCGAAGCCTTGTCGGCGCGGTTGGCGTCCCACTGGTTATAGCCCAGCAGGGCCAGCGCGCCCAGAATGAGCAGGATGCCCACGATCATGCAGGCGCGGCCGATCTTCTGCTTTGTGTTCATGCCAGCGTCTCCTTCCGGTCCAGCACCCAGCCGACGGCAAACAGCAGCACGCCGCTGCAGGCCATGAACGGGATGGGCCAGTTCAGCTGGCCGCTCTGGGGCAGTGCATTGCCGTCCGGGCGGCCCGGAGCCACGGGGTTGTCCGGGTTGCCGGGGGCCACGGGGTTGTCCGGGTTGCCGGGGTTCACCGGGTTATCCGGCGTACCGGGCGACACCGGGCGGTTGGGGTCGTTGGGATTGACCGGCATGTCCGGGTTGTCGGGCTGGGTGGGCTTGTCCGGTTCCGAGGGCTTCTCCGGCTCGGACGGTTTGCCCGGTTCCGAAGGCGTGCTGGGAGTTTCCGGTTCGGGCGGGGTCACCTCCTGCGTGGGCGCGCCCACCTTGGGGGTGGCGTCCACGGTGTAGAGCCAGCCGCTTTCGTCCGCCATGGGCAGCGACACCAGGAAGGAATTGATGGCCTCGTAGCCCTTGGAGTTCTCGGTCTGCACCACGAGGTACAGGCCCAGCGGCAGCGCGTCAAAGGAGACGATGCCCTGCTCGCTGATCTTATGGGTGGTGCCGGCGGCGCGGGCGGGCAGCTTGGCTTCCAGCCTGGAAGCCAGCGTGCTGTCCGTCAGGTCGCCCAGCGCGATGCCGCAGCCCGTAAAGTCGGCGGTGTACACAAAGTGCAGGTCGCCGTTGGTGCGGGCCACGTCCGCCACCTTGTACACGGTGAGTGCGCCGCCCCGCAGGGGGACGTCGTTCTGGTGGTCGTACAGGGTCACGTCCATGCTGCCGGTGCGGCTCAGGTCGATGTTGGCGCTGGCCGCGGGGGCTGCCAGCGCGGGCAGTGCACAGCACACGGCCATGCACAGCGCCAGCAGAAGAGCGGCAAACCGGTTGTTTTTGTTTTGTTTCATGGCTGCTCACTCCTCCTTGTTTTGTTTCCGTTTGCGGGCCAGCAGCAGGGCTGCTGCAGCGGCCAGTGCGCCGCCCAGCACCCCGAAGGGTGCCGTGCCCATGCCGCCGGTGGACGGCAGCTCGTAGCCGGTGTAGACGTAGTTCTGCACCGTGATATTGCCGGTCTGCACGCCGTTGTTGGAGATGTACACGTTCCAGTTGCCGGTGGTCGTTTCCTCCACCAGGTAGTGGTACGCATTGCCCTGCGCATCCGTCAGCGGGAGCTTGTCCCCCGACTCGGACCAGGTCCACGCCGGTGCGGTCAGGTCGGCTTCGGCAAACAACGTTTTTTTCTCGGCATTGTCGGTGTACTGCCAGACCTTGATGTGGATGCTGTCCACCGCCGGTTCCACCGGCTGGCGGGTGTCGGCATCCAGCCAGAGCTTGCTGACGGTCAGGTTGCTGTAGCGGTTGGTATACTGGGCCGTGGTGGTCTGGGCAGCACTGCCCACCTGGACATCTTCAAACTGGATGATTTTTTCTCCATCCATCGCCGTCCCCTTGCCCGTAGCGGTATCAAAGGCCGTCTGGGGGGTCTCGTTGCTCTTGTGGAACAGCACATAGTGGGGTGTATCGTCCTTCTGGTAGTTCTGGGGTGCTTTGGTCTCCACGATCTTATACAGCAGGTCCGGCTTCAGGGTCTGTTCGCTGCCGTTTTCCAGCACCGTCAGGCTCACCTGGCCCTTTTCGTTGGTGGTGACGGTGCCGTTTACGCCGCCGCTCCAGGGCTGCCATACCTGGGTTTTCGGATCATACTGCCAGATGGTAAACTCTGCTCCCTGCAATGCCACGCCGGAGTAATCGTCCACCTTGTGGAGCAGGAACTGTCCGGTGGAGGCAGTGGCGGCAGATGCATAGGTAAACTTGATGGAATCCGATTCGGTGGAGTCCCCATTGCCCAGCTTGACGGTATTGTCCACGTTGTAATCCTCAGCAGCACTGCCCTGCTTTACATCACATTGGTACACCAGGATCATGGCGGTCTGGTTGGGAATCACCATGTGGAGCCAGCCCTCGTCATCTGCCGGCAGCACCTGATACAGGCTGCGAGGCACTTCATCCCCTCGGGTCACGGTGTTGGTGGTTTCGTCATACTGGAAGTAATACAGCTTTACAGACGCCGGGTCTCCCCGGACAATGGCACCGTTCTGGGCCTTTACGTCGTCCCACAGCTCAATGGTCGGGGCCTTGTTGGCTTCCACCGACAGGTCCTTCCGGGCCGGGTTCACCACCACCTGGTACTCGATGCGGTCGGTTTTGCCCTCCACCAGCTTTCCGGTCTTTTTCAGGGGGTCCACAGTCTTTTCCACCGTGGTGTGGAGGGTCTCGGTCAGCTCGCCCCACTGGGCCGTGTTGGTGTAGATCACCTGGCCCACCGAGGGGTTCTTCCAGCGGGGATCGTCGTCCACGCTCACCTTGTACAGAATGCGGAACTTGTGTTGTTCAGGCTTGTTCAGGTTGTAACGGCTGATGGTAATGGTCAGCTTCCGGGTGGCTTTCTCGTAGGCTACCGTGGCAGCGGCACCCTTCAACTCGCTGATCTTATCCGGGGCCCCTTCGTCCATGCCGATCGTTACCCAGTTCTCATTGAACTCAGTGTTTTCCGGCAGGGTATCGGTGATGACGATGTCGGCATCATCCTCGGCAGCGGTCTGCACCACCAGCTGATAGTGGAGGTTTTTGCCGTCGAGTTTACTGTACTGGTAGGTCTGGTCTCCGCTTTGGTAACCAGATTCGTCCTGATCGCTGTTCGCCGACACCCGTTTTTCAAAGCTCTTGTAGCTGTGGTAGGTGTCCTCTGCCTCAGCCCTCTGAGAGCTGCCTTGGATGCTGACGCTGTTTTTGTAAGTCCATTTCTCTCCGGTGGGCACATTGCGCTGATCCTCGTGGGTAGGGAGGTCCTTTACCTCCACACGCCGCACCGGGTTGCCATCTTCCTTGTTTATCTGGATGGTAAAGCTCCGCACCCAGGTGGAGGGGTCGTTGGCAGTCACCGTGCCGCCGGTGCCGTCGGCACCGCTGTAGTAGGTGACGGCAATGACCCCGGCGGCCTTAGCCTGGGCATAGGTCATGGTGCCACCGTCGTGGAGGGTCAGGGTCAGGCCGTTTTCCAAAGCCTTCTCCAGCTCTGCGGCGTAGGCGTAGTGGGTGTTCAGCTGGGTCTGGCCGCTTTCGTTCACAGCGTCCTGGAGGGTCTCCACCAGGGTAAAGCTGCTTTCGCCAGCCGCATTGGCGGCAGAGATATTCCATTTGGCCAGGCCCTTGCTGCTGCTGGACAGCTGCTTGCTCAGGGTCCAATCCCCTTTCCCGATTTTCACGGTATCCGAGGCCTCAAAGATGTGTTTGCTCTTGGTCTCGATCTGTGCCTTGTTGGTCACCGGGCCGCCGCCCAGGGGGGTGGTGGTCTCAAAGGTGATTGTCAGCTCCGTCCCCGTGAAATCCGCCGGGATGGTATAGCCATTTTGCTGGAATTTCTCTGCCGATATCGTGGTGTTGCCTACTTTTACATCTCCTACGATCTTCACACCGTCCGGCAGGCTATCCGTGATCTTGCAGCCCTGCAGCATATAGGACCCCAGCTTGGTCCCCAGAAAAGAATGCGGTATCTTTACAGTGATCGTCCACTGGATGCGGCCTGTTTTGGGGTCGTACTCGCCGTTCTTCTCAATACGCGGGGTTTTACATGTGTAGTATGCTTCAGCCTTCTTTTCCTCCCTGTCCCCTGCCTTCGCTGTTGCCGTATTGAAGATCATACCGACACCGTTGGGCATCTTGTCAAAGTCCGCATAGTTCCGCTGAACGTCATAGTACCAGATGTACTTTTCTTCAATCCCCAATGCTTCCAGGTCCTTAATGACCACCTGGGGGTTGCCGTTGCTGTCCTCCTGGATCTTGCAGTCGGGGAACGGCAGGATCTCCGTTCGTTTACCCGAAGCGTCCTCCTTGTAAAGTTTAAAGGAGTTTTTCAGGTAGGTGCCGCCCTTCAGGTAATCACCAGCACTGATTCCACTCTGATTCGTGTTCAGGGTATCCGTAAGGGTCACCGGGTCTTTGGTGCCGTTGGTGGTCTCCACCGTCACCATATAATGGTTTATGAAGGTGCCACTTTCCGGATGATTTTCAAAGGCACTCCAATAGCCGGTGTACCCTTTACTGATCTTTATATCTGCCGTTTTCTTCTTGATGGTCAGAGTAAAGCCATTTTCAAAGGTGATGGTTTTGTTATTCTCAAAATCATCTGCCCATACTTTCCGGGAGAACTGGAAGGTTCCGGTAAACTCCCGGTTGCCGTTGGCATCCAAACCGGTGAACTTATCACTTTTATAAAAGGTCAGCTTTGCCAGGCCGTCGGTGTCGATGGTATAGGTGCCAATGACCTTGTTGTTGTCGGTCTCGTCCTTGATATTGCCGGAGGTGGGCTGCTTGGGCTTCATGGCATCCGGCAGCTGGTAGCACAGGGTCGGCCGGTCCGGCGTCAAGGTGCCCGCAGGCAGCTTGTAGGTCATGGTGACCTGCACGTTGGTACCGCTTTCCACTTCATTCCCCACCAGGGGCTCCCAGGAGCCATTGACCTTCTGCTCGAACGCTATCTTAGTGATCCAGGTGGGGTCCAGCATCACCTCCGTATCGGCAGTTTCTGCCAGCAGGGCCGGGGCATCGGGGTCCTGCTGCCGGGCCTCGCCGACCCAGTCCACGGTGGCCCCAAAGCCATCCTCATCTTCCAGCAGCGCATAGCTGCCGTCCAGCTCCTCCTGGGAGCCTGCCGGGGCCTCCGGGGCCACAGCGGTGGTCTCGGCGGCATAGGCGCCGGTCACCGAGATGACACTGGTCACGTCGGACATGGCAGCGGGCACCTCGGCCACCTTGCCGTCCACGTTGCCGGAGATCACGGTCAGGGTCCCGGCGTCGGGGTCCACGGCGGACACGACGCCCACCGTCTCGGTGGTCACGGTGCGGGTGTCCACCTGCGGCTCGGAAGCCGTGAGCTGGGCGGCGGTGTCGGGGTCCTCGTCCAGGTCCAGCAGGGCGATGCCATAGGAGCTCTCGTCCACGGCCACCTGCTCGGTGGTGAGGGTGTTGTAGATGACGATATCGCCGGGCCTTGCGGTGGAGCCGTCGGCGTCGGTGAGCCACTGAGAGCCGCGCAGGTCACTGTGCAGGGCCATCACGCCCGCACGCTGGGGCACCACCGTCTGGGGCACACCCGCAAAGTGCAGGCAGTAGGACAGGAACATCACGTCCCAGGCGCCGTAGGGGTTGCCGTACCAGGCACCATAGCGGGAGTAGCCGCGCAGCACCTGCTGGTCCTCCACATCCAGCTTGAAGTTCTTGTCGCTCTGCTGGTAGTCCAGCTGGGACTTTGCCACAGTGAGCAGGTCCTCGGCCCAGTTGCCGTTCAGGGCCACGTTGGCCGCGGCCTGCCATTCCTCGGCAGTCTCCACGTCGGCCTGGGTATCGGCCAGGCACTCCACGGTGTGGTGGTGCTCCGGGATGGTGCACACCAGCTCCTCGGTGTAGCAGGCGTCGGTGTGGTGATGCAGCACCGGCTCGTCCGGGGTGGTCTCGGCCGGCTCAGGGGGCAAGTCCACCACGGGGCGGCTGGCAGGCATTTCCTGATAGGCGGGGTTGGGCTCCTCCACCAGTTCGCCCTCGTCCAGGCCGCACACCAGCTCATACTCGGTGGTGTAGCAGCTGTCGTCGTGGATATGCTCGAACTCGCCGCAGATGAGCGCACCGTACTCGTCAAAGCAGTCGTCGGTGTGCTCGTGCTCTTCCTGATAGCAGGTCAGCACCCGGTGCTCCTCGTAGCAGGCATCGGTGTGCTCATGGGGCACCCAGATGGTCTCCGGCTCGGTCTGCACCGGCTCTTCCAGCTCTTCCGGCTCTTCCGCGCTGTAGGCGGACACCAGATCGGCGCTGCTGTCCGAAGAGGTGACGGGCGTTTCCGGCTCGCCCTCCTCGTAACCGCAGGTGAGCACTTTTTCGTAGCAGGCCGCCGTGTGCTGGTGCTCCTCGTAGCCGCAGTGGTAGTCGGCAGTCATGGAGATGCCCACCCCATGGAGCTGCCAGTTGACGAACAGGGTGGTGAGCAGGGCCAGCACCAGCATCATGGCCACATAGCGCCGGGCCTGTACATGCTGCCTGCGGAACCGCTCGATCAACCCGTTGATGATATCCTTCATAGTAAACACGTCCTCTTGGTTCGCTCTGTGCCCTGGCAGCCGCACACCGCTGCAGGCCCCCAGAAGAGTCAGTTGATCGTTTGTGCAACAAAAGCGTCACAAAATTGTTCGATACACTGTCATTATACCATTTTAGGGCGTTCATTTCAACTCAGGGGCGTGCTTTTCCGGCAATAGAATGCACACGATGCGCACCATGCAGGGGGTCAGGGGCAGCCACAGCACCGTGCAGCCCAGATTGAACAGGGCGTGGGCGTTGGCGATCTGCCGGGCCAGCACGGCGCTCTCCGGCCCGTGGGGCGAGACCAGCCGCACCAGCGCGGTGAACTGGGGCAGCAGCAGCCAGCACACCGCCGCCCCGGACAGGTTGAACAGGGCGTGGGCCGCTGCCAGACGTTTGGCGTCCCGGCTCTGCCCCACCGATGCCAGCACCGCCGTGACGGTGGTGCCGATGTTGTCCCCCAACAGCACCGGGATGGCTCCCGCAAGGCCCAGCAGGCACCCGCCGTCCGGCCCGGGGCGGGCGGCCATCTGCTGCAGCACCGCAATGGTGGCGGAGCTGCTCTGCACGGCAAGGGTCATGCCCAGCCCTGCCAGCAGGCCCAGGCCGGGGCGGTGCCGCACCTGGGCCATCCACTGCCGGAACACCGGCCCCGCTGCCAACGGCTCCATGGCCTCGGCCATGACCGCGATGCCCTCAAACAGCAGGCCGAACGCAAACAGCGCCTGTCCGGCTGCATGCAGACGCCCGCGCCCCGCGAACCAGAGCAGCAGCCCCGCCACCAGCAGCAGATACCGGGCATCTTCCAGCCGGAAGGCCAGCAATTGCGCGGTGACCGTGGTGCCGATGTTGGCCCCGAACACCACCGGCACGGCCCGCTGCAGGGTCAGCAGCCCGGCCCCCACAAGGCCCAGCACCAGCACCGTGACCGCCGAGCTGCTCTGCACCACCGCCGTGACCGCCGCCCCCGTGAGCACCCCGGCCAGCGGGTGGGCCGTGAGCCGGGCAAGGGCCTGCCGCAGGGTGTCCCCCGCCGCCTGCTGCAAAGCGTCCGTGAGGGTGTCCATACTGTATAAGAAAAGTGCCGCCCCGCCGAACAATTGCAGGATCATCCACAAACGCTGTTCCATGCCCGATGCCCCCTTTGCTTTATGTGTATGCGGGGCACAAACGTTTGTGAACTTTTGTGAAACAATCCCTGCAGGGGGTTGCAATCCGGCCTGCAAAAGGCTATTATTATCAAGCGTTAACAGTTAACAGCTGTTAAGTAATTTTTGAGAGGAGGGATCGTGTGTCTGAGGAATCCACGTTGAGTTTCCGTGGGCTTTGCCGCTACATCCACCGGCTGAGCAAAGCATCCAAGGCCGGCATGAAGGCCGCTCTGGCCGACTGCCCCAAGCGCCACTTCCCCATGCTGGAAGGGCTGCTGGGCTGCATTCGGCTCCATGGACAGGACGGTGCCGTTTATATCTCCGATCTTGTTCAGGAGCTTCATCAACCGCTTCCTGCCATTTCCCGCACGGTGCGGCAGATGGAGCAGGACGGCCTTGTGGAACGCTTTGCCGACCCTGCCGACCGCCGCAAGACGCTGGTGCGTTTCACGCCCAAGGGATACGAAGCCTGCCGACAGTGCGAGGCTGCTCTTGGGGACTACTTTTCCAGTGTCATGGCCCGGCTGGAGCCGGAACAGCTGGCCCAGATGGAAGCGCTGCGCGGCGCGCTGATGGAAGCCATTCTTGCGGAAAACGCTGCGCGTACCACCAAACCGAAGGGAGAACCAAACCATGACAAAGATCTTTAAGCAGCTGGCCCGTCACTGGGCCGTCTGCCTTGTGGTGTTCGCACTGCTGTTCGTGCAGGCGTACTGCGATCTGTCGCTGCCGGACTACACCAGCAAGATCGTGGACACCGGCATCCAGCAGGGCGGCATCGAAAGCCCCCTGCCCGACACCGTGCGGCAGAGCACGCTGGATGCCCTCTCGCTGCTGATGCGCGAGGAGGACGCCGCTGCCTTCCAGAACGCCTACACCGCCGACGGCGATGTGCTGCGCCTGCGCACCGACCTGACCGCCGACGAGCGCACTGCGCTGGAAGATGCCGTGACCACCCCGGATATCGTGCTGTATCTGGCGGCCGCCCAGGCAGCCAACACCCCCGCCGGGCAGACCGGCATGGGCATGACCGACCTTGCGGACCTGCAGGCCTCCGGTGCCGACCGCAATCCCGACACGGAAACCGAGACTGTGGCCCCCACGGCGGAGGACCTGGACACCGTGTGCGGCCAGTTTGCCGCCATGAGCCAGATGCCCGGCTTCAGCCGCGACGCCGTGCAGCAGCAGCTGACCGGTGCCATCGGCCAGCTGGACGACACCGTGGTGGAGAACCTGAAGAGCCAGGCTCTGCTGCTGGTGGGGCTGGAGTACGAGGCCCAGGGCATTGCCCACGCTGTGCAGATGCACTATTTATATAAGGTAGGCGGCCAGATGCTGGCGCTGACCCTGCTGATGGTGGCCGTGTCCATCGCGGTGGGCTTCCTGGCCTCCCGGGTGTCCGCCGCCATCGGCCGCGACCTGCGCCGCGAGACCTTCTCCAGCGTCATCCACTTCTCCCATGCGGAGATCGAGAACTTCTCCACCGCGTCCCTCATCACCCGCACCACCAACGACATCCAGCAGGTGCAGTTCGTCTGCGTCATGC
>OOAH01002178.1_pt1 | contig 14548 bp, 8 predicted proteins | sample 1671801 | NCBI WGS metagenome assembly OOAH01 (sample SAMN06348194, study PRJEB24527) | human gut metagenome | biome: human gut; feature: ankylosing spondylitis patient; material: feces | host: Homo sapiens | place: China | collected 2015-10 | reverse complement strand
GCCGGCGCCGGAGCCGGAGCCGGAGCGGGCGCCGGAGCGGGGGTCACCGGAGTGGACGGCGTGCCGCCCTGGTTACCGGTATCCACCCGGTTGGCGGCGTCCTGCTGCTCCTTCTGGAACTGACGATTGTAGGAATCGACCTGGGAAGCGATCAGTACGGTCCGGGCCGCCTGCTTGGCGGATTGGGAATCCAGACTGTCGATCATGGAAGACAGTTCGTCACGCCTTGCTTCGCCTTCCTGGCGCAGCTTGTCCAAAGCGTCACGTTCGCTTTGCGCGGTTTCGGCGGCGGTCTGTGCGGAAGCGGCCTTCTCATCGGCCTGGGTCTTGAGCACAGCGATCTGCTTTTCGATGGCCGCCAAGCGCTCGCCACGGTTCTTCGACGTGCTCAGTGAGGTCGCGGCGGAGGAAGCCGCATTCGCCTCGTTGCGGGACAACGCGTCCCGGGACTGCATGGAGTTGACGAAGTCCTGTGTGCTGGTGGCACCCGTCACCACGCTCATCACGTCGGAGGCATTCGAGCCGTGCATCTCGTCACGGGCCAGCTGGGCCACGGCGGCGTGCGCGTCATCGTAGTCCTTGCCGGTCTGCTTGATCTGCTCCTCGAGCGTCTCCTTGTCTTTCTGCGCGGCGGAAAGACGTCCGGATGCGGCATCGGCCTCGTCCTGAGCGGTGGCGGCATCCTCGTTGGCCTGTGTGACCTTGGCCTGCGCGGCGACAATCTTGTTGTTGGTCAGATCGTCCAGCTCAAGTACCTTATTCGCCAGGTCCTGGCTGGCACCGGCCAGCTGCTGCTTGAGTTCGGCCTCGCGCTGTACCGACGCGGCGTGCTGGTTCTGCGCATTGATCAGGTCGGAATAGGTGTCTGCCTGGGCAGGCTGTGCCGAGCTGAACGCCAGACCTCCCACACAGGCTGCGGCGGCCACCAGTGCCGCCAGTGCGGGCTTGATCACACGTACGTTCGTCATATGTGAATAGTCCTTTCGCTCACTTAAGCCAATACCATAACATGCGAACCTGAGAGGCTTGCACACGATGTCATCACATTTCTCGCGGGTAAGCCGGTCGCGTTACGCCCTCAAATAACGCCGCAACGAGATGGTTGAAGCGATGACGGACAGCAGTATCGCGCCCACAACCAGGAACGGCGATATCACCAGTACCGTGAGCTGATTCACATAAGGAATCCATGTAACGGATTTCGCCAGCCAGCCGGTGACGAACACGTTGACGATAGCCGAAAGCATCAGGCACGAGAGCACCGAGCCGATCAGCGAGGCGATGGTGCCCTCCAGAATGAACGGCAGACGAATCGTCCAGTTCGAGGCACCCACGTACCTCATGATTTCGGTTTCGGTTCGTCTGGATGCGGCGGACATACGAATGGTGGTTCCGGTCAGCAGGATGGCGACCACCACCATCACGCCGGCGAGCACAGCCGTAACCGCCGTGGCTCGGTTGAGCACGGCGAACACCGGGTCGAAGATCTGGCGCTGGTCGGTGACGTCTTCCACGCCCTCCTTGCCGGAGAGCACTTCGGAGACCACCTGATATTTGGTCGGATCCTTCAGCTTGAGCCAGAGAGAGTCCTGCATATCGTCCGCGGTCAGCGTACGGCCTTGGAATTCGCCATTCGGGTACTGCTTGGTGAATGTGCTGTCGTAGAAGTCCTGCTTGCTGACGTAGTCAATGTTGGAGACCACGTCGTTGAGTTCGTCGCGAATGGTTTTCTGCAGTGCCGTGATCTCATTGGCTGAGGGCGATTTGCCGGAAGCGCAGTTCGCGGATTGGCTGGTGCCGTCGGGGCATAGCCACACCACGACCTCGACCTTGTCGTACCAGTCGCCCTTGGCTTTGGTGATCTGCGCCTGAGTAAGCACCGAAGCGCCGATGAACAGGAATGAGATGAAGGTGACCAGCGTCAGCGACAGCAGCATCGACAGGTTACGGGTGAGGTTGGCCCACGTTTCGGACAGAATGAATCGTGCTCGCATATGATCCCCCTTACTCCTTCGCGCCCTCAGCGGGTTGATCGTCGGATGTTTGGTCTGCGGCGGACTGCTCGCCGGCGGACTGCTCGTTGGCCGGCGGTTCGGGCGGTTCCGGCGGTTCCGGCGGTGCGGGCAGTTCCGGCGGGGAGGGCAGTTCCGGCGGGGCCGGCAGTTCCGGCGGGGCCGGCGGCTCGGCGGCGGATGACACGGACGTATCGGCAACCACGGCAACCGCGGCGGTCTCGCCGGACTCGTCCTTGAACGGGTCGAACGCCTGGGTGCTTTCCAGGGCGGCGGCCTGCTCATCCAACGGAATGCCCTTGCCCCAGGTCAGCGTGTCTTCCAGCGGCGCAAACGTCTCGCCATAGCGGCCGGTGCGGCCGGAATGCACGGAATTGGCCAAACGGGCGATGCCTTCAGACGGCTCGTCACTGCCCTCGATGGCCTTGGTCGCCGCCGCCAGCACATGATGGGCGGTGTCGGACTTGGCTTCGACTTCGGCATCCGGGAAGAACAGGGCGGAATCGTAGGAGCCATGAGCCTCGTCACGCACGATCTTGCCGTTGTGCAGTTCGACCACGCGCTTGCGCATCGAGTTGACGATCTCTTCGTTATGCGTGGCCATGACGATGGTGGTGCCGGTGCGGTTGATGGCGTCCAGCACTTCCATGATGCCCAGCGAAGTGGTCGGGTCGAGGTTGCCGGTGGGCTCGTCGGCCAGCAGAATCTGCGGGTGATTCACGTAGGCGCGGGCGATGGCCACACGCTGCTGCTCGCCACCGGAGAGCTCATGCGGATAGTTCTTTTCCTTGCCGGTGAGTCCCACGGTATTCAGCACCTTGGGCACCAACGATTTGATGGTGGACCGCCGCGTGCCGATCACCTCAAGGGCGAACGCCACGTTCTCCCATACGGTTTTGTTATTGAGCAGCTTGTAATCCTGGAACACGAAGCCCAGCGAACGGCGGTACTGCGGCACTTGACGGTTGGTGATGCGCCGCAGATCGTTGCCGGCCACGCGAATCTCGCCGCTGGTGGCCTCCTCCTCGCGCAACAGCAGGCTCAAGAGCGTGGTCTTGCCGGAGCCGGACGCACCCACAAGGAACACGAAATCACCGCGTTCGATATCGAGGTTGATGTCGTCAAGCGCCGGTCGGGTGCCTTTGGGATAGATCTTGGACACATTGTCCAGTGAGATCAGTGCCATAATGCTGTTTACTCCTCGGTTTCGGCGGCGCGGCGCTGTTCATGGCGCCAGCGGATGCCGGCCTCGATGAACGCGTTGATGTCGCCGTCGAACACGGCCTGAGTCTGGCTGGTTTCGTAGCCGGTGCGCAGGTCCTTGACCATCTGGTAGGGGTGCAGCACGTAGGAGCGCATCTGATCGCCCCAGCTGGCCTTGATGTCGCCGGCGAGCTCCTTCTTCTTCTTGGCCTCCTCCTCGTGGCGCAGCACGAGCAGTCGGGACTGGAGCACGGCCATGGCGGAGGCACGGTTCTGAATCTGCGAACGCTCATCCTGCATGGTCACCACGATGCCGGTGGGAAGGTGGGTGATGCGCACGGCCGAGTACGTGGTGTTCACGCCCTGGCCGCCGGGGCCGGAGGAACAGTAGGTGTCCACGCGGATGTCCGTATCCGGAATGTCGATATGGTCGGTGGCCTCGACCAGCGGCACCACTTCCACGGCGGCGAAGCTGGTCTGGCGGCGGCCCTGGTTGTCGAACGGGGAGATGCGCACCAGACGGTGGGTGCCGCCTTCCACGGACAGTCGGCCGTAAGCGTAGGGGGCGTCCACCTGGAAGGTGGCGGACTTGATGCCCGCCTCTTCGGCGTAGGAGGTGTCCATGACCTTGGCCTTGAAGCCGTTACGCTCGCAGTAGCGCAGGTACATGCGCAGCAGCATCTGCGCGAAGTCGGCCGCGTCGACGCCGCCGGCACCGGAGCGGATGGTCACCACGGCGGAACGTTCGTCATATTCGCCGTCAAGCAGGGTCTGAATCTCCATCTGGTCGAGATCCTTCTGGATCTCGCCGATTTCGCTTTGCGCCTCGTCCAGAGAGTCCTGATCGCCCTCCTCGTGGCCGAGTTCGACGAGCGTTTCCACATCGTCGATGCGCTGGGAGGCGGAGTTCAGACGCTTCAGCTGCGATTCCGCGGCGGACAGCCGGCTGGTGATCTTCTGGGCGTTTTCCGGGTCATCCCACAGGCCCGGGGCCGCGGCCTGCGTTTCGAGATCCTTGATATCGGCCTTGAGTCGGTCGACGTCCAGCGCCTTGGCGATGGATTCGTATTTGGCGCGGGCTTCGCCGATCGCCTGGGTAAAGTCAAATTCTGCCATCGTGGTTTACCTTACTGTTGATTCTTTGAGATTCCTTGGGAAGTCACGTCCTTGTTGACAGCCTTCGCACATTCCTCTGGCGTTGGCGGGCATTGCTGCAATCCATGCTGTCAGAAGGTTCCGGGCCTGCCTTGCCGATAACCGGCCGGGCGACCTCACGAATCCCTCGCATCAGACGTGTTCAACTGCGGGCACGAATATGCGAAGGCAACGTCAAAGCCCCGCGTAAATCGCCGGGATGACCAGGGAGCCGAGCATGGCCACAGCTATGACCACGCACACCACACGCACGATGGTGCGGCGGCGGTTCTCACGCTGCTGTCGGCTGTCCTGATAGTTACTCACGAGACCAATAGTGTACTCACCGCTTACGACCGCAGGACTTGCCGCCGACGCCCGCCCTGCCGGTGGACCCCCACGGCCCTTTCCCTTGCGCTTTCAGCGCCGCCAGATGGTGTTTCATGGCCACCAGCATGATGTGCGAATCCTCAAGGCCCAGGTGGCGTTCGTTGTGGGCGGAATCAAGCGCGCCCTGACGTTTGGCGTAGGCGTCGAGCGTGTTGTCTCCGTAAGGATGCTCGTTGGTGGGTACCGCGCCGGGGTCCCACTGCCGGCTCATCGGCAGGGTATCGATGATGGTGATGCGCCCGGCGCGGTAGCTTTCCGCGTATCCGGCGACGTTCAGCATGAACCAGCTATGTTCGAAGGTGGCGTTATGCGCCACGTACGGCTGCTGGGTAAGCCGCGCGAGCAGGCCGGCCTGGGCTTGGGGCCATTCGTCGAAGAGTCGGTACCCGGCCTCGCTGCTGCGGCCGCGTACATCGATGCCGGTGAGTTTGGCGATGAGGGCGTTGCCGAGCGCCGCGTTTTCCGGCGGCACGCCAAAAGCGAGGCGGGACTGGCCGTAGGCGTCGCCGGCGGCGTAATAGCCCTGCTCATAGGCGTATGTCTCGGGTTCGCCGGCCGGGCGCGGACTGGCCATGTTCATGAACTCGAAGCCGACGTCGATGATGTAGTCACGTGCCGGATCGATGCCGGTGGTTTCGATGTCGATGCCCATCACCGCATCCACGTCGCGGCCGGGCAGGTAGGCGTCGCGCCAGTCGGGCTTGGGATGGTGTCCGGTAGCGTTGCCAGACGCGGCGGCACCACCCGGCAGAGCGGCACCACCCGGCGAAGTCGCGCCGGAGAGATTGGCGCGGGCCATCGCCGCATCGCCCGCCCGCTTCTGGAAGCGCTGGGCCTTACGCCGTTCGGCGCGTGCGTCAAGAATCGCTGCCGTACGATCTTGGACATCGTCCAAGGCGACTGTTGTGGGGAACTTGACATCGCTGTTTTCGGCGGCAGTGTTTCCGGCAGATGTGCCACCGGCTTCGCCGCTCAGATCCAGCATGCCTTGGTCATCGTTCGACGGGCCGCTGCCGGAGTACGGCTTGAGCACGGCAATGGTGGCCCTCCCCCGCCGTTCGCGACTGACCGCCCATAGGTGTTGCTGTTCGCCCAGATGCAACAGCGTGTTGATGTTGTCGTTGAGCCGACGATTGGCATAGGCGAGCGCGCGAGGCAGACGATAGGAGCCGATGAACCGGTCGAAATCGGTCATGAATGCGCTGTTGCATTGGGCGATGATCGATTCCAGACGCTCGCGTGTGGCGTAGTCGGCCTTCAATGCGTCGTGGATGGACTGTGGGGTGGATTCCGGTATTGTGCCGACGCCATGCGCCAGGTCCAGAGAACGCACCCAGTCCCAGTCGATGGTGGTGCCATCGGCGTCCTTGGGCATGGACGCCGCCCATTGGGGAATGTCTCCCTTGGCGGCGTCGAACCATGCACGGTCGGTCATAGTGCGAAACCGAGCTCTTCAGCGGCCTCGGTGGGCACCGGGTCTTCGCACCAGTAGTCCTCGAGGTTCTCGTTGGTGGTCAGCGAACGGATTTCGGCGCGATCGATATACAACTCGCCGCTCAAATGATCGGTTTCGTGCTGGAAGATGCGTGCGGGCCAGCCGTGCAGCGGCTCGCTGTGGTGTTTGCCGTCTTCATCATCCCATTCGGCGGTGATGTCGAGCCAACGCTTGCGCACAGCTTGGTATCCGTCGAAGCTCAGGCAGCCCTCGTAGAACGAGGCGGTTTTGTCGCTGGTGGGTTTGTAGCTCGGGTTGATGATCACGTGGAAGGGGAATTCCGCGATTTCGCGCGGATCATCCTCGTCGTCGCGCACGTGGTCTTCGACCACGGCGAGCGCGAGCCCCAAGCCGATCTGGGTGGCGGCGAGCCCCACGCCGGGTGCCTCCAGCATGGTGGTGTGCATCGTATCGATGAGTTTGGCGAGCGTACGCTTGGAAAGCTGGCCATTATAGGCCACTGTCCGTTGGCGCAACACCGGTTCGCCGGCCTGCACGATGGGCAGGAGCTTCTCCTTGCCGCCGGTTTTGATGAGTTGTTCGACATCACGGTTGAGTTCGAGGTCGACTTTGGCGTTCTTTCCAAACATTGTTTTTTTCCTTAGGGAAGGGTGCTACAGCGCGAGTTCTTCGGCGACGATCTTGGCGAGGCGGGTGCAGACTTCGTCGGCGTAGGCTTGGGTGGCGGCCTCGGCCATCACGCGCACGAGCGGTTCGGTGCCGGAGGGGCGCAGCAGCACACGGCCGGTGTCTCCCAGCAGTTCCTCCTCACGGGCCACGGCATCCTGGATGCGCTTGTTGGTGGAGGCGGCCTTCTTGTCCACGTTCGGCACGTTGATGAGGGTCTGCGGCAGCTGCGGGAAGTCGGCGGCGAGCTCCTTCAGGCTCTTGCCGGACTTGACGACCTCGTTGCACAGGGTCAGTGCGGTCAGGGTGCCGTCGCCGGTGGTGGCGAATTCGCGGTTGATCACGTGGCCGGACTGCTCGCCGCCGAGCGAGTAATCGCCCTTGAGCATTTCCTCAAGCACGTAACGATCGCCCACGGCGGTTTCCACGGTCTTGATGCCCATATCTTTCAGGGCGAGCTTCAGACCGAGGTTGCTCATCACGGTGACCACGAGGGTGTCGTGGTTGAGCTTGCCTTCGCGCTGCTTGGCGCGGGCCAGAATGCCCATGATCTGGTCGCCGTTGATCATGTTGCCGTCTTCGTCCACGGCGAGACAACGGTCGGCGTCGCCGTCGAAGGCCACGCCCATCACGGCATCGGTGGCCTTGACCATGGCCTGCAGCTGCTCGGGGTGGGTGGAACCGGCGTTCTTGTTGATGTTGTAGCCGTCCGGCGAGGCGTTGATCACGATTACATCCGCACCGGCACGGCGCAGGGCTTCGGGAGCCACCACGGAAGTGGCGCCGTTGGCGCAGTCGGCCACGATCTTCAGTCCCTTGAGCGGCTTGGGCTGGGTTTTGTCATCGTTCAGCGGAGCGATGGTGGCCACCAGATGATCGATGTACAGGTTGGTGGCAGTGGTCTGGTCGTGGCTCACGCGGCCCACGCCGGCACCGGTCGGGCGGTCCCAGTCCTGGCCGAGCACGGCCTCGATGTCGTCTTCCTTCTGGTCGGGCAGCTTGAAGCCGCCGCGTGCGAAGAACTTGATGCCGTTGTCGGGCATCGGGTTGTGGGAGGCGGAGATCACGGCACCCATCTCAACGTTGAGCACGCTGGTCAGGAACGCGATGCCCGGGGTCGGGATGATGCCTGCGTCAATCACGTCGAATCCGCCGGCGGCCATGCCCGCAGACAGGGCGGAAGCCAGAAAATCGCCGGACACACGGGTGTCACGACCCACGAGCGCGCGGCGGCGCCCCTCAGGCTGATCGTCTTGGGTGCCGGCGTCGCCGAGCACACGCACGGCGGCATCGCCCAAATCCAACGCCAGACGTGCGGTCAAATCCCTATTGGCCAGTCCTCGAACACCATCGGTTCCAAACATCTTCGGCATATGAAGTTCCACTCCTTGTATCGCGTTACCCGCACCATCGTAGTCGTTGTGCTCCACCCTAGGACCCGACTCGGCAAAAAACCGCCACGGAATCTGCTCCAGAACCGGAAATCAGCATTCAACAGCCGCAATGGCATCACCCACAAACCCGCATATTCATCTTGTTCGGCGGATGAATGATGAGATACATTCGTTAGCGGGCATGCCGGGCGGACCGATGCACTCCGGCACGGGAACGAAGCCATCGCACTAGTAAGAACGGGCCGGCAAACGCGCCTGTAAACAATACAGCGGCAAATACGACGAACGGAACTACCCAGCGTACATCGATAACCGGCAAAGCAACACCAAACAGAACGACGGCGAGGAACACGCTGAGCCATGCGATGAACATGCCCAACGGCATCTCCTCTACCGGGGTGGTCTCGGCCATGAATGCAACGATCTATTACTCCGATGTTGTGGTCAGTATGTGCGGCAGTTGCTCGTCGCGGTTGAGGAAAGAACGCGTTTGGCAGCGAAGTAGCGTATGCCGACCTTCCTCAGTGCGGGCGTATACCATGGTGCAATGCGTCAGGCAGCGGTCCAACTGCCGGCTCAGTATCTCGGCGTCCTGCTGGCGGCGGGCAAATACGGACGGGCAGGGGAAGCTCACGCAGTAAGCGCGCACGCCCCATTCCTTACCGATGATGACATATCGCGGATTGTTGATGGGCGCGAGTAGCTCCTTCATAACGCCGGCGAACAGCACCTGCTCGCGCCGCGAACCGCCAATCAGCATGACACGCAATGCCGTGAATCTGCGACGTGTCTGGCGGATCGAGGAAGTCGTTCACCGCTTCGCCTGCCGCGCTGGTTTCTAGGCGCTCAGGTTCCGCAGTCGCCAAATGCCAGACATTGGCCACCTTATCGGGGTCTGCGACCACGCTGCGGTTGACGGCCATGCTGTATGCTTCACTGCATCAGTGTAAGGCACGAATCAATAGGTTTTGAGCCCCAGATCGATGGTAAGAATGATGCCGGCGATTACGGCGGCGGCGCGCATGATGTTTGCGGGAATCTTGCGGGTGATGGACGGGGCGATGTACCCGCCGATGAAGCATCCGATGCACAGCATGATGGCGGCCGGCCAATCGACCGCGCCTTGGATGATGAATACCACTGAGGCGCTGATGTTCGCGCCTGTGCCGATCAGGGTTTTCAATGCATTGATCTTGTGGAATGGGCCGATTTTGGCGGCATCAAGCACGGCGAGAGCCAAGGTACCTGCGCCCGCGCCGAAGTAGCCGGAGTAGATGGCGACCGCCGCTACGCCCAGCCATACCCACCAGGAATCCTGACTCATGGGCTGCACGAGTTGTTCCGGCGGGCGGTGAGGTGCGGTAGGGGTGGTTGCGCGCTTGGCGGCTTCAGTGGCTTCAGTGGCTTCGATGTGCTTGAGTTGCGCGGTGGCATCCGCGGCGGCTTGCTTGGCCTGCATGCGGCCGCGCGGATTGATGGCGATGATCAGCGAGCTCAGCAAAATCAGCACTGGTGCGGCAAATTCAAAGACACTCGGGTCGAGTTTGAGCAACAGAAACGCACCGGCCACCCCGCCGAATGCGCCGATGACCACATACGTAATGGAGCGTACCGCTTGGCCTTTGAGTTCTTTGCGCGCACCCATCACGCCACCGATGCCCGTGCCGACCACGCCAACGGTGTTAGAAGCGTTTGCCAATACAGGCGGAATGCCGAACGCGAGCAGGGCCGGGTATGAGACCAGTGACGATGCGCCTACCGCATAGCCCACGAATCCTGCGCCGATTCCGGCCAACAGAATCAGCAGTAATGGAGTTATGGAAAAGCCCGCAATCATTCCCCGTATCCTTGTCGCTCATCGACCGGCATATTGCCGGCCTTGAGCGAGAATACGCTGTTGAGGATTGGTTGCGGGTTTTATGTTGGAATGTGGACGTAGCTTCTCGCGGAAGCGACTCCCCTCAGTCGCCTGAGGCGACAGCTCCCCTCGCGCCCGAGGGGAGCCAGAAGGAAATCAGAGCGCTTCGTTGTATTCGCGAACCTTGAGGGTGCGGTGGGAGGATGCCACGTTTTCGACGATCAGACGCTTCAGGGCATTGTCGGCGGCAATGTGCTCGTCCAGCCAGGCGTCACCGAGCTTGACCAGCGTGGCGGGATCGGCGTAGCCCGGGTACAGGCCGTTGAGCAGGGCGTCGGCCATGTGGTAGGTCTTGTTGGCCCAGACCCAGTCCACAGTCTCGAAGTACTTGGCGGCGAACGGCTCGGCCAGATCGGAGCGCGGGGTGGCGGAGAAGCCACGGGCCACGGCCTCGAGCTGGGAGTTGGTCAGCTCGTCGTTGTGGAGCGCCTGATCCCAAGCCCATTCCTTGGCCTCAGCGGTGGCCATGGAGGCACGGGCGCCGTAGGCGAACTCGCGGTTTTCCGTGGTCTCCTTCTTGGCGAGCTGCGCGTCCACGTCGTCGTTGGTCATCTCGTTGACGGAGGTGAGCGCTTGGACGATGGTCCACGTGAAGTTGTTGTCGATTTCGAGGCCTTCAAGACGCACGGTGCCGTCCAGCAGACCGTGTGCGTTGGCGGCGAATGCGGCGTCGCCCTCCTCACCGTAGCCCAAGTAGGCGGTGACGAGCTGGAACTGGGTGTCCGAGCCGGCTTCGGCGGCGTTGGCCAGAGTCCACAGTTCGGCGGCCACGTGGCGCAGCACATCGTCGCGGCGGGCGGGCGCCACGTAGTGGTGGGCGGTGGTGCTCATGCAGGCCAGCGCGTAACGGAAGGTGGTGGATTCGGTTTCCGTGGCCAGAAGACGCAGGGTCATGTCCACGAAGCGTTCGGCCGGGAATTCGCCGTCACGGGTCATATCCCAGAAGGCGAGCCAGGTCACGGCGCGGGCCAGGGCATCATCGAAACGATGCAGGTTGGCTTCGGCGAATGCCTGGGATTCGGCGTCGAAACGAATCTTGGTGTAGGTCAGGTCATCGTCGTTGACCAGCACGAATGCCGGGCGCGGCTTGCCGGCTGCGGCCTCGACGATGGTGGTTTCGCCATCTACATCGAGTTCGAACTGCTCGGTGCGCACGATCTTGCCGGTTGCGGCGTCTTCGTTGTAGAAGCCGACGGCCAGGCGATGCGGGCGCAGCACCGGGTGTTCGGCCGGCGCGCTCTGGGTGAGCTTCAGTTCGGCGATGGTGCCGTCCGCGTTTACGGTCAGGCCAGTGGCGATCGTGTTGATGCCGGATTCCTCCAGCCACTTGGCGCTCCAGGCCTTGAGATCGCGGCCGGAGGTCTTTTCCAGTTCGCTCAGCAGGTCGGCCAGGGTGGCGTTGGAGTAGGCGTGACGGTTCAGGTAGTTGTGGATACCTTCGAAGAACTGCGTGCGGCCCACGTAGAATGCCAGCTGCTTCAGCACGGAGGCGCCCTTGGCGTAGGTGATGCCGTCGAAGTTGACGTAAGTGTCGTTGAGGTCGTTGATCGGCGCGACGATCGGGTGCGTGGTGGGCAGCTGATCCTGGCGCAGCGCCCAGCTCTTCTCGCCGGAGCAGAAAGTGGCCCAAGCGTCATGCCATTCGGTGGCTTCGGCAGTGGCCAGCGTGGAGGTGAATTCAGCGAAGGACTCGTTGAGCCACAGGTCGTTCCACCACTTCATGGTCACATAGTCGCCGAACCACATGTGCGCAAGCTCGTGCAGCACGGTCACCACACGACGCTCGGCCAGCGCGTCGGTCACCTTGGATTCGAACACGTAGGAGTCGCGGATGGTGACCATGCCGATGTTCTCCATCGCGCCCGCGTTGTATTCGGGAACGTAGATCTGGTCGAACTTGGCGTACGGGTAGGGCACGCCCCAGGTCTTGGCGTAGAACGCGAAGCCCTTCTTGGTGATGTCGAACAGGTAGTCGACGTCCTTCGCGAAGGCCTTGGCCAACGACTGTCGGCAGTACTGGGCCATTGGCACGGTACGGCCGTCTTCGTTCAGGTATTCGGTGTGCCATTCGGCGTACGGGCCGGCGCAGATGGCGGTCAGGTAGGAGCTCATCACCGGGGTCGGCTCGAAGTCCCACAGACGGGTGCTTTCGTTCGGCTTGTCGCCGAGGGTGCCGTCGAGGGTTTCGCGCGGATCGTCCTCGATGGTGGCAACCGGCATGTTGGAGGTGACGATCCAGCTGGCGGGAGCGAGCACCTTGAAGTCGAAGGTGGCCTTCAGGTCAGGCTGGTCGAACACGGCGTAGACGCGGCGAGCGTCCGGCACCTCGAACTGGGAGTACAGGTAGATGTTGCCATCGGACGGGTCGACCGAGCGGTGCAGGCCCTCGCCAGTGTTGGAGTAACGGCACCTGGCTTCAACGGTGACCTCGTTCTTCTCCTTGAGGTCGGTCAGTTCGATGCGGTTGTCTTGGAAGGCCACGGCCGGGTCCAGGGACTTGCCGTTGAGGTCGATGGAGGTCACTTCGTCGGCGATCAGGTCGAGGAAGGTCGACGAACCAGGCTTCGCGTTGAAGCAGATGAACGACTTGGAACCGAAGTTCTTCGCGCCGACCGTCAGGTCAAGGTCGACGTGATAGTGAATCGGCGCTTCGATAACGGCCTTACGTTCTTCGGCTTCAATACGAGTGAGATTAGAACCGGGCATGACTTCAATTACTCCTTACGGTCGTCCCTGGATAATCCGGACTACTTGGTTTCTACGGTTTCGACGTCCTGGGCGATGTCGGCCACGACGGGCACGATCATCGGCTTGCGGTGCAGCTGGCGCGCAACCCAGCTGCCGAGCGTGCGGCGCATGGTCTGCTGCAGCTTGTAGGTGTCGCGCGTGCCCTGCATCATCTGGTCGTTGAGCTGTTCGACGATCTGGTGACGAACCTTGTCGAACTCGCTTTCGTCCTCGGCCACGGCATTCAGGTAGATCTTCGGGCCGGTGACGACCTCGTGATTGTCGGTGTCGACCACCACGAACGCGGAGACGAAGCCCTCGGTGCCGAGAATGCGGCGCTTTTCCAGCTCGTCATCGGTCAGCTCGCCGACGGAATCGCCATCGACGTACACGTAACCACACGGCACGGAGCCGACGACCGCGGCCCTGCCGTGGTACAGGTCGACCACATCGCCGTCTTCGGCCAAAACCACGTTCTGCGGGTCCACGCCGGTCTTGACGGCGATCAGGCCGTTGGCCACCAGATGGCGGTTTTCGCCGTGGATCGGCATGGCGCACTTGGGCTTGACGATGTTGTACATGTACAGCAGCTCGCCCTCGTTGCAGTGGCCGGACACGTGCACGGCGGCGTTGTCGCGGTTGACGACCTTGGCGCCGAGCTGCACGAGCTTGTTGATCACCTTGTAGACGCCGTGCTCATTGCCTGGAATCAGGGAGCTGGCGAGAATCACGGTGTCGAACTCGTTGATGTGGATATCGCGGTGGTTGCCGTCGGCGATGCGGCCGAGTGCGGCCATCGGTTCGCCCTGGGAGCCGGTGCACATGAAGACGAGCTTGTCGTCCTGAATGTCGTTGGCCTGCTTCAGGTCCACGACGGTGCCTTCGGGGATGTGCAGGTAGCCGAGGTCGGCGGCGATGGACATGTTGCGCACCATCGAACGGCCGACGAACACGACCTTGCGGCCGTACTTGTGGGCGGCGTCCACCACCTGCTGCACACGGTGCACGTGGGAGGAGAAGCTGGCGACGATGATTTTGCGGGTGGCCTGGGCGAACGCTTGGTCAAGGGCCGGGCCGATGGAGGTCTCGGGCTTGACGAAGCCGGGCACCTCGGCGTTGGTGGAGTCCATCATCAGCAGGTCCACGCCCTTTTCGCCGATCTTGCCGAATTCGACGAGGTCGGTGATGCGGTGGTCGAGCGGCAGCTGGTCGAGCTTGATATCGCCCGTGTCGATCAGGGAGCCGGCCGGGGTCTTGACATAGACGGCCAGGGCGTCCGGGATGGAGTGGGTGACGTTGACGAATTCGAGGTCGAAGGGACCCACCTTGAGCTTCTCACGGCCGGCAACCTCAACCTTGGTGGGGTTCTGGTGGTGTTCCTTGCACTTGGCGTCCACGAAGGCGAGGGTCAGCTTGGAGCCGATCAGCGGGATGTCCGGGCGCAGCTTGAGCAGGTAGGGCACGCCGCCGATGTGGTCCTCGTGGCCGTGGGTGAGCACCAGGGCGTCGACCTTGTCGAGACGGTTCTTGATGTAGCTGAAATCGGGCAGGATGAGATCCACGCCCGGCTGCTCCTCCTCGGGGAAGAGCACGCCGCAGTCGATGAGCAGCAGGTGACCGTTGTATTCGATCACGTTCATGTTGCGGC
>OOAH01002174.1_pt1 | contig 14577 bp, 10 predicted proteins | sample 1671801 | NCBI WGS metagenome assembly OOAH01 (sample SAMN06348194, study PRJEB24527) | human gut metagenome | biome: human gut; feature: ankylosing spondylitis patient; material: feces | host: Homo sapiens | place: China | collected 2015-10 | reverse complement strand
AGCGCACCCGCGCTTTTGTTCACTGTGTTACCGCAAGAAAATAAAAAGCCACTTGCCGCAAGTAGAATGACAAGTAGGCTGACATATTGCTTTTTCATTTGGACTTTCTTCGTTAAATTCAACATTCTGGTTTCAGTTCGCTATCGACAAATATAGGACATATAAACGAATAGAACATATAAAAAATGAAAAAATAATAGGCATAAATGCTTTTATCTGCCTATCTTTGTTTCAGATATGAAGAGACTTCGCTACATATTGGCAATATTATTGTCCCTGACGGTTGTGTATGCAGGGGCCGGAGTTTCTATTGTCCACTATTGTTGTGCACGTTGTGCCACAGAGCAGGCATGCTGCACCAATGGTTGTGCTAAATGTCACAAATCTTATCATAATCCGGAGAAATCTTGTAAGGATGAAGGCTGTACGGCTACCTTTTATAAGGTAAATCTTGTGAAGTATTCGTGCGAAAGTCCTGTTATAACTGTACCGGTTATTCAACTTTTCTGTGAAGCATTACCGGATTTCCAATACTCCTTGCCTACAGGGGAATTGGAGGAGGTAGCTTATAATGTACCTCCGCATCCTGACAGCTCAAGGCGGTATTTGGCTCTTTATTCTGTTCTCATCATTTAGAATTCCCTTATTACGGAGTGAATCCGCTCCTGTAAGTTTGAGAGATTTTCATTTCTTTCAAATAGGGTAGGCACTGTGCCCTAACTATACCAAGTCCGTATCAAGTCCATACCAAGTCCGTACCAAGTCCAAGCGTATAGACACGGAACAAGTACGGACCGGATAAGAAGCAAATACAGTGCAGGTCATTTAAAATGATTGCAAGAACTAATAGAATTTTAAGAATAATGAGATTTTTATATATTTTTCTTTTTCTCTCCATAACCTTGAACTTGCAGGCGCAAGTGACGGGTGTTGTAAAAGACACTGCCGGAGAACCTATTCCGGGTGCAAATGTTTTCTGGATAAATACAACCGAAGGAGCGACCACTAATGAAGACGGTAACTTCTCTATTCATAAACCTGCCCGCAGCCATCTGCTTGTAGTTAGCTTTATCGGATTTGAAAATGATACGGTACATGTGGATAAGGGCAATCAGCAACTTGAGATTGTGCTTCGTGAAGGAGTGGAATTAGGTGAAGTGAACATTGTAACCCGTAAAATGGGTACCATGAAGTTGCGCTCCAGTGTGATGAACGAAGATATGATCAGCAGTGCCGAACTGACACGTGCAGCCTGCTGTAACCTGGGCGAGAGTTTTGTGACAAACCCTTCTGTCGATGTAAGCTATTCGGATGCTGCTACGGGAGCCAAACAGATTAAACTATTGGGGCTCTCCGGCACCTATGTACAGATGATGACTGAGAATATTCCGAATTTCCGTGGAGCAGCCGCTCCTTATGGATTAGGATATGTACCAGGACCATGGATGCAGAGTATACAGGTCAGTAAAGGAAGTTCATCCGTGAAGAATGGCTATGAGTCTATAACCGGACAAATTAATGTGGAGTTCAAGAAGCCTCAGTTGCCGGAAGCGGATTGGGTGTCGGCAAATCTTTTTGCCAGCAGCACAAACCGGTATGAAGCTAATGCGGATGCTACGGTGAAGCTTTCGAAGCGCTGGAGTACTTCTTTGCTGGCGCATTATGAAAATGAGACGAAATCTCACGACTCCAATGATGATGGTTTTGTGGATATTCCGCGTGTGGAGCAGTATAACTTCTGGAACCGATGGGCGTATATGGGCGATCATTATGTATTTCAGGCAGGTATAAAGGCTTTGCATGAAACCCGTAACAGTGGTCAGACTGCTCATGGACAGACACCTACTCATGACCTATACGAAATAGGCATCCAGACAAACCGTTACGAAGCCTTCACCAAGAATGCTTATATTTTCGATAAAGAAAAGAATACGAATCTTGCTTTGATTCTGCAGGGAACCTTGCATAATCAGGATGCCACTTACGGACGTAAACTGTATGATGTGGACCAAAGCAATTTCTATGCTTCGTTGCTTTTTGAAACGGAGTTCAGCAAACAGCATAGTCTATCCACGGGATTGAGTTTCAATTATGATGGTTTCGATCAGCATTACCGGCTGACAAACCAGGTAGAAGACGGATTGACGAAGAAATTAGTGAAGGAGTCTGTTCCGGGAGCGTATGTCCAGTATACATTCAATCTGAATGATCAGTTGATGTTGATGGGTGGTATTCGGGGAGATTACAGCAGTGAATATGGTTTCTTTGTTACACCGCGTGCACACGTCAAGTATAATCCGAATGAGTATCTGCATTTTCGTTTGTCTGCCGGTAAAGGATACCGTACCAATCATGTATTGGCGGAGAATAACTATCTCCTGGCAAGCAGCCGTAAAATGAAGATTGCCCCTCATCTGGATCAGGAGGAAGCGTGGAATTACGGAGCAAGTGTGTCTGCTTACATTCCTGTTTTTGGTAAGACGTTGAATGTGAATGCCGAGTATTACTATACGGATTTTCTGAAACAGGTGGTTGTGGATATGGATAGCAATCCGCATGAAGTGGCCTTTTATAATCTGGATGGACGTTCTTATTCACATGTGTTCCAGGTAGAGGCAAGTTATCCGTTTTTCAAAGGTTTCAACCTTACGGCAGCCTACCGTCTGACAGACGCGAAGACCACCTACGATGGTAAACTAATGGAGAAACCACTTACCGGAAAGTATAAGGGTTTATTGACAGCTTCCTATCAGACACCTCTGGGACTATGGCAGTTTGATGCTACCCTACAATTGAATGGGGGTGGAAGGATGCCCGATCCTTACGAACTCGCTGACGGCAGTCTTTCGTGGGAACGTCGTTATGGCAGCTTCCAGCAACTTAGTGCCCAGGTAACGCGTTATTTCCGTCGCTGGTCTATTTATGTTGGTGGTGAAAACCTGACTAACTTTAAGCAGAAGAATCCGATAATCGATGCCTCTAATCCATGGGGAGAGAACTTCGATGCTACCATGGTGTGGGGACCGATGCATGGTGCTAAGGCATATATCGGGTTGAGGTTTAATCTGGCAAGAAACTAGTAGCTTGTAGCTCGTAACTTAAATAATATTAACCAATAACTAAGGAGATATTTATGAAAACAAGAAGAATGATGGCTGCTCTCGTAGTAGCTTTATTGAGTGTAACAGCAGTGATGGCAAAAGATATCCGTACCGCTGTTTTTAAAGTTTCACAGATGCATTGCGAAAACTGTGAACGGAAGGTGAAAAACAACATTAAATTTGAGAAAGGGGTAAAAGAATTCTCTACAGACTTGAAAACAAAAACTGTGTCTATTACCTACGATGCTGAAAAGACAAATGTAGACAAATTGAAAGCTGGTTTCAAGAAGTTCAACTACGAAGTTGAGTTCGTTAAGGAGACGAAGCAAGAGGATAAGAAGTAGTCGAACAATCGGCCTGTAGAGATTGTTATTTACTGCATGAGTATGGGCTGAATGATAATTTGCAATAGGCATATAAGCCTTTCAGCCTGTTATATTATCATTCCTCCCATTCTTGTACAATTATCAGCTAATTTTGATAAATCATAAAAACAATATATATGGCTAATTTAAAGAAACAGACGTTTCCCGTACTGAACATGCATTGTGCGGGATGCGCCAATAACGTAGAAAAGACTGTTCGCAAGTTGGTGGGCATTACGGATGCTTCGGTCAACTTCGCTTCCAATACACTGTCTGTCTCCTATGAGATGGATAAGCTGACACCCGGAGAAATTCGTGCTGCCGTACTGGCTGCGGGCTATGACCTCATTATTGAAGAAGATCATGTCGAAGAGCGCCAGGAGGAAGAACAACAGAAGCGTTACCGTCGCCTGAAAGGGCGGGTGATAGGAGCGTGGCTATTTGCTATTCCTCTGCTGTTGCTTTCCATGGTCTTTATGCATGTACCTTATTCCAACGAAATACAGATGGTATTGGCTATTCCAGTACTGGTGTTGTTCGGTACACCGTTCTATACCGGTGCCTGGAAACAGGCTCGTTTGGGACGCAGTAATATGGATACCTTGGTTGCACTGAGTACATCCATTGCTTTTTTGTTCAGTGTTTTTAATACCTTCTTCCCCGATTTCTGGTATAGCCGTGGCTTGGAGCCTCATGTTTATTATGAAGCTGCTGTGGTTATTATCGCTTTCGTACTGACTGGTAAGCTGATGGAAGAGCGTGCTAAAGGTAACACCTCTACCGCCATCCGCAAGCTGATGGGATTACAGCCCAAGATAGCCCGTGTGGTGCGCAACGGTAAGGAAGAGGATATTCCTTTGGAACAGCTGAGAATTGGCGACTTGGTCAGCGTACGTCCCGGTGAACAAATTCCCGTTGACGGCTTTTTAACTGAAGGAGATTCTTATGTCGATGAAAGTATGATCAGCGGTGAACCTATCCCGGTAGAAAAGAAGACCGGTTCGCACGTATTGGCTGGAACCATCAATCAGAAAGGTTCATTCATTATTCGCGCCGAGAAAGTGGGTAGTGAAACGGTGCTGGCACGTATCATCCGTATGGTGCAAGAAGCACAGGGCAGTAAAGCTCCCGTACAACGTATCGTGGATAAGGTGACAGGTATCTTTGTTCCTGTTGTATTGGGCTTGTCCGTACTGACATTCTTCATCTGGATGTTCTTCGGTGGTGTAGATATGCTTTCCCATGCCATGTTATCGGCGGTTTCCGTATTGGTGATTGCTTGTCCCTGTGCATTGGGGTTGGCCACGCCTACAGCTTTGATGGTGGGTATTGGTAAAGCTGCCGATCATCATATCCTGATAAAAGATGCTGTGGCGCTGGAACAGATGCGAAAGGTAAATGTGGTAGTGCTGGATAAGACCGGTACATTGACTGAAGGGCATCCCACTGTTACCGGATGGCTCTGGGCACAGCCGCAGGAGGAGCACTATAAAGATGTTCTTCTGGCTGCCGAACTTAAATCCGAACATCCGTTAGCAGTTGCTATTGTGACTGCCCTGCAAGAACAGGAGCATATCGAACCGGCAGCTTTGGACAGCTTTGAAAGTATTACCGGAAAAGGGATTAAAGTTTCTTATCAGGGTACTGAGTATTGGGCTGGTAGTCATAAACTATTGAAAGATTATCATGCCGCTCTTACTGATGTATTGGGAGAGATGCTGGCACAGTATGAATCGGATAGTTGCAGTATCATTTATTTCGGACGTAAGAATGAGCTGCTTGCCATTGTAGCTATCAAGGACCAGATAAAAGCTACATCCGTCGAGGCTGTCCGCGAACTTCGTACTCAGGGTATCGATGTATATATGCTGACGGGAGACGGAGAACGCACTGCGTCTTCTGTTGCCGCACGCTTGGGCAATATCCAATACATTTCTGATGCTATGCCGGATGATAAGGAAGAGTTTGTCCGTCAGCTCCAGCTTCAGGGAAAGACGGTGGCGATGGTAGGCGATGGAATCAATGACTCACAGGCTTTGGCTTGTGCTGATGTCAGCATTGCCATGGGTAAAGGAACTGATATTGCTATGGATGTAGCGATGGTAACCCTCATGACTTCGGACCTGTTACTATTGCCGAAAGCATTCAACCTCTCCCGACAAACTGTACGTTTGATTCATCAGAATCTGTTTTGGGCATTTATCTATAACCTGATAGGCATTCCTATTGCAGCAGGACTGCTTTATCCCATCAACGGGTTGTTGCTGAACCCTATGCTGGCAAGTGCCGCTATGGCGTTCTCCAGTGTATCGGTGGTATTGAATAGCCTTCGACTGAGATACTAATTGAATTAAGAGTTTCTATATTCCAACGGACTCATCCCCATGTGCCTCTTGAAGTACTTTCCAAAGAAAGAGGCACTGGGGAAGTTCAGTGAATAGGCTATCTCCTGGATAGTCATATCTGTAGATTTCAACCGTGCCTTGACGTCGATGATGACTACATGTGAAATGATATCAAGCACATTCCTTCCAGTCACTTGTTTTACGGTGGTGCTGAGGTGCTGCAGGGAGATTCCCAGTTTGTCGGCGTAGAATTGGGCACGCCGTTCCGTCATATAGTTTTCAATAACCAGTTGCACGAATTTATGGCAAATCTCCTCCTTGCGGCTTTTGGCAAGAATGTTTTGTGGACGACGGGCATAGAGGGTATTAATTCCCAGCAAAATGCTGTGAAGTACGCTTTGTGCCATTGCTGTACTGGTGGGGTGAGCGATGGATATCCGGGTCAGTAATGCGAAGTAGTCTACAAAATAAGAGGCTACGGTATCGCTCACATTGACAATCGGATTGTCCCATATTTTGGAGAATGAACCCATAGTAGCTTGTAGCAGATTGATGCCGTTGACACAGTGAGCGGAGAAACCCACAAAACAAAGCCGCACTTTTTCTTTTTGTTCATTGAGTTGTATGATGGTGCCCGGCATTAGGATAATCAAATCATTTTTTTTGATTTCATATTCCATCAGATTGATGGATGCCTTGATAGTTCCTTCGGTGCATAATGCGAAAATGCAAGCCTTCAATCGACACGACTGGCGATAGAGATTCAGAATATCTTCTGTAACATCTCTCCATGCCAGCATTTCGACCGGCAAATCTACTTGTGGGAAGTTATGTTTCATCTTTTTTCATTTTGCTGTCGGCAAATATACGATTTTATCCCTAAAATCTTAACTTTGTCGGCATGAAACTGAATGTCATTGATTGGAATATCATCCCGTATGCTGATGCATGGACCCGGCAGACGGAGTGGTTTGATGCTCTTGTTCGCGCCAAGCAGGCGGGGGAGGAGTATGAAAATCACATTATTTTGTGTGAACATCCGCATGTTTATACTTTAGGCCGTAGTGGTAAAGAAGGGAATATGTTGTTGAGTGAGGAACAACTTCAGAAGATAGGAGCTATGCTCTATCATATTGACCGTGGCGGAGATATTACCTATCACGGACCGGGGCAGTTGGTGTGTTATCCTATCCTGAACCTTGAAGAATTTTCTCTTGGACTGAAGGAGTATGTGCACTTGCTGGAAGAAGCAGTCATCCGTGTGTGCGCCTCTTATGGCATCACTGCCGGAAGATTGGAGAAAGCAACAGGTGTGTGGCTGGAAGGGGATACGCCACGTGCCCGTAAGATATGTGCCATTGGTGTGCGTAGCAGCCACTTCGTCACCATGCACGGGCTGGCACTGAATGTAAATACGGATTTACGCTATTTCAGTTATATCCATCCTTGTGGATTTATAGATAAGGGAGTCACTTCGCTTCAGCAGGAGCTGAAACGGGAGGTGCCGATGGAAGAGGTGAAACAACGCTTATGCCTTGATTTACAGGGCTTGATACAGAGATAAAAAACAGACCATCTATTCAATGCGAATAGACGGTCTGTTTAGCCCTAACAGATGGTCTGTTTCAGGAGCCTTCAATCGTCTGTTTTTTATTTCAACCATTTGTCCAGCCATTCGAAGAATGTGCGCTGCCAGAGGATACCATTCTGAGGTTTCAATACCCAGTGATTTTCATCCGGATAGATCAGCAGTTCGGCAGGAACACCACGCATTACGGCGGCATCAAAAGCAGCCATTGCCTGGTTGGCAAGAATGCGGTAGTCCTTTTCGCCATGAATACAAAGGATAGGCGTATCCCATTTGTCTACAAACTGGTGTGGAGAGTTGGCGAATGTGCGTTGAGCCACCGGATTCTGTTTTTCCCAGTATGCGCCGCCCATATCCCAGTTGGCAAACCATTTTTCTTCAGTTTCCAGATATTGCATTTCCATATTGAAGATGCCATCATGTGCGATGAATGCTTTGAAGCGCTTGTCATGATGTCCGGCAAGCCAGTAAACGGAGAAGCCGCCGAAGCTGGCGCCTACACAACCGAGACGGTCTTTGTCTACAAACGGTTCTTTAGCCATCTCGTCGATAGCTGTGAAATAATCCTTCATACACTGCCCACCGTAATCACCACTGATAGCCTCATTCCATTCTACTCCGGAAGACCGCGGCGGTTGGGAGCTACGATGATATAATCGTTGGCAGCCATAATCTGGAAGTTCCAACGATAGCTCCAGAACTGACTTACGGGGCTTTGCGGACCACCTTCACAGAACAGGAGGGTGGGGTATTTCTTATTCGGGTCAAACTGTGGCGGATAGATTACCCATGTCAGCATCTGTTTGCCATCTGTAGTCTTCATCCAGCGAGCTTCAACCTTACCCATTTCCAATTGGTCGTAAATCTGCTTGTTTTCGAAGGTCAGTTGCTTTGCTTCGGCAAAAGCATCACCGTTGCGGGTGGCAGATACGGCATAGATTTCATCACCCATACTCATTGAATGGCGTAAAGCGATTACCTTATCTCCTGCAAGGGCAAGGGAAGCATAGTCATACATGCCGTCTGTCAATTGTGTAATCTTATCATTGGCAGCAAGGTCTACATTATAAATCTGTGTTTCACCATGCCAGACACCGATGAAATAAATACTTTTAGAGTCTTTATTCCATAAGAAACCGTCTACATTCGATTCAAATTCCTTGCTGACGAAACGTTTCTCACCTGTTTCCAGATTCATAATGAAGAGGCGGTTTAAGTCTGCTTCATAACCGTCACGTTCCATGCTCTGCCAGGCAATGTATTTACCATCGGGAGAGTATTGAGGATTCGTGTCGTAACCTTTGTTTTCTTCGGTGATATTGTCTGTCTTCTTAGTTGCAAGGTCATAGATGTAAATATCCGAGTTGGTGGAGATGGCATAAGCCAGACCGGTCTTTTTACGGCAAGTATATGCTACCTTGTCTCCGGCAGGACTCCATGCCAGTTGCTCGATGCCACCCCAAGGTCTCATCGGGCTTTCGTAAGGTTTCCCTTCCAGTATATCTTTTATATTACTGATACTGTTTCCATCAAAATCGGCTACAAAAGGATGTGGAGCACCGGTTACCCATTCATCCCAGTGTTTGTACATCAGGTCGGTAACGATGATCCCCGTTGCTTTAGGCAGATCAGGATACTTATCCGCGGTACTTGGTTTAGTTTTCACTTGTGCAATGAAAAGCAACTTCTTGCCGTCGGGAGAGAAAGAATAACCTTCGATATCACCATCATATTGCGTCAATTGCTTGCGTCCGCTGCCATCAGGATTCATTTCCCACAACTGACTGCTGCCACTTTCATTAGAAAGGAACGCCAGTTTAGTACCGCCTTTTATCCAGTTTACTTCGTTCTCCTGCCAAGGAGTACGGGTGATTTGTTGGTTGCCTGTTCCATCTGTGTTCATCACAAAGACTTCACGGTTGCTCTTGTTCTCCGGCACACTGTAGTAAGCTACCGTGTAAGCAATCTGCTTTTCATCGGGAGATACGGCTACACCGCCGATACGCCCCATAGCCCAGAGAGCTTCGGGAGTCATGCGCTTGCCTTCAATCTTGATGTTCGACCGCTCGATAAGTGGTACTCCGGCTTGCCCTGCGTCTTTTGTCCCGCCGCAGGCAGCCAATGTCATAGCTGCTGACATAAGCAATAAGTTTACTTGTTTCATATAGGTTGTTCGTTACAGTTATTTTGCGACAAATATACAAATTATATGCGTTTCTTCTGCCATTGTCCTCGTTTAATATACCGCCAGCAAAATAGTAGAATAAAGATGGAATACACCATTTCTGATGTCCAGCATAGGGCTACATCCAACTTAAGGTAAAGAATGGTGTAAGTAATATAGGCCACATAGATCACCAGTGTGGCTAGTTCCATTACCAGTGCTGTGCGTGTATTTCCAGTTCCGGAAACTGACTGGAAATATACATTGGCAGGTACGAGAAATAAATATGCAGAACACATCACCCAAAGTGAGTGTACGGCTGCATCCTGTAAATCGGTCATATCGGTGTAGATGCCCAGTATCAATTTGGGGAATAGTACGAAGAGCAATGCCAATGGTAAGACAAATATATATGCAAGACGTATATGTTGCCGGATGGTCCCTTCTACACAATCTTTCTCGCCGGCACCTATTAGGTTGCTGACTAGTGAACCGCATGTCGAGGCAAATGCCATCATTACCATAAACAGTATACCGGATACACTCCGGACAATGTTTGTAACGGCAAGCGACCGCTCTCCCAGGTGCTCTACATAGAGGAAGAATAAAAACCAAGTGGACAAAGAAATAACATTCTGTATCATTGTCCAGAAAGAGATGTTTAACATCCGTTTTAATATTTCCGGACGGAACTTAGGAATACGATCCAGTCCATACTTACGGCAATCGATGCGACTACGGGTATAGAGGATGAAAAATGCCAATGAAACTAATTCTGCAAGCGATGAGCCAATGGCTGCACCTGCAATACCGAGGGCTGGGAAACCGAACTTTCCAAAAATCAATATATAGTTGAACACTACGTTGCTCAATACCATAACTATTGAGTTCAGGGTCAGGGTTTTTGTTTGTGTAGTTCCCAGAAAGAAAGCACGGAATATGACTGCACTGAATGAGAAGAAAGCTCCGAAGACACGCCAGTTCAGGTAGCTAATAGCTGCTTCATAAATGTGTTCGGAGGCAACGATACGCTTTAGTATAATCGGCGACAGGAAGTAGGAGAGCAGGAACATGATTGTTGCCAATCCTATCTGGAAGTAAATTCCCTGATAGAAGATGGGGCCAATCATCCGGAAGTTGCCCTCCCCGTTACGGCGGGCACCAATTTCCCGGTACTGTTTTTCACCGTTTCGCCGTGCTATCAGTATCTGTGCTCCGATGCTGAAGCCGAAAGCTGCCATAAAGATTACCATATAGAAGACACCTGCAATGGCTGATGCTCCTAGTTCTACTTCGCCTACCCGTCCTAGAAAGGCGGTGTCTGTCATACCTATCATTTGTTCCATCAGCAGGCTGATAAGGATCGGATAGGCTATCATCCAAATCTGTTTGTTGGTGTATTTAGTTTTCATTTAAATTATAGTTATAGTTGTTATAAGAGAAAGAAAGCCGGACAATTACATCAATTGCCCGGCTTTTATTATCAAGTGATGAAAAACGGAGACTTACTTTTTATTCTGTCTCTCTTTCATCAACTGTTCCTGTTGTTTCTGCATTGCCTCCAGGCGAGCGGCAAAGCCGGTTTTCTTAGCTTTCTTCGGATCTTTCTTTCGGGCTTCCAATTGGGCAAGAAGTTTCTCTTCATTCGTAGTCTTGCGCAGAATGAGAGTAGTCACCACACTAATCAATGTCGATATGAAGTAGTAATAGTTCAAACCTGAAGGATAGCTGTTCAAGATAAACAACATCATAATCGGCATGAGATAGGTCATCCACTTCATCGCTGCCATCTGCGGGTTTGCTCCGGTATCCTGTTGTTGCATCATGAACTTGGAGTTCAGAATATTCACAACGGTCATCAGTAAGCAGAACAAACTGAGGTGACTGCCCAGAAACGGGATATTGAACGGGAAGTTGATGAAAGCATCATACGTTGAAAGGTCATCAGCCCATAAGAAGCTCTGTTGACGCAATTCGATAGCACTTGGCACGAACATGAACAGCGCAATCAGAACGGGAAATTGTACCAACATCGGCAAACAACCACCCATCGGACTCACACCATACTGGCTGTACATTCCCATTACCTCCTGTTGCTTCTTCATCGCATCTTCCTGCTTGGGGTATTTCTTGTTGATTTCGTCTATTTTCGGTTTCAACACGCGCATCTTGGCAGAAGATATATACGTTTTCCAGGTAGCGGGGAATACGACTGCTTTTACAATCAATGTCATCAGTAACAATACGATACCCATGCTCAGACCCCAACCGGACAACCAGTCAAAGATATTAATAGTAAACCATTTGTTGATCCAGCGGATCAACGGCCAACCTAAATAAACCAGGCGGTTCAGTTCCCATTTCTCTTCGCGTCCCTTGTCCAGTGCAGTCAGCGTCTTGTAATGGTTCGGGCCGAAGTAAAAGAACATCTGTGTAGGCTGTTTGCCTGTCGGGTCAAAGCTCGTACTCATTTCAGCAGAGTAGTCCTTGATGTATCCACTGCCTTCTCTCTCCATTTTAGATACTAACTTCGTTTTTTCAAAGTCGGTGTCTGCAATAAATACTGAAGAGAAGAACTGATTCTTGAAAGCAATCCAGTCCAGACGTTCCGGTACTTCTTTTTCATCATCTTTATTGGCTGATAAATAATCTGTACCATTACCCATGAACTTGTAAGTCAGTTCAGACAGACGGTTTTCGTATACATAACCCTTTTCGATCTGACGGGCGCGTTGTGCCCATTCGATGTCTACATAGTTATTACTTGCTGCCAACTTATCTGCCATGCCTTTAGCTTCGATGCTGAAGTCCACCAGGTAAGTGTTGGGATGCAATGCATACTTGAAGTCTATAAAACTTGCACTGTCAGCAGACAGACGCATCGTTACAGTGCTGTCCGTACGGTTCACAGTGGTGAAGTAATAGTCCTTAGTCTGTATTGTTTCCTTTTTATTATAGAAAAGGAAATTCATGGAAACATCGTTTCCGGTGAATAAGGTTACAGGAGTCTTCTTGTCCTGCTCCATATACTCTTTCAATACAGCGGAGAATATGGAACCGCCTTTGGTGCTGAGGGTCAACTCAGCCACGTCGTTCTGAATAGTAATCAGCGAATCTGTTCCTTGGAGAGCATTGAAGAAGAGTGAAGTAGAATCCACAGTTTCTACATCTTTTTCATTTGCCAATGCTGCATCCGCTTTGGCTTTCAGTGCTTCTTCACGTTGCTGTACCAGCGCAATGGAATCATAATAACGCTGCTGTGCCTCCAATTGCTCTTTGCTGGGGCGACTCAGAAAACTGAAGCCGACTAACAAAATTGCTATTAAAACAAGACCTGTAATGGTGTTTTTATCCATGAATAATTTCTAGTTTACAATTTTATAATTATTGAAATAATCTTATTTCTTTGCTTTTTCCTTTTCCTCGAAACTTTCGATAGATGCTTTAATGAAAGCCACGAACAACGGATGGGGATTCAATACCGTACTGCTGTATTCCGGATGGAATTGAGTTCCGACAAACCACTTCAGTTCCGGTATTTCTACGATTTCCACCAAGTCCGATTCCGGGTTGATACCTACACATTTCATGCCGGCTGCTTCATACTCCGTTTTATACTGGTTATTGAATTCATAGCGATGGCGGTGGCGTTCCTGGATGTGTTCTGTTCCGTATGCCTCGTATGCCTTGCTGCCTTTTTGCAAAATACATTCGTAAGCTCCCAGACGCATCGTTCCACCCATATTGGTGATGGATTTCTGCTCTTCCATGATGTCAATCACATTATGCGGAGTTTTCTCATTCATTTCGCGTGAGTCAGCATCAGTATATCCCAGTACGTTGCGTGCAAATTCGATAGCAATGCATTGCATTCCCAGGCAGATACCGAAAGTCGGAATATCATGCGTGCGTGCATATTTGATAGCTACGAACTTACCGGCAACACCACGTTCGCCGAATCCCGGGCCAATCAATATACCTGCCATGCCTTTCAATGCTTCCGCTACATTTTCTTCCGTGAGCTTTTCACTGTTCACGAAGTCTACAGATACCTTACAGTCATTGTACGTACCGGCTTGTGACAGGGCTTCACGGATGGATTTGTATGCATCCTGCAAATCATATTTGCCAACTAGTGCGATGTGCAGCGGTTCTGTATTTTCCGCTTTATGACGGCGTTCAAGAAAAGCACGCCACGGGCCCAGTCCCGGTGTGTCGCCTACGGGCAATCCCATTTTCTTCAATATTGTTTCATCCAGTTTCTGAGCCTGCATCAGGATGGGAACTTCGTAGATGGTAGGAGCATCGATGCTCTGTACTACTGCGTTTTCATCCACATTACAGAACAAAGCAACTTTCTTGCGTACGTTGCTACTCAATTCGTGTTCCGTGCGCAAAACCAATATATCCGGTTGGATACCTGCACTCTGCAATTCCTTTACGGAGTGTTGTGTCGGTTTGGTTTTCAATTCACCGGCGGCTGTGAGGTAAGGCACATATGTAAGGTGTACACACAATGCGTCACGTCCCAGTTCCCACTTCAACTGACGGATACTTTCCAGATATGGCAAGGATTCGATGTCGCCCACCGTACCACCGATTTCTGTAATTACAAAATCGAATTTATATTTGTTACCCAGCAACTTTACGTTTCGTTTGATTTCGTCCGTGATGTGAGGAATGACTTGAATGGTCTTACCTAAATAATCACCACGGCGTTCTTTATCGATAACGCTTTTATAGATGCGTCCGGTTGTGATGTTATTGGCTTTTGTAGTCTGGATGCCAAGAAAACGTTCGTAGTGGCCTAAGTCAAGGTCAGCTTCATGTCCGTCTACAGTCACATAACATTCTCCGTGTTCGTAGGGGTTTAAAGTACCCGGGTCAATATTGATATACGGGTCAAACTTTTGAATGGTTACTTTGTAACCTCTTGCTTGTAGCAATTTACCAATGGATGAGGCGATGATACCTTTACCTAAAGATGAGGCAACGCCACCGGTGACGAAAATAT
>OOAH01002172.1_pt1 | contig 14601 bp, 8 predicted proteins | sample 1671801 | NCBI WGS metagenome assembly OOAH01 (sample SAMN06348194, study PRJEB24527) | human gut metagenome | biome: human gut; feature: ankylosing spondylitis patient; material: feces | host: Homo sapiens | place: China | collected 2015-10 | reverse complement strand
TGAAATCAACTTCCATCGGACGTCCGGTATAGTTGTATACCATCAGATAATCATTTCCACGTGTAGCGATAGCGCGGTCATAACGTTCTCCATTCTGTCCTGTGATGATAGACTGATCGGGTATGCGTTCGAAGAACGGGAAAGTCAACATCAGGTTTTTCAGATACTTCATCTGATTGTAGCCCGGATCATTCAACGCATCATACCAAGGTTTCTTTGCACCATAAGCACCACCTACACCCGGTTTGATAAATTGCATGATGGAATTATGACCGTAAGTATGTCCGAAAGAACCTGCAAATACAGACCAATAAGCATAACGACGTACGTCATAATCCTTCCACAACAGTTCGTTTTCATCGTGCAGACCATGAGGTATTTCTTCATAGATCGGTTCACCGTCAATCACAGGCTTCATGGGTTTCATGGCCAGGCTGCGTTCTACAAAACGCCAGTTATCTTCTTCCGTATTTTCTTCGATAGGGTAGTCACCATCTCCGAAACGTTGCCCGTAGCGACGATGTCCGCTTTGAAACATGTTGAAATCCAACCAGGGAGCGTTATTGAACCAAGTTGCGGAAGTTGTTCTTCCACGTGGATGGAATGTCATCAGGTGATTTTTGTCGATAGCTTTGATAGAGGTTGCCAAAGCTTCCCATTCAGCAGTTTTCACGTCGCCACGGATATCTCCACCGATAAACCAGATAATATTCGGTTCGTCCTTATAACGCTCTGCCAAAAACTTGCCGTATGCTTTTGCCTGTTCTACAGTCATCTCGCCCCGGTTCACCGGGCTTCCCCAAATGCAGACCATGCCGATATATTGTCCCTTCTTTGCTGCTGTACGGATGATGTAATCCATGTGATCCCAATAACCGTATACGCCTTTTTGATTGATGTTTTTGAAGTTGTATCCGTCAATCATCGAATATTGTCCGTAGATATTCATAGACGGAACATTGTTCAACGTTTGAACCTGAATCACGTTGTATCCGCGACGTTTGCATTGTTCCAGGTAATATTCGGCTTCATCCCGGTTCAAGCGTTCGGGCAATAGCCAACCGGTTTCTCCTAACCAAAAGAAAGGAGCACCGTTTTCGTGTTTCAGGTAACGTCCCTCTTCGGAAACTACGAGTTTGCCGTTGTCCCAGGGGATATACGTCTTTTGTGTTTTCTTCTGTGCTGCAGCCGAAGTTGCCATTGTCAATAGCAGCAACAAAAGGGGAATAATCTTGAATTTTCTCATTGTATTTTATCGTTTTTAGTTTATTTTTTAGTCATTTTCTCATACTCAATAGCAGCCAAGATGAATGAACCTACCGATTTCGGATCATTTTCTATGATCGGTTCACTGATATAATACTCAAATGAGCCGTCACGATATCTTTTTGAATCTCCGCCCAATCCTGCAACAGCACAGCAATTGGTAATTGTATAGCTGCCATCTTCTTCCAAACGGGTAAATGTCTTTACCATTCCGTCAAAGGCTTTTTGTGTCGGTTCGATATACTCGTTGCCAATATATCCTTTATTGATAGCTTTGGCAAGCGTATAGATAAACAGGGCAGTGGCAGATGATTCCAAATAATTACCTTCACGTGCTCCCTGATCGGTTACCTGATACCAGGTTCCGGATGAAGGATCTTGGTATTTCACAATCGCTTTTGCCAATCCCTGCAGAATTTGTATAATGCTGTCGCGTCCGGCTGTTTCCTGTGGCAGGAAGTCCAGTACATCTACAATAGCAGCTCCATACCATCCGATACTGCGACTCCAAAAATTAGGAGAACAACCTGTTTCAGGATTTGACCATTTCTGTTCGCGACTTTCATCCCATCCGTGATAAAAAAGCCCTGTTGCAGGATCATAAGTCTTGCTATTTATCAAAAGAATCTGTTTTGTTGCTTCGTCAAATAAAGCGGGCTCATTAAAAGTAGCACCATATTGAACCAGATAAGGAGAAGCCATAAAAATTCCGTCCAGCCACATTTGATGAGGATATCTCAATTTATGCCAGAATCCTCCCTCACTGGTACGGGGTTGCTCTGCCATTTGCTTGCGCAAAGTATCCATGGCTATTTTGTAACGTTCGTCTCCGGTCTGTGCGTAAAGATCGAAAAGAATCTTTCCACCGTTGACATTATCAATATTGAATGAAAGATATTTCATGGTTTTGATATGTCCGTCAGCATCGATCAGACTATCTGCATATATCTTGGCATACTCATAATATACGCTGTCCCCGGTATGTTTCCATTCTTCCAACATGGATTTCACTACTAGTCCGTGGGTATATCCCCAGCGTGGTTTTTTAGCTTTTTCAATCATCCAGGGTTCGGGGAAACGTTTTATTTCGGAGCGTGCCATGCGTTCACTCCATTTTTCCGTTTCTGTTTTTTGAGGTGCTGCGCAAGCCAGGAAACAAGCAGTTCCACAGGCGACAATCAGTTTCAATAAGTTTTTGTTCATATCGGTCGAGTTATTATTTTCCAATCAATACATATTCTTTTCCTGCTTTGGTAGGTAGGTCGTAGAGGTAAGTCTCTGCAATTTCCACTTTGTTCAAGTTGGCCTTTTCGTTAATCAATGGCTCCGGAATGGTGGGGACTGCATAAAGAGGGTTCGGATTTTCACCTTTGGCACGCTTCAAGCCATTCCCGGTTAATGGGTTGAGCGAACGTAAACGACAATTTCCTCCCTTATAAGATTTGACAACCAGTCGGCTAACTTTCCCGTTTTTCCAACTCAAATCAAGTTCGAAACCTCCACGGGCAATGATTCCTTTGATAGAACCTTCTTTCCAAACGGTAGGCAGTGCGGGAAGCAAATATATAAAACCGTCGTAGCTTTGCATCAACATCTCTGCAATGCCTGCGGCACAACCAAAGTTTCCATCAATTTGAAATGGCGGATGCGCATCGAACAGGTTAGGGTAGGTGCCTCCTTTTTTCTTTTCATTGCGTACGAGAGTCAGCTGGTCAGTTATCAACTTGTAGGCGTGGTCGCCATCAAGCAGGCGTGCCCAAAGGCAAACTTTCCATCCCATGCTCCACCCGGTCGACGGGTCGCCACGGTGAATCAGAGAAGTACGTGCTGCATCAAATAATTCAGGAGTACGGTAAGGGGAAATCTGATTGCTGGGGAAGAGTCCGTACAAATGAGAAATGTGACGGTGTACGTCCTTCGGATCATCCCAGTCGAACATCCACTCTTGTAATTGCCCCCAATGTCCCACCTGCATGGGAGCCATTTCTTTGAGACGTTGTGTCAGATGAGAGGCAAACTCCAGATCTGTATCCAGTATTTGAGAAGCAGATATAATTGCTGTCCAAAGATCGAAAATCAATTGGTTGTCCATGGTGCATCCGGCAGCTGTAGTAGCTTTCCCGTTACTTCCCGAATGTACATTCTCCGGTGAATTACTGGGGCAGACTACCAGCCAGTTGTGTACGGGTTCTTTCACCATAATTTCATCAAAGAAACGTCCGGACTCTTTCAGTATCGGATAGACAGAACGCAGGAATTCCACATCTCCGGTGTATAGATAACGCTCCCAAAGATGTCGGCAAAGCCATGCGCCACCACTGGGCCACATACCCGAAGGAGCTTTGTCAACTGCTCCTGTAATACGCCATATATCCGTGTTATGATGCAACACCCATCCGTTGGCTCCATACATAATCTTAGCCGTCTCTTTTCCTGTGTTACTCACTTCTTTTATCAGACGGAATAACGGTTCATTCAGTTCACTTAGATTCGTTACTTCCGAAGGCCAGTAATTCATTTCCAAATTGATGTTACAAGTATATTTGCTATCCCAGGAAGGGAATAATTTGTCATTCCAAATTCCTTGTAAATTGGCGGGTTGTCCTCCCGGTTGGGAAGAACAGATCAACAAATAACGTCCGAATTGAAAATAGGTGGCAACCAGATGTGTGTCATTGGTGTTTTTGAAATTCTCCACACGCTTATCGGTGGTTACATTCGCATATTGGTCTCGTCCCAAATCAAGAGAAACGCGTGTCAGATATTGTCGGTAAAAATCAACATGATTCTTCTTCGATTCAATGAACGGATGAACCATTGCTTTCGCCAAATAGTTCTTTGCCCGCTCTGTCTGATTACCGGTGATATCTTGATAGTTGTTGAAATTAGTTGCAATGGATACATAGATAACCGCTTCGTCGGCTTTCTCAACAGAAAGTATTCCATCGGCACAAGCTATTTTCCCACCTTTATTTTTAGCAGTCAATCTGCCTTGAAATTCTACTTTCCCTTTCAATCCTTCATGCAAGGAAGAGACTCCCGAGAGTGTCACACAGTTTCCCTCTTCAGAAGCGATCATAACATCCTGGTGAGGGGAAGTGAGTTGTGCATTGAAAGTAATTTGTCCGGGACGATTGGCGGTCAGTCGTACCATTACTACCTGATCGGTGAATGAGGTGATCGTTTCGCGTTGATACTGCACTCCGTCTACTTCATAACGTACGATTGCACGTGCGGAATCCAGACTTAATTCCCTGTAATAATTGGAATAACGTGTATGACCTGGAAAAGCGATTCGCAGGTCACCAAAACTTTGGTATGGCATTCCTGAATTAGTCTTTGCCATTACCTTTTCTGTGGCCAGTGTCTGAGCTTCAAGGTATTTTCCGGCAAAGACCAGTTCACGCACTTTCGGAATATATTCCAGTGCATCTGGATTGGCGTTATTATTGGGACGTCCCGCCCAAATGCTTTCTTCGTTTAGTTGTATTTGTTCTGTGCCTGGTGTTCCATATACCATGGCCCCCAAACGACCATTCCCAAGGGGTAATGCCTCGGTCCATACCTGTGCGGGACAGTCATACCATAGCTTGTATTCGGGTACAGAAGACTTCTGTTCCTGCGCCTGAATACAACCAACAGACATCGTGACGAACAGATATCCGATTAATCTCTTTTTATTCATTTCTTTCTATTGCTTTTATTCTTATATAAACCTGTTGTTTACATACTTTTATAAAAGAGACGATTGAAAGTTCTTTTTGTACCCATTGCACAAGCAATAAGAAATAGGAATAATTAAAAGTTATCGGGTATAAAAAAAACGAACTTCAATATCCGGCTAAAAAGAACTTACTTTGCATCTGTAAAAATACTCCTGAAAAGTATAATTTCAGATATAGACTTATGTATTTACTATTAAACAGGTATATGAATATGTATAATTTAATCATTAGGCCGTTATTATTTTGCATTGATCCGGAAAAAGTGCACCGGATGCTTTTAAGCTGGTTGAAGTTTTATCGCTATTTGTTTCCGGTCCGAGCTTGCGTGAGAGGCTACAGCAGAGTTTCTGATCCATTTTCGTATGGGCATTTGCAATTTAAGAACCGAATTGGACTGTCTGCCGGGTTTGATAAGAATGCAGAGGCTTTTGATGAGTTGGCAGACTTTGGTTTCGGCTTTCTGGAAGTAGGTACAGTAACTCCTGACAGCCAATCAGGAAATCCTTCCCCACGTATTTTCAGATTGGTGGATGATGAATCATTGATTTCACGTACGGGCTTCAATAATTGTGGAGTAGATGCTGTCCGGCAACATATCAGGAAATATAGAAAGCATTCTTATGTATTAGGAGTAAATATTAATAAGAATCCGCTTTCTACAGGAGATCAAATTATCAAAGATTTTGAGTCGACTTTCATCCATTTATATGATTGTGTGGATTATTTTACCCTAAACTGGGGTAGTATAGATAACGACCTGTTTGCTATGGTTTTAGAAAAGCTCACAATATTTCGTCAGGCGGCGAACAAAAGATGTAGTATTTTCATTAAACTTCCGGCAGATATAGATGAAAAAGCACTGGATACAGTCATTTCGCTTGCATATAAATACTCTATAGAGGGCTTTATAGCCACGGGACCTACAATGGATCGTTCAGGATTGCATCAGGCAGAAACAAAACAATTGGAGAAGATTGGCAACGGCGGGGTGAGTGGCCGGGGTATTGGAAAGAAATCGCAGGAAGTAGTGCGTTATTTATCCGAACATACCGATCGGCACTTTCTGATTATCGGAGCAGGAGGAATCATGACAGCCGAAGATGCAGCCGGAATGATTTCTCAAGGGGCTGACATGATACAAATCTATTCGGCTTTCATCTATTCCGGTCCGTCTATTGTTCATAAGTTAGGAAATAAACTTAAAAACGAATTGAAATGAAGAATTTAATTTGTGTAAGCCTGTACGATAATTTATCGATAAAGGTATATAACTTGTCGGAAGTGAATAATAAAGAGCTGATGGGGATAGTGGAAAATGCTCCTGAAGGAACTTTATTTGTTTTTACCAGTGAAAAATCAAATGGTAGCAGTGTTATTATGTGTCCCGGCGGCGGCTTCTTAAAGACCAATTTGGAACATGAAGGTCTTGATTTCGCCGAATGGTTCACCCAAAAGGGAATGACTTATGTGCTTTTCAAATATAGAATGCCTCATGAAAATCCTGATATTCCCAGACAGGACATCCGGTTGGCATTAGCAGTTATACGAGAAAAATTCCCGGAATTTAGCAAACGGGTAGGAGTAATGGGAGCTTCTATTGGTGGATATTTGGCCACTTGTTCGGCTACGATATTATCTGATAAGGAAAAGCCTGATTTTCAGATATTGATGTACCCGGTAGTTAGTATTGATGATCGTTTAACGCATCTTCCCTGCCGTGAACGGATGTTTGGTCACTCTTATTCACCGGATAAGATGGTACAATATTCACCGATTGAACATGTCACTTCAAGTACACCCGTCGCTTTTATAGTGGCTGCCTCAGATGACAGTGTGGTCAGTCCCCAGAATGGAATACAATTTGCTGCCCAATTACAGAAATCTGGTGTTCCTATATCCTTGCATATATATCCTACAGGAGGGCATGGATTTGGTTACAATGATAGCTTTGTGTACAAACAGGAATGGCTTCAGGAACTCGATGTATGGTTGGAGAAATTAATTTATTAATTCTTTTAGTTGCCATACTTTGAAATATACTTCTTATATTTGTCAGTAGAATATTTAATAATAAGCAGTTATGAAAAATTTTAATGTTACATCTATGCTAGTAATGCTGATGTTCATGTGTATTACAAGTATGCAGGCGCAGAGTATTACTCCCAGTAAGAAGTATATCACGAAAGAACTGAATAATGTGAGTAATTTCAGTTCAATCAGGGTTCTGGGTAGCCCCGACGTTGAGTATCGTCAGAGTAGTGATTCTAAAACAACAGTTTCTATATATGGTTCGGATAACCTGGTTGACCTGTTGGAAGTATCTACGGTAAATGGAGTGCTGCAGGTAAATATAAAGAAAGGCGTTAAGATTCTTAGTGGAGAACGCCGGTTGAAAGTGATTGCCTCTTCTCCTTCGTTAGATGATGTAGATATTAAAGGCTCGGCCGATGTATATCTGAAAGGTACCCTCAAAGGAGCTGATTTAAATCTGAATATAACAGGTTCCGGAGATATTGAAGCCGAGAATTTACAATACACCAATCTATCTGCTTTTATAAAAGGTAGTGGAGATATTGATGTGAAGAATGTGAAGGCCACTACTGTAAAAACGATAGTTAGCGGTTCTGGTGACGTGAAGATGAAAGGTTCCACTCAAACGGCTATGTTGACTGTGAATGGTTCCGGCGATATCAGTGCCGACAAATTGACGGCTACTAATGTAGTTGCTACAGTTTCGGGTTCCGGTGATATATCTTGTTACGCTTCCAAACAGTTGGACGCAAAAGCCAGTGGTAGTGGAGATATTGAATATAAAGGAAGTCCTTCTATTGTAAATAAGCAAGGCAAGAAAGACTCAATTTCCGGCAAGTAAAAAATTAGATCCCTTACAGGAAGCGGGTAAATATGTACTATGTTACATATTTACCCGCTTTTGCTATAAACAAACATAATACATGATAATTGGGGGCATACATTTCTGGGAGAAAGGTGAAAACGAGTAGAAAAATAAGTAAGCAAACGTAAATACGGTTTTAAAGCTATTAAAATAGATGAATTCCGGCAACAAACAGATATACTGATTGTTGTCACATTGAATCATTCGTTTTTTTATTCACCTAAAAAATACAGATTATGGCAAAGAATTCTCCCGATGAAGGAAAAAACATCAAAATGGTAGAAAAGCAGGCGGTTGAAGCCTCTATGATCAACCTCAAAGAGTACCGGGCAAAAAGGCAATTCGGTAAAACACCGGAACCGATGGCGGATACGGTGGAAACTCCCAATCGAATGCCTGTTTTTGTTGTTCAGAAGCATGATGCCAGTCATTTTCATTTCGATTTTCGTTTGGAAGTGGATGGAGTATTAAAAAGTTGGGTGGTGCCTAAAGGACCTTCCATGAATCCAAAAGATAAGAGGTTGGCCATAGAAGTAGAAGACCACCCCTTGAGTTATGCGCACTTTGAAGGAGTTATACCGGAAGGTAACTATGGAGCAGGTACGGTGGAAATATGGGATAGTGGAACCTATGCTTACGTTGGTAATAATCGTAACATTTCCGCTGCTATTAAAAATGGAATACTTGAATTCAAGTTACACGGGCATAAACTCAAAGGGCTATTTGTCCTTATACATACCAATATGGATGATCAGGATAAAGACTGGCTGTTGATAAAGAAAGATGATGTATTTGCGGCCACTCACGTTTACGATGCAAAGATTATTCCGTCTTATGATGAGGTATTCCTGTAAACTATGATCTGACAGTACTTATCAGAAGTCTATTATTTTCAAATTATATACGCGGCTTGATAATTCTACTTATTTCATTATTCTAATGATTAAGTGGAACTATATGCTCGTGTGGTTGTATTGTTTTGTGATAAAATATTTTACAATTACTATGTTTTACCAAATAAAATGATGATTTTAGAATCTATCCCTTGATATTTCGGTAACAAACGATATTGTTACCACTTTTGATAGAAAACACCCATTGCTTTTGTTAGAATCTACCTCATATGTGGACGTTGAAAAGTTTATACTTGTGCCGGATTTAGACACGTTAAAAGGTCATCAAACGTGTTTTGCTGAAAATGTAAGTATTAATCAAATCCTATATAAGTATGAATGATTGTTACCTGAGTTTATTATTAAACTTTCGCGCTTTACTTTCTATAGATAGTGGAGCCAATTTAGTAAACAGTAAACAAGCTATTGGCGTAATTTTGCCTGATTTATCATTGCTTGGTTATGCAGTTCCCGTAGAGAGTTTCGGCATTGGGCTATTTCTTGTTTTGTTTGCGTATCTTACGGTAGAGTATAATGTCCAGTTGTTGTCACATGAAAAACTTAAGATAGCTATGAACATGCTCCATACTACGCATACCCCGTTGATACTATTACGAAATCAATTGGAAGAACTTAAAACCGGTAATCTTCCCGAATCGCTTTCCCAACAGGTAGAAGAGGCATTGGGATATACCGAATGCATTATATATTGTAATCAGAATATTGTAAGGCTCAATAAGGTAAACAAAAAAATACTTCCTAAGACATCAACAGTAAATTTGGAACTCTCTTCTTATATTACTTCTATTGTTAATCAATGTCGTCCCTATGCTGATTCGCGCCGTATACAACTGACTGTCAGCGAATGTTCGGATTGCGTCAGTTGCAGGATCAATGAGGACATAATGACGGCAGCGCTTCAACATCTTATAAGCAAACTAATTTTGGCTTCCGATTTAGGCTGTTGCATATCAATCAATATAACACATACAATAGATTCCTGGCAGTTGCAGATTACTAATTGTGAGATAGCAGACAAAAGAGTAGGGAAAATGTTTCCTTTTATTCCGGTCATATTTCCCATATATGGGTATAGTGATTTGTGGACTGTAAGAAAAATCATTCGCCTGCATGGTGGAAAAATAAACGGATATAGACATGGCAAATCATTTGCTTTCCAAATTGTCATTCCAACAGATTGTCATTGCCGGAATCAGGAATGTTCGGCTATCAAACATTCTTCAACAAATACGAAGAATAAGGCTAAAAAATCTTCTGAAAGTGATAAAGATGGTATCCCGAATACTAAAACAAAAGATACATCCCATATCTTATTGGTAATGGCGGACGGGGCATTCAGGAATTATTTAAGGAAAGCTTTATCGCGGTATTTTCAGATTTCAGTTTTGGAGGATCCTGATTTGCTGAAGGATACAGTAGTCCGCCAAAATCCTGATGCTATAATTATTGACGATAATGTAAACGGAACAAATGGAGATGCACTTAGTTTTCGGATCAAAACAGATAAAATGATAGGGTATATACCGGTCGTTCTTTTGATAAGGGCCTTTGATAACGAAAGTTATTTGTCTCATTTAGGAAGTGGGGCGGATCGTCTGGAATTACGAACAGAAAGCATTTGCAGGCTAAGGGCAAACATACGTATGCTTGTAGAAAACCGCATGGTCTTGCGTGAACGGGTCAAATTGTTTTTGTCGGATGCTGTTTTTCCAATGGTCCCCACCAAAGAAGAAATGGAAACAGAAAATACGGATCAGATATTTATGGATAAAGTCAATAAAATCCTGGAAAAGAACCTCTCTACTGATAAATATACAATAGATAAATTAAGTATCGATATAGGAATGAGCCGTACTGCTTTTTATAGCAGGATACGAGAGATAACCGGGAATCCTCCGGAAAATTATATCTATTCGTTCAAAATGGACAGGGCGCTTAAACTGCTAGCCTCCCAACAGTACACTGTTTCGGAAATTGCAGGAATGCTGGGATATTGTGATGCTAAATATTTTGGAAAGAAGTTCAAAGACTTCTATCATGTATGTCCTACGGATTACATTAAAAGTATTATAGGGTAAAAGAATATATAGTACATATTTTCAGTTTAAATGATATAAACTAAAATATGTACTATATTCATTGTAAATATTAGATAGAGAAGAACATATAGCTTTGCTAATTAAAGGAAACCTATCAAGTATTTGAACTTAGACTAAAATAATGTGTTATATAACAATATACGATTCAATCTGATATATAGAAAGACCGTTCTAAAAATTCAATCATTTCATTTTCGTGTTCTTTAGCCAATTTCATTGTCCAATTTTGATAGTTAAAGTCAGCGAGTTTACACATTAAAAACATCTTAATGCTTTGCAGTGATTTGTTGCTGATTTGCTCATGGATTCGGGCAAACTTTATTTGTATATGGTCATTACTTTGTTGTGAATTGAAACTTTGAGAAATCATGGCAAGATTGCCAAATGAATGTACAGCTTCTTCCTCCCATTCTTCATTGTGTGATTCGTCTTGAGGATGCAGATGTTCAATAGAACGATTTCTCCGAAACACATAGTGCTCTACAATCTTCTGTTCTTCTTCATTGAAGAAAGTGCTGCGTTGTTCCCAAAGGTAATAGTCTAAACGCCAAAACCAGTACCTAATGTTACCGGATGCTTTATATGAAAGATCTTTTCTGGCAGGTAATACGCCGTGACGTTCATTATCTTCTTTTTTAAGGAATGCGAGCATCTCTGCACAGGACTGGAGTTCGTCTTGCTCTAATTTTCTCAAATAAGGTTTAAGCCAATTGTAGAAAGCCTCCGTTGAAACGTAAAGCATCGATTGGTATTGCTTTAATTTATCATTATCATCCTTTGGACCTTTCAGAATTAAACTGTAATTACCCTGCCCATCCTTGATATCTCTTCTAATCGTATAATAATCAAGCAGTAGCCGGTAATAAAGCATTTTCTCGTAAAATTCCCCTGCAGTGAAATGCGTTTTCAGAGCATCAAACTTCTCTATCAGTTTATCCGGTTGATAATGACTGGCTGGTTGCTCGCCGCCAGTACACACATCAAGCACCAAAAGAAGAAACTCCGGAAATGATATAATACTGTTTTCGCCATCTTCATAGCTATTCTGTTTAAACTCTATTTTTTCAGGTTGAATCACATCTATAGAATACTCCTCCTCGTCATCGAGAGACGTATATCTGCACTTTTCTAAAACTTCATGAAATAGTTTCTTACGACAAAGACTTATAGCTTCTTCATAAAATTGTCGGTAACAAGCCTCGTCCTGGTTTTCTTCCTTCGCAATGATAGGATGATCCATCATGGAGGTCAGATTCCAAATATGCGTCAAGTAATCCTGTTCCTTTTCTCCCCGCATCAGTTGCACTTTGAGAATCTCATGCTGTTCTAGTCCTTTTCCTTGTGCATTCATCGCTTCAAAATATTTATTCAGCGAAGTGGTATCTGCAAGATAGCTTGATGGCAAGTAAGAAAAGAAAAATGTCAATCGTGTGAAAACCTGTTGCACAAACTCAATCCGTTTCTCCTGAGTATTAAAATTGGATTCTAAGAAACCAGTTATAGCGGCGAGTCCCTCTTCCATATTCTTATTGACATATGCTTTAGTCGGATAGCCTTTGATCTTGCTCTTTATATATGCCTTATCATCGCTTCTCGCTATGAAATTAAGGCGATTACCATCCATCAAGAAACCGGACCATTTATCATCATATTCCTTAAAAATGATGGCAAAAAGAGTTATGACAGTAAATCGTTGCTGACCGTCAATTAAGTCATAATGATTTTTCATATCAATACAAGTAAGCATACCGAGATAATATGGCTCATCGGCAGGCATCTTTGCAAAATGCTCTTTTAGATCAAAAAGAAGTTTGGTAACCTCTTTCCTTTTCCATGCAAATAAACGCTGGTAAAGCGGAATAGAAAACTTAAACTGGCTTGTTGCAATAAGTTCCGGCGTATATTTATTCTCCATATTCATTGTTTCTCTTTTCGATTATTGTTTTATCCGAAAAATCATTCAGCTCACAGAAGATACGTCTTAAACATCTATAGAATCGCTCTTTGATGTCACCTTCTTGCTCCAATCCACTAATCCTGATATAAGGAATGGCTTCGGCAAAAAAGAATGTGGGCGAAGATGCCTGATCTATCATCATTATAATTTCTGAATCTTTTGCGAATTCACGAATCTTATAAAAGATGGCACGCGTGGCACTATATCTATGCTGCGCCATGATTCCGGCAATACAGAACAACGCTTCAGATAAATATTGATGCCCGAATTTTATAAAATAACCGAACATGAGGCTTTCTATAATATCGGCATATTTCCAATGGGACTCCCATTGAAGGTGATTCCTTAGTAGCTGTATTTGCCTGGTACGGATAAACTCCTTGTATTTATCTACAAAAATAGAAGTGTATGCAAAGAAATGCGAACCACCTTGGATTTTCTCATAGAAATAGAATTTTTCTCCAAAAGCAGGAATACTGGACATAATACGGGCAGCCGAAAACTCTTCCTTTACCTTGCGTGGCTGAAATTCCTCCACATTATGCTTCCGCATCCATTTTCTTAATCTGAAGAGATGTACTCCCAAAGTATGGGTAAGATATGAATCTCCATTGTTGTCACATTCTAATGAGAGATCATTCCACCGCATAGCAAGATGTTCTGCCTGATCCTCAATGTTTAGATAGCGTAGATGGTGCGCTTTTAACAAATCATAGTCTGAAAGCGATACACCCTTTGAATTCTGATTTGAGAAGAATGTATATGCCAGATCGAGATTGCTATCATTAAGAATTAGTACAGAGAAAATCAGGTGATGGGACAGACGTTCCAACATAGTTGTGTCTGTATTTCTCTGATTGAGAGTTCTAATCAGTGCTTTGTTATTGGCCACATGGAGACGTGCGTCTTTTGATATGAATTTTTGTTTAAGCAAAGGCATCTGCCCCGTATATCCTAACTCGCGCATAATAAGCGTTAAAGTGACAAGGCGTTGTTGTCCATCAATTATGTTGTAAAGAGTGCAATCATTCACAGTTCTTCTTTGTAAGATGATAGATCCTAAATGATAGTCACTGTTGTGGGGCATTTCAAGCAAATTGTCCCAAAGGTCTGTAACATTTTTATCTTCCCAGCAATAGGTTCGCTGATAATCGGGAATAACCAAATTGGAAGAAAATAAATCTTGCAAATTTTTGGTTTCCAAAACGACCTTTTCTTGAGAATTGGTAAGTTCTTTAAACTCTAATTCCCGTGTGTATGGGCTGGAAATCTCATTCTTTCTGTGAAGATTGAATTTATCAATACAATCCGTCAGCAACGGATCGAAAAACATTATCAGCTTCTGGAATGCATTCTTTATGTCCTCCCAATTATTGATTGTAATTTCAATACAGCATCGTCCTTTACATTTTCCCCATTGATGCCATGATAAATCAGGATTGCTCTCTGTCTGCTTCTGTAAATAACGTAAAAAACGCATATAGTCGGTTTGAGTATAGCGTCCTTCTATATGAAGTTCAACTAACCCATTCCATTCATTATCTATACGATATTCATAGTGAATAGAAGAGTCATTTACTGGAGTTGAGATTTGGATATATCTGTTATACTGCCAGGTTCTTGAAGGGAATACTCCATGGAGTTTTTTATCTACCCAAAAACCTTTCAGATAATTATATAAGTATTGGTCTATGTTACAATAATTAGCCATATTTATTTAATCGCTTGCTTCACAAGGCTCATG
>OOAH01002170.1_pt1 | contig 14635 bp, 14 predicted proteins | sample 1671801 | NCBI WGS metagenome assembly OOAH01 (sample SAMN06348194, study PRJEB24527) | human gut metagenome | biome: human gut; feature: ankylosing spondylitis patient; material: feces | host: Homo sapiens | place: China | collected 2015-10 | reverse complement strand
GAGTACCTGGCTACGAACCAGGGGGTCGTGGGTTCGAATCCTGCCTGGCGCACCATTCAAAAGCAGGCTTCCGAAGGGAAGCTTTCTTTTTATCTGCTCATGCGCGGCCGAATGCAAACACTATGTCGCCGCAACTCTCACCGCTTCTTTTAGTTTCGTCAGAAACGCCTGTGCCAACGCATTTTTCGCGACATCCTGAGGCCACGCTACAGCCACTTCGGTAGTCAGTTCCGGCTCCAACGGCAAAAACATCACTTCATCGTCTTCGGCCACAACGGATTGAATGCAAAGAGCACAGGCACCGCTGCGCACCAAAAGCGAAGCGTTGTAAAGAAGGTTGTATGTTCCCGCAGATTTGAAGAGGTCGGAGGCGCCGTCAAGTCGTCCTGCCAGAAGATTTCGCAATGCTTTTTGTCGCGGCACGTATATAGGCAAGTGAATCAGATCCTCGGTCTTCACCGATGTTTTGCCCGCGAGCGATCCGTCTCTGCGAACCAAAACACCCCAACGGTTTTTCTGCGGCAGTACAAAGTAGTCAAGCCCATCAAGATCCGCAGGCAGATTGAAAATGCCGAAGTCGGCCGTGCCCATTTTCAGATTGAGCGCAGCGTCGATCGCGTTTGAGCTTTGCAGCTGCATGCGCACATTGGGGTGTTCGTGCGTAAAGGCAACGATCACTTCGGCAATGCAGCGCATCGCAGGCGTTTCCGCAGCCGCAATCGTGAGCTCCCCGGCAAGCTCCTGCGTGCACATCACTTCCTCACGCGTCTTTTCCATAAGCGACAAAATCGACTCGGCCCGGCGCAAAAGCATTGCTCCTTTTTCCGTGAGTTCGATGCGGCGCGTGGAACGATTGAAAAGCACCTGCCCGAGTTCGTCTTCAAGCTCGGCAATCTGCCTCGATAGCGCGGGCTGTGTAACATAAAGAGCAGCGGCAGCCGACGTAAAGCTCTTTTTTCGCGCCACTTCCGCGAAATAGCGAAGCTGCTTGATGTCCATGATTTCGATCTTGCCTTACTCAACGATTTATATCGAAATTTTATGAATTTCAATGAGAATAAACAATTGGAATCATTGAACTTTTCGACCTACGATTTCTCCAACCGCAAAGCACATCGCTTTTCGTCTCAGGGAGAAAACAATGTTCGAAGGTTTGGAAATGTCTCGCCGCGAATTCCTATCGACTGCAGCTGCGGCTGCTGCCTTAGCTGGAGCCCCGCTTGCCGTTGCCGCATCGACGCCTGCCCCAAAGCCCCGCACGCTCATCACCGAGCGCCGAACACTCGGCAGAGTGTCGCCTTTGGAAGTCTCCGCCGTCGGCTTGGGCTGTCTTCCGATGGTCGGCTACTACGGCGGCAAATACGACAAAAAGGACATGATTGCGCTCATTCGCCGCGCCTACGATGAAGGCTGCACCTTCTTTGATACAGCCGAAGTCTACGGACCATATACGAGCGAAACATGGGTGGGCGAAGCGCTGCAGCCCGTGCGCGACAAGGTGGTGATCGCCACCAAGTTCGGCTTCGGCGTCGAAGAAGGCCAGCCCACGGCCTTAAATAGCGAACCCAAGCATCTGCGCCGTGCGGTGGAAGGATCCTTAAAGCGCCTGCGCACCGATCACATCGACCTTCTCTACCAACACCGCGTCGACCCGAAGATTCCGATGGAGGATGTTGCGGGAACCGTGGGCGAACTCATCAAGGAAGGCAAAGTTCTGCACTGGGGACTTTCGGAAGCTTCGGCTCGCAGCATTCGCCGCGCACACGCCGTCACGCCTCTGGCTGCCATTCAGTCCGAGTACGCGATCTGGTGGCGTGAGCCCGAAACCAAGATCTTCCCGACGCTTGCCGAACTCGGCATCGGCTTTGTACCGTATTGCCCGATGTGCCGCGCCTTCCCGCTCGGCGCAATCAATGAACACACGACATTCCCCAAGAACGACCGCCGCGCCACGCTGCCCATGTTTACGCCCGAAGCGCTGAAAGCCAATATGCCGTTTGTGCATCTTGTCGCAAAATGGTCCAAAGAAGTGGGCTGCACGCCTGCGCAGTTCGTGCTCGGCTGGGTGCTCTCGCGAGGCCAGCACATCGCGCCGATTCCCGGCACCACCAATCCCAAACACCTTGACGAAGATCTGCTGGCTACGTCGCTCTCGCTTACGGCCGACGAATGGAATCGCTTCGATTCCGAGTTCAAGAGAATCAAGCTTGTCGGTCACCGCGCAGATCCGTTTACGGAAAGTCAAATCGACAAATGACAACTTCGTCAACCCGTTTAGTGCCGATTCGGCGGACGTGAACCTCTTCGCGCTGCCGCGTCGGCATCTTTTTGTCGGAAGCTGTTTTTTTGCCGGCTAAAAGCATTACAGTCAAAAGTGTTTTGAGCAAAAGACTTTTAGTCGTAAGAGTTTCCGTAAGAAAGCAAAACCTATTCTTTGGCCTGAAAAGGCTGTGCCGAAGAGTTTTAGCTGTTGAAACGAAGACCCATCTGTCGACAGCTACAAGCCTTGAGCGCAGCATTGCTTGTCGCATGTTCGGCAAAGACAAAACCTTCGATCTCAAGAAGCCTGCGCTTGGCATCGTATCCGCCGCCGTAGCCCGTCAGCGACCGATTGGAGCCAACCACACGGTGGCATGGCACCAGAATCGAACAGGGATTTTCGCCCACCGCAACACCGACGGCGCGCACGGCTTTGGGACGCCCGATGACGGCTGCGATATCGCAGTATGTGACGAGCTTTCCAAAGTCGATGCGAAGCAGCTCATCCCAAACGGCTCGTTGGAAATCTGTACCGGCGAGATCCAAGGGAATGTCAAAACTCCTGCGGCTACCGGCAAAGTATTCCCGCAGTTCCTCTTCGGTACGAGTGATGATGTCGTCGGCCTTCTGCTCAACGCGTTTACGCGGAAAATAACGTTCCAGACGGCGGTTGACCGTTTCCCGATGCCAACCCTCAGCCCAATCGCAGCAAATCAGCGCTTTGCCGGTGCTTTGCAGAATCAACCAGCCGCAGGGCGTCTCGACGGTTTGCGTAAAGATGGTCTCAATCATGGCTGTCTCAACCAAGGAAAACATCAGTGAGAAACTATCTTAAGCCCGATGATGGAGCCGATGAGCGTTGCGATGAAAAAAAGGCGCCAAAACGTAAGCGGCTCGTTGAGGTACAAAATGCCGAGTATCACCGCGCCGACGGCTCCGATTCCCGTCCAAACCGGATAAGCCGTTCCGATCGGCAGCACCTGCGCGGCTTTGCCAAGCAGCACCATCGATACAACCACAAACACGGCAAAGCCCGTGCCCCACAGCCACCAAGCCGTTCCGGTCACAAGCTTCATCTTTCCCAAACAAAAAGCAAAGCCTGTTTCGCAAAGACCGGCAATGACCAGAATGATCCAACTCAAGGTTGTGCTCATATTGTTTTGTCCTCCGCTTCAGAACAAAAAGGCCAACTTCCGAGGTCGTCCACGGAAATTGGCCTTGATGTTGCCGGGTCGTCCCGGCGGCGTCAGAGATTATACGTACTGCCGATTAAGAGAGCATCATCGCGTCGCTCACTTCGCCCGCACCCTTTTCAAAGAGCGCCAGCAGATCGGGAACGGTCAAGTGCTTCTTTTCTTCGCCTTTGACGTCCACCACAATGCGCCCGGCATGCATCATCACAAGGCGATTGCCGTAGCGCAACGCATCGCGCATATTGTGCGTGATCATGAGCGTGGTGAGCTTGTGCGTGGTCACCAGACGATCGGTGAGTTCCAGCACCTTGGCGGCAGTCTTCGGATCCAGAGCAGCCGTGTGTTCGTCCAAAAGTAGCAGATGCGGACGCACAAGCGTAGCCATCAAAAGCGTGAGCGCCTGACGCTGACCGCCCGAGAGAAGCCCTACGTGCGCGGTCATGCGCTCTTCGAGCCCCAGATCGAGTTCCTTGAGCATTTCGCGGAACTTTTCCGTCTGTTCGGGCTTGGAGCTCCAACTCAAGCCCTGTTTGCGCCCGCGGCGAGAAGCCATGGCGAGGTTTTCCTCGATCATCATGTTGGCAGCCGTACCGCGCATCGGGTCCTGGAAAACACGGCCGATGTACTGGGCGCGCTTGTATTCGGGCATACCGGTCAGATCCACGCCGCCCACTTCGATCGTTCCCGAATCGATCGGAAACACACCGGCAATCGCATTCAAAAACGTCGATTTACCCGCACCGTTGGAACCAATGACAGTGGCAAAATCGCCGTCCTCGAGCGTGAGATCAACGCCTCGCAGCGCACGCTTTTCGTTGACGCTGCCCGGGAAAAAGGTCTTCTTTACGCCTTGAGCTTTAAGCATTTCTTTCTCCTAGTGCGTCGCTTTAGAGAGCGCCCTTGCGTGCGCGCCACTTCTCGCGAATGAGCGGCATCGAAAGCGCAATGGCAACGAGAATGGCCGTAAAGAGCTTGAGATCGTTGGGCGGCATGCCGAGCTGCAGCACCACCGCAATCACAAGGCGATACACGATCGAGCCCAGAATCACGGAAATGAGGCAGTTCTTGAAGCTGCGGGTGCCGAAAAGCACTTCACCGATGATGACGGAGGCCAGGCCGATCACGATGGTGCCGGTGCCCATGCCGACGTCGGCAAAGCCGTTGGCCTGGCAGACCAGAGCGCCCGAGAGCGCCACCAAAGCGTTCGAGATCAGCAAACCGAGCACGATCATCGTGTTGGTGTTGACGCCCTGAGCGCGGGCCATCTGCGAATTGCAGCCCGTAGCACGAATGGCGGTACCGAGTTCGGTTCCGAAGAACCAGTAGAGGATCACGCCCACCAGCAGCACGCCCACAAAGCCCACGGCGAACATGGCGAGATCGTTCGTGAGACCGAAGCCCGCGGTGTAGCTGAAGACCGTGTCGACACGCAGCAGCGCCACGTTGGCTTTGCCCATCACGTGCAGATTGATCGAATAAAGACCGATCATGGTGAGAATACCGGCCAGAAGCGGCGGAATCCTCAGTTTCGTCGTAAGGATCCCCGTTACAACCCCGGCCAGTGCGCCCGCGACGGCCGCAAGTAAAAACGCAGCCACAACGCCGTAGCCCGAAACAAGCGCGGTGGCCGCAACGGCTGCGCCCAGAGGAAAGCTGCCTTCCACCGAAAGGTCGGCGATGTCGAGTACGCGGAAAGTGATGTAGACCCCGAGCGCCATCAGAGCCCACATCAGCCCTTGCGCCACGGTCGGAATCAGAATATCAACCATGTCAATCTTGTTTGAATGCGGCGCACGCTTGTGCGCATCTTGCCCGTCTGTCGCGGGACAAAAAAAGGCGCGGAGCAGATAACAAACTCCGCGCCGATCGTAATCGGGGTATTTTAGTGGAAATCGCCGAGTTCCGCTTTACCCTTGAGCGATTCGGGAAGCTGCAGGTCGAGCGCCTTCAAAACCGGTTCATTGACCTTCACCTTGAAGTCGGTCTGATACTGAATCGGCATGTCGGCGGGCTTTGCCTTGCCTTCGAGAATATCGGCGCCCATATTGCCGGCAATCTTGCCGAGCTCATAGTAGTCGACGCCGACCGTCGCAAGGCCGCCGCCGTGCAGCGGCCCCTCTTCACCGGTGATCACCGGCACCTTGGCGGGCGTCGTGATCTTGGTGAGCACGGGCATGGCCGAAGCGATGATGTTGTCTGTGGGGACATACAGCGCATCGATCTTGCCGATCAGCCCCTGCGCAACTTGCTGCACGTCGTTGACGCTCGACACGGTGCCTTCAACGAGTTTGACGTTGTAGCGGGTGAGCTCCTTCTTGAGGATTTCAACCTGAAACTGCGAATTGATTTCGGAGCTGTTGTAGATCGTGCCGATCGTCTTGGCGTTGGGCACGAACTGCATGATCAAATCGAGCTGAGCGCCGATCGGATTCAAGTCCGACGACCCCGTGACATTGGTGCCGGGCTTATCCTTGTTGAGCACAAGCTTCGCGGCTTCGTAGTCGGTCACGGCCGTCGCCACGATCGGCGTCTTCTTGGCTGCATTGGCCATCGTCTGCGCAGCAGGAGTCGCCACGGCAAAGATCAACGGATAATCCTGGGAGACAAAGCGCTGCGCGATGTTGGCGAGGTTGGACTGGTCGGCCTGAGCGTTTTGCACATCAAACGTCACATTAAGACCACGCGCCTTCACCGCATCCTGAATGCCGCGGCTTGCGGCGTCCAATGCCGGATGTTCGACGAGCTGCACGAGCCCAACAGTCTTGGCGCCGTCGGCCGCCTTAGCCGCTTCCGGAGCCTTGGCCTTGTCCTCACCGCCGCAGCCGACGAGAACCGCCGCAGCCGTCAATCCGATCAGTGCTTGCTTGATCATTGTCTATTTTCCTCTTTGCTTGCGAATGTTGCCGTGCCCGCATTGGGCCTCGGACGATTTGTTTATCTTACCGAGATCGCTGCATTCTTTCTCTAATTGGCTTTACCTACCTCGCGAGCTGCCGCATCGGCAGCCTCCGAGTCGCTTCGACGCGGCAAAGCTCTGAGCCGCACAATCGTAGCGCCTGCACCGCCGTCGATTTCGCGCGGCTCGCAGAACGCGACGACTTCGTCGCGCTGCTTAAGCCACCTGCGCACAACCTCGCGCAAAACGCCGATTCGCCCGGGCGTCCCGTTGCCCTTGCCGTGAATGATGCGCACGCAGAAGATTTCCTGCTTGCGAGCGTTCTTCAAAAACTCGGCCACGGCGGCTCGAGCATCATCAACGGTCATGCCGTGCAGATCGATCTGAGCGCGCACCGACCAACGGCCGCGCCGGAGATCGCGCGGAACGTCCGGCCCTATGCCGGGACGGCGAAAGCTTTTGCCGTCTTCGCTTTCAAGAAACTCGATGCTGTCCAAATCGTCGCTCATGCTTTCTTCAAGCACGCGCTTGTTGTCGGCTATGGTCTGCGCCGGAATGGGGCGCGTCTTCTTTTTGTGCTGAGCACGGGCCTCCTCCCCCAAAGGTTTGACGCCCGCCTTTTTCATGGCGCTTGCAAAATCGATTTCCTTCTCGGTGATGCGCGGCTTGATCTTGACGCCTGCCATCGCCTTGACGCCCGTCTGGTTCATCACCTCAAGAAACACATTGGTTTCGCGCGCAATGTGTTCGCTTGCCTTTTCCTTGGCTTCCCGCTCGGCCTGCTGTCTGCGGGCCTCGGTCTTTAATTTGTCCGCTAAGGGAGCCAATGCCTCAAATCCGTTTGCCATCTTTATCTCTTCTCGATTGGGTCAACCGAGGATACCACCGCGGCAACAAAAAAAGGCCGCCCCGGCAAAGGAAGCGGCCCGTGCGGTCGTTTTTTGTCCGTTTAGAACGCCAAACCGGCGCCCACGTACATGTGTACCGGCGAGGGGCGGAACATCACGTCGCCCGCGGGCGCCACATTGTGGTAGCGTGGGAAACTCAAGTTGATGCCCGCCAAAAGGCGCGTATGGTCCGTCACGGCCCACGTGCCGCCCATCTGCACAACGGGGAACACGGAGTCTTCGTCGATGTCGCCGTCCTTTTGCTCCCACTTGCCGTAACCGACGCCAAGGCCCGCGTGCATGCGAAGCGACTCGTTGAGGTTGATGTGGTACTGCAGCGCCGCCGAATAGGTCGTGTGCTCGAACGTACCGTCCGTCTTGCCCTGATAGCGGGTGTCGTGTTCACTGTTGGTGTAGGAGAAGTCCACGGCCCAGTTGGTGCCCACGAAATAGCGTGCCCCCAGAAGGTAACCGGGATCGGACGTCACCATGTAGCCGCGTTCGGTTGCCGAGTCGGTCTTTTCACGCATCCAGGCGCCGTAAAGCTCGAGCTTGTTTTGGAAAGGCGATGTTTCGAACGTCGGTAGCAGACGGTTTTCGATGCTGTCGGTTGCAATCGTGCCGTAGAAGAAGAAAACGTTCGTAAACGGGATGAACGTCATGTACAGGCCCACGTCATCCGTGCCTGCCTTCACAACGGGAAGCGGCAGCGGAATCGGACACCAGTGATAGTCCTCGCGGAAGGTAAAGCCCAGAAGGTAACCTGCACCCACGTGATACTTTTCGCTCACGGGCCAACGCGCCACCCAGCTGTAGCCGAGGGTGGGTTCGGGATAGTAGTGTGAATCCGAAAAGACCAAACCGAACAGCATGCGCTCGTTGCCCTTTTCGTCAATGACGGTACGAACGACGCCGCCGCCGAAAGGAAGCGCGTTTTCTTCGGAACGGTTGTCGTAGTCAAACGACGGATGCTCGGTCCAGATGCCGAAGGCAATGCCGTCGCGACCCTTGTCGACAATTTCGCGAAAGCCCGAGAGCTGCGCAGAGAAAAAGCCGTCGGAAGAAGCGGCAAGTCCTCCGGGAAGCGTATCGACAACGTCGTCAAAAAAGCCGGCACTCGCTTGTCCGGACCAAAGAGTAAGAGCACATGCAGCGCAAAGAGCGCTTCTGCCAAAAGTTGCAGGCATAGTAAGAACAAACTGAAAGGTTAAACGACGTCCTCGACAGGACGCCGGGCCGCGCGCGGATCATTTTCTTTTTTTCAATTGCGGTTGGCCGAGAGACAAATACAGCGCTGAATTCTAAAGATATTTCTTTTTCAAGCGTCAAAAAACACAAAACCGAATGTACGGAGCGTTGCAAAACGATCCGCACATCCGGTTTCAGCTTCGATCGAACGAAGAATTTCGATCAGCCGCGCTTTTCGAGATAACGCTGAGCGTCGAGAGCGGCCATGCAGCCCGAGCCCGCACTCGTTACGGCCTGGCGATAAATCGCATCAGCGCAGTCGCCCGCAGCGAAAACACCTTCGACGGTGGTGGCGGTGGCGGCGGGACCGGCCTTATCGGTGACGATGTAGCCGCCCTGCGTTTCGATTTCACCCGCAAAGACCTTGGTGTTGGGCGTGTGGCCGATGGCGATGAAGACGCCGTCGACGGCAATTTCTTCGCCCGCGCCGCCCTCGGAATTCTTGAGCTTGAGGCCCGTGACGCCCTTGTCGTCGCCGAGAACTTCTTCGACCTCAAAGGGCGTGTGAAGCACGATCTTGCCTTCGTTTACCACGCTCATGAGCTTGTCGACCATGATGGGTTCGGCCTTAAACGTATTGCGGCGATGCACGAGGTGCACGACGCTCGCAATCTGCGAGAGGTACAGCGCTTCTTCGAGCGCGGCATTGCCGCCGCCAACAACCGCCACGGGCTTGCCGCGGTAGAAGAAGCCGTCGCAGGTGGCGCAGCCCGAAACGCCGCGGCCCTTGTACTTGGTTTCGCTTTCAAGGCCCAGATACTTGGCGCTCGCGCCGGTGGCAATGATCAGGGCGTCGCACGTGTACGCGCCCATGTCGCCTTCGAGACGAATCGGCTTTTCCTTGAGATGCGCCGTGTGAATGACATCGAAGACAACCTTAGTGTCGAACCGCTGGGCTTGGTCAAGAAGGTTCTGCATCAGCTGCGGACCTTCGATGCCGTTGACGGCGCCGGGCCAATTGTCGACTTCGGTGGTCGTCATGAGCTGACCGCCCTGCTCCATCCCCGTAATGAGCAGAGGCTTCAAGTTGGCGCGGGCGGCGTAGATGGCGGCCGTATAACCCGCCGGACCGGAACCGATGACAATGACAGGGGCGTGTACGCTTTCGCTCATGAGTATTCCTTTAAGAGTCGCGACTGCTTCGATCCGCACTGTTTTGCGCAGGCAAACAGCAGCCGAATTCACAAATGCTGTTTCGAAGATTATAGGAAGCCGCGCACCGGAATTCCGACAAAACAAAACGGCTTAAGGCTGCGCCTAACGGAACAATAGAAAGAACCCAAAGCTAGAGACCGAACGGCGAAATGCCGCGCGAAGGCAACCCCAGGCTTTCGGGATACTCGACCCCGACAAAGTAGAGCCCCGCCGGATCGAATGTAGGGGCCGCAGCCGATCGAGACTTGGCGGCAAGCACGTCGGTCAGCCACTCGACGCTTTCGCGTCCGATGCCGACATAAATGAGCGACCCCACAATGTTGCGAACCATATGCTGCAGAAACGCGTTGGCGCAGATTTCCACGCAAATGAGGTTGCCCTGTCGGCGCACCGAAAGGTGCTTGATGGTGCGAACCGGTGTTGCAGCCTGGCATTCTGCGGCGCGAAACGACGAAAAGTCGTGCTCGCCCACAAGGATCTGAGCGGCCTGCTGCATTTTGCCTTCATCCAACGGCCGCCAAACCCAGCCCGTTTTCCCGTGCATCACGGGCGAGCGCACGGGACTGTTGAAGATCCAGTACTGATAGGTGCGGCTGAGTGCATCAAAGCGCGCATGAAAGCCTGCGGGCACCTCGCGCGCCCACTTCACCGCAATGTCGTCGGGCAAAAAAGTGTTGACGCCGCGAATCCAGCCGGCCGGCGCACGCACAAAGGGCGAAGCGATGCTCACCACCTGATTCGTGCCGTGCACGCCGCGGTCGGTGCGTCCCGCGCAGATGGTGGCAACAGGCTCGGTCAGGAAGCGGCGCAAGGCCTCTTCAAGGACATCCTGCACCGTGTTGCCGTCGGGCTGCCAGCCGAAGTAGCGTTCACCCGCGTATTCGATGCCGAGCGCTACGGTCTGCGCGGGCTCAAGGACTTCACTGTTCGCGGCCACCGTCTGCCTTTGCCTTGGCGATTTGTTCGAACAATTCGGCCGCCTGTCGGCGCTGCTCCTGGCTGCCGCTGAGCCACACCTCGTGCAGCACGCGTTCGGCTTCGGCAAAAGCTCCCACACCGATGTAGGTGCGGGCGGTGATGAGCTTGCCCGCTAGCGCTTCGGCGGTTGCCTGCACCGTCGGCATTTCGTCGGACGAGCCTTCTTTGTCGTCGCCCACATAAGCTGCGGCAACGTTAAAGCCCGAAGCAGCAGGTGTTTGCTGCGTCTTCACTTCACCCAAAGTCGGCTCAATGCGAGCGTTCACCTGAACGGGAGCCGCAGCTTCGGGCTGCGACGGCTCGGCCGGAGTCTGCTCTGTCTGCATTCTCTGCGTCGCGCGTTCGGACTCGAGCCTGCGCTTGAGCATTTCCTGTGTGCCTTCGAGCTGCTCGGGCTGAGCAGCCTCCGCCTTGCGGAACTTGACAACACCCAGATTTTCTTCACGGCGACGCAGCGCGCCCCCGCGCTGCTTCATCCAGTACCATGCGCCGCCCGCTGCAGCGGCAAGCACAACCAGCACGCCGATCACGGCGCCCCAGAAGCCGCCGGAGCCCTCATCGGACTCTTCTTCGAGAGCAGGCATAGCGGGAACCGATGTGGGTTCCGGCGCTGTCTTGGGTTGTTCGCCCTGCGCGGCCGGCTGCTCGACAGGCGTTTCGGGAGCCTTTTGCTCCTGAGGCTGAGTCTGAGCCTGCAGCTTGGCATCGTGTTCGGCATCGGCCTTGGCCAGCGTTTCGGCAAGCGGATCGGCCGCAGGCTTTGCTTCGCTCTTGGGTTCAACAGCGGTTTTAGCCTCAGGCTGTTCCTTTACTTCGGGCTTGGCTTTTGCTTTAGGCTCTACAGCCTTTGCTTCGGCTTTGGGAGCCGGCTTGGCCTTAGGCTGTTGGGCATTCCACTTGCGCCAAAGAGCGGGAGCCTCTTTCTTCATGCGCTGCTGAGCGCGCTTAAGCGTCTTAGCGCTCGGAGCCTTGCGGGCGTCGGCGTTGGGCGCCACGCGCACCAAGGCCCAGGCTTCATCAAGACCTACGGAGGCAACTTCGTCGGCAAGCGGCGCCTTCAGGCGGCTGCCGATTTTCACGCCGTTCACGCGTCCCCTTTCATAAGCTCCGGGATTGGCGCGCACAAAGGCAACCAGAATCTGGTCCATGGAGGCCTGCGGGTAGCGCGGACGATAAAGCGTGGCAATCGACCACATCGTCATGCCGTCCTGCACAAGGAACGGCTGATCCAAATCGTAGTCGGCAGGATTGAGAGGAAGCTTCACGGCCGCCTTGGGAGCGGGTTTTGCGGCGGTCCGTACAGCCGGCTGCGCGGGCTTTTGCGCCGTTGTCTGAGCCGTCTTCACGGGCTCGCGTACGGGCGGCGTATAGACAGGTTCTGCCGCCGGTTTGGAGGTCTCTTTAGCGGTCGGCGCTGCCGAAGGCACTGCGCTCTTGACAGCCGGTTTTGTCGAGGCGGCCGATTCAACCTTGGGAGCTGCGGCGCTGCGCACGGGCTGTTTTGCAGCCGAAGGCACCTGAGTGCGATCGCCGGTGGATGCATCCACAATCGGAGCGGCCGTTTTGCTGCCGTCGCCCACACCCTCCTTAACCATCGGAGCTTCGGGACGATCCTGCAGCTTTACTTCGTAGAGTTTGGCCGAAAGCTTGCCTGCCTCGGAGAGCTCCACAATGAGCGGGAACTTCTGAGCGTTCACCGCGTCCTTTCCCTTGATCTTGACCGTATAGGGATTCTTTCTAAGAAGCGTAAGCGAAATGTCGTTGAGATCGAGCACAACCTCCTTGCCCACGCGGCGATAAGTGGACGCCGGCGCCAAACGCACCATCAGCTGTTCGGCCTTCGGATCCACGTCGCGTATCGTCAATTCGGCATCAAGCGGCTCACCCGCGGCCGAATAGACCATAAGGCTGCCGAGCTCGGCCGCCAACGCGCCGCCTGCGGCCGCCGTCAAGGCTGCAGCGATGAGAGTCTTTCGTAAAGTAATCGCTTCCGACATCTGCTTAACCCAATTTTTGTTTGAATACACATGAGTTTTTTCTGCGCGCAACACCAAACCTCGGTGTGCAGCAGAAAGACCCGATGCGATGGATTCTACCGTTTTGTGCAGGCTTTACGAGCGATTGACGCACTAAGTCAAATCAGAAACTGCAAGAAGTTCGCTCTTTGAATGCCTGCTTTTTCCCAGGCTTCGTGCGCCGCTGCAAGACTCTCGCTGCCGATTGCTTTCACGGCGTCCTCAACAACGGTCACGGTAAAGCCGGCTTGAGCCGCATCCAACGCTGTCCAACTCACGCAAAAATCGGCGGCCAGTCCGCATATCACCACATCCTTGATACCGCGCTCCACAAGCCACCCGGCAAGTCCCGTTTTGGTCCGGCGATCGGCCTCCACAAAAGCCGAGTAGCTGTCGCACTCGGGATTCATGCCTTTATGCAGCACGAGCGCCGCCTTTTCGGTTTTGAGCGCAGCCGCAAAGGCCGCTCCGAACGTTCCGGCAATGCAATGAGCCGGCCACAGCACCTGAGACCCATACGGCATCTCGATCGTCTCAAACAGACGAGCATCGGCATGGTTGCAGGCAAAGCTCTTGTGATCGGCCGGGTGCCAATCGGCAGTAAGCACCACGGTTGAGGCCGCGGCGATCATCTTGTTGACGGGATTGATCACTTCATCTCCGTCCGTCACCGCAAGTGCGCCTCCGGGCAGAAAATCATTTTGCACATCGACCACAATCAAAGCAGTTGACGAACTTTTCAAATTCGGAATCATGCAATTTCCTTCAGATGTGAAAAAGCCCCGCCTCTCACAATGGAAAAGCAGGGCTTGATGCGAAGCTCTCAACGAACCAGCAAGAACATTTCTTACTGATCCTTCAAGATATCCGCGTTGAGCAAATCGCGAATTTCCTTGCCGGCGCGGAAGTACGGAACGTACTTGCCAGGCACCTTAACCGCTTCACCGGTCCGCGGATTGCGGCCGTCGCGCGGGGGGCGGTACTTCACAGAGAAGCTGCCGAACCCGCGAACTTCGACTCGCATGCCGCGGCCCAAAGCGCAGACCATCGATCTGAGAACGATGTTGACTGCTTCATCGGCGTTGCGGCCGGAAAGCATCGGATGGCGTCCGAAAACCCGCGAAATCAGCTCTGATTTCGTCAAGGCTCGCATACGAACCCCCGATTACTTCTGTTCGAGCTTGGCCTTGAGCAGAGCGCCCAGGTTGGTCGTACCGGAGCTGGCATCGGAATTGACGCGGTCGAGAGCCTTGCGGGCCTCAGCGGCATCCTTAGCCTTGATCGAGAGCTGGATCGAGCGGTTCTTGCGGTCAACGCTGGTGATCAGAGCTTCGACTTCCTGACCGACGGTGAGCTGCGTGGTGGCATCTTCAACGCGTTCGGCGGAGATTTCGGAAGCACGCAGGTAGCCTTCGGTGTCGTTGCCGAGATCGATCACGGCGCCCTTGGCGTCAACGCTCTTCACGGTGCCCTTGACGATCGTGTTGCGTTCGTGCGTACCGGCAAAATCGGAGAACGGATCGCCGGAGAGCTGCTTGATGCCCAGGCTGATGCGTTCGCGATCGGTGTCGATGCCCAGAACGACGGCTTCGACTTCGTCGCCCTTCTTGTACTTGCGCACAGCGTCTTCACCCTGCTCGTTCCAGGAGAGGTCGGAGAGGTGGACGAGGCCGTCGATGCCGCCGGGCAGGCCGATGAACACGCCGAAGTCGGTGATCGACTTGACCTGGCCCTTGACCTTGTCGCCCTTCTTGAAGCTCTGGTTGAATTCTTCCCAGGGATTGGCCTTGCACTGCTTCATGCCGAGGCTGATGCGGCGGCGGTCTTCGTCGATGTCGAGAACCATGACTTCGACTTCGGCGCCGAGCTGAACGATCTTCTTCGGATCAACGTTCTTGTTGGTCCAATCCATTTCGGAAACGTGCACGAGACCTTCGATGCCGGTTTCGATTTCAACGAAGGCACCGTAGTCGGTGATGTTCGTGACCTTGCCGAAGAGGCGGG
>OOAH01002161.1_pt1 | contig 14686 bp, 9 predicted proteins | sample 1671801 | NCBI WGS metagenome assembly OOAH01 (sample SAMN06348194, study PRJEB24527) | human gut metagenome | biome: human gut; feature: ankylosing spondylitis patient; material: feces | host: Homo sapiens | place: China | collected 2015-10 | reverse complement strand
CACCTATGAGCAAGCTCATGTGGGCTTAGACCTTTTGACCCTGGCATCATATAAAATAGTAGTCAGTTTTCAGTTGGCAGGCGTATGACAAAAGATCCATCCGATCTTTTTTAGTATAGACTCAGTATAGCATGAATAAGCTGTGAGAGGGAATGAAAATAGTGGAGCAGAAATATGGAAAATAGAAAAAGAGAACGGATCATAGAAGCCGGAATGGCATTGCTGCTTGTCATAACGCTTCTGGCAGCAGGACAGTCAGGAAAGATTCCGGTTGTGAAGAGTCAGGAGATACAGGTTCAGGCTGATTCAGGGAAAGAGAACGAAAGTAAAGAAAAAGGAAATACGGAGAATACAGATTCGGAGACAACGGGTACAGAGAAAAATTTCGGGGATACCGGGAAAAATGAAAGTGGATCTGATATGGAAAGCGTTGCGGTGGCTGCTTCTGCTGCCCAATATCCCATTATGGGAAAAAGCGATGTATCCGTACAGGAAATGGTCGATTATTTTAACAGATCAGGACGAACTTATCCGGCTGCAGCACTGGCAGCAGGAGGGGCGGATTCTATCGAGACATTTTGTCAGATTTATTATGAAGAGGCAACTGCAGAAGGAGTCCGACCGGAAGTTGCCTATGTACAGGCAATGAAAGAAACCGGTTTTCTTCAATATGGAGGAGATGCATCCATTGAACAGTATAATTTTGCAGGGATCGGAACAACCGGAAATGGAGTGCCGGGAAATTCATATGCGGATGTGCGGACAGGAATACTGGCACAGGTTCAGCATCTGAAAGCATATGCAACAACGGAACCATTGAATGAAGCGTGTGTAGATGAGCGGTATGAATATGTAAAGAAAGCGGCAGCTCCGTATGTACAGTGGCTGGGGCAGCAGGAAAATCCACAGGGAACAGGCTGGGCGACTGGAAAGAATTACGGATATGATATCGTGGAAATGATAAAGAAAATGAGGGAGGGCAGTGAAAGCTGATGCACTGCTCTCTTTTTTTAAAAGAGTCACTTATACTGCGACGGGACGATTCACTTCAGTTTGTTGCTTTTATAAACAAAAAATTATATACTAAAAGAAAAATGGGGAGATCAGGGAATGAAAATTAAAGAAGGATATATTTTAGATGAAATAGGAGATCAGAAAGTAGCAATTTCTCTGAAATGCGGGGAAAATGACTTTTCGGAGATGATTAAATTAAATGAGATAGGTGCATTTCTTTGGGAGAAGCTGTCAGAAGATATTGAGGAAGAAAAACTGGTGGAAGCGGTGACAGAGGCTTATGATATTGACAGTGCAACAGCACGAAAAGATATAAGAAGTTTTACAGAAACCCTTGAAAAAAATGGTATTTTGGAACGGTGAATGATGGAAAAAAGAAAAAGATATCGGATTGCAGATGCGGAAATTGAAATTGCATTTACAGAAAATTATACAGAAATAATATGCCGGGATTATGAAGTGAAGGCAGATGGCAAACCAGATTTTGTAATTGAAGTTACAGACGAGGAAGTTGAAAGAGAAAAAAAGAAAAGTGAACCGGGGGCATCAAAAGGAATTATTGAGTCATTGGCAATTTACAGAAAATTGTGTGAAAAAATACTGGACAGAAATTGTGTCCTGTTTCATTGCTCTGCTGTTGCTGTGGATGGAAAAGCATACTTGTTTACGGCTGCAAGCGGAACAGGAAAATCCACGCATACAAGGATGTGGAGACAGCATTTCGGCGGCAGGGCAGTGATGGTTAATGACGATAAACCGATTCTTCGGATAAAAGATGATGGAATTTATGTATGTGGAACTCCGTGGTGCGGGAAGCATGGATTGCAGACAAACGTGGAAGTGCCGGTGCAGGGGATCTGTATTTTGAGAAGAGGAGAAGAAAATATGATCAGAAAAATTTCTGCAATAGATGGATATCCGGATCTGTATAAGCAGACTTACCGTCCCAGTGAAAAGGACAAGATGTTAAAGACACTTTCGATGATTAAACAGATGGCAGAAAGACTTCCGCTATATGAGATGCATTGTACGATATCGGAGGAGGCAGCAGTTATGGCATGGGAGAGGATGAAGCCGTAAGAACAACCTGTTCTGTGATCTTGCACCGGCAGGGCTGGCAGTTACAAGTTACCATGCGGCTTACGGAATGCTTGCAGGAAATACGGGATATGATGAGCAGGGACATTTGTTACTTGCAGAGGATCCAAGAAATAAAGAAAGGAAGAAAAAATGAAGAACAGAAAAAAAGTATTATCATTTCTGCTGGCAGGTGTTCTTACTTTGGGGTGCTTTCCGGTGACAGCCGGAGCAACAAATAACTCAAAGGACGGAACAAAGCCGGCAGATGGAACAACAGTGGAGCAGCCGTTCCCGAAAACATTGTTTTTGGAGGAACATAATTCATCCAAAGGATTTACAAGATTCCGTATTCCTGCCTTGGTAACTGCAGGTAATGGAGCATTAATTGCAGCAACAGACATCCGATGGGATATTTGCGGAGACGGAGCAGGATTGGATACGGCAGTATCAAGATCCACAGACAATGGAGCAACCTGGTCTTATACGGTAGCTAATTATCTGGGAGATAACGGAAACCGGTTTAATCGTGATTCAACAGCATTTATTGATCCTGCATTGCTTGCTGACGGAGATACAATCTACCTCGCATGTGATTTGTTGCCGGCAGGTCTGGCAGTTGCAAATGCAGCAAGATATCCGGCGAAGGCAGGAAGTACAGGTTATGATACAAATGGAAATCTGCTTCTTGCACTCAGTACAACCAGTGTAAATGGTCTTTCCAGTTCAACAGCACGTGCTGCTGCAAGTTATGATTATCATCTGGAAAAAAAAGCCGATGCGACATCTGAGTCCTGTTATGAAATCAAGAATAACAGTACCAGTGAAGTTGTAGACGGAGACTATACGATCGATGATCATTTTAACATTAAGAGTGCAGACGGAGCAGTAGATACAAACCTGTTCTGTGGAGATACACCGTACTTCCAGTTTCCAACGGATTTTCTTTATATTACAAAATCAACAGACAACGGAGCCACATGGTCAGCACCGCAGCTTGTAGATGCCAAGAATGAATCCGAGCAGGTATTTCTGATCGGACCGGGACGAGGAATTACAACTTCTACGGGAAGACTGATCTTCCCGTGCTATCAGTATACAAGTGGAGTTCAGAGAACATCTACAATCTATTCTGATGATGATGGAACAACCTGGCATCGCGGAGCTACTGTATCAGGCAACAGCTCTGAAGCAGTTATTACAGAAGCAGATGGAAGATTGTATCTGTTTGTGCGTATGTCCAATGCCTATTATATATCTGAGGATGATGGGCTTACATGGTCAGAACCAAAAGAGACAGGTTTTAAGTATAATAACAATTGCCAGTTAAGTGCCATTACATATTCAAAGAAAGTAAACGGAAAGACTGCAATTCTTTTTGCAGGTCCATCTGATACATCAGCACGTAATTCAGGACGTATCTGGGTTGGTCTGGTACAGGATGACGGAAGCCTTCAGTGGCAGGATAATCCGTATGTAGTCAATGATGGTACGCATTATGCATACTCCTGTATTACAGAGACATCAGATGCACAGATCGGTCTTTTGTATGAAGATGAAGATGAGCAGCTTGAGTTTGATAAAATTGCAATTGATGATATCGTAAATGGTGCAGCGACCAGTGGCGTATGGGTTGAAAATGATAACGGTTCTGTAGTTAATTCTTCTGTGATCAATACAGATGCAACGGCTTCTTATGTTGTAAGATGCCTTGATGCAGATGCTGACATTACGGTTTCTTCATCTAACAGAGCAGTGTTGGATGCAACTTATGCAGATGGAAGACTGACATTGACATCCAAGGGGAATGTAACCGGTCTGAAACAGGTGAAAGTAACTGTTAAAGCAGGTGAAGAATCTTTTATTATGAATGTGACGATTACAGATGCAGAAAGGTACAAAGTGGTCAGCCTTGAAAAAGATGAGACCAGGACATTGACAGTAAAAGACGGAAACTATGCAGATGCCGATACATCTTCTGTTGATACAGCAGTAGCGGGAGTTACCGTAACAGGTAAGGATGTACAGGATACATATGAAAAGACGGTGGCACAGATTGCCACAGCGATGGCAACGTTTGATGGTGCAACTGTAGATCTGAGCAAATGTATGTATACATTAGAATCAGGAAGTGACAGCTACACTTATAAAGTAAAAGCTACGGCTGCAAATGGAAACGGGATTTACCTTGGACCAAAGGCATCTTCTACTGCCGGTATCCCGAATGTAACAACAGCAGCCAATATTACCTTTGAAAAAAATCCTTCTGATGCGACATTCAGTATTATGGATAATTCATCAGGCGGCGGTGGAAAGTATTTGTATTTCCACAGTACCGATGCGACAAAACTTCATTTCGACAGACAGAATGTGGCAGATGATAACTGCTGGTTTGAGTTATATACACCGTCCACATCAGCGGAAGATTATGACTTGATCAATGGATTTAAGAAAATAACAAGTGAAAAAGAACTGAAAGCCGGAGTCAGCGTGCTGATTGTGACAAAAGCAGATGCACAGGGTAACAGATATATCCTGCTTTCTACTACAGGAAGCCAGAAGTATAATCATGTGGCAAAACTGGTAAAGCAGACAGCAGCGGCTACAGAGGGAGCAGCGTATCCGGGAACAAGTACCGCAGTATTTGAGGATACGAATGTAAGGGGACTTTCAGAGTGTCAGTATACATTCAAGAAGATCAGCAATGGAGTTTATGCAATTTCAGGACATACAGCAGATGGAGCAACCACATTTGTAACAATGGGAACAGTAGGAATCCCGAACAAAACAGCAAAAGCCAATATTACAGTTGCTGATGTTACAAATTCTAATGGCAAGGTATCTCTGTATGACGGATCAGCTTCACGTTACCTGTATTTCTGGAGGGATGCATCCAAACTTCATTATGACAGACAGAGAACACTTGATACAACAGCATGTGCATTTGAACTGTTTAAAAAGTCCGCAACAGCTTCAGCCGATTCACCGATCAAGGGATATGAGAAGATCACCGGAGCATCAGCGATTGAAGATGGAGGACAGTATCTGATCGCGGCAGAGGTTGACGGAACATACTATGTGATGAACCCGACACTGGATCATTCAAACTTCAGACATGTTGCCAAGGTTACAAATACGATTTACCGGAATCCTGCCGCAGAAGCCAGCACAACGATCAATTTTACAGGAGTTGCGGCAGGAACAACATCCGTACAGATCGGTGACGTAGTTTACTATGTGATCGTAACCGATGACGCAGTTGAGTGTACACATTCTACAACAGTTGTTCTTGATGCAAAAGAAGCAACCTGTACAGAAAAAGGATCTACAGGCGAAGTAGTTTGCGTGGATTGTGGAACAGTTGTACAGGAAGCACAGGAAATCGCAGCAAAAGGACATACTTTTGGTGAGTGGGTAACAGTCAAAGAACCTACGACAACTGAAGAAGGATCGAAAGAAAGAACCTGCTCTGTATGCCAGACAAAAGAGACAGAGACCATCGCAAAACTTCCGGATAAAGAAGACCCGGATCAGCCGGCAACACCGTCAGCACCGGAAAATGTAGCGAGCAGTGAAGTGACAAAAGATTCCATTAAGATCACCTGGGATGCACCGGCAGCAACAGAAGGAATCGCAGGATATAAGATCTATGTCAATGGAGCCGTATATGCAACCGATATTTCCAAAGATGCAGTAGGATATACACTTTCCGGTCTGAAGGCAGGAGAGACTTATCAGATCCAGGTTGTTGCAGTCGGAACAGACGAGCATGCAACAGAGTATGCGGCAGCAGCACTCAGCGTAACAACGAAGTCTGAAAATAAAGACGACAATAATGGCGGAAATGACAACAATGCTAATAATGGAAATGCCGGAAATAACAAGCCGTCAGATAACAAGAACACTACAACCGACAAGAATCAGAATAGTACAGTAAATAAAGCAGCTAAGACAGGAGATATGACAAACGTTGTATTCCCTGCAGCAGTGATGCTGCTTGCAGGTGCAGTAGTGGCAGGAGTCCTTTTCAGAAGAAAATGGATGGAATAAGAGTCTGATTTGTTAAAAGAAATACAGAAGAAAAAGATTAGAAAGCGGAAGCAGATGCATTCTTAAGATTCTCTAAACCACCTGAAATCCCTTGACAAATCAGCACATGACCGCTATAGTATTTGTAGTTAAAAAATATTTAACAATTTAGTAAAGAATTAAAGGTGCTGAGGAAGAGGAGTACATCGTTACTGCCGTCAGAGAGAACCGTTCGGGGAGAGGAGCAAAGCTGCCGGTCAGACCGGTTGGGAGAGAAGATCACCCGGCTGAAAGACGGTTTCGGAGAGGGATGATGGAAGGTAGCTTCTGAACCGGATATCTGAAGGGCTGTAAAGTCTGTGGAGGTTCCTGGATTCAGGATTTCAGAATGCAGAGGCAGGGCAGGTAGGATTTCCCGGAGTGGTTTCCGTTAAAGAACTTAAGAGATACAGAAAATTGTCTGTAAGATAAGGTGGTACCGCGAGATTTTCGCCCTTTACATTAGTAAAGGGCGTTATTTATATTATAGACAATTAGAAAAGTAAAGGAGAGATAGAATGAGCAAGGAGCTTGCAAAGACTTACGATCCGAAGCAGATCGAAGAGAAGATGTATGAAAAATGGTGTGAGAATAAGTATTTTCACGCAGAAGTAGATAGAAGTAAGAAGCCTTTTACGACGGTGATGCCGCCTCCGAATATCACAGGAAAGCTGCACATGGGTCATGCACTGGATAATACACTGCAGGATATCCTGATCCGTTATAAGAGAATGGAAGGATACAATGCACTGTGGATTCCGGGAACAGACCATGCGGCTATTTCTACCGAGGTCAAGGTTACGAACCAGTTAAAAGAAGAGGGAATTGACAAAAAGGAACTTGGCCGTGAGGGATTCCTTGAGAGAACCTGGCAGTGGAAAGAAGAGTATGCGGGAACGATTGAGAATCAGTTAAAGAAGCTTGGTATTTCCTGTGACTGGGACAGAGAGCGTTTCACCATGGATGAGGGATGTTCCAAAGCGGTAGAAGAAGTATTTATCAGCCTTTATGAAAAAGGTTATATTTATAAAGGATCAAGAATCATCAACTGGTGTCCGAAATGTAAGACTTCGCTGTCTGATGCCGAGGTGGAGCATGAGGATCAGGACGGACATTTCTGGCATATCAAATATCCGATTGCCGGAACGGACCGTTTCCTTGAAATTGCAACGACCCGTCCGGAGACATTGCTGGGAGATACTGCGATCGCCGTACACCCGGATGATGAGCGATATAAGGATATTGTAGGAAAGATGGCAATCCTTCCACTTGTAAACCGTGAGATTCCGATCGTTGCTGATTATTATGTAGACAAAGAGTTTGGAACAGGTGCTGTTAAGATCACTCCGGCACATGATCCGAACGATTTCGAGGTTGGAAAGCGTCATAACCTTCCTGAGATCAACATCATGAACGATGATGCAACGATCAATGAAAAGGGTGGAAAATATGCAGGAATGGATCGCTATGAGGCAAGAAAAGCAATCGTGGCAGATCTGGATGAGCAGGGATACCTTGTAAAAGTTGTTCCACATATGCATGCTGTAGGAACTCATGACCGATGTGGTACAACAGTAGAGCCATTGATCAAACAGCAGTGGTTTGTCAAGATGGATGAGCTTGCAAAACCGGCGATCAATGCACTGAAGACAGGAGAGCTGCGGTTTGTACCGGAGCGTTTTGACAAGATTTATTTGCACTGGCTCGAGAATATCAAGGACTGGTGTATTTCCCGTCAGATCTGGTGGGGACATCGGATTCCGGCTTACTACTGTGATGAGTGCGGTGAATTTGTTGTGGCAAGAGAGATGCCGGAGAAATGCCCGCATTGTGGATGCACACATTTTACGCAGGACGAGGATACACTGGATACATGGTTCTCTTCCGCACTGTGGCCGTTCTCCACACTTGGCTGGCCGGACAAGACAGAAGACCTGGATTATTTCTATCCGACAGATGTACTTGTAACTGGTTATGATATCATTTTCTTCTGGGTGATCCGTATGGTATTTTCAGGCTATGCACATACAGGAAAAGCACCGTTCAATACAGTATTGATCCACGGCCTTGTAAGAGATTCACAGGGACGTAAGATGAGTAAATCTCTTGGAAATGGAATCGATCCGCTGGAAATCATCGATCAGTATGGAGCAGATGCACTGAGACTGACACTGATTACCGGAAATGCACCGGGAAATGATATGCGTTTCTACAACGAGCGTGTAGAAGCAAGCAGAAACTTTGCAAATAAAGTATGGAATGCATCCCGTTTTATCCTGATGAACATGAAGGAAAATGTGGTTGAGAAACCGGAAGATGCACTGCTGACACCGGCTGACAGATGGATTTTATCCGCAGTCAATACACTTGCAAAAGATGTAACAGAAAATATGGATAAGTTTGAGCTTGGAATCGCGGTCCAGAAGGTCTATGACTTTATCTGGGATGAGTTCTGTGACTGGTATGTAGAGCTTGCAAAATACCGGATCTGGCACGCAGAAGAGGATCAGGCTGCAGCAAACTGTGTTCTATGGGTACTGAAGACGGTTCTCGGACAGGCATTGAAGCTGTTACATCCGTTTATGCCGTTTATTACAGAAGAGATTTACCTGGCACTTGTACCAGAAGAGGAGTCTCTGATGATGTCCAGTTGGCCGGTATATAAAGAGGAGTGGAACTTCCCGGCAGACGAGAATGTGATGGAGCATATCAAAGCGATCACAAAGGGCATCCGTAACGTGCGTGCAGAGATGGATGTTCCGAACAGCAGAAAGACAAAAGTTTATGTAGTCTGCCAGGATGAGGCACTCTGCAATGGAATTGAGGGAATGACAGAGTCAGTCAAGCCACTGATGAATGCAAATGAGATCATCATCGAACAGACGAAAGAGGGAGTTGCGGACAATGCAGTATCGGTTGTCGTACCGGATGCAGTTGTATATCTTCCGCTGGAAGATCTGGTTGATTTTGAGCAGGAGCTTGAGAGACTGAAAAAAGAGGAAGACAGACTGAATAAGGAGATCAAGAGAGCAGAGGGGATGCTTGCGAACGAAAGATTTGTAAGTAAGGCACCGGCAGACAAGGTTCAGGCTGAGCGGGATAAGCTGGAAAAATATACAGAAATGCTTGCTCAGGTGAAAGAAAGAATGGAAGGTCTTGGAAAATAAGATCTGATGTGAGGTCATGTATGAAAAAAATTCATATCAGAAAGCCCGATATAAAAGGGCTTTCTGTTAAAGTCAGAAATCTGAAGTTTAAAGATATTAAGGAACACTATAAGGCGAGAAAAGAGCGGCGTCAGAAAATCCTGGAAGAACGCCGGAACAGCAAATTTGCAAAGAAAATGCAGCCTGTATATAAATGGATGAACCGGCTTTCATTGCCGCTGCAGTATCTGCTGGCGTGCGTGATCAATTTCTTTATTGAGGTGATTTCCAGACACTCACTTTTTCAGGCATGGAATTATATGACAGGGACTCCGCTGGTGTTCCTGTTTAATGCATTTTTGATCTTTGCGACATTTATGATCGTATACTTATTTAAAAGGCGTGTATTTGTCAGGATTTTACTTAGCGTATTCTGGTTGTTCCTCGGTACGTGCAACGGCTATCTGCTTTTAAAAAGGGTAACGCCGTTTAATGCACAGGATCTGAAAGTATTGTCAGATGCCCTGGAACTGACCAGCAACTATTTTAATGCATTCGAGATCGTAATGCTTTCGGTAGGAATTGTAGCGGTGATCCTCTGGATCATTTCCATGTGGAGACGTGGCGGACAGTATACCGGAAAGATGCACCGCCTGCTTGCGGTTGCAGGGATTGCAGCCGGAATTATGGGCTATATGGGACTTACCAATGTAGCGATCGAGAATCGGGTGATCTCCAATTATTTTGGTAATATTGCATTTGCTTATGAAGATTATGGATTCCCTTACTGTTTTGCGGCAAGTCTGTTCAATACAGGGATCAATCAGCCGTCAAGTTACAGTGAGGAGACCATGAAGGAGATCAGTAATGACGGAGCATTGACAACAAGTGAGACTTCACTTCCGTCAGAAGAGCGTCCGAATATTATTTTTGTCCAGTTAGAATCTTATTTTGATCCGACAGAAGTAGAATGGCTTCGCTTTTCGGAAGACCCGATCCCCAATTTAAGAAAGCTGTATAAAGAGTATTCCAGTGGATATTTTAAAGTACCGTCAGTAGGAGCAGGTACGGCAAATACAGAATTTGAAGTCCTGACAGGAATGAGTATGAGATTCTTCGGACCTGGAGAATATCCGTATAAAACCTATGTGAAAACCCATGTACTCGAAAGTGCGGCGACAGCACTGACATCTCTTGGATATGGTGCAGAGGCACTGCACAATAACGGTGGCAATTTCTACAGCCGTGCAAAGGTATTCAATGATATGGGCTTTGACCATTATACGAGTAAGGAATTTATGAATATTCTGAAGACTACTCCGAAAGGATGGGCGACCGATGATATTTTAGTTCCGAATATTATGGAGTCTATGGATACGACAGCGGGACAGGATTTCGTATTTACGGTCAGCGTGCAGGGACATGGAGATTATCCGACTGAGCCGACACTGGAGAATCCGGAGATCAAAGTGACCGGAGTTGAGGATGAAGGCAAGAGAAATGCATGGGAATATTATGTGAATGAAGTCCATGAGATGGATAAATTTGTCGCCCAGTTGATCGAGGCTGTGGAGGCAAGGAATGAACCGTCAGTTGTCGTATTTTACGGAGATCATCTGCCGACGCTTGGACTGGAGGCAAAGGATTTAAAGAGCAAGTATCTTTATAATACGAACTATGTCATCTGGGATAATATCGGATTGCAGAAAAAAGATGGAAATATAGCGGCATATCAGATCATGGCAGAAGTTTTTGACCGGTTGGATATTCATTCCGGTACGATCTTCAATTACCATCAGCAGAGAAATAAGACAAAGCATTATCTGTCAGATCTGGAACTGCTTCAGTATGATATCATGTATGGAAAGCAGTATGCTTATGAAAAAAATGGTGCACCGATCACAGAAGGTCATATGGTCATGGGAGTCAAGGATGCCGAGATCAAGGATGTGGTAACGCAGCTCAACGGCGATTACAGTATCTACGGGGCAAACTTTACGAAGCAGAGTAAAGTGTATATCAATGATGAAAAGCAGGATACCAAGTTCATGAATAATACACGGCTGGACCTGAAAGATTCGGAATTGAAAGACGGAGATACGATCATGGTGGCACAGGTGGGATCAAGTAATACCATCTTCAGAACCTCAAAAACGTATGAATACAAGGATGGAAAACTGTCAGAAATAGTGGAGACTGATGATTCAGTAGAAAATGGACGACAGGCGTTTACAGATCAGGAAGAGAAAAAGGACTGACAGGATCAAGGTCAGCAGATCAGAGAAGAAAAGGGCTGGCAGGATCAAGGTCGTCAGATCAGGAAGAAAGTAAGAAATGACATATCAGGAAATAGAAAGATATATATCGGAGATTCCGAAGTTTACAAAAAAGCACAGCCTTTCCCATACGAAGCGGTTTCTTGAAATTCTTCAGATCCCGCAGGGGAAAATGAAGATTCTCCATGTGGCGGGAACGAATGGAAAAGGCTCTGTATGTGCGTACCTGGATGCAATGCTGCGTTCCGAGGGGAAAAGGACAGGACTGTTCATTTCCCCTCATCTGGTAAAGATGAATGAGCGGATCATGATCGATGGTGTTCCGGTGAGTGACGAAGTTTTCAGTGAAGTTTTTACACAAACACTTGGGGCGGTAAAGCAGATGGAGGCGGAGGGACTGGAGCATCCGACCTTTTTTGAATTTCTGTTTGGAATGGGAATGCTGGCATTTTCCCAGGCAGAAGCAGAGTATGTGATCCTGGAGACAGGACTTGGCGGAAGGCTGGATGCAACCAGTGCCACAGAAGATCCGGAAGTGTGTGTGATTACTTCCATTGGACTGGATCACATGGAATATCTGGGGGATACCGTGGAGCAGATTGCCGGTGAGAAAGCCGGGATCATCCGTCCCGGTGTTCCGGTCTTTTATGCACAGAGTGCAGAAGAAAGTGACAGAGTCATTGAAAAGACGGCAGCACAGCAGGGAAGTTCCTGTAAAAAAATCGGGAAAGATGCGTACGAAATTCTTGGAATCGAAGACAAACATATTGCTTTTTCCTGCACGAATGCTTATTATGGAACTACCACGTGGAAACTGAATAATATAGGAAGTTATCAGCCGGGAAATGCCCTGCTTGCCATGGAAGTGATGCAGTACCTGTTCCGGGAAAAAGGGCATGTGGACCGTTGGAGAGAGGCACTGGCACAGGTGAAGTGGCAGGGGCGGATGGAGGAGATCCTCCCGTCGGTTTATGTAGATGGAGCCCATAATGTGAGTGCCATTGATGCATTTGTGAAGAGTGTGCCGGAGACAGCAGAAGGAAATATTTTCTTGTTTTCTGCTGTGAAGGATAAAGAGTACGAAGAGATGATCGCACATTTGTGTGACAGTGTTCCGGCAGAATTTTACGTGGTTACGCTGATTGACGGGGAGCGTGCAACAGATGCAGAGCTACTTGGAAAGTTATTTGAAAAGTATACAGACCGTCCGGTCGTCGTTATTGAATCGGTGCAGAAGGCTTTAGAATATGTCCTGGAGCATCAGAAAAAAAGGACTGTGTATTGTCTGGGATCACTTTATCTGACCGGGATGGTCAAGGAGACGGTAGAGCGGATGCGAAAAGAAAAAGCAGACGAAAGCCGGAGGAGAAAAAACTGAAGGGCAGCAGGAAAAGCAGAAGCTGGAAGCAGCAACAGACAGAAAGAGCAGCAGACATGTGGGAGGTTACAGGCAGATGCTGAACTATGAAGAGGAGATCAGAAAGTTTAAACCGAGTCTCGAAGTAGAAGATATCGAGGATGCGGTTTATGAGGAAGATCTGACAGATATGCAGGATCTTCTGAAAGAAGTCATGGAAAAGAAGAAAAAGAAGAAATAGAAAATGGTGGGTATAAATGGATTATGCTAAGAAGATCATGTACCAGTCCAACTACTGGTATAATGATGGTCTGAAGAAGGCTCAGGAGAGAGATATGAACGGAGCGATCATCGCCCTGCGTCAGAGCCTGCAGTACAACAGGGAGAATATTGCAGCGAGAAATCTTCTGGGACTGGTATATTATGGAATAGGGGAAGTGGCAGAGGCACTGGTAGAGTGGATCATCAGTAAGAACCTGAAGCCGCGTGACAATATAGCTGATTCCTACATACGGAATGTTCAGGACTCTGCGAATGAACTGGAGAGTATTAATCAGGCGATCAAAAAGTATAATCAATGTCTCGGGTATTGTAAGCAGAACGGAGAAGATCTGGCGACGATCCAGTTAAAGCAGGTGATCGCGGCACATCCGACTTTCCTGAAGGCTTATCAACTGCTGGCATTGATCTATATTCAGACGAATCAGAATACAAAGGCAAGGCAGCTTCTTCTGACAGCGAGAAAACTGGATGTTTCAAATACAACGACGTTGAATTATCTGCGGGAGATCACGAGACAGCGTGGAAGACATGGAAAAGATGTGGATCGCAAAAAGAAAAAGAAGGATGAAGCAGTGGAATACAGCCTTGGCAATGAGACGATCATTCAGCCGAAGCGTTCTCCGGTAAGGGAGCTGGCGGGAAGACTGGCAGTTCTGAATATCTTTATCGGAGCAGTGATCGGAGCAGCAATCATCTGGTTTCTGGTTGCACCGGCAGTGAACCAGTCCAGATCAGAGAAGCTCAATGATCAGATGCGGGCGTACAGTGAGCAGATCGGTACATTGGATGCACAGATCAGTGCTCAGTCGAAGACACTGGAGCAGTATCGTGCCGCAGGTGAAGAGGCACAGACTGCAGTGGACAAGGCGAATGCCACAACTGCAAGTTATGAAAAGCTTTTAAGTGTGTACGATCAGTACCGGGCAGAGTCGGTGAACAGTTCGGAACTGGCAGATGCTCTGCTGGAAATCAATAAAGATTCCATGAGTGATAATGGAAAGAATCTTTACGACAGTATTTCCGGGGATATTTTCCCGGCTGCATGCAAGAGAAAGACTGCCAATGCTGAAAATTCGCTGGATTCAGGAGCGTATGATGATGCAATCGCAGAGCTGACCAAAGTTCTCACAATGGATTCCAGTTACAATGACGGCAAGGCAATCTACCTGATCGCACAGGCATATCAGGGTAAGCAGGATACGGAGAATGCAAAAAAATACTACCAGATGTATCTGGACAGCTATTCAGAGTACCGTTATGCCGATGATGCTCAGGAGCAACTGAATGCACTGGGAGGTGGAACGGCAGCAGACGGAAATACCGGAGAGAATGGCACTACAGGTGAATAAAATAAAGATACTTAAGAGGATATGCGGAGAAGCATATCCTTTTTTTCTTTGTTATAAATTAGAAGATGCCAGGGTCAAAAGGTCTAAGCCCACATGAGCTTGCTCATAGGTGGGTGA
>OOAH01002137.1_pt1 | contig 14851 bp, 7 predicted proteins | sample 1671801 | NCBI WGS metagenome assembly OOAH01 (sample SAMN06348194, study PRJEB24527) | human gut metagenome | biome: human gut; feature: ankylosing spondylitis patient; material: feces | host: Homo sapiens | place: China | collected 2015-10 | reverse complement strand
GGCTGCCGGTATCAAGGAAGTGGCCGTCCCGGATGACTTCCTGATCGGCCGCGTGCTTGCCAAGGCCATCTACAACAAGGAAACCGGCGAAAAGATCGCCGATGCCAACGACGAAATCACTGCCGACACGCTCGCCGTGCTGCGTGAGATGCGCGTGCGCACGATTCAGACGCTCTTTACGAACGAGCTCGATCGCGGCTCCTACATCTCCGATACGCTGCGCATCGACGACGTGCCCGACACGATGTCGGCCCGCATCTCCATCTACCGCATGATGCGCCCGGGCGAACCGCCCACGGAAGACGCCGTCGAAGGCCTCTTCAACCGTTTGTTCTTCGATCCGGAAGCCTATGATCTGTCGCGCGTGGGCCGCATGAAGGTCAATGCGCGCTTCGGCCGGGGTACGCCCGAAGGCTCCATGACGCTTACCAACGAAGACATCATTGACACGATGCAGGTCCTCGTTGCTCTGCGCAACGGTGCCGACGACGTGGTGCTCACCGATGCCGAAGGCAATAAGCGTACCGTGGAAATTCACGGCGTCGACGATATCGACCACTTGGGCAATCGCCGTGTGCGCTGCGTGGGCGAACTCACCGAAAACCAGTTCCGTTCCGGCCTGGTGCGCGTTGAGCGCGCCGTGCGCGAACGTTTGAGCTCGGCCGAAAGCGACGGCTTGACTCCGCAGGATCTGATCAACTCCAAGCCGATTTCCGCAGCTATTCGCGAATTCTTCGGCTCCTCGCAGCTGTCTCAGTTCATGGACCAGACCAACCCGCTGTCCGAAATCACGCACAAGCGTCGTATTTCGGCTCTCGGTCCGGGCGGTTTGACGCGTGAACGCGCCGGCTTCGAAGTGCGCGACGTGCACGCCACTCACTACGGCCGCGTCTGCCCGATCGAAACGCCGGAAGGTCCGAACATCGGTCTGATCAATTCGCTTGCTCTGTATGCTCGTCTGAACGACTACGGCTTCCTTGAAACGCCCTACCGCCGTGTTGAAAACGGCGTGGCTCTCAAGGGCAAGGAAAACATCCACTATCTGTCGGCCATCGAAGAAGGCAACTATGTGATTGCTCAGGCCAACGCAGAAATGGACGAAAACGGCAAGCTTATCGGCGAACTCGTGAGCGCCCGCGAAAACGGCGAATTCATCATGGCTTCGCCCGATCGCATCCAGTATATGGACGTGGCTCCGGCTCAGATCGTGTCCGTGGCTGCTTCGCTGATTCCGTTCCTGGAGCACGACGACGCGAACCGTGCTTTGATGGGTTCCAACATGCAGCGTCAGGGCGTGCCCTGCCTGCGTCCGGAAAAGCCTGTGGTGGGCACCGGCGTGGAACGCACCGTCGCCGTTGACTCCAAGGCAACCGTGCAGGCCAAGCGCGGCGGCATGATCGAGTATGTCGACGCCAATCGTATTGTGGTTCGCGTGAACGACGAAGAAAGCGTGGCCGGCGAAGTCGGCGTGGACATCTATACGCTGCAGAAGTTCACCCGCTCCAACGGCTCGACGACGCTTAACCAGCGTCCGATCGTCAAGAAGGGCGACGTGATTGCCGCCGGCGACGTGCTCGCCGACGGTGCTTCGACCGACATGGGTGAACTTGCCCTCGGCCAGAACATGCTGATCGCATTCATGCCGTGGAACGGCTACAACTACGAAGACTCGGTGCTTATCTCCGAGCGCGTGGTGGCCGACGACCGCTACACGTCGATTCACATTGAAGAACTCGACGTGGTGGCTCGCGACACGAAGCTTGGACCGGAAGACATTACCCGCGATATTTCAAATCTCTCGGAAAACCAGCTGAGCCGCCTCGATGACTCCGGCATCGTCTTTATCGGCGCCGAAGTCTCCGCCGGCGACGTGCTCGTGGGCAAGGTCACTCCGAAGGGTGAAACGCAGCTTACGCCCGAAGAAAAGCTTCTGCGCGTGATCTTCGGCGAAAAGGCAAGCGACGTGAAGGATACGAGCCTTCGCGTTCCGTCCGGCATGGCCGGCACCGTGATCGACGTGCAGGTCTTTACGCGTGAAGGCGTGGAAAAGGACAAGCGCGCCCGCTCGATTATCGACGAGCAGCTCAAGCGCTACGAGAAGGATCTGAAGGACGCTCTGCGCATCGTTGAAGACGACGTGTTCTCGCGTCTGCGCCGTCAGCTCGTCGGCCGTGTCGCTTCGGGCGGCCCTGCCGGCATCGCGGCTGGCACCAAGCTCTCTGCCGATCAGCTGCAGGCCATCACGGGCTACGATCTCTTCGAAATTCGCATGGAAAGCGAAGAAGATCAGAAGATCATCGATCTTGCCCGCAAGGTTGTCGACGACAAGCGCGAAGAAAACAAGGAACTCTTCGCCCGCAAGAGCGACAAGCTCAACCGCGGCGACGAACTGCCCCCGGGCGTGCTGAAGATGGTCAAGGTGTTCATCGCCGAAAAGCGCCGTCTGCAACCCGGCGACAAGATGTCCGGCCGTCACGGCAACAAGGGTGTGGTCTCCAAGATCTGCCCGGTCGAAGACATGCCCTACATGGCCGACGGTCGTCCCGCCGACATCTGCCTGAATCCTCTCGGCGTGCCCTCGCGTATGAACATCGGCCAGATTCTTGAAGTGCATCTGGGCTGGGCTGCCAAGGGTATCGGCTGGCGCATTGCGGAAATGCTCAAGACCGAACAGGCGCGCGAAATTCGTGCGTTCTTGAATGAGGTCTACAACCGCACCGGCAAGAAGGAAGATCTCGACAGCCTCAATGACGAAGAGCTGATGGAATTGGCAAAGAACCTTTCCAACGGCATGCCCTTTGCAACGCCCGTGTTCGACGGCGCAAGCGAAGAACAGATCCGCATGATGCTCGATCTGGCCTTCCCGGATGAAGAAGCCAAGAAGCTGCAGCTCACGCCCGCCAAGACGCAGGCTACGCTTTACGACGGCCGCACGGGCGACGCGTTCGATCGTCCGGTGACCGTGGGCTTCATGCACTTCCTGAAGCTGCACCATTTGGTCGACGACAAGATGCACGCCCGCTCCACGGGGCCGTACTCGCTTGTCACGCAGCAGCCGTTGGGCGGCAAGGCCCAGTTCGGCGGTCAGCGTTTCGGCGAAATGGAAGTCTGGGCTCTGGAAGCCTACGGCGCGAGCTATGTGCTGCAGGAAATGCTTACGGTCAAGTCCGACGACGTCAACGGCCGTACCAAGGTTTACGAAAACATCGTCGGCGGCGAACACAAGATCGATGCGGGCATGCCCGAATCGTTCAACGTCCTCGTTAAGGAAATCCGTTCGCTCGGCATTGACATTGATCTCGTGAAAAACGAGGATTCTTCGAAGGAATAAACCAGCATGAATCTGATTCGTGACATGTTCCGTCAGTCGATGGCTGACGAACACTTCGACGCCATTAAGATCGGCATCGCCTCTCCCGAGAAGATCCGTTCGTGGTCTTACGGCGAGGTTAAGAAGCCGGAGACGATCAACTATCGTACTTTCAAGCCCGAACGCGACGGCTTGTTCTGCGCCAAGATTTTCGGACCGATCAAGGACTACGAGTGCTTGTGCGGCAAGTACAAGCGCCTGAAGCACCGCGGCGTCGTCTGCGAAAAGTGCGGCGTTGAAGTGACCCTTTCCAAGGTGCGTCGTGAACGCATGGGCCACATTGAGCTCGCAAGCCCCGTTGCGCACATCTGGTTCTTGAAGAGCTTGCCTTCGCGCATGGGCATGGTGCTCGACATCCCGCTGCGCGATATCGAACGCGTGCTTTACTTTGAAGCCTACTGCGTCGTCGATCCGGGACTTACCCCGCTGCAGCGCGGCCAGCTTCTTACGGAAGACGAACTCATCCACATGACCGAAGAGTACGGCAACGACTTCAAGGCCATGATGGGTGCGGAAGCCATCCGCGAGCTGCTGCACAACATCGATATCGACCAGGAAGTGGCCAATCTTCGTCAGGAGCTCTCCGGCACGACGTCGGAAGCCAAGATCAAGAAGTTTGCCAAGCGACTGAAGGTGCTCGAAGGCTTCCAGCGTTCCGGCATCAAGCCCGAGTGGATGATTCTGGAAGTGCTTCCGGTGCTTCCGCCGGATCTGCGTCCGTTGGTGCCGCTCGACGGCGGCCGCTTTGCGACTTCCGACCTGAACGATCTGTATCGCCGCGTCATCAACCGCAATAATCGCCTGAAGAAGCTGCTCGAACTTAAGGCTCCCGACATCATCGTGCGCAACGAAAAGCGCATGCTGCAGGAAGCCGTCGACAGCCTGCTCGACAACGGCCGCCGCGGCAAGGCGATGACCGGTCCGTCCAAGCGTCCGCTCAAGTCTCTTGCCGACATGATCAAGGGCAAGTCCGGCCGCTTCCGTCAGAACCTGCTCGGCAAGCGTGTCGACTATTCGGGCCGTTCCGTGATTACGGTGGGTCCCGAACTGCGTCTGCACCAGTGCGGTCTGCCCAAGCTCATGGCGCTTGAACTCTTCAAGCCCTTCATCTTCAACAAGCTCGAACAGCGCGGTCTGGCGACCACGATCAAGAGCGCCAAGAAGATGGTGGACAATCAGGAACCCGTCGTTTGGGACATTCTTGAAGAAGTCATTTACGAGCATCCCGTGATGCTCAACCGCGCCCCGACGCTGCACCGCCTCGGTATTCAGGCTTTTGAACCGAAGCTCATCGAAGGCAAGGCCATCCAGCTGCATCCGCTCGTCTGCGCGGCCTTCAACGCCGACTTCGACGGCGACCAGATGGCTGTTCACGTGCCGCTGTCGCTTGAAGCTCAGCTCGAAGCCCGCTGCCTGATGCTGTCTTCGAACAACGTGCTGTTCCCTGCCAACGGCGATCCCTCGATCGTGCCGTCTCAGGACATGGTGCTCGGCCTGTACTACGCCACCCGCGAGCGCATCAATGCGCCGGGCGAAGGCATCTTCTTTGCCGATACGGCCGAAGCGCAGCGTGCTCTGGACGCCGGCAAGGTTGTTTTGCAGACCCGCTGCACGGTTCGCATCCGCGAATACGAAAAGGTCGAAGGCTCCGACGAATTCCGTCCGGTCGTCAAGCGCTACGAAACGACTGTCGGCCGTGCGTTGCTCTCCGAGATCCTGCCGCAGGGCATGAGCTTTGCGGAACTCAACCGCACGCTCAAGAAGAAGGAAATCGCGCGCCTGATCAACGTGTGCTATCGCCGCTGCGGCCTGCGCGCCACGGTGATCTTCGCCGACAAGCTCAAGGACAACGGCTACCGTTTGGCTACCCGCGCCGGCATCTCGATCTGCATCGGCGACATGACCGTGCCGCAGAAGAAGTTCGAGCTTGTGAGCGCAGCCGAAAACGAAGTCAAGGCTATTGAAGAGCAGTACACCTCGGGTCTCGTTACCAAGGGTGAACGCTACAACAAGGTGATCGACATCTGGGGCCGCACCGCCGACGAGGTGGGCAAGGTCATGATGAAGGAACTCTCGAGCGAACCCGTCATCGACCGCCACGGCGAAAAGGTGACGCAGGAGTCGTTCAACTCCATCTACATGATGGCCGACTCGGGCGCCCGCGGTTCTGCGGCTCAGATTCGCCAGGTTGCCGGCATGCGCGGCCTGATGGCCAAGCCCGACGGCTCCATTATTGAGACGCCGATTACCTCGAACTTCCGCGAAGGTCTGAACGTTCTGCAGTACTTCGTGTCGACCCACGGCGCCCGCAAGGGCTTGGCCGATACGGCTCTGAAGACCGCCAACTCCGGTTATCTGACCCGTCGTCTGGTGGACGTCACGCAGGACCTTGTCGTTGTGGAAGACGACTGCGGCACGACCAACGGCGTCGAAATGCGCGCCCTTGTCGAAGGCGGTGAAGTCATCCAGGCTCTGCGTGATCGCATCCTCGGCCGCGTGACCGCCGAAGATGTCTATGACATGCAGCACAACGTCGTGGTGCCGCGCGGCACGCTGATCGATGAAAACGTTTGCGACAAGATCGACGCCGAAGGCATCGATATGGTCAAGGTGCGTACACCGCTTACCTGCGAGACGCGCTACGGCCTGTGCGCCAAGTGCTATGGCCGCGATCTCGGCCGCGGGTCCCTGGTGAACGCCGGCGAAGCCGTGGGTGTGATTGCAGCTCAGTCCATCGGCGAACCGGGCACGCAGCTCACCATGCGTACGTTCCACATCGGCGGCGCGGCTTCCCGTGCGGCTGTCGCAAGCAGCGTCGAAGCCAAGAATGCCGGTTTGGTGGCCTTTAACGACGCCATGCGTTACGTTACGAACGGCAACGGCGAGCTGGTGGTGATTTCCCGTTCCGGCGAAATCGTCATCAACGATGCCCAGTCCGGCCGCGAACGCGAACGTCATAAGGTTCCGTACGGCGCCACGCTTCTGTGCAGCCTCGGCAGCGAAGCCAAGGCCGGCCAGCAGCTCGCGGTGTTCGATCCGATGACGCTGCCGATCGTGTCCGAATACGCCGGTACCGTGCGCTTTGAAAACGTTGTCGACAACGTCACCGTGATGAATCAGGTCGACGAAGTCACCGGTCTGAGCTCGATGGTCGTGATCGATCCGAAGCGCTCCACGGCCGGATCCAAGAGCAAGGGCTCGAAGGCGACCGCGGCCAACGTGATGCGTCCGTTGGTGCATCTCGTGGACGAAGACGGCAACGACGTCAAGATCCCGGGTACCGACCACACCGTGACGATTCAGCTGCCCGTGAACGCCTACATCATTGTTCGCGACGGCCAGAAGATTCACGAAGGCGAAATTCTTGCCCGCATCCCGCGCGAAAGCCAGAAGACCCGCGATATTACGGGCGGTCTGCCGCGCGTGGCCGAATTGTTCGAAGCCCGCAGCCCGAAGGACGCCGGCATGCTTGCCGAAGAGACGGGCACCGTGACCTTCGGCAAGGAAACCAAGGGCAAGCAGCGCCTGATCATTACCGATCTGAACGGCAATGAGCACGAATGCCTGATCTCCAAGGACAAGCAGATTCTCGTGCACGACGGCCAGATGGTTCAGCGCGGTGAAGAAATCGTGGAAGGCCCGGCCGATCCGCACGACATTCTGCGTCTGCTCGGCATCGAGGCTCTGGCCCGCTACATCGTCGACGAAGTGCAGGACGTGTACCGTCTGCAGGGTGTGAAGATCAACGACAAGCACATCGAAGTGATTGTTCGTCAGATGCTGCGCCGCGTTCAGATTGTCGACGCGGGCGACACGCACTTCATCCCGGGCGAACAGGTCGAACGCAGCGAAATGCTCGACGAAAACGACCGCGTCAAGGCTCAGGGCGGCACCCCCGCCACCTACCAGAACGTGCTGCTCGGCATCACGAAGGCATCGCTTTCGACAGACTCCTTCATTTCGGCCGCTTCCTTCCAGGAAACGACCCGCGTGCTTACCGAAGCTGCCATCATGGGCAAGCGCGACGAGCTGCGCGGCTTGAAGGAAAACGTCATTGTCGGCCGTCTGATTCCTGCCGGTACGGGTCTTGCCTATCACAAGGCTCGCCGTGAAAAGGAAATGATGGAGCAGCGCCTGTCGCAGAGCCAGGAACCGTCCGAAGCGCGTCTGGCCGCCGAAGAATTCTTTGAAGGCATGGACACCAAGGCCGAAGCCGAGAAGATTCGCGACGAGTTCGCGTTCGACGGCGAAGCGAGCGGCAACGCTCAGGGACTGTCGGCTGCCCGACGTGCTGCCGAAGAGCTCTTCACGCGTTGGGCTGAAGACGGCTCGGATGAAAAGAAGAAGGACGAATAAACGACTCTGAGCAGGAGCAGACCTCCTGCCAAAACTAAGTCGTTCGTCTTGACGGCTCTTTCTTGAGGAACTTCGGTTCCGCTGGGAAAGAGCCGTTTCTTTTGGCCGCAGCTTTTGAAAGGCGATTCGTTATTCTGTTCCAATGTTGAAGATCGTGAGCCGGTGTGGATGCATCCCGATGCTGCAAAGAAACTGGGCTTGAAGAACGGTGATGTCGCTAAGGTGGAGAGCCGCCGCGGGGCGGTGCTCGCCGGCGTCATTGTCACCGATCGCATTCGTCCCGATACCGTCGTGATTCATCACGGTGCTTGGTACAGTCCGGAGAAAGCCGGCAAGAAGGGGACATTGGATGTGCACGGCTGCGACAACGTGCTCACAATCGACATTCCGTCGTCGAAGCTTTCCTGCGGCAATGTTGCCAATTCCACGCAGGTGAAGATCGAACGATGGGACGATGAACTTGAGCCGATTGCGGCCCATGTCCAGCCCAGAGTTGAGCGCGCCGACGATTAACTCCGGGAAAAGAAGCGCCCGGCAATAAGACCGAGCGCTATTTGAAGCGAAAGAAATGCCCGAGCGGTTGACAGCTGTTCGGGTGTTTCAATTTTTTGAAACAAGTGATTACTCATTCACTAAAAAATTTTTAATGTAGCACTTCCCATTGTGCATTGCGATTTTGCCTCGACTAATGACTGTGCGGATATTCAGTTCTTGATCGAGCAAAACGGCATTGGCGCATGCGTTTTCAGCAATGCGTCCTTGGTCGGGAAGGCCGAGCGCATCGGCAACATTGCTTGTGATGAGAGACAAAGCGGCTTGCACGGGGAAGCTGTAGTCTCGAATGAGTTCAACCATCGTGCGGTGGTTGCGAGAGACTTCGCCTATGGCTTGGCCGATGAGGCGGTTTTCGGCGTTGAATCTCGGAACCACGCCGTGTCCGTCCGAAGAAAGCGTGATCTGCTCGACGGGAACGCCGGCTGAAACGGCTGCGCTCACCGCTGCTGCGGGGTGACCCAGGTAGCAAGGCCCGTCGGTGGTGATGTCGATGTAGCGATCCTTGCCGTGCATGGCATAGGCGCAAGCGCTCTTTAATAAAAACTCTGTGCGGCCGCAATGCGTGGGGCGCAGATGTTCTCCGATCGGGAAACCCGTCGCGGCGATTTCCTCAAAGATGCCGAAGGGGTTGGGAATGTAGCCCAGATGCACGTGCAGCAGCCCCTGTTTGTCGACGGTGCAGGCAGCTTGGCGAATCTGGGTGAGCATTTCCAAAACCGAGGTGCTCGACGGAAATGAGCCGTTGGCGTCGCCTAGAGCAAGCTTGACGCCCAAAACTTCGCCGATGAGCGCTACGTCGTCGGCGATGCTGCGGGTGAGCGTCACGGGCGGATACTTAAAGCTTGAGGTGTACATCCAAGCCGAGAGTCCGAGCGATTTGAGTTCGCGCACTTTGGCGAGCAGATCGGGAAGGCCCCGTGTCATCACGTCGGCTCCGAGCACGCCTACAACAGAGGTAATGCCTGCGGCAATGAGTTCGGTAGCGGCAACGGCCGGGGCTCTTGTCGCTGGCCCGCCTACGCCGCCTCCACCCAACAAATGCACGTGTTGATCAATGAAGCCGGGGGCCAGAATGAAGCCCGAGGCGTCTATGGCGCTGAGGTTTGGAAGACTCACCGAAAGATCTTTCCCGACGGCGGTGATTTTTTCATCCGTCATGAGAACATCGGCAGGACCGATTTCCTGCGGTGCAAACACGTAGGCATTGCGAATTAAGACGGCCATGTTGCGACTCCTTGTAGAGATGTCGCCAAGAATAGCGCGGCGCCGACAAAGCGGCGCCGCAACAGGATTGAAGTAGTCTTGGAAAAGGATTAGCGGGCAAGGATTGACTTGACGCTTTCTCGAGCCAGAGCAAGTGTTTCTTCTGCCCCTTCGACTAGGCCGTCCTTCATAACTAATCGGCCGTCGCACAGCACGCTTCGTACGGCGCGACTATCGGCGGAATACACCCAGTTGCTCGTGAGGTTGAAGTTGGGAACGAGCCGCTCGTTGTTGAGATCAAGAAAAACGGCATCGGCCAGAGCTCCTTCACGGATGATGCCGGCGTCGAGCCCCGCGGCCAGTGCGCCGTTGCGGGTAGCCCACTGAAGAATTTCTCCGGCCGGAAGCGTTTCGCTCGTGTAGCGAACTTTGGCGAGCAGCGCCGCAAACTTCATTTCTTCGCGCATGTCGAGATTGTTGTTTGAGGCGGTGCCGTCTGTGCCGAGCGTGAGTCGACAGCCCTTTTTCATGAGTATGTCGCTCGAGAAGATGCCGGAATTGAGCTTCATGTTCGAGCACGGGTTGTGTGCGATCCATACGCCGCGCTCCTTCAGAATGTCGGCTTCCTCTTCATCAATGTGCACGACATGCGCGGCGATGACGTTGTCGCTCAATACGCCGAGATGATCAAGCCAGCGAACGGGGCTCATGCCGTTGGCTTTGATGCAGTCCTCGACTTCCTTGGCTGTTTCGGATACGTGCAACGTGAGCGTTTGTTTGTTTGCTCTGGCAGCTTCGGCGCAGCGCTGCAGCAAATCCCCGCTTACCGTATAGACCGCGTGCGGAGCGACGGCAAGCGAAATGCGGCCGTTCGTAGGATCCTTCCAATTGGAGAGAAACTCGAATTGACGCTTGATTTCGTCTTCTCCGAGGTGATCCATCAGCGTGACGCCGATGGTGGCGCGAATGCCCGCTTCGGCAACGGCCTGCGCAATTTCGTCGGCCATAAAGTACATGTCGCAGAACCATGTCGTGCCGCTGCGAATCATTTCGAGTGTGGCAAGCTTGGCGCCCGCATACATATCCTTGGCGCGCATCTTGGCTTCAAAGGGCCAGATGTGGTCGTTGAGCCAGGGAAAAAGCGGCAGATCGTCGGCGTGGCCGCGCAGCAGCGTCATGGGCGCGTGCGTGTGGGTATTGAAAAAGCTCGGAACGAGCGCCAGCCCCGAGGCGTCGTACGTTTCATCGGCGACGGCATCATCGGCCGCGCAGAGGTTTGCGAAGCGCCCATTGCGGACGAGAATGTTGACGGATTTGCCGTCGAGCTGAACGTTGCGGATGAGAAGCGAAGTCATAGGTAAAGCAGAGGAGTGAAAACAGTCAGATGTATTGGAGTTCGTCGCCGATGGTGCCGAAACGGCGGCAGATCGAAAGCAGCTGTTCTTCGGTTTCGGCTTTAGGTTCGATGAGTCCGGCAGGATGACCGCCTTGGGCGAGAATCATCGCGCCTTCGTTGTGAAGCGCCATGGTAGCGTCGATGTACTTCATGAGGGTCGGATCCTTCAGGATGAAGTTGATCGGGCGCTTGGCTTCAAGTACGCGGCCTGCAGGCACGCCCGCGCCGTATTCGTCTTCTACGCCCATATTGGCGAGCAGGGCGCGAGAACGGTTGAAGACTTCGGCCGGACAAGCCGCGGTTGCTGCGCCGGGAACTCCCGTAGCGGTGACGACTGCGTCGGCTTCGCTGACGGCCTCGGCAATGGCAATGCCGTCGGCGGCGTCAAGCACGAGGGAGCAGAGCGCTCGGACGCGGTCGGTGATGTCGCCGGGGCGTGTCACGACGCAGACTTGGCAGCCGTATCTGTGAGCGTAGGTGATTAGTCCGGTTCCGACTTTTCCGCTGCCGAAAATGACGATTTTCTTTCCCTTCCACCCGCCGTAGCCGAGAGCGTCCATGGCGCGGAAGTAGCTTTCTCCTGTGCCTAAACACGTTTCGATGCGTTTGATGCGTCCTGAGTCGGCTACATAGACGGGACAGTTTTTTCCGGCGTATTTGGAAACGCCAGAACGGGTGAGTTCGACAAAGCCGAGGCGAGGTTCAAGCCCGCAGAAAGCAGCGGCGCAATCAAGCACGAGATCGAAATCGGCGGAAGCGGAAAGGGACTCGGGCTCAACAACAGGGACTCCGATTTCACGAAGGTAGTTAACGATGGAACTGTTGCGCGGCATCACGTCATCAATGCCGACAGTGAGTTCGGCGCCGGCAGCGAGAAGCACCGCGTGCTTGGCCAGAGTATTTTCGAAAACCGGGGTGGCGTCCAGAATGCGAAGTCCGGAAAGCGGACGCGTTTTCTTCCAGTGATCGAACTGGTGCGACAAGACCGGATATTCGTTTCGGGCGTAGGAAGCCGCAACCCGGGCGGCGAGAATGTCGAAGAGCATGAAGCAGGGCTTGAAGATAGATCTAGAGGTCTGTCTCGAGAAATTGACTATACGTAGTTGTGCAGATGGATTGTAGCGGGCAAAGACGCATCCGCAAGAACCGCCTTTGACATCGAAACCAATCGGCCGGAAGAGCTAGTTCCTTGACATTATTCAAAAAAAAAGAGAAAATCACGGTCTTTTCCGGGAGAGCATTCATCGGAGGGGGTCTTTTGCGCGCGCAAAAGCACTTTTCCGAACGAACTTTTCCAGAAAAGAATTTTTTCACCAGCAACAGTGCCGACGGATGTTTTCGTCGGTCTTTTTAAGAAGAACGGACAATATGCCCACTATTAACCAGCTTGTGCGCAAGCCCCGTGAGCTTACGCACGACAAGAGCAAGAGCCCTGCTCTTAAGAACTGCCCGCAGAAGCGCGGCGTTTGCACCAAGGTCTACACGACCACCCCGAAGAAGCCGAACTCGGCTCTGCGTAAGGTCGCCAAGGTGCGCCTGACCAACGGCTTTGAAGTGATTTCCTACATCGGCGGCGAAGGCCACAACCTGCAGGAACACTCCGTGGTTCTCATCCGCGGTGGCCGTGTGAAGGACTTGCCCGGTGTGCGTTACCACATCGTGCGCGGTTCCCTCGACACCCAGGGCGTCAAGGACCGCAAGCAGGCTCGTTCCAAGTACGGCGCCAAGCGCCCGAAGGCAGCGTAATTCGCGGCGACAGTTTGTCAGCCGTGTACGGACGGTCCCGCTGTTAAAAGGACCGAGTAAGTCGCAGCCCATTTGTGTGCTGCATTGTGAAGCGGTCAAAAACGAATTCAAGACCGCAATTAATGACTCAAGACAACGAAAGAGGAAAAAAATGCCCCGTCGTCGCGAAGTACCCAAACGTGAAATTCTGCCGGATCCGAAGTTCGGCAGCGTTGAGATCTCCAAGTTCATCAACGTGATCATGCTCGATGGCAAGAAGGCCGTCGCCGAACGCATCGTTTACGGTGCGTTGCAGCAAATTGAAGAAAAGACCGGCAAGAACGCTCTCGAAGTGTTCCAGACCGCCCTCAACAACGTCCGTCCGCTCGTGGAAGTGAAGAGCCGCCGTATCGGTGGCGCCAACTACCAGGTGCCCGTTGAAGTGCGTCCGGTCCGCCGTATGGCTCTGGCAATGCGCTGGCTGCGTGAAAGCGCCAAGTCGCGTTCCGAAAAGTCCATGCCCCAACGCTTGGCTGGTGAGTTGTTGGATGCTGCTGAAGGCCGCGGCGGCGCTATGAAGAAGCGTGACGAAGTCCATCGTATGGCTGAAGCCAACAAGGCCTTCTCGCACTTCCGCTTCTAATTCATCGATTAACACTGTAGGCGCTGCCTCCTTGGCGGCGCCTCGCTTACGAAGAGAAAAGTCATGGCTCGTACTACCCCGATTTCGCGCTACCGCAATATCGGCATTTCCGCCCACATCGACGCGGGCAAGACCACGACGACCGAACGCATCCTGTTCTTTACCGGCGTCAACCACAAGTTGGGCGAAGTGCACGACGGTGCCGCCACTATGGACTGGATGGAACAGGAACAGGAACGCGGCATCACGATTACGTCTGCTGCAACGACCTGCTTCTGGCGCGGCATGGACATGCAGTTCCAGCCGCATCGTCTGAACATCATCGACACCCCGGGGCACGTGGACTTCACGGTTGAAGTCGAACGCTCCATGCGCGTGCTCGACGGCGCTGTGATGGTTTACTGCGCTGTGGGCGGCGTGCAGCCCCAGTCTGAAACGGTTTGGCGTCAGGCCAACAAGTACAAGGTGCCCCGTATCGCGTTCGTCAACAAGATGGACCGTACCGGCGCCAACTTCTTTAAGGTTGTCGACCAGATTAAGGCTCGCCTGAAGGGCAATCCCTGCCCCGTCGTGATCCCCATCGGCGCTGAAGACCACTTCCAGGGCGTCGTTGACCTGATCAAGATGAAGGGCATCATTTGGGATGAGGCCAGTCAGGGCACGAAGTTCAACTATGTTGACATCCCGGCTGACCTCGTCGACACCGCCAACGAATGGCGTGAAAAGCTCGTTGAAACGGCTGCCGAAGCCAGCGAAGAGCTGATGAACAAGTACCTTGAAGAGGGTGAGCTGTCCGAGGCCGAAATCGTCAAGGGCCTGCGTGCTCGCACCATCGCCGGCGAAATCCAGCCGATGTTCTGCGGCTCGTCCTTCAAGAACAAGGGCGTTCAGCGCATGCTCGACGGCGTGATCGAACTGCTGCCGTCTCCGGTCGACATTCCGCCGGTTCCCGGCTTCGACCTGGACGACAAGGAAACGACTCGCGAAGCTGACGACAATGCGCCGTTCTCGGCTCTGGCCTTCAAGATCATGACCGACCCGTACGTTGGTCAGCTGACCTTCCTGCGCGTGTACTCCGGCGTTCTGAAGTCCGGCGAAACGGTTCTGAACTCCGTGAAGAACAAGAAGGAACGCATCGGCCGTCTGCTGCAGATGCATGCCAACGAACGTAAGGAAATCACCGAAGCCGAAGCAGGCGACATCGCCGCAGCAGTCGGTCTGAAGGATGTGACCACGGGCGATACGCTCTGCGATATGGCCAACCCGATCATCCTCGAACGCATGGAATTCCCGGAACCCGTGATCAGCCAGGCTGTCGAACCGAAGACCAAGGCTGACCAGGAAAAGATGGCTCTCGCCCTCGGCCGCCTGGCCCGTGAAGATCCGTCCTTCCGCGTGCGCACCGACGAAGAATCCGGCCAGACCATTATTTCCGGTATGGGTGAGCTTCACCTTGAAATTCTCGTCGACCGTATGCGTCGCGAATTCAACGTCGAAGCCAGCGTCGGCCGTCCGCAGGTGGCCTATCGCGAAACGATTCGCTCGGTTGTCGAAAACGCCGAATGCAAGTTCGCCAAGCAATCCGGCGGCCGCGGCCAGTACG
>OOAH01002121.1_pt1 | contig 14959 bp, 8 predicted proteins | sample 1671801 | NCBI WGS metagenome assembly OOAH01 (sample SAMN06348194, study PRJEB24527) | human gut metagenome | biome: human gut; feature: ankylosing spondylitis patient; material: feces | host: Homo sapiens | place: China | collected 2015-10 | reverse complement strand
CAGTCTGTTCGGCAGAGGCCGCTGCTGCTTCCAGCGCAGTGCGCTGGGCCGTTTTGGTCTTGCGGGCGGTATCCAGCCGGGTGCGGCGGTCACAGTCGGCGGCGGCCTTTTGCAGGGCTGCGCGGTTCTCGGCCTGTGCGGTATGGAGCGCGGCAGTCTCCTCGGCAAGGGCCGTTTTCAGCAGGGCCACGGTCAGAGCGACCGGCCCTTCCGGCGAGGTGAAGCGTTCGGGCAGAAGGCTTTCGGCGTCCCGGCGGAGGGTGGCTTTGCCCTCCCGCTGGGCGGCGAGGGCTTCGCGGGCGGCGGCCGCGCGGTCCTGCGCGGCGCGGTCTGCTGCTTCGGCCGCCTGCTTGGCGGCGGTCACCTGCGCCTGGGTGGGGGCGGTGTGAGGCAGCGCTGCTTTGGCCGGGTGGTGGACACTGCCGCAGACGGGGCAGGGGGTGCCTTCGGCAAGGCCCTGCGCCAGAAGTCCGGCCTGTGCGTCCAGAAACGCCCGCTCGTAGGCGTCCCGTTCCGCGTGGGCGGCTTCCTGCGCGGCGGCTGCGGTGCGGTAGGCGTCCTGTGCCTGTCGGGCTGCGTGGGTGCGGCGCTGGTCTTCGGTCAGGCTCTGGGCCAGCGCGGCGAGGGCGGTCTCCCGGCGGGCAAGCTGCTCGGCCTGAGCGGTCAGGGCCACATTCCGGGTCTCCGGGTCGCCGAGGGCGGCAGCTTCGGCGTCCAGCGCGGCGAGTTCCGCATCCAGTGCGGTCAGCTGGGCCCGCGCCTTGCGGGCTTTGGCCTGTTCGAGGTCGGCCTCGCTGCGGGCGACGGTGCCCTCAATACCCGCAAGGCGCAGACCGTTCATGGCGTCGGAGTTGTCGCTGATGAGAAAGAACCGCATGGCGTTACACCAGCTTGGACAGGATCATGATGGAGATGACCAGGCCGTACAGAGCGATGGACTCGCCCAGGGCGACGAAGATCAGGCTCTTGCCGAAGGTCTTTTCGTTCTCGCTGTTGGCTGCGATAGCGGCAGGCGCAGCGGAAGCGACGGCCATGCCGCCGCCGATACCGGCAAGACCCGTAGCCAGAGCAGCAGCGACCAGACCGATGCTCAAAGAGCTGTTGTGGTCATTGTCGGTGTTGACGGTCTCGGAAGCGGTGGTGGCAGCAGCGGTGTCGGCATTGGCATCATCCGCGGCAAAGACGCCCAGTGCGCCGCAGCAGGTCACAGCGGCCACGATCAGGATGGTAACGAACAGTTTGCTGAACTTGGTTTTCATAATGGAACCCTCCGTAATTTTTTGTTTTATTCCGCGCCCCTCTGTCAAGGCGCTTTTGTAGGAGGCCGGGCATGCCCGGCCCGCGGCTTTGATTCTATCGTCCGATTGTGGGATGGTTGCGGGCCGGACATGTCCGGCCCCTACGGCGCATCTTACGCTTTTGCTTTCTTCAAATCAAAGGCTACGAACTTGCGGCCGCCGCCCTTGTAGCAGCGGCTGAACATCTCGTAGAACTCCAGACGGATGCCCTGAATGGCGGAGAGCAGTGCCTCGAGGCAGATGACCACGAGGTTGCCCAGGATGACCACAACAATGTTGTTCGGCGTACCGGCCAGCGTAAAGACGACCATCATCATGCTGGCGTGGACGATGACGAACGCACCGACACGCAAAAACGAGATCGTGTTGGACAGGTAGCTCAGCACCGTTTCCAGCAGCTCAAATACGCTCTGCATCAGGTAGTTGCCCATACCGCCCGCAGGCTTCCAGGGCTTGCCCTCGACCATCGGGGCCAGCAGCTCCGCAAAGAGCAGCAGCACCAGACCGACGACCATGCCGACCACCGCCAGCACCTGCGGCATAAACGTGACAGCACCCATATAAGCGGACGCCAGATCAACGCCGCACAGGTAGGTCACCATGCCGACAAGGCCGTTGGGCGAGAAGATGAACTCGCCCCACTCCCTGTGGCGGGCGTGGGTGTACATATTCAGTGCCATGGCGGCCAGCACCAGCACAATGCCGATGTAGACAGCCACCATCAGGATGCCGGTGATGGAATCCATAACGGAAACGGGCTTGCCTGCCATGCCAAGCGCATGGTAGAGCGGGTCAAGGGCCTCCTCGTAGCCAAAGAGAGAACCGTAGACCAGGCCGAAGATCGTGCTCGAAATGCCGCAGGGGATCATCAGATGGAACAGGTCATTGTGCTTGACCTTCCACATGAACGTGCTGAACAGTGCCAGCACGATACCCTGCCCGACGTCGCCAAACATCATGCCGAACAGCACGGTGAATGTGATCGCTACAAAGCCGGTGACATCTGTCTCGCCGTAGGCGGGCAGACCGTACATTTCGACGAAAAACTCAAAAGGGCGGCTCCACCAGGGGTTTTTCAGCTTGGTGGGGGGCGTCATCTTACCGGCGGATTCCGGTCCGTCCACCGTGACGCGCAGCCCATGGATGCCGCGGGCCTTGCCCGCGACCTCGTCCACCTCCGACGCCGGGACCCAGCCGACGCAGAAGAAGTGCTCGCCCTTGACCGCGGCCATGCGGCGCAGGTCGTAGACCGCCGCGTAGTAGCAGGCTGTGTTGTACAGCAGCTGGACCTTGTCGGCGTTTTGCTGCCACAGGGCGGCAATGCGGGCGTTAACGTCCTCGACGCTCTTGTTGACAACGTCGAGGTTCTCTTTAAAGTGCTCGATGATCTCGGCGGGCGAGCCAGCCGCGCCGGGCACATGCACCGGCTCAAAGTAGAGCATCGAGAAGATGCCGTCGGTCTCCAGCGCGTGCTCCCGCGGGGTCATGTAGACGCCCCAGTAACCGGCCTTCGTCTGGTTGCAGGGGGTGAACAGGATGTACGGGTCGTCGCCGTAGTTGTTCATCAGCTTGTTGTAGCCCTCCGTCGGCAGAAAGCCGAAGCGGATCTTGACGTGGGCGCAGTCGAGAATGTCGTCCACGTTGACCTTCAGGCCGGTAAAGTGGCTGTACTGCTCGATGCCGTCCTCGCAGAGCTTCTTCTGGTCCAGCAGGACCTTGCGCTCGGCGCAGAGGTCGTCGATCTGTTCCAGCAGGTCGCTCAGATAGCTGCGGCCCTCGGCATCCACCGGGTCGCTGTGCTGCTGCCCCTCGTGCAGCTCCATATTGGCCTCTTTGGCCATCGTCTCGATCTGGTCGCGGATCGCGGTGTGGGGGTTCTCCTCATTCAGAGCGCCGTATCCCAGCGATTCCGACATATATCTGGTTGCAGGCTCAAGGTCAAAGCGTCCGTCCATGCAGCACGAGCCGATAAACTCGTTCAGCTGGGGCATCGTGCCCTGCACCCGCACCAGTTTCATCTTTTCAACCAATCAGTTCACACTCCTTGTTTCAGCTTGCCTCCCTCGGCGAGACAGACTCCCCCGACACGGGGGAGGTGGCGCTTGCGCCAGAGGGGGACGGTGCCCCGCAGGGGCGGAGGGAGCGGACCTTGCCATCACCCGAAATATTTCGGGCTGCCGCGAAGCTCTCTCCCCCACCGCCTGCGGGCGGAGCCCCCTCCCAGAGGGGGCCAAGGGTCACTCAATCCTTCTCATCAAACCCCACCAGCAGCGGCTGGACATCCTCGGACGGCAGCTTGTAATGCACACCCTCAATGATGTGATCCAGATCCTGCACCTCACACCGGGCCAGCCAGACGTAGCACAGCATGACCAGCGTCGGGTCGGTGGAGAACCGCAGCCACTTGCGGCACCAGTCGCATCGGTAGTGGAAGAAGCCCTCCTTCAAAACGCTGTACTCATGGTGTCCCAGCAGTGGGCCGTACTTCGTCCTGGCGAACCGCGCCTTGAACGTGTCCAGATCGCGGGCGGCGAGCAGGTATTCCCACTCGTCGTTCGTCAGGGCCGTGCAGTCGCGGCGGGCGTTGGTGCGCACCACCGAGTCCGGCGCGCCGATGCGGATGAGCCGCGCGGCGTTGGAAACAGCGGAGGTGTCGCATTCCAGCTCGACGAGGTCGCGCAGGTTCGGCGCAGCGCTTGTGCCGCCCTTAGCGGGGGCCAGCGCCACCAGTGCGCGGTGGCGGAAGTCCTGCAGAAGCGGCTCGGCCTGGGCGGTCAGACCGCGGTCCGGCTTGGCGCTCTGCAGCGGTGCCAGGACCTTTTCCCACCGCGTACCGGCCACAGCGGCCAGGATACCGTCCAAACTTGTGGCCTTGGCCAGCGCGTAGAGGTCGATGCAGCAGCGCTGCTGCATGAACTCCGGCAGGCGGAACAGGTAATCGCCCGGGCGGCCTGCATCCAGGCACCGCATGGCGGCAGTCAGCTCATCGACCTCACAGCAGAGGGTGAAATACTCATACACTTTGCTGCCCGCGCTGCGGTCATAGCGGCAAAGGCTGTCGTACCGGGTGTACAGGCTCTGGCGCAGCAGGTTTTCCAGCTGGACACGGCGGGCGTACTGGGGGTTGACCTCGGCCAGCGCTTCGCTGTACAGCGGGTATTCTTTCAAGGCCGCGGCCAGCTCGGTCATCGTGCGGCAGGCCATCAGGCGGCGGTAATCGTCGGCCCGCAGGCGGCTGCCGTACAGGGCGCGGGCCTTGGCCAGCACGGCGTTGCCGCTTGCCTTGCCCGTGGGCATCATTGTGCGGCCTCCCCGCCCAGGGTGCGCTGTACAAGCGCAGCGCACCATTCGGCCTCATGGGCCTTTGCGGCGGCGGTCATGGCCTCGGCTGCCTGGCTGCGCTGGGTCTCCAGCGCGGCCAGTGCGGCGGCGTTGCCCTCCTCGGCAGCTCTTGCGGCGGCGTCGGACTCGGACTTCTCGCGGGCGTCACACTCCGCGATGATCTTCTGCTTCTGCTCGTCCAGAGCAGCCAGCCGGGCAGAGCGCTCGAGCCGGGCCTTCTCGCTTTCGCGGCGCTGGGCGGCATCCATCTCCAAAATGGCCTGCATCAGGTCGTTGACATCTTTCATGCAATGCACCTCACTCTTTGGGAGCTTTACCTGGGTTGGGTTCCCTGCCTCCCTCCGCGAGGGGGCCAAGGGGCTTTTCTCTATGTTAATAGGTACACCCAATTTTCAGGTTCAGCCGTATTATAGCACTATCACCAAATATGGCAAGTGGTTTTTGTGCAGTTTTATTGGTACAAAATTGGGTTTGTGTTTTTTCTGTCGATGTATTACGAAATCGTTATCACTTCTTTTTCATAGCAGCCAGACCCTTGCCAAACACGAACCGCACCAGCGGGCCCGCGCCGCACAGTTGCCACAAAAATGCCGCGGGATAGTTCATCGCTGTGGTCTGCACCCACATAGCGAAAAAGTTCGCGTTGTGGCTGTCCTTGAAGAATAGCGTGGCGAAAAAGCTCATCAACGGGCACATCATCCACGCGGACAGACAGGAGATAGCGGCCACCAGGAACACCTGCTTGTCCTTGCCTGGGGTGAACCAGCCCGTGGCGATGCGCATGGCTGTGGGGCCGACCAGGAACGTGTCCAGCAAAAAGCCAATGACGCCCATGATGGGCAGCTCACTGAGGGCAGCGGCGAAGATGAAATTCTGCATCCCGCCCACATCCAGTGCGATATTGTAGCAGACCATTCCGTAGACCATGACGCAGACCATCATGACGGTGTAGACGATTTCCTGTTTCTTTGTTTGCGGCATTGTAATTATTCCTCATATATACGTTATTTTCTCCAAAACAAAAACAGCCGCAGGGTGTCGCTCAACTCGTTGCGACGCCCTGCGGCTGTTGTCTCACTGCGTTGGAAAGTGAAGTCAGTATACCGCAAAAATTGCGCTCATGTAATACTCCTGCACAAATTTCTGCACCTTGTATAAAATCTTTCTCCGTTTTGCAGCGTCACTTTGGTACAAAACGCCGCATGTGTTGCTGCAAACTTTACAGCGGCGGCGCGGCGCGCTATAATGGCGGTGTTTATACGTAATAGAGAGGTCGGAAAGTCATGTCAAAATTATTCCCGCATCACCGCGGCCAGATGTCGGAGGCATTCCGCACGGTCATGTTCTTGTCGGCGTCGGGCGGTCTGCAGGACGCCTACACCTACATTGGGCGCGGCAAGGTGTTTGCCAACGCCCAGACCGGCAACATCGTGCTGATGAGCCAGAGCCTGTTTGATGGCGATTTATCGCGGTTTGCCCACTATTTTATCCCCGTTCTGTCCTTTGCGCTGGGTGTGGCCGCGGCGGAGTGCATCCGCCTGCGCTGGCGGCAGGCCCGCCGCATCCACTGGCGTCAGCTCGTCGTGCTGGCCGAGATCGTGCTGCTGTTCGCGGTGGGCTTCTTCCCTGCCGGGTGGGATATTGGCGCAAACGCGCTGGTCTCGTTTGCCTGCGCCATGCAGGTGCAGGCGTTCCGCAAGGTGCATGGCTACCCGTTTGCCAGTACCATGTGCATCGGCAACCTGCGCAGCGGCATGGACGCGCTGGTCGCATTCGGACACACCCACGATAAAAACGCTCTGTGGAAGTCCCTGCACTACTTTGCCATTATCTTTATCTTTGCGCTGGGTGCGGGCATCGGCACACAGTGCGTCGGCATCTTCGGCGAAAGGACGATCTGGCTTTCCTGCGCACTGCTGCTGGTGAGCCTGTGCTTTATGTTTATCAAAGAGGATCTGCCGGAGATCGAGGATGAGCTGAAAAAATAACGCATCTTCCCTGCCGGAATGGCTGTAGGGGCCGGACATATCCGCCCGGGAACACCGTGGCCGCCGTCAGGCCCCGCGGAGGGGTCAAGACCCCTCCCTGCGATTTCCATTTCTCATAATTCCCCTATTACAATTATAATTTTGATAAAACGACAGCCCCACCCGTTTTCTGCGGGTGAGGCTGTCGTTTTATACGTGTTTTCGTGCTTTTATATTTTTCCAATCATTGACCATGCCGTGCAGCCGCTCGCCCATAAAGACAAGCCCGGCCAGAGTCGGGGCGCTCAGGGCCAGCAGAACGACCAGCACCAGCGTGCCGCCCAGATCCAGCCGCACCAGCGGCAGCCAGCGCGCCAGCAGAAACGCCCCGCCGACGCCCGCCACGGTCATACTGCCCCAGATGGCCCAGTGCAGCGGCGTGAACGGGATGCAGACACCCCACAAAATCTGCAAGCCCACGCACAAAATCACCAACGTGCAGATCGTACCGACCATGTCGGACGGGATGTCGAACGCATAGCCGAACCCCTGTGCGCAGAACACAAGCAGGAAATCCGTCAGCCCGCCGGGCAGTGCCTTGCGCAGCACGTTCCGCATGAATCTGCCGTGGACAAGCTCGTGGTTCGGCTCAAGCGCCAGAAAGAACGCCGGTGCGCCGATGGTGGCAAACGTGACGAGCGACAGCTGCAGCGGCTGGAACGGGTAGGCCAGCGGCAGGGCCAGCGCGACGATGCTGAGCAAAAACGAGAAGATGTTCTTGACCAGAAACAGCGACGCCGAGCGCTGGATGTTGTTGATGACCCGCCGCCCCTCGGCCACAACGCCTGGCAGCGCGGCAAAGTCCGAATCCAGCAGCACAAGCTGCGCGACCTGGCTGGCCGCCTGCGCGCCCGATGCCATCGCGATGCCGCAGTCAGCATCTTTTAACGCCAGTACGTCATTTACGCCATCTCCGGTCATGGCTACCGTGTGGCCCTTTGCCTGCAAAGCATGGACGAGCTGGCGCTTCTGCTCGGGCGTGACGCGACCAAAGATCGTGCATTTTTCGGCAGCCTCGGCCAGCGCCGCCTCACTTTGCAGCGTGGCGGCATCGACCCAGTGCTCGGCCCCGGCAATGCCCGCGTTGGCGGCCACATGGCTGACAGCCTGTGGGTCATCGCCCGAGATGACCTTGATCTTCACGCCCTGCTTCGCAAAGAAGCGGAACGTCTTGGGCGCACTCTCGCGGATGCGGTTCTGCAACGGCAGCAGAGCCAAAAATTCCAGCTGTGCGGGGTCGAGCGCCGCGGGCGGATCCGGCAGTGTGCCGTTATATTTTGCCAGCAGCAGCACGCGGCGGCCCTGGGCCAGCAGCGGGGTCAGCCTGTCGTCAATCTCCCCCGCCCTGCTGCCCGCCAGCACGTCGGGCGCACCGACGACGTAGCACCCCTGCGCGCCAAAGTCTTTGGCACTGTACTTGTACGCCGTGTTGAACGGGATGGTGCGCACGGCAGCCCATGCCGTGCCGCCCTGCCCGAAGCGGGCTGTCAGGGCGCGGGCCGTATCGTTATCAGGCTGCCCTCCCGCGTAGAACGCCGACAAAATCTCGGTGATGGGTGTATTTTCCGCCAGCGGAAGCGGGTCGTCCGCCTGCATGGTGCTCTCGGTGATCGTGCCGGTCTTGTCCACGCAGAGGGTGTCCACCCGGGCCAGCGTTTCAATGCAGTTCATGTCGCGGGTCAGCACCTTGCGGCGGGCCAGCCGCATCATGCTCACGGCCAGCGCAACGCTCGTCAGCAGGTACAGTCCCTCCGGGATCATACCGATGAGTGCTGCCACCGTGGCGTCGACAGTGTCCTTCATGGAAAGCTCCAGTACCCAATGCTGCTTCCAGATCAGCACCGCGCCGATTGGGATCAGCGCCACACCGATGAATTTTATCAGCCTGTCCAGGCTGCGCATCATCTCGCCGCGCGCGACCCTGTGACCGTCGGCCTGCGCCTCAGCGGTCAGGCGGCTGGCGTAGCTCTCGGCCCCGACACGGGTCAGCCGCGCCACGCAGCGGCCCGCCATCAGAAAGCTGCCGGATTTCAGCTCCGCGCCGCACTCCTTGGGAATGGCCCGCGCCTCGCCCGTGATGAGGGATTCGTTCGCCTGGGCGCTGCCGTCCAGCACGACGGCGTCCGCTGCGATCTGGTCACCCGCGCCGAACTCGACAACATCGTCCTGCACAAGGTCGTCGGACAGAACCTCGCACCACCGGCCGTCGCGCAGGCAGCGGAGCTTCTGCGCTGAGACAAGCGTCAGCTTGTCGATGGTACGCTTGGCGCGAAGCTGCTGCACAATGCCGATGAGGGTATTCCAGAACACGATGCCCAGAAATCCCATATTCAGCCAGGAATGCACGAGCGCCAGCATGACGGCCAGCACCAGAAACACAAGGTTGAAGTAGGTACAGACGTTATCCCGCACGATCTCGCCGGTGGTTTTGGTCTGTGATTTGGGCGGCTGGTTCGTCTGCCCCGCCGCGCGGCGCGCTTCGACCTCGGCGGCGGTCAGGCCGGTGATGGATGGCATAGTAAGGGGTGCTCCTTTCGGGGGTGGATCAAATGGCGGCAGGGGCCGGACATATCCGGCCCGGGCGTGTATGGCAAACAAGCGGTTATGGGCAGGCCGCGGGCCGGGCACGCCCGGCCCCTACAGGGCGGCGGAATTGTTTAAAACGGCTTGTAGGGAGCGGTCTTGACCGCTCCGGGAAGGTTGCGGGCGACGGAAACCGCACCAGGCGGCATATATACATTCCGCGCAACTATGCGGCAGCCGCACAGCTCCGCGGAGGGGTCAAGCCCCCTCCCTACAAGGCAAACCGGAAAAGAGAGATGCCGTTAGGCCGCGGGCGGCATACATGCTGCCCCTACAAAGCGGCAGAAAGTCCACGCAGCTTAATTTTATTAAGTTTACGCTTGCTAAACCAAATTTCTAAACGTTTTTCTCTTAATTTCCGTAAAATCTTCTGCTTCGGGATTGTAAAGCGGCGGCATCTATGGTATGATGCAGACAAGAACAAAGACGTTCCCACAAGGGGCCTGTGTGCCCTGTTGGGAGCGTCTTTTTTGTTTATCCCGCCCGCGCGGCAAATGTGCGACGCTGCGCGGTTTAACGGGATCGGGAAAGGAGCAAACGAGGTATGGAAAACTTTACCGAGCGCAAGACCCCCGCCGGGCTGTACAGCCCCCGGTTTGAGCATGACAACTGCGGCATCGGCGCTGTGGTGGACATCAAGGGGCGCAAGAGCCACAAAACCATTGACGACGCGCTGCAGATTGTGGAGCATCTGGAGCACCGCGCGGGCAAGGACGCCGAGGGCAAGACCGGCGACGGCGTCGGCATTCTGACGCAGATCAGCGACAAATTCTTCCAGAAGGCCGCCGCCGAGCAGGGGCTGACCCTGGGGGCAGAGCGGGAATATGGCATTGGCATGTTCTTTTTCCCGCAGGATGAGCTCAAGCGCAACCAGGCCAAGAAGCTGTTTGAGATCGTCTGCAAAAAGGAGGGTCTACCCTTCTTAGGCTGGCGCGAGGTTCCCACCTGCCCCGAGGTGCTCGGCCACAAGGCCATTGCCTGCATGCCCAGCATCTGGCAGGGCTTTGTGGGCAAGCCGCAGCGCGTCGAGGCAGGCATTGCCTTTGACCGCCGCCTCTATGTGGCGCGCCGCGTGTTTGAGCAGTCCAGCCCCGACACCTACGTTTGCAGCCTGTCCAGCCGGACCATCGTATATAAAGGTATGTTCCTCGTCAAGGAGCTGCGCCTGTTCTATCCCGATCTGCAGGACGCCGACTATGAATCCGCCATCGGCATGGTGCACAGCCGCTTCTCGACGAACACATCCCCGAGCTGGAACCGCGCCCACCCCAACCGCTTCATCCTGCACAACGGCGAGATCAACACGATCCGCGGCAACGTGGACACGATGCTTGCCCGCGAGGAAACCATCGGTTCCAACTATTTAAAGGACGATATGACGAAGGTTCTGCCCATCGTCAACCAGGGCGGCTCCGACTCTGCCCAGCTGGATAACACGCTGGAATTCATGGTCATGAACGGCATGGATCTGCCGCTGGCCGTCATGGTCACGATCCCCGAGCCGTGGGACAACAACAAGTCGATGGACCCGAAGAAGCGCGACTTCTACCAGTACTATGCCACGATGCTGGAGCCGTGGGACGGCCCCGCCAGCATCCTGTTCAGCGACGGCGACGTGATGGGCGCAGTGCTGGACCGCAACGGTCTGCGCCCGAGCCGCTACTACATCACGAAGGATGGCCGCCTGATCCTTTCCAGCGAGGTCGGCGTGCTCGATATTCCCGCTGACGAGGTCGTGCGCAAGGACCGTCTGCGCCCCGGCAAGATGCTGCTGGTGGATACCGTCAGGGGCGAACTGGTGGACGACGAAAAGCTGAAGGCCGACTACGCCAGCCGCCAGCCCTACGGCGAGTGGCTGGACCGCAACCTTGTCAACCTGTCCAGCCTGAAGGTGCCCAACAAGAAGGTGCCCAGCTACACGAAGGATCAGCTTGTCCAGCTGCAGAAGGCGTTCGGCTACCGGTATGAGGACGTCTCCACGATCATTCTGCCGATGGCCAAGAACGGCGGCGAGCCCGCCGGGGCCATGGGCAGCGATACTCCGCTGGCCGTTTTGAGCCACACCCGCCCGAATCTGAGCGAGTATTTCAAGCAGATGTTTGCGCAGGTCACGAACCCGCCCATCGACGCGCTGCGCGAGAAGATCGTCACCTCGACCACCGTCTACGTCGGTGCGCAGGGCAATCTTCTGGAGGAGGACGCCGACAACTGCAAGGTCCTGAAAATCGAGAACCCGATCCTGACCGAGACCGACCTGCTCAAGATCAAGGCCATGGACGTGCCCGGCTTCAAGGTCGTGACGCTGTCCATCTGCTACTACAAGAACACCGACCTGGAAAAGGCCATTGAGCGCCTGTTTGTCGATGTGGACCGCGCCTACCGCGACGGCGCGAACATCCTGATTTTGTCGGACCGCGACATTGACGAGTACCACGTCGCCATTCCCAGCCTGCTGGCTGTGGGCGCGGTCAGCAAGTATCTGGTCCGCACCCGCAAGCGCACCGCCATGGCGCTGATTCTGGAAAGCGGCGAGCCGCGCCTGGTACACGACTTCGCCACGCTGCTGGGCTACGGCGCAGCTGCCATCAACCCGTATCTGGCGCAAGAGACTATCGGTGAGCTGATTTCCGACGGCCTTCTCGACAAGGACTACTACGCCGCTGTCAGCGACTACAACAAGGCCGTGCTGGCGGGCATTGTCAAAATCGCGTCCAAGATGGGCATTTCCACGATCCAGTCCTACGCGGGCAGCCAGATCTTTGAGGCGCTGGGCATCTCGAAAGAGGTCATCGACAAATACTTCACCGGCACGGTGAGCCGTGTGGGCGGCATTACCCTTTCGGACATTCAGGCCGATGTGGAAGCCCAGCACAACGCAGCCTTCGACCCGCTGGGTCTGGACATCAACATGGAGCTGGCCGACAGCGGCGCACACAAGTTCCGCAGCGGCAAGGAAGAACACCTGTTCAACCCCCAGACCATCCACCTGTTCCAGAAAGCCTGCTGGACGAACGACTACTCGGCTTTCAAGCAGTTCACCAGCACCGTGGACAATATGGGTGCTGACGGCGTGCATCTGCGCAGCCTGCTGGACTTCAACTATGCTCCTGACGGCGGCATCCCGCTGGAAGAGGTGGAGCCGGTAAGCTCCATCGTCAAGCGGTTCAAGGGCGCAGCCATGAGCTACGGTGCCCTGAGCAGTGAAGCCCATGAGACCATTGCCATCGCCCTGAACCGTCTGGGCGGCCGCAGCAACACCGGCGAGGGCGGCGAACCCGAAGAGCGCTACCACAGCGAGAGCAATTCCAAGATCAAGCAGGTGGCTTCCGCACGCTTTGGTGTAACGAGCAAATACCTCGTTTCTGCGGAAGAGATCCAGATCAAGCTGGCACAGGGCGCAAAGCCCGGTGAGGGCGGCAACCTGCCCGGTGCCAAAGTATATCCGTGGATTGCAAAGACCCGCCACAGCACCACCGGTGTGGGCCTGATCTCTCCCCCGCCGCACCACGATATCTACTCCATCGAGGACCTTGCAGAGCTGATCTACGACCTGAAGAACGCCAACCGCAGCGCCAACATCAATGTCAAGCTGGTCAGTGAGGCCGGCGTTGGCACCATTGCGGCCGGTGTTGCCAAGGGCGGCGCACAGGTCATTCTGGTGTCCGGCTACGACGGCGGCACCGGTGCAGCACCGCGTACTTCCATCAAGCACGCTGGCCTGCCGTGGGAGCTGGGCATCGCCGAGACCCATCAGACCCTGATCCTGAACGGCCTGCGCACCCGCGTGCGCATCGAGAGCGACTCCAAGCTGCTCTCCGGCCGCGATGTTGCCATCAGCTGTATGCTGGGCGCAGAGGAGTTCGGCTTCGGCACTACCCTGCTGATGGCCGAGGGCTGCGTGATGATGCGTGTGTGCAATCTGGATACCTGCCCCATGGGCATCTGCACCCAGAACCCGGAGCTGCGCAAGAACTTCAAGGGCAAGCCGGAATACATCATCAACTACCTCACCTTTGTGGCCGAGGAGCTGCGCGAGTACATGGCAAAGCTGGGCGTGCGCACCATCGATGAACTGGTGGGCCGCACCGACCTGCTCAAGGTCAAGCCTGCCGCACCCGGCAGCCGCGCTTCCAAGATGGATCTCGACTGCATCCTGCACAACCCTGCCATCGAGAACAGCAATGTTCACTTCGTGAAGGAGGACACCTACGACTTCCATCTGGAAAACACCCTCGATATGAAGGTGCTGATGAAGAAGTTCAAGCTCAGCAGCAAGAATGCCCAGAGCGTGACGCTGGATGTCTCCAACACCGACCGCGCCTTTGGTGCCATCTTTGGCAGCGAGATCACCCGCAAATACGGCAACAGCCTGCCGGATGATGTTTACACCGCCCACTGTGTGGGTGCAGGCGGCCAGAGCTTTGGTGCCTTCATCCCCAACGGCCTGACGCTGGACCTTGTGGGCGACTGCAACGACTACATGGGCAAGGGCCTGTCCGGCGGCAAGATCGTCGTGCGCCCGCCCAAGGGCATCACGTTCAAGCCCGAGGAGAACATTATCACCGGCAACGTGGCCCTGTACGGTGCTACCAGCGGCAAGGCGTTCATTTCCGGCGTGGCCGGTGAGCGCTTCGCCGTGCGCAACAGCGGTGCCACCGCCGTTGTGGAGGGCGTTGGCGACCACGGCTGCGAGTACATGACCGGCGGCACGGTGGTGGTTCTGGGCCAGACCGGCAAGAACTTTGCAGCCGGTATGACCGGCGGCATCGCCTACGTGCTGGACGAGAACTGGGACTTCTACCAGCGCGTGAACAAGGAGACCGTCAGCCTGGAGCCTGTGGAGCACAAGTACGATGTTGCCACCCTGAAAGAGCTGATCCGCGAACATGTGGAGGCCACCGGCTCTCCCCGCGGCAAAGAGATTCTTGACAACTTCAGCGAATTCCTGCCCAAGTTCAAGAAAGTTCTGCCCTACGATTATGACCGTATGCTGCGTGTGATCGCATCCGTTGAGGAGCGCGGTCTGGACGGCGAGCAGGCACAGATCGAAGCATTCTACACGGTGCAGAAGAAGAAGTAAGGAGGGCAGCGTTATGGGTAAGACAACTGGATTTATCGACTATACGCGCAAAACCAGCACGGATGTTCCGCCGCTGGAACGCATTGAAAACTTTAACGAATTTCACGTCTGGCTCTCCCGCGAGGAGCAGCAGACGCAGGCAGCACGCTGCATGGACTGCGGTGTTCCCTTCTGTCAGGCCGGCATGATGATCGGCGGCATGGCCTCCGGCTGCCCGCTGAATAACCTCATCCCGGAGTGGAACGACCTTGTTTATCATGGCAAGTGGGAGCTGGCCATGCATCGGCTGATGGCCACCAACCGTTTTCCGGAGTTCACCAGCCGGGTGTGCCCTGCCCTGTGTGAAGCGGCCTGCACCTGCGGCGATGTGACCGGCAGCAGCGTGACCGTGCGCGAGAACGAGCACGCCATTATCGAAACGGCTTACGCCAAGGGCTGGCTGCACGCCGCACCGCCGCCCTCCCGCACCGGCAAGAGCGTAGCCGTGGTGGGCAGCGGCCCCTCCGGCCTTTCGGTGGCCGAATACCTGAACAAGCGCGGCCACGCCGTGACTGTGTTCGAGCGTGCAGACCGCGTGGGCGGCCTGCTGATGTACGGCATCCCCAACATGAAGCTGGACAAATCCGTCA
>OOAH01002118.1_pt1 | contig 14968 bp, 14 predicted proteins | sample 1671801 | NCBI WGS metagenome assembly OOAH01 (sample SAMN06348194, study PRJEB24527) | human gut metagenome | biome: human gut; feature: ankylosing spondylitis patient; material: feces | host: Homo sapiens | place: China | collected 2015-10 | reverse complement strand
TTTAAACCAATTCCGCATGCAATATTCTAACTATGAATATGTGCCAATTACAGAAGATATCATCCCATTGTGTCGTGAAACGGCAGCATCTTGGGTAGAAACGCATCATGAAGAAGGTATCGAAGATGAATTGGTAGCCATCAATTTGTTATTTGATAACTGGGATGTTTTGGGTCTTAAGGGCGGTGCCATTAAATTATTCGGCCGTGTTGAAGCCTTTAGTATTGGTGAGCTACTCAATGACAGAATTGCTTTGATTCACATTGAAAAAGCAAATCCAGATATCCGTGGTTTGTATCAAGCAATCAATAATGAATTCATTCGTCATGAATTTAGCGAAGTAGAATTCATCAACCGTGAAGAAGATATGGGCTTGCCTGGTCTTCGTCAAGCAAAAGAATCTTATAACCCAGATCATTTTGCTGAAAAATATGACGCAGTATATGCTAACGAAGCTGATAATGCGACAGGCGGCAAATAAAAATCTGAGCTATGAAGCCGATGTGCTTCATAGCGCCGCCGCAGTCGGGACAGGTATCCGGTGCAGGCTGGGAGTGGCCGCAGTAGTGGCACATCATCCGTCCGTTGGCGGAATGGTAGGTGAGGTAGACGCTGCACCGGGGACACTGGGGAACATAGCCGCACTGGGGACACAGCAGCTGACGGCTGCTGCCCCGGCGGTTCAGAAACAGGATGCTCTGCTCCCCCGCCGCCAGATTCCGCTCCAGCTCCTGCTGAAGAGGGCGGCTGATACAGCTGAAATTGCCGTCCCGCAGCTCCCGGCGCATATCCGCCAGAATGACCTGCGGCAGACGGCGCTGATTGAAGCGCTCCGTCAGGCGGCAGAGGCCGTAATCCCCCATGCGGGCGTAATAGGCCGTCTCCACCGTGGGGGTGGCGGAGCCAAGTACCAGACGGGCTCCTTCCTGTACGCAGCGGTATTTGGCAATATCCCGTGCGTGGTAGCACGGGGCTTTTTCCGATTCATAGGAGCTTTCCTGCTCCTCGTCCAGTATGATGAGACCCAGCCGCTCCAGCGGGGCGAATACCGCCGAGCGGGTCCCCAGCACCACCGCAGCCTCGCCCCGGCGGATGCGCTTATACTGATCCCACCGCTCCGTCAGCCGCAGGCCGCTGTGCAGCAGCGCCACCTTTCGGCCGAAGTAGGCGGTAAACCGAGCCATCATCTGGGGGGTCAGGGCGATCTCCGGCACCAGGATCATCACGGACTTTCCCTGCTCCAGCAGGGTCTGTGCCAGACGGATATACACCAGCGTCTTGCCGCTGCCGGTGACACCCTGCAGAAGCGTCACCCCGGCCCGGCCCGTCTCCGTCTGGCGGAGGATGGTGTCATAGGCCTCCTGCTGCTGTTGGTTCAGGGTGATCTCCTCCGCCGGGACACCGTACTCCCGTGGGGAGATGCGGTACTCCTCCCGGCTGCGGAGGGCGATGAGGCCCTGCTTCTCCAGACTGCGGAGGGTCTGGCGGGTAGCGCCGGTGAAATAGCACAGGTCGTGAACCGTGGTCTCGCCGCACTTGGCCAGAAACGCCGCAGCTTCATACTGCCGGGGGGCGGACCGGCGGCGGCGCTCCAGACGCTCCAGCACCTCCTGCGCCGGGGCGGCTAAGGACGCCAGCTCCACCATGTGGTCCTTTACCTTGCGGCTGGTCTCCGTCTCCACGGAAACCAGTCCCTTCTTTTTCATCTGATACAGCACCGACGGGATATCCTCCCCCAGTGCGGTGCAGAGGGTCTCCCGCTCCTGCGGGCCGTCGGAGAGCATCCGGCACACCGCCTGCTCCCGCTCCGTAAGGCCCTCCTCCTCTGCCGTAGGGCAGAGGCTCCAGATCTCCCGGTAGCGATACCACACCGCCGCCGGGAGGATGGTGTGCAGGGCATCGTAGAAGGTGCAGAAGTACCGCTGGCGCATCCAGAGGGCCAGCCGTATCTCTTTCTCCGTCAGCACCGGCTCCTGATCCAGTAGATTGCGGATGGCCTTCAGGGGCTTGGCAGGCACCTCCTGACGCAGCTGAAGCACCATGCCCTCGGCGGTGCGGTTGCCCCGCCCGAAGGGTACCGTGACCCGGCAGCCCACGGAGAGCTCCATACCGGACGGCACCAGATAGTCGTAGGGCTTGTCAATGGCGTAGGTAGCCGCCGCCACAGCGACCTTGGCGATCTGCGTCATTGACGGTCCCTCCCTCAGTCTTCCTCGATCTCCGTGTCGATGGTGTGGGCGTCGAACTTGCCCTCGGCCACCTCGTGGATGGCCAGCGTCACCGGCTTCTCGTCCAAATGCTGGCCGGTAGCCTCGGCCTCCTCAGCGATCTGGCGGGCCCGGCGGGCCACCACGTTCACCATCATATAACGGTTGGGGATATACTCCGTCAGCTTGTTCATTGCGGGATACAGCATCATAATGATCGACCTTCCTTATCTGCCTTTCGGCTGTAATTTGACTTATTTATGCAGGAGCTGCTCCAGACGCTCCGCCGGGCGGCAGTGCTCGGCGCACAGAATGGCCGCCATCTCCGCCACCGCCTGCTCCACGGTATCGTTGATGACCAGATAGTCGTAGCTGCTGGCGGTTTGCAGCTCCACCTTGGCCCGCAGCAGGCGGCTCTGGATGACCTCCTGACTGTCGGTACCACGGGCGGTAAGGCGGCGCTCCAGCTCCACCCATGAGGGGGGAGCGATGAAGATACGCACCGTCTCCGGTCGCTTGGCGCAGATCTGGTTGGCGCCTTGGATCTCGATGTCCAGAATGACGTCCCGTCCGTCGTCCATGGCACGGTCCACGTACTTCTTGGGGGTACCGTAGAAGTTACCTACGTACTCGGCATACTCCAGAAACTCGTCCTCCTCCACCATCCGGTGGAACTCCTCCGCCGGGATGAAGTGGTAGTGGACACCGTCCACCTCCCCAGGACGGGGGTCACGGGTGGTGGCGGAAATGGAAAAATACAGGTCCGTCCGCTGATCAAACAGTGCCTTCAGCACGGTGCTTTTTCCTACGCCGGAGGGACCAGATACGATGAATGTCTTACCTCTTCTCTGCACTTAAGCTTCCTCCTCTGTCAGATCCTCCAGCCGGACGCCCAGACGGGGCGCCAGCTTCTCCGCCGGCAGTGCCGACAGCACCACATGGTCACTGTCCATAATAAGTACCGACGCCGTTTTTCGGCCATAGGTGGCGTCGATGAGCATCCCGCCGTCTCTTGTCTCCTGAATGAGTCGCTTGATGGGGGCCGAATCCGGGCTTACCACGGCGATGAGCCGCCCGGCGGCAATGAGATTGCCGAATCCGATGTTTACCAGCTCCATAGAACGCTCCCTTACTCGATGTTCTGCACCTGCTCCCGGATCTTCTCCACCTCGGCCTTCATATTCACCACATCCTGCGTAATGGTCAGGTCGCTGCACTTGGAGCCGATGGTGTTGGACTCCCGGTTGACCTCCTGGATCAGGAAGTCCATCTTCCGGCCCATGGGCTCGTCGGATTCCAGCATGGTCCGCAGCTGGGCCACGTGGCTCCGCAGGCGGACGGTCTCCTCGTCCACGGCCACCTTGTCGGCATAGATGGCGGCGCTTGCCTCTATCATTCTCAGGATGGGGCGTATGGTTTCGAGTCTGGTATGTGTATAACAGGAGTTTTCTTTCATAAAATGCATGAATGCCGGGTCCAGGCGGAAACACGCCACCCTCATCATCTCACCCGAATAAGCGAAATAGTGTATCTGGAAGTCTGGGCTGGCCGATCTCAGTGAGAGAATGGAACCGGGCAACAACATGATATTCGTATTGGGTATAATGTGATGCTTCTCCAGATCTATGGTGATTTCCGCCTCTCCGCCGGAACAGAACATAAGGACTCCGTTTGTCAGTTTGACGAGCCGGTTGTGGTAAAACTCCAGGTTATCGCTTCCGGATCTGAAGGATTCTGCTTTCGTAGTTAATAATGGATTCATACTTTATCTTTTTAAAGTTTTGCTGGAACAAAGGTAGAAGTTCTTTTTGGAATGTTAAGCAAACCGTTCCGAAAATGAACAAAGGAGTGCGACAAATGAAACAAGTTGTTGTTCAAAAACGGCATACCTTTGCCGCCGACATAACAAAAGATGTTTTTAAAAAGATTGTAGTATGACAACAAAGAAGAGATTGATTAGACAGATGATGACATTCATTTGTGGAGTAACATTGGTAGCATGCGGACAAGCTCCTACCGTGCAGACCAGTTCTGAGTATGAGGTGATGAGAATCACGACATCCGACAAGGAATTGCAGACGACCTATTCAGCGAGTATCCGGGGAAGACAAGACATTGACATTTACCCGCAGGTGTCCGGTTTCCTGACTAAACTTTGTGTGGAAGAGGGTCAGGCAGTCCGCAAAGGACAAGTCTTGTTTATTATCGACCAAGTGCCTTATCGTGCGGCTTTGCAGACTGCCGAAGCCAATGTGGAAGCGGCACGTGCAAGTGTAGCTACGGCTCAACTGACGTATGACAGTAAAAAAGAATTGTTTGCCCAGAACGTGATTTCCGAGTTCGATTTGCAGACATCTTATAATAACCTGCTGACGGCGAAAGCACAATTGGCGCAGACGGAAGCGCAACGTGTAAGTGCCGCCAATAACCTTTCTTATACGGAAGTGAAGAGTCCTGCCGATGGTGTTGTAGGCACTTTACCCTATCGTGTGGGTGCTTTGGTCAGTGCCAGTCTGCCTAAGCCATTGACTACGGTTTCCGATAATTCTGATATGTACGTTTACTTCTCGATGACAGAAAACCAGTTGCTGGATATGACGCGCCGCTACGGTTCCAGGAGTAAAGCACTGGAAGAAATGCCTGCTATTGGACTGATTCTGAATGATAAATCTACCTATCCTTCACAGGGTAAGATTGAAACAATCAGTGGAGTTATCGATACTTCTACCGGAACTGTCAGCCTGCGTGCTGTATTACCGAATAAAGAAGGATTGTTACAGAGTGGGGGAGCCGGCAATGTAGTGGTTCCTGTTCAAAAACGGAACTGTATCGTTGTTCCGCAAGCGGCTACTTATGAAGTGCAGGATAAAGTGTTCGTATTTAAAGTAGTAGATGGTAAAGCACAGTCTGCTCCGGTGGAGGTGACCCGTGTGAATGGTGGAAAAGAGTATATCGTAGACAAGGGTTTGAATGTGGGTGATGTAATTGTGGCCGAAGGCGTAGGTTTATTGCGCGAAGGTACACCTATTCAAGCTAAAGAAAAGGAGGATTAATCCATGAATCTGAGAACATTTATTGAACGCCCGGTATTTTCGGCAGTCATTTCTATAACGATTGTCATTCTGGGTATCATCGGGTTGTTTACCCTACCCGTCGAACAATATCCTGATATTGCTCCGCCTACCGTTATGGTAAGCACCACGTACTACGGTGCCAGTGCGGAAACTTTGCAGAAGAGTGTTATCGCTCCGTTGGAAGAAGCTATCAATGGTGTGGAAGACATGACCTATATGACGTCTACCGCTACCAATGCCGGTTCGGTATCTATTACCGTCTATTTCAAACAGGGAACCGACCCGGATATGGCTGCCGTTAATGTGCAGAACCGCGTATCCAGAGCTACTGGACAGCTTCCGGGAGAAGTTACTCAGGTAGGTGTGACCACTATGAAGCGCCAGACCAGTATCTTACAGATGTTTTCATTGCATAGCTCCGATAATTCGTACGATGAAAACTTCCTTGCCAACTACATGAGTATCAACTTGAAACCGCAGTTGCTGCGTATTGCAGGTGTGGGCGATATGATGATTATGGGTGGTGACTACAGTATGCGTGTCTGGATGAAGCCTGATGTGATGGCACAGTACAAACTGATTCCGTCTGACGTGACGGCAGCACTTGCCGAGCAGAATATAGAATCGGCTACCGGTTCGTTCGGTGAAAATTCGGACGAAACCTATCAATATACCATGAAGTATAAAGGCCGTTTGATTACACCGGAGGAATTTGGTGAAATCGTGATCCGTTCTACGGAAGACGGTGAAGTGCTGAAGTTGAAAGACATTGCAGATGTGGAACTGGGTAAGGAAAGTTATGCCTACAAAGGCGGTATGGACGGTCACAATGGTGTTTCCTGTATGATATTCCAGACGGCCGGCTCCAATGCTACGGAAGTAAACCAGAACATCGACAACCTGCTGGACGAAGTACGCAAAGACCTGCCGAAAGGTGTGGAGCTGACACAGATGATGAGTTCCAATGACTTCCTGTTCGCTTCTATCCATGAGGTAGTAAAGACTTTGATCGAGGCTATCCTTCTTGTTATCCTGGTGGTATATGTATTCTTGCAGGATATCCGTTCCACATTGATTCCGTTGGTGGGTATCATCGTGTCACTGATAGGTACCTTCGCTTTTATGTCCGTTGCCGGATTCAGTATCAATCTGATTACCCTGTTTGCATTGGTACTTGTGATCGGTACAGTGGTGGACGACGCCATAGTCGTCGTCGAGGCGGTACAGTCGAGGTTCGATGTCGGGTATAAGTCTTCTTATATGGCAAGTATCGACGCTATGAAAGGTATCAGTAATGCGGTTATCACCTCTTCACTGGTATTTATGGCGGTGTTCATCCCTGTATCGTTTATGAGTGGTACGTCCGGTACGTTCTATACGCAGTTCGGTTTGACAATGGCGGTTGCCGTAGGTATCTCAGCTATTAACGCTTTGACACTGAGTCCGGCCCTTTGCGCTCTGTTGCTGAGACCTTATATTAATGAAGATGGTACGCAGAAGAATAATTTCGCCGCCCGTTTCCGTAATTCGTTCAATGCTGCTTTCGATGTGGTGGTAAGTAAATATAAGAATGCGGTACTATTCTTTATCAAGCGTCGCTGGTTGTCATGGTCGTTGCTGGTTTGTTCCGTTGTATTGTTAGTACTCCTGATGAATTCTACGAAGACCAGTCTGGTACCTGATGAAGACCAGGGTGTATTGTTCGTTAACGTAAGTACGGCTCCAGGTAGCTCACTGAAGACTACGGATGATGTTATGCTTCGTATAGAAGAACGCTTGGAAGCTCTTCCGCAAAAGTTACATATCCAGAAAGTAACCGGTTACGGATTGCTTTCCGGACAGGGAAATACATTCGGTATGATTGTTGTGAAGCTGAAACCCTGGGATGAACGTACGAAGAAAGAAGATCAGGTGCAGGCTGTCATCGGACAGATTTATGCCCGCACAGCAGATATCAAGGATGCCACGATCTTTGCAATTGCTCCGGGTATGATTCCGGGTTATGGTATGGGTAATGCGCTCGACCTGAATGTACAGGATAAGTTGGGCACGGATGTGAACACTTTCTTCCAGACTACCCAACAATACCTGGGTGCTTTGAACCAGCGTCCCGAAATCTCCATGGCTTATTCTACTTTTGATGTGCGCTATCCGCAATGGACTGTCGAGGTAGATGCTGCTAAATGTAAACGTGCCGGCATTACTCCGGATGCAGTGCTTTCCACACTTTCGGGTTACTATGGCGGACAGTATGTATCTAACTTCAACCGTTTCTCAAAGGTATATAGGGTTATGATACAGTCTGGTCCTGAATACCGCATGGATGAGACTTCGTTGCACAACACCTTTGTGCGGATGGCAAACGGTGAGATGGCTCCGCTGAGCCAGTTCGTTACACTGACCCGTAGTTATGGTGCCGAGACTCTGAGTCGCTTCAATATGTATAATTCCATAGCTGTGAATGCCATGCCTGCCGAGGGATATAGTACGGGTGATGCCATTCGTGCCGTGAAAGAGACAGCAGAAATCAGCTTGCCGAAAGGTTACGGTTATGACTTCGGTGGTATCACACGTGAAGAGAACCAGCAGAGTGGTACGACGGTAATTATCTTCGGTATCTGTATTTTGATGATCTATCTTATCCTGAGTGCGCTTTATGAAAGCTTCATCGTTCCGTTTGCAGTTATTCTTGCGGTTCCGGTAGGTCTGATGGGTACGTTCTTGTTTGCCAAGATAGCAGGATTGGAGAATAACATTTATCTGCAAACAGGTTTGATTATGTTGATCGGTTTGCTTGCCAAGACAGCCATTCTGTTGACGGAATATGCTGCCGAGCGCCGAAAAGCAGGCATGGGATTGATTGCTTCCGCAGTCAGCGCAGCCAAAGCACGTCTTCGTCCTATCCTGATGACTGCACTCACCATGATCTTCGGTCTGTTCCCGCTGGTGGTAGCTACCGGAGTAGGTGCTAACGGTAACCGTTCGTTGGGTACGGGTGTAGTAGGTGGTATGACCATCGGTACATTGGCATTGCTTTTCATCGTTCCGGCTTTGTTCGTCACCTTCCAGTGGTTACAGGAACGTCTTCGTCCGGCTCAGTCCATGCCTACCAAAGACTGGCAGATTGAGGAGGAGATGGAAGTGAGTAAGAAAGAAATAGAAGAACATCAATCAAAAGAAAAATGAAGAAACAAATCATCACTTTAGCTGTCGCAACCTTGCTGTTGAGTAGTTGCGGCATCTATACCAAATATGAACGTCCCGAAATCAAGACCGACGGACTTTACGGGCAGGATGTAGAGGTGGAAGACACCACCTCTATCGCCTCTCTCTCCTGGCGCGAGTTGTTTACCGACCCGCAACTACAATCTCTCATTGAGCATGCACTGCAAGGCAACACCGACTTGCAGTCCGCTCAGTGGCGCATCAAAGAAGCGGAAGCCACTCTGTCATCCGCCCGTCTGGCCTATCTGCCTTCTTTTATGTTGACTCCGCAGGGAGGTGTCAGTAGCTTTGATAAATCAAAAGGTTCCTGGACATATAGCGGTATAGCATCCGCCAGTTGGGAAATTGATATTTTCGGTAAACTGACCAATGCGAAACGCCGTGCGAAAGCTTTGTACCTTCAGAGCCTGGAGTACGAACAAGCTGTCACCACTTCGTTGATAGCCAATGTGGCAAATATGTATTATACCTTATTAATGCTCGATGCACAATACAACGTCTCTGCCGAAACTGCCGCCAAATGGCGTGAGAGCGTGAAGACAATGCGTGCCATGAAAGCAGCAGGTATGACGGATGAGGCGGGAGTAGCCCAGACCGAAGCAAACTGTTATATGGTAGAAGCTGCTTTGCTCGACCTTAAACAGCAAATCCGTGAAATCGAGAATTCGCTTTCTATTTTACTGGGTGATGTGCCTGACGCTATCGAACGTGGAAAGTTACAGGGACAAAGCTTCCCGGAAGAACTTACCGTTGGCGTTCCTTTGCAGTTGCTCTCCCGTCGTCCCGACGTGAAGAGTGCGGAACTTTCGTTGGCACAGGCCTTTTATAGTACCAATGCGGCTCGTTCGGCCTTTTATCCTTCCATTACTTTGGGAGGTACGGCAGGTTGGACAAACTCTGCCGGAAGCATGATTATCAATCCGGGCAAACTGTTACTCTCCGCAGTCGGTTCACTGACACAACCTTTATTTAATAGAGGATTGAACATGGCACAGTTGAAAATAGCCAAAGCCCAACAGGAAGAAGCTAAGCTTTCTTTCCAGCAGGCTCTGCTGAATGCAGGAAGTGAAGTGAACAATGCCCTTACCCAAGTGCAGGTGGCTCGTGGCAAAACGGAGTTGCGCGACGGACAGATCACTTCATTGGAAACCGCAGTCCGCAGCACGCAACTGTTAATGAAACATGGTAACTCCACCTATTTGGAAGTACTTACCGCCCAGCAATCGTTGCTCTCTGCCCAACTGACGCAGATAGCCGACCGCTTCGATGAGATACAGGGAATTATCAATCTCTACCAGGCTTTAGGTGGTGGCAGGGAATAAAGAATAAATCAATACTCTCTCTTCTCTCGTTTCTTCATCCCCTTTTATCCTTCACGATGTGGAGTGGTGAGAGGGGATATTTTTAGTGATCACTCACCACTAATCACTTATTGCAGGTACTGGTCGATCTGCGCCACCGTTGCATCTTTCAACAATACTTTCTTGTCTTTATCCAGCAGATACAGGGTAGGTATTGCTTTCAGATCATACAGATTCTTTTCCTTTATGACGAGTTTTTTATCATACCCGTTTATCCATTCTTTTGGGAAATCCGGTAAGTGTCTTTCCCATTCTTCCTTATCTTCATCCGGATAAACAGCCAGTATCTTTAAGTTTCCTGCGGCAAACTCATTATTGATGGCGGGTGCCTGTTTCAAGGCTTCTATACCTTCTTCACAAGCATGGCATCCCGGATTGTTGATAAACAGCAGCGTATATTTTGCTTTCACTCCGTAGAGCGTACCGCCTTTCCCGGACAGCAATGTATAGGTGAAATCTTTTGCCGGCCTTCCGATGCGATTCTGTTCTGCCAGTTCCCTGCGTCCTTGCGGAAGTATTTTCTCCGTATCATTCAACACCTTGCTTTCCAGCATGGCATCCAGCACCGGAATGTAAAGTTCCTCATTCCGCATCGGAGAGTTCGGGTCATACAAATACTTTTCAGCTAAGTCTGTATAATAGAAGAGTACTACTTTCTTTTGATCTGCCATCTTATACATCTGCTTTATGGCAGCTATCGCAGTAGTGTCCGGAACTACCTTCATAATATCTATAAAGTCCACCCACGCTTGTTCCGTAACATCCGGCAGATTAATATAAGTGGTATCGGTAAAATCCATATTGTCCCAGTAGTGCCGTACCAGATAATCTGCACGCAATTCGGGGGTATTCAGCATGGCTGGTATAATGGGAAGCGTGAATTTTTTCACGGTGTCTGCCTGAAGTGTTGTTCCCTTGTTGTCATTTGCTTTCCGGCTGCCGCATGAGGCACACAGAATCAGGAACAGGAAGAAAATGTTGAGATAAGTTTTCATAATTCAGCTACTTATATATTGAAAGACAAAGATAATGCAAATGTTTTAATTACCATTTGTTAAGTATCAACAAATTAATGAAACCTACCTTTGCACCGCTTTTTTAAAAACAATGAGATATGCAAAGGGATAATTTGGACTTCAAAAACATGAGTGTGAGTAAGTTGTTTACAAAACAACTTTTCCCCACGTTGCTGGGTATGGTATCATCCGCATTGTTCACTGTTGTCGACGGGATATTCGTAGGACGCGGAATAGGTAGTGATGCTATTGCCGCGGTGAATATTGCGGCGCCTATTTTTATGATAGCGGCCGGGTTGGGACTGATGTTCGGTATGGGCGGAGGAATTCTTGCTTCCATTAATCTGTCTCGTGGCAAATTGGTGGTCGCCAATATCAATGTTACGCAGTCAATCGTTATGCTGACGATTGTCAGTATCATTATGGGAATACTGTTTTGTTTGCTATCTGTTTCCTATTATTTTCATGGTGTTCAATGCTATGGTTCAGTCGGCACAACCCATTGTTAGCTACAATTATGGTTGCGGACAGTTATTGCGGTCCAATAAGGCGTTGCGTTTATGCATCATTTCTGCTGTTGTGTTCGCTTTGCTGATTAGCGGAGTGTTTGTCTGTTTCTCCGGCGATATCGTTTCCTTATTCTTGCCGGATCGGACGAGCCATGCCTGGCAGTATGCGGTTGCCGGTCTGCCTCTGTTTGCTGTCGATTACATTTTCTTCGGGATCAATGTAATCACAATAGGATACTATACCAGTATTGAACGTATTAATCTGGCGATGAGGCTTACACTGCTGCGTGGTATCTTGCCGGTTTTGTTCTTCTTTATACTGCCTGCATGGTTCGGCGTGACGGGAATCTGGCTTGCGGTGGTGGCGGGAGATATTACTACAACAGTGGTTATCGTATTTTTGAATTTGAAAGATAAAAATAGCAAGAAAGGAACAAGTAATGTTGATGATCATTTTCGTGAGGTAACGAAAATGATAGAAATAGGGAAGAGGAGTGTATCAAAATAAAGATTAGAACACAAATTACACGAATTATACAAATAATGTTTTCTTATACTTTTGATAATCAGAGCTTATCTGATTTTAAATTTGCGTTATTTGTGTAATTTGCGTTCTTTTATTCAGTTTTGACACATTCCCTTCCGCTTACTGTCAGAGAGAGTTTATGCTTATTCTATATATGAAGAAAGTGCATCATTATAATCGACTTCTTTGGCCGGGAATACCCAAGTCCACTGATTGTTGTCCGAAGGTTGGATGGTTATAGCAAACTGTACATGGAAACTGCCTTCCGGATATGCCTTGCGCACGATCGGCTCTTTCCAGCGTTTGTAGTCGAACCAGTCGAAACCTTCGCCCCAGAGCTCTATCCTGCGATACAGTTTCACTTCTTGTAGCAGGTTATCTCCTGTTTTCGTACAGGTATAGGCGGGGTTGCGGCCTGAATCCTTATTCAGGGCAACCAGTAATTTTTGTGTTTCTGCATCCTTGCCGCCTATGTGGCAGTTGGCTTCGGCTTCAATCAGATACATCTCTGCCGAACGGAAATTATTCAATTGCCCTATACCCGGTTGGTCGGCACATAATATTTTGAACTGCATATAGGCAAAGATATAACTGGTGCTATAAATTTTGTCGGCATAATCTTTCATAGCCCGATCATACAGGGCACCTTTCGAAGCCCGTCCGGTAGATGTGGTATATGTTTCACCTTCTTTGGGCCCCAGAAACATGTTCTTACGTACATCGGTTTCAGGAATCTGATCGTACAGTTCTTTGCTGATGGAACATGCGTAAGTTCTGCAAATGCTGGCGCTGGAGTTGCTGCCCTGATAGGCAAAGAATGAATAATAGTGTAAATTCTGGTCCGTAGCATTGTAACTGCTCCATATCCATTCTTGGTTAGGGGTATTAAAACCGCCATCCACATATTCGGAGTTTGTCATTAACGGATAATTGGCACGTGCCAATACTGCATAGCGTGCAGCGGTTGCCCAGTCTTCACGAGTCAGGGCCGCACGGGCATAGGTGGCATAAGCCACATCCAGGTTCGGACTGTAATTGTCCCCGCTCGCGCGGTCCAGTTCCGATGCTGTGAAATTGGAGATAGCCTCATTCAAATCTTCATAAATTCGGCCGTAAACTTCTGCCAGTGTAGAAGTTGGCAGCTCACCCGTACTCAGGTCTATGCGCAGGGGAAGTCCGCGGCTGGAACCATTATTACTGTCGCACCAGCGATGACAATAGAGTTGGCTCAGCATCATATAGCTGTATGCTCTGAATGTCAGTGCCTGAGCTTTTATAAACTGCTTTTCTTCATTGCTACCGCTGGCATTGTCTATGTTTTCAATGATGGCATTGGCATTACCTATCAGCTTATAATAGTAGAACCAGGGGTAATAACAATAACTTGAAGTATTTCTTTCGTGATAAAGCGAATTGATGATGGAAGACCATCCGGTCAGGTTTGATTTCTGAAAATCGTTTCCCGGATAGTTGCCATACCACGTCTTGATAGTTCCTTCGCCATTGAATCCTTGTGAACTGAGATATTGGTTGACCATTAACCTGCAAATACCATTTATTGCGAGTTTGGCATTCTGAGTGGTTTCAAAGATAGTGGCCGTACCCGTAGATGATTGGGGTACAGTATCCAGATAGTTGCTGCCGCACGAGGCCAACAGAACTGTGAGTCCTAATGTGTATAATATCTTTTTCATAAGTGAGCGTTTTATTATTATAGTTTAATGTTGATACCAACGGAGAATACTCTCGGAGTTACCAGATAGTTGTATTGCGAACCGCCGAATGATTGCTGGGGATTCATGCCCTGGCGGGCTGTGAATGTCCATAAGTTCTCGCAGTTTGCGCTCACGCTTATTCCCTGCAGGTCCAGTCGTTTCACAAAGGAAGCCGGTAGCCGGTAGCTCAGTGTGAGGTTTTTAACTACTAAATAGTCCGAACTGACAAGCCATCTGGAAGAAGCGGAATTATTGTTCGCACTCATCATGCTGTTTATCTGAGGAATACCATCTATCCAGATGCGGTCTGCCGAGTTTTCTGACATTCCCTCGGGAGCCGCTTTCCAGGCATTCATAATGTCGGAGTGGAAGTTGCCGGGTGAAGTGCCTGTAGTCATTAACGAACGGTATACCCCATCATAGGTTTGACCTCCCAACGAGTAGGTGAACAAGGCGGAGAAAGTAAGTGATTTGTAAGATACCGTACCGGTAAAGCTGCCGTAGACTTTGGGTAGTGCCGAACCGTGGAATTCTTTCAGGGCGTAAGTCGTGTTGTTGGTATAATAAGTGCCGTTGATGGAAGTCAGGCTTTCATTGTCGCTGATGTCAGTACCTTCTGCATTTCCCAATTTGCTGCCATCGGGCAGTGTGATGAAATAGTCTTCCATATTGAGTGTGTACAGGGAGTTACCGGTGAGTTGATCGACACCGACATAAGTCGGCAGGAAGAACTCATAACGGCTTTTACCTTCTACTATCTTGTAGTTTCCCGATATGATCCCATCCTTATTTTGTTCAGGCAGCTTCACAATCTTGTTCTTGACGAATGTGGCATTCGTTGCAAAGTTCACTTTCCATTTCTTATCTTTGTAGATATCGATGTCCGTATTGATTTCGAAACCTTTATTGGAGATGGTTCCCAGATTCTTTGCAATGGTGGCCTGTGCGGATGTGGTGGAAGTGGCTCCTGCTGACAACGGCAGATAAACATCGAACAAAAGATCCTTGTTCCGTTTGTCAAAATACTCAAGACTAATGTTCCAGCGGTTGAACAAACGGCCTTCAAGTGCTATACCATAAGCCTCTCCGGTCTCCCACTTCAGATCGAGAGCTTCGTTCTGAGATAAATAATATGCCCCGATGTTTGCATTCTGGCTACCGGCATAAAGTCCCATGTAGCCATAATATCCGGTTCCGGCATCATTTCCCACTTGTCCGTAATTGGCGCGGAACTTCAAAGAGTTTATCCAGGTGAGAGATTGCATGAAGTCCTCTTCTGATATAATCCAGTTTGCACCGATGCTACCGAAGTTACCCCAGCGGTTCTGTTTGGAG
>OOAH01002109.1_pt1 | contig 15022 bp, 10 predicted proteins | sample 1671801 | NCBI WGS metagenome assembly OOAH01 (sample SAMN06348194, study PRJEB24527) | human gut metagenome | biome: human gut; feature: ankylosing spondylitis patient; material: feces | host: Homo sapiens | place: China | collected 2015-10 | reverse complement strand
TGCCAAGGATCATCGGCATCGCAAAAACAGTCAGCGCTTTAAGGGGTGGATCTGTAATCAAATATTCATCTTTCGACACGATTATATTCCTTCCCAAAATCGTTTATCGCAAATTTTATCGCAAGTCAAGAAATTCGTGCAGCATTCAAACGGCATCTTTGCGATATGCAATTCACCGCTGCTGCATTGAAAAGTTGAATTGCTATCAGTTGAAGCGTTAAGTCTCCACGCCCTCGAACTGGCTGTTGTAGAGCTTGGCGTAGAAGCCGCCCTGCGCCAGCAGGGTATCGTGGTCGCCCTGCTCCACGATGTGGCCGTCCTTCATCACGAGGATGACGTCGGCCTCCCGGATGGTGGAAAGGCGGTGTGCCACGATGAAGCTGGTGCGGCCCTGCATCATCCGGGCAAAGGCTGCCTGGATACGCACCTCGGTGCGGGTGTCGATGGAGGACGTGGCCTCGTCCAGGATCAGCATCGGGGGCAGACAGAGCATCACGCGGGCGATGCAGAGCAGCTGCTTCTGGCCCTGGCTGATGTTGCCGCCGTCCTCGGCGATGACGGTGTCGTAGCCCTCGGGCAGGCGGCGGATGAAGCTGTCGGCATGGGCTGCCTTGGCCGCTGCCACCACCTCGTCGAGGGGGGCGTCCGGCTTGCCGTAGGCGATGTTCTCCCGCACGGTGCCGGCCCGGAGCCAGGTGTCCTGCAGCACCATGCCGTAGCTGCCGCGCAGGGAGGCGCGGGTCACGTCCCGGATGTCGGTGCCGGAGACTTTGATGGAGCCGCCGTTGACATCATAGAACCGCATGAGCAGGTTGATGAGGGTGGTCTTGCCGCAGCCGGTGGGGCCGACGATGGCGATGCGCTGGCCGGGCTTGACGTCCAGAGACAGGCCCTCGATGAGCGGGCGGTCGGGCAGATAGCGGAAGGAGACGTCCTCGATCTGGACGTGGCCGTCCGGCACGAGCTTTGCGGCGTTCTCCGCTTCGGGGGTCTGGTCTTCAGCGTCCAGCAGCTCGAACACGCGGGCCGCGCAGGCCAGAGCGTTCTGCAGCTCGGTCACGACGCCGGAAATTTCGTTGAAGGGCTTGGTGTACTGGTTGGCGTAGTTCAGGAAGATGCTCAGCTGGCCGATGGTGATGCCTCCGGCTACGGCATAGATCGCGCCCACGAGGCCGACGCCTGCATAGACGATGTTGTTGACGAAGCGGGTGGCGGGGTTGGTCATGCTGGAGAAGAAGATGGCCTTCAGGCTCACGTTCTGCAGGCGGCCATTCACCTCGTCAAAAGCCTCGAGGCTCTGGGCTTCGTGGCCGAAGGCCTGCACGACCTTCTGGCCCTCTATCATCTCGTTGACAAGGGCAGTCTGCTCGCCGCGCACGGTGCTCTGGCTCTGGAAATATTTGTAGCTGCGCTTTGCGAGAAAGCTGGCGACAACGAGGCTCAGCGGGGTGATGCAGACCACCACCAGCGTGATGGGGATGTTCTGCTGCAGCATGAAGAGCAGGGTGCCGAGGATGGTCAGCACACCCGAGAACAGCTGGGTGAAGCCCATCAGCAGGCCGTCCGCGAAGGTATCCACGTCGGCCACCATCCGGCTCACGATGTCGCCGGAAGGATGGCTGTCGAGGTAAGAGAGGGGAAGGGTCTGAATCTTCCGCATGGCGGCGTTGCGCAGGTCACGGCTGACTGCGAAGGTGATGCGGTTGTTGCAGACGCTCAGCAGCCACTGCGCAAAGGCGGCGACAACCGCCACCACGATGATTTCGTAGATGATGCGCAGCACGCCCGCGAAGTCCACGGCACCTTTGCCCAGCATCATGTCGATGGCATTGCCGCAGAGGATGGGGATATACAGCTGGGCCGCCACGCTCACAGCGGCCACGATGAGGCTGCACACCACGAAGAAGCCGTAGGGCTTGATTTTCTGCAGCACCCGGGTCATGGTGGCCTTCTGCTGTTCAGGGGTCAGCTTGCTTTTTGCTTTTGCACTCATTTCTGCGCATCCCCTTTCTTGAACTGGCTCTCGTAAATTTCCTTGTAGACCGGGCAGCTTTCCAGCAGCTCGGCGTGACGGCCAAGGCCCACCATGCGGCCATCGTCCAGCACGATGATCTGGTCGGCGTGCTGCAGGCTGGCGGCGCGCTGGCTGACGATGAAGACGGTCAGATCGCCCGGCAGAGCGGCCAGAGCCTTCCGCAGGGCTGCGTCGGTGGCGTAGTCCAGTGCGCTGGCACTGTCGTCGAGGATGAGGATGTCCGGCTTGCCTACGAGGGCGCGGGCGATGGTCAGACGCTGTTTCTGACCGCCGGAGAGGTTGCGTCCGCCCTGTTCCACCGGCTCGTCGAGGCCGAGGGGCTTGGCTTTCACGAACTCCGCAGCCTGTGCCGTTTCCAGCGCAGCCCAGAGGTCAGCGTCAGAGGCATTCTGGCTGCCCCAGAGCAGGTTGGAGCGGATGGTGCCGCCGAAGAGCTGGGCCTTCTGCATGACCACAGCCACCTTGCCGCGCAGGTCGGCGCGGGGGTACTGCCGGACCGGTCGGCCCATGATCTCCACACTGCCCTCGGTGGCGTCGTAGAAGCGGGGGATGAGGCTGATGAGGCTGGATTTGCCGCTGCCGGTGCCGCCGATGACGCCGATGGTCTGGCCGCGCTTGGCGGTGAAATTGATGTCAGAGAGACTGGGTGCGCCTGCGCCCTTGTAGGTCAGGCTCACATGGTCGAAACGGACGGCGTCGCCGGCCTTTTCCGCCGGAACATTGCCGGTGAGCTGGGCCGGGAACTCCATGCCGGGCTTTGTGTCCAGAACCGCCTGCACACGGCCTGCACAGGCCAGAGCCTTGCTCACCTGAACGATGAGGTTGGCCAGCTTGACCAGCTCGACCAGGATCTGGTTCATATAGTTGACCAGCGCGATGACGTCGCCGGAGGCCATGCCGCCGATGTTGATCTCGATGCCGCCCACATACAGCAGCGCCACGATGGCAAGGTTGATGATAACGTAGGTCAGCGGGTTCATCAGGGCGGAGATGTGGCCCACGTGGAGCTGCATTTTGGTCAGCAGCTCATTGGCGTCCTCGAAGCGGTCCACCTCGCTCTTTTCCTTGTCGAAGGCGCGGACGACGCGCACGCCGGTCAGGTTCTCGCGGGTGAGGCCCAGAACCCGGTCGAGGCGGGTCTGCACCGACTTATAAAGCGGACGGGTGATGACCATGACGCCGAAGACCACGACGCTCAGCAGCGGGATCGCCACCACGAAGATGAGGGCGGCGCGGAAGTTGACCGTAAAGGCCATGACCATAGCGCCAATCACCACGAAGGGGCTGCGCAGGAACAGACGGAGGAAGAGGTTCAATCCGCTCTGCACCTGATTGACGTCGCTGGTCATCCGGGTGATGAGGGTGCTGGTGCCCATGGTGTCCATCTCGGAAAAGCTCAGCGTCTGGATGTGCTCAAACAGCGCATGACGCAGACCGGTGGAATAACCCACGGCGGCTTTGGCCGAGAAGTATTGGGCCGTCAGGCTGCACGTGAGGCCGACGATGGCCAGAAGCAGCAGGATGCCGCACCGCACGAGGATGTAGTGAAAATCGTGGGCCGCGATACCCACGTTGACGATGTCGGCCATCACAAGCGGCACGAACAGGTCAAACGTAGCTTCCAGCATCTTGAAAAGCGGTGCAAGCACGCTCTCGCGCTTGTAGTCGCTGAGATAGCGAAGCATTTTGTTCAAGACTCGATACTCCCTTTCTTTAATTTCTTTAATACATTTAGTCGAGACGCTCCTTATTATAACGCACTCCCAGCAGGAATGCTATGTTTTTGCCGAAGAAAACCGGCTCTGGATGCAGATTTCGGCTCCGGAGATTGAGAAAACCGGAAAATCCTGCTATACTGGAAGGGAATCTCAACGGAAAGAATGGTGGATGCAATGGCAAAAGATGGTGCGGCACGGCTGCGGCTGCGCCCGGTGGGCGCGGCAGACCGCAAAAAGCTGCCGGAATACGGGCCGCTGGGTACGGGCTGTCCGGCGATAGAGCGGGCTGTGGCAGCGCTCTATAAGGGCCAGAACGAGGAGAGCTTCTGGGCGCTGATGAACGCCATCAACTATGCCCTCGAGCTGGACACCAGGGTCCTGGTGCCGCTGGAAGCTGCGTCCGACCAGCCGGACGGGGCCGCCCCGTGGGCGGAGCATCCTGTCCCGGCGGAGAAAGCGAAAGACCTGCAGCCCTGGACCCTGCGCACCCAGAAGGGCCGGTGCTACCTGCCGGTGTTTACTTCCGTGAAGATGGCAGAGGCCGATAAAGGCACGGCCAGCCGCCCCATGGCGGAACGGCTTCTGGCTTCCGCCATGCAGATGGCGCTGGACTCCGACAGCATCGACGGCGTGGTCATCGACCCGTGGACCAGCTCTGCCACGCTGGACTGCTCGCTTTTGAACGGTCTGCTCCACGCCAGCCACGACACCGATGAGCCGGGCGAAGCGGAGCTGCGGGCCGGCAACCGTGCCATGGCCGAGGAACGCTGGGACGACGCGATGCACTATTATCAGCTCTCTGCCGAAGAGGGCTGCGCCGAGGGCCTTGCCATGATGGGCGAGATGCTCTACGAGGGCCGGGGCTGCCGCAAGAGCCCTGCACAGGCCCGCAAGTTCTGGAAAAAAGCCGCCGACGCCGGCGATGTGGCCGCATGGGTGGCGCTGGGCGACGATGCCATGGTGCAGGGAAAAGGGGCCGGTGCGGCCCTGCGGGACTACCGCAAGGCCCAGAAACTCTGCGCCTCCACCCCCGACATCGCCTATATGCCGCAGGTCTGCCTGCGGGTGGCCCAGTATGAGACCCAGTACATCTCCCGCAAAAAGGCGCTGGCTCAGCTGGCTGAGGCGAAGCAGGGCTTCCTCGTCCGCAAAAAAGAGGGGGACGAGACGGCCCAGAGCTGGCTGGACGAGACGGAGGCCGTCATCCGCCAGCTGCTCGAGAGAGAATGAGCGGAAACACAAAATCTTTACAAATGCTCTAAGAAATCGTCATACGGAACCGATATGATATTGAAGGAAAAATATGCGCGTCGCAAAAACAGAGAGGACGACCAGAATGAGCAAAGTGATCGGTATTGACCTTGGCACCACGAACAGCTGCGTGGCAGTGGTGGAGGGCGGCAAGCCCGTCGTCATCACCAACGCAGAGGGAGAGCGCACCACCCCCAGCGTGGTGGCCTTCACCAAAGACGGCGAGCGTCTGGTGGGCGGCGCGGCAAAGCGCCAGCTTGCCACCAACTCCGGCCGGACGGTGTCCAGCATCAAGCGGCATATGGGCAGCGACTACCGCGTCCACATCGACGGCAAAGACCTGACTCCGCAGGAGATCAGCGCCATGATCCTGACCAAGATACGCCGCGACGCCGAGAGCTATCTGGGTGAGCCGGTGACAGAGGCTGTCATCACTGTCCCCGCTTACTTTGACGACAGCCAGCGCAAGGCCACCCAGGATGCGGGCCGCATCGCGGGCCTGAACGTCCTGCGCATCATCAATGAGCCTACCGCCGCCGCCGTGGCCTACGGCCTTGACAACGAAGCGCCCCAGAAGATCCTGGTCTACGATCTCGGCGGCGGCACCTTCGACGTCTCCATCATTGAGATCGAAGACGGCACCTTCACGGTGCTGGCCACCGGCGGCGATACCCGCCTCGGCGGCGACGACTTCGACCAGCGCATCGTGGAATACGCCGTGGCAGAGTTCAAGAAATCGGACCGCATCGACCTCTCCCGCGACCCCGCCGCCATGGGACGCCTGAAAGAAGAGGCCGAAAAGGCCAAGAAAGAGCTGTCCAGCGCCCTCTCGGCCCAGCTCAATCTGCCCTTCATCGCGGTGGGCAAGGACGGCCCCCACCACCTGGATCTGACCATCTCCCGCCCCCAGTTCGAGATGATGACCGGCGACCTGCTGGCACGGACGGTGGCCCCGGTGCAGAATGCACTGCGGGATGCCGGCATCTCGGCTTCGCAGCTGGGCAAAGTCCTTCTCGTGGGCGGCAGCACCCGGATGCCTGCCGTTGAACGTCAGGTGAAGGAGCTGCTGGGCTGTGAGCCCAGCCACAGCCTCAACCCCGACGAGTGCGTGGCCATGGGTGCCGCTGTGCAGGGCGGTCTGTTACAGGGCGGCGGCAAGCTGGCTGGCGCTTCCGGTGCGGCGGCGCAGGGCCTTGTGCTGATGGACGTCACCCCCCTGACCCTCTCCATCGAGACACTGGGCGGCGTGGCCACCCCCCTCATCACCCGCAACAGCATGATCCCCACCCGCAAGAGCCAGATATTCACCACGGCCCGCCCCATGCAGACCAGTGTGGAGATCAACGTCCTGCAGGGTGAGCGGCATTTTGCCCGCGACAATAAGAGCCTCGGCAAGTTCAAGCTGAACGGCATCCGGGCCAGCTTCTCGTCCAAGCCCCAGATCGAAGTCACCTTTGACATCGACGTCAACGGCGTCGTGAAAGTCTCGGCCAAAGACCTCGGCACCGGCCGGGAGCAGAACATCACCATCACCGGCAGCACCAACCTCTCGGAGAATGAGATCCAGCGCGCCATGGCCGACGCCGCCGCCTACGAGGCCGAGGACAGCCGCCGCAAAGAGCGGCTTGACCTCCACAATCAGGCCGAGGTGCTGGCCTACAAGGTGGACGAGGCCCTCTCCAAGTGCAAGAAGGAGCTGGATAAAGAGGAGAAGAACCGCATCAAGGCCGATGTGGCAAACCTCCGCCGCTGCCTGCGGAAGGATAAGCCTGAGAAGATGAACGAGACGGAGGAAGCGAACCTCCGTCAGGCCAAGAGCCAGCTCGAAGCATCTGCAAACCACCTGATGGTGCTCTATGCATCGGAGCAGAGCGAGAATGGCTCGGATAATACCCTCTAAAGAAACGCCGGAAGACCCGCTGCAAGCGCAGCGGGCCTTTTTGTGTGAGGACAAACCAAATCCGCCCCGGGCGATGCGGAACGCCCGGGGCGGAAGCGGAAATGGATGGTTCTATTCTTTATAAAAAGCTCACTCTGTGACCTTATGAAGCTCTGTCACGGCACTGTGCGCAGTTTCTACATAAGAACCCTGGATGGGAGTCACTTTGACTTCAAAGGATGCTCTTGCGGACGTTTCACCGGGGAGGTATACTTCGATATACTTGAGTGCCGCAGGGTCGGTCTCGTTGGTGGTGCCTGCTTTCCAGTGATCCTTGGTGTAGAACACCGCCGCTGTGCCAAAATCAAACTTCAGAAGCTCGACATAATACTCCTGCTTGTTTTTGGTGCCGGAGGCTGCACGCACCTCCTTCAGGGTCCCGGCCTCCTTCTCATAGTTGCAGAAGGCTGTAGCAGCCAGCACTTTTTCCACGCTGCCGAAGGTGCCGCCCTCTTTGTAGGTCTTGGTTTTATAATTCACCGTGTAAAGGCCCGGCTGGATCACGTTGCCGTCTGCATCTGTTCCCATACCCTGATTAGAGGTGTCGGCTTTTACATCCATAGTGATCGCCTCGTGGGTGCCTGCAAAGCAGCGGACCTTGTTTGCCTGCCCGGCATAGATTTTTGTGCCATCCTTTTCATTGGTGCATTCCAGCTCGTAGGTAAGATAGATATTTCCGGAGACCGCAACAAGCTGATAGCTTGCACTGGTATCGATGGAGATGGTCTCCCCCTCACTGATCACGCTCCCGCTGCGTCCCCCTCCGCTGCATCCAGTCAACAGCGTCAGAGACAGTGCTGCAGCCAGAACACCGGCGGCAATTTTTTTAGCCCACATCATATTGATTCCTCCTGTATCGTCATTCGGCTCCCGCACCCTGCGGGAGCTCTAAATGAATTATACCCCCCCCCCATATTTGCAATAGAATTTCGCAAATCGGCATATTTTTGGCAGGTGTCACAGCTTGCCGTCTGAGTTTTTTGGCACTTTGACGAAAAAAAAGACGCCGTCCCGGCTGGGGCGGCGTCCTTTGCGATGCAGCTATGATACAGGCAAAAAGCAGGGGAGGGGGCATCAGCGGCCAACGATGAGGTCGCGGCGGCCGCGGAAGCCCACGGTGAGGTGAGCGCTGCTGCCGAGGTGGCGCAGAGTGACCCGGGTGCCGGGCTTCTGGCCCTGGCACAGGAGAGTCAGGTTCAGGGTGGTGGAAGTCTTGTCGGTCTTGAGCACCAGTGTGCTTACGCCCTGATTCATCAGGGTCTGCATGTCGAGGATGGTGGTGCGGAAGGTGGCGTTGTCATCGGGGACGTCCAGCGTCAGCACGCGGCCTTCCTGACGGGCGGTGTAGAGCACCTGCTTGCCCAGCAGGCCCTTGACGGTGTAGCGGGCTTCGCTCTTCTCCACCGGCGTGTCAGAGGGCAGGGGGGTCTCGTCGGAGATCATCATCACGTTGCCCTGAATGGGGTTCTCCACCGGGGAAGCGTAGCCGCCGTAGTTGGGGTCTACCTCTCCCACCGGAACGTCAGAGTGGAGAGCGATGTCACCCTGAACCATGACCTCGGACGACTGAGGGGGCAGATAACCGGCAACGGTCGCGTCCTCGGCGTCGGCAGCAAAGGCACCCACGCTCATGGCGGCGGTCATGGTCAGCAGAGCGGCAGCAGCGGCGGCGCGGCGGGCAGTGTTCTTGTTCAGCAGTCTCATAGTAGTATCCTCCTGTAGTTGTAGGGAGTCAACCTCTCCGTCAGCGCTGGTGCGCTGACGGAGAGGTCTATCCCAAATGCTTTTATCAGCGGTACGGCGTATCAGAAAACCGCCGTATCTGTAATGAATACGGATACGGCGGCTGGATTATTGCAGAGATCTTATTTTAATTTTCGCTGGGATCTTTTTCCTCAAGGATAGCCATGAACTCGTCGCCGGTGATGGTCTCCTTTTCATAAAGGTACTTCGCCAGCTCGTCGAGCTTTGCACGGTTGTCGGTGAGGATCTTGACGGCCTTTTCGTGCTGGGCCTTTACCAAGTTCACGACCCGCTGGTCGATCTCGCGCTGGGTCTGGGCAGAGCAGGCCAGAGAGGTGTCGCCGCCCAGATACTGGTTGTTCACCGTCTCCAGGGCAACCATGTCGAACTCTTTGCTCATGCCGTAACGGGTGAGCATGGCGCGGGCAAGCTTGGTGGCCTGCTCAATGTCGTTGGACGCGCCGGTGGTGATGGAGCCGAACACCACTTCCTCGGCAGCACGTCCGCCGGTGAGGGTGGCGATCTTATTTTCCAGCTCTTCCTTGGTCATCAGGTAGTGGTTGCCCTCTTCGACCTGCATGGTGTAGCCCAGTGCGCCCGAGGTGCGGGGGATGATGGTGATCTTCTGCACGGGTGCGGAGTGATTCTGAAGTGCCGCCACCAGTGCGTGGCCGATCTCATGGTAGGCCACGATGCACTTTTCCTTGTCGGTGAGGATGGAGTTCTTCTTCTGGTAGCCGGCAATGACCACCTCGATGCTCTCCTCAAGGTCGGCCTCGGTCACGCTCTTGCGGCCGGCGCGCACGGCCCGCAGGGCGGCTTCGTTGACGATGTTGGCCAGCTCTGCGCCGGAGGCACCGGAGGCCATCCGGGCCACGGTGTTGAAGTCGATGCCGGGGGCAAGAGCGACTTTCCTGGCGTGGACCTTCAAAATCTCTTCGCGGCCCTTGAGGTCGGGCAGCTCCACAGGAACACGGCGGTCAAAGCGGCCGGGACGGGTCAGAGCCGGGTCAAGGGAATCCGGACGGTTGGTGGCCGCGAGGATGATGACGCCGCTGTTGCCCTCGAAGCCGTCCATCTCGGTAAGCAGCTGGTTCAGGGTCTGCTCACGCTCGTCGTTGCCGCCCAGCTGGCCGCTGTTCCGCTTCTGGCCAATGGCGTCTATCTCGTCGATGAAGACGATGCAGGGGGCTTTTTCCTTGGCCTGCTTGAACAAATCACGGACTTTGGACGCGCCCATGCCCACGAACATCTCCACGAACTCCGAGCCGGAGATGGAGAAGAACGGCACGTTGGATTCGCCCGCCACGGCCTTTGCCAGCATGGTCTTGCCGGTACCCGGAGGGCCGACGAGCAGGATGCCCTTGGGCATCGAGGCGCCGATCTCTTCGTATTTCTTGGGGTCGTGCAGATAATCGACGATCTCCTGTAAGTTCTCTTTGGCCTCATCCTCGCCGGCCACGTCCGCAAAGCGGATGCCGTGGGTGGACTGGACGTAGACCTTGGCGTTGGACTTGCCCACGCCGCCGAACATCATCGAGTTTGCGCCGCCGGCCTTTTCGATGAGCTTTTTGTTCATGAAATTGCCCAGCCAGACGAAGAGGACGATGGGCAGCACAAAGCTCAGCAGAAAGCTCATCAGCGGCGAAGCCTGCTCGACGATCTCGCTGGAAAACTCGGCCCCCGCGTCGTAGAGGCGCTGGGTCAGGTCAGGGTCGTTCATCAGGCCGGTCTTGTAAATTTGCTTTTCGTCTTTATCGGTAAAGATGATCTGGTTCGATTCCACATCCACCCGGCCGATGTCTTTGTCCTCGGTCATGGACATGAAGGTGCCGTAGTCCACTTCTTTTACCTGCCGTTCGCTCATCCACGGCACGAGCACGAAGTTGAGCAGCATCAGCACCAGTAATACAATGGCGTAGTAAATAGCCAATGGCTTTTTGGGGGTCTTGACTTCTTTCATGGGGGTCCCTCCTTACGTTGCAAACAGCATACCACGACGCTATTTCAGAAACCAGCGTTTCGAGGCGAACTTTGCAAAAACTTCGCAGATTCTTAACAAAACCGAGGAACAAGGAGACTGTCCGCTTGACAAATCGAATCACGTTGACTATACTGAACATACAAGAAGGTGCTGTCCGCAATGGTCAGCTTCCCTCGGCTAAGTCAAACAATAAGAATGACCGCTTTGCTTGGTAGGCTGGGGCGGTCATTTCTTATTGTTATGTATCTCTTTGAAGATAGCCCATGAAATCTGAAAGGTAACAAAGACTGCTCCGCCCAGCAGGCCGAGCAATGCGATAGTTTCCGTCAGGGTCATAAGGCATCCCCCCTTTCGCGTTTGCGTCCGGGGGAAGCAACAATAAGGTTTCACACCCCCGGAAGCTTGCCGGGGAAGCTAGACCACCTTTTTATGCAGACAGCACCTGGATACCGCCGCTTCGGGCGGTATTTTTATTTTACCATAGTTGGTGATATAATACAACAAAAATAGGATCCACCCGCAAATTTTGAAAATTTATGCTGCTATTTACATGAAATCGTTTCATTTTAATTGTGAGCAAAACTGCTTGACAGGGGCGGCGGGTTTTGCTAAAATGAGACCACTTTGAACAAAGCGCAAATGCGTTGACGGGGAAAAAACGATTTTCTTCTGCGTACAGAGAGCCGCCGGATGGTGCAAGGCGGTGCAGAGGGTCTCGGTTACTGGCCCCTGAGCGGCAGGACTGAAGCAGACAGTAGGTCCTGACGGAAGCCCACCGTTATAAGGGCAGCGATTCGCCTCAAAAAGCCGATCGTGCAGAGCGGCTGTGCTTATGGCACAGCAAAGAGAGTGGTACCACGGGTGCCCTGTAACAGAAATTACAGGCTCTCGTCTCTCAGGGGATTTCGTCCTTTGAGAGACGGGAGCCTTTTCGTTTGTGGGAAACGGCCTCGCCCTCTCCGTCATTGCTTCGCAATGCCACCTCTCCCAAAGGGAGAGGCTTTTGGCTCCCCCTTTGGGGGAGCTGGCGCGAAGCGCCTGAGAGGGCAAGGCTGTTCCCCAGAAGTGCAAAACGTGAGTCAATAGGAAGCTGGAGGAAAACAAAATGATGGACGCTACCAAGTACGCACCGGGATATTACCCGGTCCCCGCCGGCTATGACAGCTGGGTCAAGAAGGACCACATCGAGAAAGCACCCACCTGGTGCAGCGTGGACCTGCGCGACGGCAATCAGGCTCTTATCGTCCCCATGAGCCTCGAGGAAAAGCTGGAATTCTTCCAGATGCTGGTCAAAATTGGCTTCAAGGAGATCGAAGTCGGCTTCCCGGCCGCCAGCGAGACGGAGTACGAGTTCCTCCGTACCCTTATCGAGAAGAATATGATCCCCGACGATGTCACCGTGCAGGTGCTGACCCAGTGCCGCGACCACATCATCCGCCGCACCTTCGAGGCTGTCAAGGGCGCACCCCGTGCGGTCGTCCACTTCTATAATTCCACCTCCGTTGCCCAGCGCGAGCAGGTGTTCCACAAGTCCAAGGAGGAGATCAAGCAGATCGCCGTGGACGGCGCAAAGCTGGTCAAGCAGCTGAGCGAGGAGTATGAGGGCAACTTCCTCTTCGAGTACAGCCCTGAGAGCTTCACCGGCACCGAGGTGGACTACGCCGTTGAGGTCTGCAACGCGGTCCTGGACATCATGCAGCCCACCCCCGACCGCCCCATGATCATCAACCTGCCGGTCACGGTCGAGATGAGCATGCCCCATGTTTACGCAAACCAGATCGAGTATTGCGACAAGCACCTCAAGTACCGCGACAGCGTCATCATCTCCACCCACCCGCATAATGACCGCGGCACCGGCGTCGCCTGTGCAGAGCTGGCCGTTCTGGCAGGCGCTCAGCGGGTGGAGTGCTGCCTCTTCGGCAACGGTGAGCGCACCGGCAACGTGGACGCTGTGACCCTCGCCATGAATATGTACAGCCACGGCGTAGACCCGAAGCTGGACTTCTCCGATATGCCCGCCATCTGCGCCACCTATGAGCGGGTCACCCGGATGCACATCTACGAGCGCACCCCCTACGCCGGCCAGCTGGTGTTCGCCGCCTTCTCGGGCAGCCATCAGGACGCCATTGCAAAGGGCATGGCCTACCGCAAGGAGAAGGGCGGCCACCGCTGGACCTGCCCCTATATCCCGGTGGACCCCCACGACATCGGCCGCACCTACGACGCCGACGTCATCCGCATCAACAGCCAGAGCGGCAAGGGCGGCATCGGCTTCGTGCTGGAGCAGAACTACGGCTACAACCTGCCCGCCAAGATGCGCGAGGCGCTGGGCTACAAGGTCAAGAGCGTGTCCGACCACAACCACAAGGAGCTGAGCGCAGGCGAAGTGCTCCACATCTTCGAGGATACCTTCCTCAACAAGTCGAAGCCCCTGTCTGTCGTCGAGGCCCACTTCGCACAGGTCAACGGCATCACCGCCACCGTCACGCTGGATCTGAACGGTCAGCGCAAGGTGGTCACCTCGGTGGGCAATGGCCGTCTGGATGCTGTGGCAAACGCTATCCAGAGCGCCACCGGCATGGACTTCCACCTGGAAACTTACTCCGAGCACAGCCTGGACGAAGGCTCCACCTCCCGCGCCGCTTCCTACGTCGGCCTCGCGTGGGGCGACGGCATCGTCACCTGGGGTGCAGGCACCGATACCGATATTATCGTGGCCGGTATCCATGCACTGGTCAGCGCGATCAATAATAAATAAGAGAGTAAATAAAGGGCAGCGTCCTTGCCCTCTCAGCCGCCTCCGGCGTCAGACTCCCCTTTTTGTCGCTTGCGCGACATCTTCCCCCGACCGGGGGAAGTCTTTCCTCAAAGGGGGAGCCAAAAGCCTCTCCCTTTGGGAGAGGTGGCATTGCGGAGCAATGACGGAGAGGGCAAGCCGCCTAAAGGATAAAAAGGAGAGTACCATCATGGGAATGACCCAGACGCAGAAAATTCTGGCCGCACACGCAGGCCTCGCCGAGGTCAAGGCAGGCCAGCTCATCAACGCCAAGCTCGACATCGTGCTGGGCAATGACATCACCACCCCCGTCGCCATCAACGAGTTCGAAAAGGCGGGCTTCAACGGCGTGTTCGACAAAGAGCACATCGCCATCGTCCTCGACCACTTCGTTCCCAACAAGGACATCAAGAGCGCGACCCAGTCCAAGCAGTGCCGCGAGTTCGCCAACAAGTACGACATCCTCAACTTCTACGATGTGGGCCAGATGGGCATCGAGCACGCTCTGCTGCCCGAAAAAGGCATCGTGACAGCCGGTGACTGCGTCATCGGCGCCGACAGCCACACCTGCACCTACGGCGCACTGGGCGCATTCTCCACCGGCGTCGGCTCTACCGATATGGCCGCCGGCATGGCTACCGGCATGGCATGGTTCAAGGTGCCTGCCGCCATCAAGTTCGTGCTGAACGGCAAGCTGCCGCCGAAAGTTTCCGGCAAAGACCTCATCCTCCACATCATCGGTATGATCGGCGTGGATGGCGCGCTGTATAAGTCGATGGAGTTCACCGGCCCGGGCGTCGCTTCCCTTTCCATGGACGACCGCCTGAGCATCTGCAACATGGCCATCGAAGCCGGTGCCAAGAACGGCATCTTCCCCGTGGACGACGTGACCAAGGCTTATCTCAAGGGCCGCAGCCAGCGCGAGCCGGTGTTCTATGAGGCCGACCCGGACGCCGAGTACGAGAAGACCATTGAGATCGACCTCTCTGCCCTCGAGCCCACTGTCAGCTACCCCCACCTGCCCGAGAACACCCACCCCGCCAGCGAGGGCAAGGACATCAAGATCGACCAGGTGGTCATCGGCAGCTGCACCAATGGCCGCCTCGAGGATATGGAAGCCGCTTACAACATCCTGAAGGGCAAACACATCGCAAAGGGCGTGCGCGGCATCATCATCCCCGCCACCATGGCCGTGTACAAGGAGTGCATCCTCCGCGGCTGGACGACGGCCTTCATCGACGCGGGCTGCATCGTCTCCACCCCCACCTGCGGCCCCTGCCTCGGCGGCTACATGGGCATCCTCGCCGAGGGTGAGCGCTGCGTCTCCACCACCAACCGCAACTTCGTGGGCCGCATGGGCCACGTCAAGAGCGAGGTGTATCTGGCTTCGCCCGCTACCGCTGCCGCCAGCGCACTGACCGGCTACATCACCGACCCCCGCACGGTCTGAGAAAAGGAGAGTCACCCATGAACAACGCAAACGGTTCTGTTTTCAAATACCCGGATAACGTGGATACCGACGTCATCATCCCGGCCCGCCACCTGAACACGCAGGATGCCAAAGAGCTGGCCAGCC
>OOAH01002097.1_pt1 | contig 15117 bp, 8 predicted proteins | sample 1671801 | NCBI WGS metagenome assembly OOAH01 (sample SAMN06348194, study PRJEB24527) | human gut metagenome | biome: human gut; feature: ankylosing spondylitis patient; material: feces | host: Homo sapiens | place: China | collected 2015-10 | reverse complement strand
TTAAATTAAAACTAAACGGCCTGAGTCCTGTGCAATACAGAATTCAGACCGTTGGAGCCGCTTAATTCGTTTTTTGTCTAACTTTTGGGGTTCATATCATCGTTCTCAAAGCGGAAGTCTTTTTCTGTTTGTTACTCCATCGTGCCGTCACCGCCCATCAGAGCCGTCATCTCACGGATCGTCAGGTTATTTCTGACGGTATCCCAAAGGCCGCTGCACGAAGGGCCGGAGCGAGTGGATGAACGCTTCATCCGAAAGCTCTGTCTGATGTTCCAGCTTCCAGACACAGAGATGATGGAAAAATTTTCAAAAAAGTTACAGATTGTGCAGGAAAAATTTCTTGTAGTCCGTTTTGTTAGGTGGTATCATTATAACGGTTTGCGCCGCTAACCCGGGGCAGTATCTCGCAGACAGGTCGTTTTTGTCGGACGCTGTGGGGGAAAGCGCAGAACGGATGAAAACAGGCAGAAAGAACTTTTCTTTTTTATGAAACACAGGAGGTCAGGCTTTTCATGCTAGGTTTCAACAAGAAGACACAGGACGCCTCTCCGCAGGAGAATACCGGCGGAGAAAATAAGGTGTTCCACTTTATCAAGACCCACAAAAAGCGCTGCATCGCGGTGGTCGCAGCCGCAGCGGTGCTGGTGGCGGTCATCGTGCCGCGCAAGAGCCGCAGTGCGTCGGCAGACCTTGCCTACACGCAGGAGAAGCTGGGACGCCGCGACATCGTGAATGTCTACGACGGCAGCGGCACCATCAACGCCGCCGATTCCTACACCGTCAAGTCCCTCGTCACCGGCACGGTGCTCACCGCCGATTTTGAGCTGGGCGACAGCATCGAGAAGGGCGATATTCTTTACACCATCGACATTTCGGATGTGGAAAACAACCTCGCGAGCGCACAGCTCTCGGTGGAGCAGGCACAGCGCAATTACGATGACATTGCGGATATGCAGAACGTCCGCACCAGGATCAGCGGCGAGGTCAGCTCCTTTGCAGTCGCCGCAGGCGACGCCGTGCAGGCTGGTCAGACTGTGGCCACCATCCGCGACACCTCCGTGATGCTGCTGGCCGTGGATTTCCCTGCCGCAGAGGCCCAGAGCTTTGTCGCCGGTCAGGCCGCACAGGTCATGCCGGACACCACTTTTGAGACGCTGAACGGCACCATCCGCTCCGTTTCCGGTGCAGACCCTGCCGGCGACGCCAGCCTGATGACCTGCACCGTCACCATCGCTGTTCCCAACGCGGGCAGCCTGACCACCGCACAGGCCGCTGTGGCACAGGTGAACGGCGTCAGCTCCCTCAACTCTGCACACTTTACTTACCAGCGTGAGGAGACTGTCGTGGCAGCTGCCTCCGGCACCGTGTCTGAACTCTGCGTCAAGGAGGGCAGCACCGTCCGTCAGGATGACGTCATCCTCCGCATTACCGGCAAAGATCTGGACAAGCAGACCAAAAACGCCGCTGACAGCCTGCGCGCTGCCGAGCTGCAGATGTCTTCTGCCGAGAAGACCATCAGCCACTATACCATCGACGCCCCGATCAGTGGTACCATCGTGGATAAGAAAGTCAAGGCCGGCGACAAGCTCAGCGCCAACGACACCGCCATGCAGAACCTCTGCACCATCTACGATATGAGCTATCTGGAAATGAAGCTCAACGTGGACGAGCTGAAGATCCGCTCCCTCGAGGTCGGCCAGGAGGTGGACATCACCGCCGACGCCGTCCCGGGTGAGACTTACAAGGGCGTCATCAGCAGCATCCTCGTGGCAGGCACTACCGCCAACGGCTCCACCAGCTACCCCGTCACCGTCCGCATCGACGACATGGGCGAGCTGCTGCCCGGAATGAACGCCACTGCGAAGATCACTACCGCCAGCGTCAAGAATGTTCTGGCCCTGCCCAACGCCGCCCTCGTCCGGGGCAGCTATGTGCTGGTGACCAAGGATTCGCCCAGCGCTGCCAATGCTGAGACTTCCATGACCGCTCCCGACGGCTACGTCTACGTCAAGGTGACCACCGGCATCAGCGATGACGATTACATCGAAGTGAAGAGCGGCCTGCAGGAGGGCGATACCATCGCTTACGACAACTCCAGCGTCAGTGCGACCGACTTCTACAGCAACATGATGGCCTCCGCCGAAGGAGATGACGAATGAGCACGCTGATAGAATTTGATGGGGTCTGCAAGTATTACCAGATGGGCGACACCCTCGTAAAGGCCGCCGACCACGTCTCTTTCAAAATCAACAAAGGCGAGTTCGTGGCCATCGTCGGCCAGTCCGGTTCTGGTAAATCCACTTGCATGAACATCATCGGCTGTCTGGACGTGCCTACCGAAGGCACTTATCTGCTGGACGGCAAGGATGTCGGCAAGATGAGCCGCCGTGAGCTGGCACACATCCGGAACGAGAAGCTGGGCTTCATCTTCCAGCAGTACAACCTGCTGCCGAAGCTGACCCTTTTGGAGAATGTGGAAGTTCCCCTTGTGTATGCGGGCATCCCCGCCGCACAGCGCCACGCGACGGCAAAGGCTGCCCTTGAGCGGGTGGGTCTGGGCAATAAGCTCAAAAACCTGCCCAACCAGCTTTCCGGCGGTCAGCAGCAGCGTGTGTCCATTGCCCGTGCGCTGGCCCGCGGCCCGGCGGTCATCCTGGCCGACGAGCCGACGGGTGCGCTGGACTCCCACACCAGCCGCGAAGTTCTGGGAATGCTGCAGGATCTGCACAAGCAGGGCAATACCGTCGTCCTCATCACCCACGACAACTCCATCGCTGTGCAGGCGGAGCGCATCATCCGCCTCGAAGATGGCCGCGTCGTCTACGACGGCGACGCCCACGCACCCGAGGCAGTCGTTCAGCCGAACTTCATGATGGCAGAGCCGAAAGCCGGAGAGGAGGGGACGCAGGCATGATAAAGGAGACCTTCAAACAGGCCGTCCAGAACGTCTTGAGCAACAAAGTCCGCACCTTCCTCACCATGCTGGGCATCATCATCGGCGTCATGGCCGTCATCGTCATCGTCGGCCTCGGCAACGGCATGACCCACATGATGCAGGACTTCTACTCCGACATGGGCAGCGATATTCTGTCCGTCAACGTCATGACCGCCAGCACCCGCTCAGTGGAAGTGAACGATGTGTACAGGATCATCAATGAAAAGCCCGAGTATTATAAGGGCCTTTCGCCGATTGCCAGTGTCGGCGGCGACACGCTGCGGGTGGCGGGCGAGAAGTACCGCCGCACCTACATCAGCGGCGTCAACGAAGATTACATGACCATCAACAACTACAAGGTGGCCAAGGGCCGCGGCATCCAGTACACCGATTTGATAGACAACAAGAATATCTGTGTCATCGGCGACTATGTGGACCGCAAGATCTTTGGCGGCAACGGTCTCGGCAGCACCCTCAAGGTAGGCGCCAGCGAGTACCGCATCGTGGGCGTGCTGGAGGGCCGCTCCAAACCTGCCTCTCAGTACGAGGGCGGCAACGACGACATTGTTCTTATCCCCTATACCACCCTGATGAGCGTCAACAACACCAGCAGTGTCAGCCAGTACTATGTGGTCCTGCAGGACGCGGACCACTCGGATGAGGCACAGGAGTTTTTGCAGTCGCGGCTCAAGAAGCTGGTCAGCAAGGACGACTATGTCTACGTCATGAGCCTGAGCGCAGCCATGAAGCAGATGTCCTCCATGATCAACGTCATGGTGGGCGTCCTGACGGCCATTGCGGGCATCTCGCTGCTGGTCGGCGGCATCGGCATCATGAACATCATGCTGGTGTCCGTCACCGAACGCACCCGTGAGATCGGTATCCGCAAGGCACTGGGCGCACAGGAGAGCACCATCCTGACCCAGTTCGTCGTGGAGGCCGGCGTCACGTCGGCGCTGGGCGGCTGCCTCGGCATCGTGCTGGGCTACGTCGTCTCGGCCATTATCAACCAGATCCTTCCGTATATCCTGACGGATATTACCCTGAACGTCACCCCCTCGGCGGACGCAGCAGCCATCGCCGTGGGCATCTCCTGCGGCATCGGTGTCCTGTTCGGCTTCCTGCCGGCCCGCCGTGCCGCCAGCCTGAACCCCATCGAAGCGCTCAGATATGATTAAGGAGTTTACCATGAAAAAACGATTCCTCGCATTCCTGCTGGCTGTCTGCGTGGCTGTTTCCATGCTGGTGCTGCCCGCTTCTGCGGTCGGCTCCAACGCGGCAGTCCAGACGGCGACGGCACTGGGCGGTCTGACCGCCGAGCAGGCCGGTTCTCTGGGTGCGCCCCTCACTCGTGGGCAGGCGGCCCGCCTCCTCACCGCATTCTCTGCTTACCGCGATACCACCACGGCACAGGGCCGCACCGGCCGCCTCTACAGCGACGTGGACAGCGACTCTCCCTATGCGGTCTACATCCGCACTGCCGTCCAGAACGGCTGGATGACCGGCTACTCCGACGGCAGCTTCCGCCCGGACAACACCGTCACGCTGGAAGAGGCCTGCACCATGGCGCTGCGCCTGCTGGGCTATGATGTGGCAAAGCTGGGCGGTACCTTCCCCACAGCTCAGCTCAGCAAGGCCAGCGCACTGGGCCTGCGCAATGAGATCAATGCCCGTCAGGGCGAGACTCTGACCCTCGAGCAGGGTACCATGCTCTTCTACAACGCCCTCACCGCCATGAACGGCAGCGGTCAGGTCTACGCTTCCACCCTGGGCTTTGCCGTGAGCAACGGCCAGGTGGACATCTCTTCGGTCCTGCTGGACAACGTCAAGGGTCCCTTCGTGGCAGATGCTTCCACCGTCCTGCCCTTCGCCCCGGCGGCCATCTACCGCAACGACGAAGTCACCACCTCTGCGGCCCTCTCTCCCTATGATGTCTACTATTATAACGAGAGCGCCCGTACCGTCTGGATCTACAACAAGCGCGCCGCAGGCCGCGTGACGGCTGTCTCGCCCTCGGCCAGCGCTCCGACCTCTGTGACCGTGGCCGGCGTCACCTACACCATCGCCTCGCCCTCTGTGGCCTACCAGCTGTCTTCTCTGTCCGGCGGTGGCGTGGGTCAGGTGGTCACTCTGCTGCTGGGCATGAACGATGCAGCTGTCTCCGTCCTCACCGGCGACGCGGCAGACGCTGTGTTCTACGGCGTGGTCCAGTCCTCATCCCGCACCCTCGTGGAGACCAACAGCGCTGAGGTGCAGCAGGCTGTCTCGGTCATGTGTACCGACGGCACCGCCCGCACCGTCAATGTGGACAATAAGCTCAATTTCCCGGCCGGCAAGCTGGTGGAGATCAGCGTGGGCGGTGACGGCGAAAGCGTCCAGTCCATCTCGCCCCGCTCCACCAGCGGCACCGTCAGCGCCGACGGCACCGCGCTGGGTGACACCCCGTTTGCAGACAACGTGCAGATCATTGATACGACGTCGGAGGGTGTGGCTGGGGCAGTTCGCCCCAGCCGCCTATCGGGGGTAACTCTGAGCGAAAGCGACGTCCGCTACTACACCACCAATTCTGCGGGCCAGATCGACCGGGTCATCCTCGACGATGTGACCGGTGACCTGTGGGAGTACGCTGCGCTGGATTCTGTCCGCCGCCTGACGGACGAAGCCGCCAAGAAGATCGACAAAAAGATCAGCGACAAGGCACAGGACGCCGCAAGAGAGGCCGCAGGCCTCCCCGCTGGGACCACCACGACCACCACCAAGGCAGACAAGACCGATGAGGAGACCTTCCAGGATGTGAAGAACATCCTTGTTCCCAGCACCAGCGATGTGCTCTACGGCCTCATCGACGGCAGTGTCGTCAGCTCTACCTGGAACACCCTTACCGGCAAGACGGACCAGCTGTTCAGCTATGTGCTCCGCCGCACCGGCGACAGCGTGGGCGGTACGCTGGGCGACTTCCTCAACTATCTGGGCGAGGGCGCGACCTATGTCTGCTACTCCGGAGGCAAGCAGGTGGCCTACAGCACCGCCACCAAGTACCCCGTTATCGCAGGCGGCATCGCCATCGGCCGTTCTGCCGACGGCAAGGCCATCAACCGGATGCTCCAGCTCTCGCCGGTGGTCGTCGATAAGCTGGGCGCAGCTTCGGTCATGAGCGGCGACAAGCGCTATGAGACCGCCGACGATATGCAGGTGTATCTGTGGTCGAACGGCCAGTATTTCGCCACCTCGCTGCCCAAGATCAACACCGAGGATTATAAGCTCATCGGCTGGTACGACAACTTCGGCTGCGCAGGCGGAAAGAAGATCCGTATCCTTGTGGCCGTCAAGACGAACTGAGCCTGAAATTTTCCAATCACAGAACAGCAGCCTCGCGGCAGATGAAGCGGGGCTGCTGTTTTATTCTCCTATTTGCCACACGCCCTATTTCGTGTTACAATAAAAACCAGAAAAATTGCGGAAAAAGGAGGTGCGGCAATGATACGCATTGCTCTGGTCGAGGACGAGGCAGATGTGCGGGCGCAGCTGCAAGGCTATGTGCAGCGGCACACCCGGCAGTACGGCACCGAGTTCGCGGTGACGGAGTTCGCCGACGGCATGGAGCTGCTGGATGATTACCGCCCGGTGTACGACATCCTGTTTCTGGACGTGGAGATGAAGCATCTGGACGGCATGGAGACGGCCCGGCGGGTGCGGGAGCTGGACAAGGACGTCATCATCGTTTTCATCACGAATATGGCGCAGTACGCCATCGGCGGGTACGCGGTGGGCGCGCTGGACTATGTGCTCAAGCCGGTGCCTTATTTTGCGTTTTCGCAGCAGCTGCGCAAGGCCGAAGAACAGCTGCGCCGCCACGCACGGCATTATCTGGCCCTGCCGGTGGAGGGCGGGATGCGGCGGCTGGATTCGTCCCTCATCTATTATCTGGAAAGCGAGGGACACCGCGTCCATTTTTATACCGAAGAGGGCGATTTCGTGGCGGCAGGCACCCTGAAAGCCTTTGAGGAAAAGCTGGCCGAGCGGCCCTTTGCCCGCTGCAACAGCGGCTACCTTGTCAATCTGGCACAGGTGAAGAGCGTGCAGCAGGGGATGGTGCAGGTGGGACCCTACGAATTGCAGGTCAGCCGTCCCCGGCGGAAAGCTTTCCTCGCAGCGCTGGCCGACCACATCGGGGGTGAGGGCGCATGACGGCACTGCCCAGCATCCCGCGCCTGTATACGGCGCTGGCCGAGTGTCTGGCCGTGGGCATCTACGCCCTGCCGCTGGGCATCCGCTTCGGCAAAACGGCCACCATCGCTGCCAGTGCGGCATGGGCGCTGGCCCTGAGTGCTTTTTTGCAGGCCACGGGCAGCGTTCCGCTGGCGTGGTGGATCCCCTGCATGGCGGCAGCTGTGGGGATACAGTATTTATACCTCTGGGTCACCCGCACCATCTCCCTGCTGGAAGCGGGCTATGTCTGCGCCCGGGCCTTCGTTCTGGCAGAGCTGGCGGCCAGCGCCGAGTGGCAGCTGCACTGCTTCCTCTGGCCCCAGCGCAGCGGGGCCGACGGCCTGTCACTGCTGCTTCTGGTGGTGGTCTACGGCGGCGTTTTCGGCTGCATCTCGGTGCTGGAGCATAAGCACAAAAGTCCCAAGGGCCATATCGTCATCAGCGGAAAAGCGGCCCTCGTGGCCGTCGTCATGGCGGCGATGGTCTTCGCGGTGAGCAACCTGCTGTTCTTGGGCGACCGCGAGGTGGACATGAGCGTCTACTACATCCGCACGCTGGTGGACATCTGCGGCGTGCTCATCCTGACGGTCCAGCACGAACAGCTGCGGGAGGCGGCGCTCCACAGTGAGCTTGCCGCTATGGACGAGGTGCTCCACCGCCAGTACGAGCAGTACAAGCGGAGCAAAGAGGGCATCCGGCTCATCAACAGCCGCTATCATGCGCTGAAAATTCAAATCGCGGACATCCGCGCCGAGCGCGACCGGGCCAAGCAGGACGCGGCTCTGGCCCGGATGGAGAGCGGAATCCGGCAGTATGAGGCCGAGAACAAGACCGGCAACCCGGTATTGGATACCCTATTGACCGCCAAAAGCATGGACTGCCAGCAGCGCGGCATCAACATGACCAGCGTGGCCGACGGCAGCCAGCTGGGCTTTCTGAGCACGCGGGAGCTGTGTACCCTTGTGGGTGCGCCGCTGGACAACGCCATCGAGAGCGTGCTGGCTGAGCCCGACCCCGAAAAGCGTCTGCTGCGGGTGGCCATCTATAACCAGAGCGGCTGCGTGATGCTCCGCTTCGAGAACTACTGCGCCCAGCCCGTGGAGCTGGGCGCGGACGGCCTGCCTGTCCACAACGCCCACGGCGGCTATGACCTGCAGGGCGTGCAGGCGGCCGCCCAGCGCCACGACGGCACCATGACCCTTCATTGGGCCGACGGCTGGTTCACCCTGCGGATCTTGCTGCCGGTCCCGGAAAAGTAAAGGGACTCCTTCAGTCACCTGCGGTGACAGCTCCCTCAGGGAGGGAGCCTTTGGTAGAGAGCGAAACATTGTCCTCTTTGCCAAGGGCCACCTCTTTGAGGGGGCTGCCGCGTCAGCGGCTGGGGGAGTTTTTGCTTTTGGCATGATGCACAATAAAACCGCCCTCGGAATTGTGGATCAGCACAATAAAATTTGAAATCAAATTGAAACTTCTGCAAAATATGCCTCCAAAATGACAGATTGCGCGGAGAACGGTTCGTTTTGCAGTTTATATGATAAAATGACATCAAGCAAAGGAGTGGACGCACTCCGGAGAACAGCTATGAACCGGGTCGTGTACCCAAAAGAGAAGGAGCTAACAGTTATGGCACAGAAAAAGAAGGACAGTAAGATGATGGTCAAGATCATCAAAACTGCCGTTTCGGGTGTGTTGTGTGTCGCATTGGCGGGCGGTATGGTTGCGGCCAATGTGCTGATCCCGCCCAATGCCAGCAGCGTGCAGAGCATTTTGGGCCTGAAGAGTGGAGGCATCGATAACAGCAAGGCAAAGACCGAAGGCATCAATATGGAATACAGCAAGCCCGGCTTTGACACAGAGGAGGCGCTGGTTGAGGATGAGATCGCTCTGAATAAGAAGATCGCCGCCGAAGGCATTGTATTGCTGAAAAACGATGCCGGAAAGATGCCGTACAGCACGGATACGACCTTTAGCTTTGTCAGCCATTCTGCTGTCAGTTACATCGGCGGCAACAAAGTCGATATGAAAACGGCCTTTGAAGATGCCGGGTTCGGTGTCAACGAGGACCTCTGGAAATTCTATTCCGAAGGCAACGGCAAGGATTACGGTCTGGGTGTCGGCTCGGTCTCTTACGGTGATGACGAGGACTTCTCCATCAACGAGTGCCCGCTGTCCGTCATGCAGGCGGAGCCGGGCCTGACCGATTCCATGCAGGGCACGGTGCCGGTCTTTGTGTTCAGCCGTGTGGCGGGCGAAGGCCGTGATATGCCCCGCTCCATGTACAACCACACCGATGTGGAAGAGGACAAGACCAAGACTTACCTCGAGCCGGATTCTGTGGAACTGGAGATCCTCCAGTACCTGAACGACAGCTTTGACGATGTGGTGCTGCTGCTCAACTCCAGCGCAGCGGTCGATCTGAGCTGGGTGGAGGATTATCCCAGCATCCACACGGTCATCTCGGCTCCCGCTATGGGTGATTACGGTCTGTGCTCTCTGGCAGAGATCTTCTCCGGCAAGGTGAATCCCTCCGGCCGCACCGTGGATACCTATGAAGTGGATGCCATGAACAGCCCGGCGGCGCAGAACTTCGGCGACTTTGCCTACTATGACGAGAATGGTAACCTGACCAAGTACAACTACGTCAGCTACAAAGAGGGCATCTATGTTGGCTACCGCTATTACGAGACCCGTTACGAGGACAAGGTCCTCGGTCAGGGCAACGCAGGCGATTACAACTACGATGACGCTGTGATGTATCCCTTCGGCTACGGCCTGTCCTACACCACCTTTGATTGGTCCGACTACAACACCAGCTGGGATGGCGACACCTGCACCGTCACGGTCAAGGTGACCAACACCGGTTCTGTTGCCGGCAAGGACGTTGTGGAAGTGTATGCACAGAGCCCCTACACCGATTATGACAAGACCAACAAGGTGGAAAAGGCTGCGGTTGAACTGGTCGGTTACGCCAAGACCTCGGAGCTGGCTCCCGGCGCAAGCGAGACGGTGAAGATCACCTTTGATCAGGAGCAGCTGAAGTCTTACGACTACGTCAATGCCAAGACCTACATTCTGGATGCCGGTGACTACTACATCACCGCCGCCAAGAACGCACACGATGCCGTCAACAACATCCTTGCTGTCAAGGGCAAGACCGTGGAAGACGGCATGACCGCCGATGGCAACACCGAGTTTGTGGCGACCCATACCCCGGCCAACGGCACCGTGGATACCACGACCTATAAGAACGACACCACCACCGGCGTGGAGGTCACCAACCAGCTGGATCAGGCAAACGGCGGCTTCCAGTATCTGTCCCGCAACGACTGGACCGGCACCTGGCCGACCACCGATGGCGAGGTCAGCGACCAGATCAGCACTTGGGGCAACCCCATCAACGGCACCGATGCAAACGGCAACCCCGCTTCCTATACTTACTATAAGACCATCAGCAGCGAGGATCTGGCAAAGCTGGATTCCTTCGATTCCCTGAACACCACCGATCCTTCTACCCTGACCGATGAGCTTGTCTACGGCAAGGACAACGGCCTCGGCCTGATCGATATGCGTGGTCTGGATTACAACGACCCCAAGTGGAACGACCTGCTCGACCAGCTGATCCCCAGCGATTATCAGACCCTGATCACCCAGTCCGGCTATGGCACGGCTGCCATCAAGTCGGTGGATAAGCTCTCCACGACCGATCGCGACGCTGCCACCGGCCTGGTCAACTATGGCGTTGATGCAAGCGGCAACTTCTACTTCAAGGGCAACATCACCCACTGCGGCGTAATCGTTCTGGCCCAGACCTACAACGATGATCTGGCCACTCACTACGGCGAGAACATTGGCGACGAGTCCTACTATCTGGATGTCGATGGCTGGTATGCACCGGCAGTCAACATGCACCGCACTGCATTCTCCGGCCGCAACAGCGAGTATTACTCCGAGGATCCGTTCATCGGCGGTCACATTGCTTCCCTCGAGTGTGAGGGTGTCGCCTCCCGCGGTATGTATGTCTTTGTCAAGCACTACGCCATCAACGATCAGGAGGACCACCGCGGCGACCGTGAAGGCCAGTACAGCATTGCGACCTTCCTGAACGAGCAGGCGGCCCGCGAGATCTACCTCAAGCCCTTTGAGATGTGCGTCAAGTCTGATAAGGTCGAGATGAACTATGCAAAGGACAACGGCGACGGCACTTACAGCAATGCCACCACCGAGATCCCGTCCGTCACCGGCATCATGACCTCCTTCAACCGCGTTGGCTATACCTGGGCCGGCGGCAACTACAACATGATCACCGGCCTGCTGCGCAACGAGTGGGGCTTCCACGGCTTTATCATCACCGATAATGCAAACACCGGTGTCTTTATGGATGCTGGCCAGATGATCCAGGCGGGTGCTGATGGCAAGCTGACCAACCTGCCCACCGGCGCACGCTATACCTTTAACAAGAATGATGTTTCGGATTATCACTATGGCCGTGAGGCAGTCCACAACATCCTGTATACTATTGCAAACTCCAAGGCAATGAACGGCGGTATGCCGGGCAGCCGTTATCTGGCAAAGGTCGAGCCTTACCAGAAGGTCATCTACGCGGTGGATGGCGTCTGCGGCGGTCTGATCGCGGTCCTGGTCATCCTGACCATCTTCCGCTTCCGCAAAAAGAAAGAGGACAACATCAAAACCGTCTGAGTAACACAAAACCGAAAGGGGCGGCGGGCAGAGCGCCCGCCACCTCTTCTTTTTTATCAGGAGCGATCCATGAAACACGCTGACATCATCCAGAAACTGAACTTAGAGCAAAAATGCGCTCTGCTCTCGGGCGAGACTGTCTTTACCACCCGTGCTCTGCCGGGCAAGGGCATCCCGGCCATCACCCTTTCGGACGGCCCCAACGGTGTCCGCAAGCAGGCCGGCGCCGCCGACCATCTGGGCCTCAACCCCAGCGTTCCGGCAACCTGCTTTCCGACCTCTTCCGCCACTGCGTGCAGCTGGGATGAGAAGCTGGGCGAAGCCGTGGGCGAGGCACTGGGCGAGGAAGCCGCTGCACAGGAAGTGGCTGTCCTGCTCGGTCCCGGCCTGAATATCCAGCGCAGCCCCCTCTGCGGCCGCGACTTCGAGTATTTCTCGGAAGACCCCATCCTCGCGGGCAGGATGGCCGCCGCCTATGTGCGCGGCATCCAGAAAAACGGCATCTCTGCCTGCCCCAAGCACTTTGCGGTCAACAGTCAGGAGCTGCGCCGCATGGCCAGCGACTCGGTGCTCGATGAGCGCACCCTGCGGGAGCTGTATCTGACCGGCTTCGAGATCGTGGTGAAAGAGGCAAAGCCCAAGACCATCATGACCTCCTACAACCTCATCAACGGCACCTACGCCAACGAGAATGCCCACCTGCTGCAGGACATTCTGCGGAAGGACTGGGGCTTCGACGGGGCCGTCGTCACCGACTGGGGCGGCTCCAATGACCACGCCCTCGGCGTGAAGAACGGCTCCACCCTCGAAATGCCCTGCCCCGGCGGCGACTCCATCCGGGAGCTGATGAAGGCTGTACAGGACGGCAAAATTTCCGAGGCCGACGTGGACGCCCGCCTCGACGAGATGCTGGAACTGGTGCTTTCCACCCACGCTGCGGTGGAAAAAGCGCCCCGCACCTTCGACGCCGCCGCGCACCATAAGCTTGCCCGCCGCGCGGCCGCAGAGAGCATCGTCCTGCTCAGGAACGAGGGCGGCATCCTGCCGCTCAAGCCCAATGAGAAGCTGGCCGTCATCGGCGACTTTGCCGAGACGCCCCGCTATCAGGGCGCAGGTTCCAGCGCCGTCAACGCCCTGCAGGTGGACACCCTGCTGGAGAGCATCAAGGCCGACGACAGCGGCATCACCTTCGTGGGCTATGCCTCCGGTTTCGAGCGTCAGGGTGCAGCTGACGCCGAGAAGCTGGAAGAGGCTGTGGCCCTCGCAAAGAAGGCCGACACTGTTCTGCTCTGCCTCGGCCTCGATGAACTGCGGGAGAGCGAAGGTCTTGACCGCTCTGACATGAAGCTGGCCGAAAACCAGCAGCAGCTTCTGGCCGCTGTGGCTGCCGTCAACCCGAACGTCGTCGTTCTGCTGAGCGCCGGTGCGCCGGTGGAGACGCCGTGGGTCGGCCAGTGCAGGGCGCTGGTCTACGGCGCACTGGGCGGACAGGCAGGCGCCGGCGCGGCCGCAGACATCCTCACGGGCAAGCTCTGCCCCTGCGGCAAGCTGTCCCAGACCTGGGCGCAGGGGTACGACGATACCCCCGCCAAGGCGAACTTCGGCGGCGAGGGCCGGAACGTGGAGTACCGCGAGGGCCTGTATGTGGGCTACCGGTACTATCAGACCGCCGGTGTACCGGTGGCGTTCCCCTTCGGCTACGGCCTGAGCTACACCGCCTTCGAGTACAGTGATCTGAAGGCAGACGAGAAGGGCGTGACCCTCACCGTCACCAACACCGGCAACTGTGCCGGTGCCGAGATCGTCCAGCTCTACGTCGCAAAGCAGGACGCCAAAGTCTTCCGCCCGGCGCAGGAGCTGAAGGGCTTTGCAAAGGTCTTCCTCGCCCCCGGCGAGAGCAGGACGGTGAGCATCGCTCTGGACGACAAGGCGTTCCGCTACTGGAACGTCAAGACTGACCGCTGGGAAGTCGAAGGCGGAAGCTATCAGCTCCGCGTGGGTGCATCCAGCGCGGACATCCGGCTGACAGCGGAAGTCTCCGTCAAGGGGACCAACGCTCCCGACCCCTACGAGGGTCTCGACCTGCTCCACTACGTCTCCGGTCAGATCACCTATGTGACCGACGCCGAGTTCGAGGCTCTGCTGGGCCATCCGATCCCGGAGGATGTCGTCCGCATCGACCGGAACATGACGCTGGGCGAGATGGACCATGGCCGCAGTCCGCTGGGCTGGGTGGCACAGAAGGTGCTGCGCTGCCGTCTGGACAGCAGCTTTGCAAAAGACACCCCCGACCTGAACACCGTGTTCCAGTATAATATGCCGCTGCGCGCGCTGGCCAAGATGACCAACGGCATGGTGAGCATGGGCATGGTGGACGGCCTCGTCTGGGAGCTGAAAGGCTTTTGGCTCGTGGGCATCCTTCGGGTCATCTATGAGTTCGTCAAGAATCTCATCCTGAACAGCCAGATGGAAAACCGGCTCAAAAACAGCTGAAAGGAATAAGGCCATGAATTTCTGGAATAACTTTGCCGCAAAGCATCCGGCCGCGGCCAAATGGGTGCGGGAGGGCGGACTGTTCGTCATCGTGTCCAACCTCATCACCGTGTTCAAATATCTGCTTCTGCAGTTCCTGCCCAAGGCATTTGCAAGTCTGCCGGTGGTGGACTTCGGCTGGCCGGGCATCGACATCACCCTGTTCGGCGAGACCTTCAAGTGGAATATCCTCGGCTACGACGCGGCCCACGGCGGCCTGCCCTACTTCTGCGCCTACATGGTGGCCATGGTCATCGGCGAGTGCATCAATTTCCCCATCCAGCGCAGCCTCGTCTTCCGCAGCAAGGGCAACCTCGCCAAGCAGATCGGCTGGTATCTGCTGGCCTTCTGCCTCATCACCTGCATCGTCAACTCCATCAACTGCATCTGGGTGGCTGTGGCCGGTCTGCTGGTGCCTGATTTCATCTACAACATCGGCACCACGGTGCTCAACGGCGGCATCTCGATGATCATCTTCTTCTTCGTGAACAAGATCATCTTCCCCGAAGGCGAAGCCGCAAAATAATCTGTCATCTTCTTTGTTTTCATCATTTTCTTCATCCGAGCCAACAGGCCGTCCTCCTCTGGAGGACGGCCTGTTGGCATATTGAGTGGTTTTGGACGCTGTAAAGGACGAAATTTCGGTCATAGGGGAAGAATCTGCCCAGGGGTCTTGCACTTTGATGCTTTACTGTGGTAAAATCAGGCCGTGCTTTTATCATAGAGGAAAAAAGCACCAAAGG
>OOAH01002090.1_pt1 | contig 15174 bp, 18 predicted proteins | sample 1671801 | NCBI WGS metagenome assembly OOAH01 (sample SAMN06348194, study PRJEB24527) | human gut metagenome | biome: human gut; feature: ankylosing spondylitis patient; material: feces | host: Homo sapiens | place: China | collected 2015-10 | reverse complement strand
AAATTAATTAAAATAATTCAGCACAGGAATTTATTTCTTACTTTTTTATGATAATATTAATATGAATACTTTAAATAATTTATTGGAGGATAATTTATGAAAAAATTAGACATATATTACGATATTGTTTCAGATATAGTTGTCATGAGGAAATTAGACAAAATACACGAAGCTGTAATTATGGCAAATGAATTAAGTAGAAATTTATTTGATGATATAAGACCATACATGAAAACTGTTGATTTAACTAAGCTTGATGAGTTATCAAAAGATGATTTATATAGTGAATTAAAATATATAAATTATAAAGATAATGGATGTGTCAGAAATTGTGTGCTGACGGATATAGATAACATATCTATTGAAGATGATTCAGGATCATTTTATATAAAAGAGTTTTCAGGATATGATGTTGAAAGTGGATGCTTAGTTAAAACAGATGAATTTCATATTTTAGATAATAGAAATTTATTTGAAGATAATTTTCCCTTGATTGTAAATACTCTTATTGATTTAGGGGTAAGGACAAATAATGAAGAACTTATGGAGTCAGTTATAAAGACAATTGGAAAGAAGATGCCAGCACCAACATTTAAAATTCATCAGTTTAGTACAAAAAGCAGGTGATTTTGCAAAAAAGTAATTGCATAACTGCCAACATTTTAGATTAATATAGTATATAATTATATAGACAGCAATAAATAACTTAGTAAAAACATAAATGAAAAAGAAAAAGCGGTAATCGCTACCAACAATTACCGCTACCGCTTTGTTTGATTAATCAAACAACAAATTTACTATTTAAATGTAACCTTTAAATATAACAAATAACAAATAACAAATAACAATATTATAATATAATAAGCTCTGCTAATTGTCAAGTGGTAGAGTATCCTTTTATATTTTTTTAATATTGTTATATCGTTATTAAGGTTTATGTTTTTTAGGCATAGACCTTTTTTGTTTGTGTCACATTGACACATATCAAAAAATATATAAACTATACGGAGAATATAAAAATACGAAAGGAGAATAACTTGATGCAGTTAGCAGAATTTATACATGAAAATTATAAAGATAATGAATACATAGCAAAAATGAATATACAAGCTAATAGACATAATGTAAGTACATATCATTTTCAGTCTGCTAACTTAGCTTTAGTTCCGGGTGAAGTTGATACTTATATATCTATGAATCCAATGTCATGGAAAGACAGAAAAATCAAGAGAGACAAGCAGCATGTTAGTGCTTTAAGGTGGCTATACGTTGACTTGGATATTTATCGCTCTGATTATAGTGAATTAACTAAAGAACAAATATTGTGGAATCTTGAGGAGGATTATTTTGGTACAAGAATGCCACATCCTACTTACATAGTTGATTCTGGTCGTGGAATGTATTTGTTGTGGAGAATTGATGAACATAAATTAGCTTATCCTCGTTGGGTTAAAGTTCAAAATTATCTTACTAATTTGTTGCTTGAATATGGTGCTGATACATCTGTTGTGTCTGATTCTGCGAGGGTTTTAAGAGCGGTTGGTTCGATAAATTCTAAATCGAATACTAGAGTGGACATTATGAGAGCATATACTATGCGTGTCTATACTCTATATGATATTATGACACAATATATGATTAATATTAAAATAAGTAATAAAAGTAAGAAAAAGACAACTAAGAATAGCTACAAAAATAATAAAATTATATATTACAATACTCCTTACACATTAATTAACTCTCGCCTTATAGATTTAGAGAGGTTATTTGTTATGCATAGAGATTGCGATAACTCACATAGAGAGTGCATATTATTCTTATACAGATATTGGACTTTATGTGTTTCAGATGATACGGAATTAGCCTTAAATAAGACAATAGAACTAAATAATAGAATTACACATAAATTACCTTTAAAAGAAGTTATTAAAGCAACAAAAAGTGCAGAAAAATATTATAAAAACAATCAGTCACTTAAGTTTACTAATTTAAAACTTATTGACTTCCTGGCTATTTCGGAAAATGAGATGAAGGATCTAAGGACAATTATATCTAATAAAGAAAAGTTGAATCGTAAAAAAGATAGAAATAGAAAAAATTATCTAGCTAAACTAAAATTTGATGGGAAGGACACTAAAGAAGTTGAAATTAAAAAACGTAGGATAAAAGAAATTCAATACATAAATGAAGGAAAAAAGGTACAAGAGATATGCTCACTTCTCAATATTTCAAAAAGTACTTTTTATGAAGATAAAAAATTTTTATCAAGCCTTAGCGAAAATGAAGTAAATGAAATTATTATAAGTGAGAAAATAATAGAAATAAACAAGAAAAATAACATTAAAGATACAGATAAGACAAATAACTCTATGATTCCAGAAAATTCAGCTCATGTATTAAGTGTACGTAGTACTATTTATTCTGGGGAGATTGATTTTGAATTAGATACTATATTATCATCTAAACAATTAGATTATGTTCACTATATAAGATTTGGATAGTATTACTACTATGAAATATGATGAAGGGGTATTTAATAGAATCTAAAGAATTTATTTTATTAAATTGAAATGAGAGATATAGAAAGAAAGGAAAATGATTAATGCTCATTTTTCCCTATTTTCTTTGATGTATTTATTGATTTCTAAAATTCTATTAAGTATAGGATTAATAAATTCCTGTTCTTTGCTTGTTAAACATATATATGAATCTAATAGTTGAGAGAGTGTTTCTGCGTTTTGTTTACTTAAATGGTAATCTGTTATTAAACAGTTTTCTATTGGGCTATTATTTAGAAATAGTAGTTCATTGCCATTTTGAAAACTTTCAGGATCAATATTGAAAGTTGAGTATATTTTTTCTAGAAGTTTATCATATAATTTATTTCTACCTATTTCGATAGCAGAGATACAACCTCGTGATACACCAATTCTTTTAGCAAGTTCATCTTGTGTTAGATTTAATGCTGTTCTTATTTTTATTAATATTTCTTTATCAAAATATTGAGTGTCTTTGTTATTCATGTTTCAACCTCGTTTGGGTGTTTTATTAGTGTTATTTTTATTTTATATTAAGGGATATTATTAGTCAAATTTTAGAAAAAATAAGTATTGACAAATAACAATAAAGGTGTATAATGATAAGCATAGAGAACAATCAAATTAATTTTAAATATATGTAAAGGAGAATAATTATGGCAAGGATAATAGCTATATGCAATCAAAAAGGTGGAATAGGCAAAACTACTACAGCAGTATCGTTAGCTACAGGATTAGCTAGATTTGGGAAAAAGACATTGTTAATTGATACGGATGCTCAATGTAATAGTACAGATACTTATCGAGCTGTAACAAAGGATACTGCTACATTATATGATCTTCTTTTAGAAAGTGAAGAATTAGAAGAATGTATTCAACATACACCTTCAGGAGACATAATTGCATCAGATAAACTTTTAACAAGTGCAGAGCAGAAATTCCCTCAAGATCCTTCAAGATATTTTCTTATGAAACAAAAGTGTCAGGCATTAGAAGATATATATGATTATGTAATAATAGATACTCCACCAGTATTAGGAGTAATCCTATCAAATGTATTAACTTATGCTAATGAATGTATTATCCCTTTCACTTGTGATCGTTATGCAATTCAAGGGGTTAATGAGCTATTACATACTATTAATAGTGTTAAGAGTTATACGAATAAAGATCTTGTTGTAAGTGGTATTGTTATTTGTAAGTACCACAATAATTATAAAAATCATAGAAATGTAGCAGCAGAATTACCTGTAATCGCTGAAAAATTAAACACTAAGGTGTTTGATACTAAGATAAGAGAATCTGTTGCTTGTACAAATAGCCAGGTACAGAGAATGAGTATATTTGACTTTGATGCAAACAGTACAACAGCTAAAGATTATATGGAATTCTGTAAAGAAATTATGAACTAGAGGTGAATGAAAATGGCAAAGAATATAAACGAAAATAGTGGCTATTTTGATGGCTTAGATATGTTTAATGGTGAGTTTACAGCTAAAAATAATGATGTTAATAATGAAACTGAATATTTAGATATAAGTCTATTAAAAGAATTTACAGGACACCCTTTCAAAGTAATAGATGATGAATCTATGGATGAACTTAAGGACAGTATATCAACTCAGGGTATTATTAATCCAATTATCGTAAGACCAATCGCAGATGGTGGTTACGAGATTCTTGTTGGACATAGACGTGTACACGCATGTACATTGCTTGGTATAGATAAGGTTCCAGTTAGAATTGTAAATGTAGATGATGATGATGCAGCTTTGTATATGGTAGATAGCAACATACAAAGAACATCAATTCTGCCATCAGAAAGAGCATTTGCATATAAAATGAAAATGGAAGCTCTAGAGCATAAGGATAAAAATATAAATACTGGAAAAGTACCTGATAGAGCAGCTGCCTTAGCAAAAGAGACTAATAGCAGCAAGAAAAGTATATATAGATATATAAAATTAACTAATTTAATACCAGAATTATTAGAATTAGTTGACCAAAATAAAATAAAAGCGACTGCAAACGGACAGGAAATTGCAGATATGCCGATAACTGCCCAGCAATCAATCTTAGAAGTGTATAAAGAATACAATTTATTACCTAGCACCAAACAAGCAGTTGTTATTAAGAACTATGCTGAAAATAATGAAGTTACAAAGGATTATATTTATTCTATTTTAACTGTAGATGATGTTAAAGAAAAGAAAATCAGCTTTTCTTCTAGGATAAAAAAGTACTTTCCAAAAGGTACTTCAGCACAAGATATGGAGGACTTAATTATTACATTGCTTGAAAATGCTGGTCCTGCCGTATTAGGAAAAAATGAAAGTGAGGAAGATTAATTATGAAGTATAAAGATTATGAAACATATGTTATTGGTATAGATCATGGCTATAATAATATGAAAACTTACAATTTTTGTTTTCCAACAAAAATTGAACAGAGAGAAACATTACCAGATATATTAACTGGTATCTTGCAAATAGATGGTAAGATATATAGTGAAAATGGTACGCAGGTATCATATATAGATACTTTTGATAAAACTACTACAGAAGACTTCTATAATTTAACTTTAATAGCTATTGCTAAAGAATTAAACAAAAAAAATGTTTATGGTGGAATTATAAAATTAGCGGTAGGTTTGCCTTTAAGATATTTTGAAAAACAGAAAGATAGTTTTAAGAAGTACTTGATGCGTAAACCAGAAGTAACATACAAATACGAAGGTAAAACATATCATATTTTTTTAGAAGATTGTAAAGTATTTACCCAGGGATTTGCAGCAATACTTACAAGTCCAAATATAAATAAATATATTGAAGATGATTCATCTGCTATTTTATGTGATCTTGGTGGTGGTACAGTAGATTTTATTCCAATCGAAGGTGGTAATATCCAGTTTGCAAGCTGCAAAGTATCTAATGATGCATGCAATTATCTGTTTACTTTACTTAAGGAAGCTGTTGTAGCTGAAACAGGAAATGCACTTCCTGATAGGGTTGCTCTTAATTATATTCTTAAAGGTAATAGAAATATGAAACCTAAGAATATATATGAAGAAGTTATGCAAAAAGAGTTAATTAAATATGCTGACAATATTAAAAGTCTGTTTGCTGAGTTTGGTTATAATATAGATTTAACTCCAGTTGTATATGAAGGTGGAGGAGCAGCTATTATAAAGAATTTCGGAGATTATGATGAAAGTAATACAGAATTCTTGACAGATTTATCTGCTAATGTTAAAGGATATGAAATGTTATACAACAGTATATCATAACATAGAGGAGTATTTATATGAGAGTTTCGAAAGGTAAAAATAAAAAACTTATTAATGCAATAGAAAATGAAACAGAATATACTTATATGTTCAAATTAAATGCTAGTAATCCTATTGAAAAATTATTATTAAGTAAAGTTAACTCAGCAATGCAGGAAAAGAACTTAACTGTAAGAGATGCATTTTTATATGTATTTTCAAGGTCTGTTGAATATGGAATTAATAATGATACTAATATTATTAATGAAAATGCTGCTAATAGTATTAATAACAATGTTAACAATAATATTATTACAGATAAAAAAGAAAAAAAAGAATCTGATGATGATAATGATAACAATAATTCACAATCAATTATTCCACCAGAGCTTCAAAGACAATTTGATAATTTTAAAAATAAGTCTTCTGATGAAAATAAAAATGATAGTAGTAAGTCAGATAACTCTGCAGCAATAGGAAATTTCCTCAAAAAGAATTTTGGAACAAATTATTAAAAAAGGATGGTTTGATATATATGGCTGGAAGAAAAATGAACGTATCTGAAATAAGGGACGTTATAGAAAATAAAGAATCATTTGATTATCATACTAAACTTTATTGCAGTAAACCTATTGAAAGAATGTTTTTAGAAAAAATCTGTGATGTTATGGAAAAACAGAATAAGAATTTTAAGCAAGCAATGATTTCATTGTTTGCTGAAACATTTGTAGATAAGAATATAGATGATTCAAATGTAGAATGATTTGGAGTAAAAATATAAAGGTGAGTTATTTAAAGCTTACCTTTTATTTTTTAAAAATAATAGGAGTTTAAAATAAAATATATGAACAATGATAGAATTACTATTTGCAGGAAAATAAAATTAACACCTCTTGGAGATAAAGAAGAAAGAAATAGAGTGTTTCAATACATTAGAAATGGTCAATATGCACAGTATCAGGCATGTAATTTATTGATGGGCCAGTTAATAAGTGAATATTACAAATATGATCGTGATATAAAGAATGAAGATTTTAAGGCTCGTCAAAAGGAAATAATGAAAAATTCTAATCCATTATTTCACGAAATTGAGTTTGCGATTGGAAACGACACGCCTTCAGCAGTTACACAAAAAGTAAAAGCAGATTTTAATACAGCTCTAAAAAATGGTCTTGCTAAAGGTGAGAGGAGCGTTACTAATTATAAAAGAACTAATCCACTGATTACTAGGGGACGTTCAATTCAGTTTTATCATAATTATGGTACATATCAGGAATTCTTAGATAATATAAATAGTACAGATTTGGAAATATATTTAAAATGGGTCAATAAGATTAAATTTAAAGTGATTTTAGGAAATCCATATAGATCTGCTGAATTAAGAAGTGTAATTAAGAATATTATTGAAGAAAACTATGGGATACAGGGAAGCAGCATATATATAGATGAAAAAGATATCATTTTAAACTTATCATTATCTATTCCAAAAAAAATTCAAAAACTAGATGAAAATACGGTTGTTGGTGTTAACTTAGGGCTGATTGTTCCAGCAATGTGTGCATTGAATAACAATGAATATAAGCGTTTAGCTATTGGCAATACTGATGATTTTGTTAGAATGCGGATTAAATTGCAGGAACAAAGAAAACGTATACAAAAAGGATTGAGAAGTGCTGCAGGTGGTCATGGAAGAAATAAAAAACTTAAAGGCTTATCTAAATTAAAGAAAAGAGAACAAAAATTTGTTGAGACTTATTGTCATATGATAAGTCGCAGAATTGTTGATTTTGCATTGATTAATAATGCAAAATACATAAATCTTGAATATCTTCAGGGATATGATACAAATGAATTTGTATTGCGTAATTGGAGCTATTACAAAATACAACAGTATTGTAAATACAAAGCTTCTATATATGGGATAGTGGTGAGATTTGTTAATCCATGTTATAATGCTCAGGTTTGTAGTTTTTGTGGACACTGGAGCGAAACACAGAGAATTTCCAGAGAAGTATTCAAGTGTGAGAATCCTAATTGCATAAGTCACAAGTTATATAAAGATGGTTATTTAAATGCGGATTTTAATAATGCCAGGAACGTAGCTCTTTCTTCTTTATTTGTAAATGATGGAAATATTACAGATGAAAAATTCAAGGAAGCAAGAGAATATTATGATATTGACATTTCAAGATAAGAGTATTATACTCTATAAAATATATACGGTTGATTTTGCTGCCGAAAGGTGAGGGCAATGCCACTCACCAAAATCTATGTATTTGAGGTTTTAGAACTATTTAATTTTGCATAGGTACAAAACAATAGATAACTTTTATATTTACATATGTAAGCTTTTTAACTGTTCTTAAAATTAAAAATAAAACATTAGAAAAACATCTGTGTCATCATGACATGGATGTTTTTCTAATAACTGGCAATAATGCAATAAGAAAGTAGATATTGTTGCATATATAGTAACAAAGTTCGTGTTCAATATTTTAATATATAACATATATTAAAGTAAAGGAGACGATAATTTGAAGTTAAGTTATACAAGTGAGGATCTTAATAGAGCTAAAGAAACTAATTTAGTTGAATTAGCTAGGAGGTTGGGATATACTCCTGTAAAATGTGGAAGGTGTTATTCCCTTAAAGAAATGGATTCGATGAGAATTTATAATGAAAAAACATGGTATCGCTGGAGTGGTTCAGGACAGAAAACGGGTGGAACCCAAATTGATTTTATTATTGAATATGGTAATGCAAATAATGTACCGGAAGCAGTACACATGTTGTTGGATTTTCAGGGGATAGCACCAGTTAATGTTGTAAATAAAGAACCTAAAAAGGAGGAACCACAAGAATTTATTCTTCCCCAAAAAGCTCATAGTTATAGAATTATGTATGCATATTTAATGAAGCAAAGAGGACTTTCATATAATGTTATAGACTATTTTGTTAATAAGCAAAAAATATTATATGAATCTGATGAACATCATAATTTAGTTTTTTGTGGTAGGGATAAAGATGGCAATATTAAATTTGCAACTAAACGAGGAACTGGTGATATATATGGTAGAAGATTCAGAGGTGATGTTCCTGGCAGTAATAAAGATATAGGAATTTCTATAGTTAATGAAGAATCAGATGAATTATATGTTTTTGAAGCAAGTATAGATTGCATGAGCTTTATGGATCTTACAGATGATTATACAAGTAATAAACTTATTATGAATTGCATTGAAGAAAATTCATTAGTTCATTTTCTTAATGAACATCCTAACATTAAAAAAATAAATTTTTGTATGGATAATGATATTCATGCAAAAGAAAAGCTATATGGTAAGACAGCTATAACAGATCTTAGTGGTAATGTTATTAAGGAAAGAGTTATTGGATATATAGAAAAATATAAAAATAAAGGTTACATTGTTAATGACAAATTGGCTCCTGAATATCCTCATTGCAAAGACTATAATGATGTACTTAAGTATCTTAAGGAGGCACAACCAGAATTAGTAGCTGCATTAGGTGTGAAGAGAAAAGCTATGGCTAGATAGCTAAAGTAGGAGTGTTTGTGAATAAGCTCTAGTAAGAAGAAGTCACAATAAAAATATGAAATTGCAGAGTAATCGACAGTTTCTTGTGAAAATTAAGGAGGTAAAAATGAACAGAATAACTATTAATGGTAAAACAATCACATGTTCAAGAACTAATGTTGTCATCAACAATGGAAAGGTTATTGTAGATGGTAAAACAATTCAAGAGTGTAATAGTGGTGATATTAAAGTCACTATCGAAGGAGATGTAAACAAAATTGATTGTGATGGATCAGTAGAAGTTCACGGCAATTCAGGAAGTATTGATTGCGGTGGTAGTTGTGAAGTCAGTGGAGATGTCAAAGGAGATATAGACGCAGGTGGTTCTGTAACTTGTGGTAACGTATCAGGTGATATAGATGCTGGTGGAAGTGTGAGATGTAGAAGATAAGGAGAATAATATAACATGAAGATTTTAGCTTTAACAATTTTATTTATTTTGATGTTTTTCAGAATTAAAGGTACGCCAATATTTATATCGGGAACATTTTCGTCAAGTTCATCAATAATTGCCCCAATTAACTCATCAGGTGTAATCCATGAGCAATATCAATGATGTAATTGCTAATGATGGCTATGATGTATCCGCTTTTGAGTTGTTGGAAATTCCACATCCGAAAGTATTCAAGACAGGTAAGATTTAAGAAAAAAGACAGCCACTTTTCTATTAATTGGAATGTGACTGTCTTTTAATTTTTACTGTTAAGTGCTTAACTTAAATGACATTGATATATGATGTGGAAATTTTTTTGTTTTGTTAATTGAAAATATTGACAATTTACAAAATGAGTGGCATTATATACTCATAGGTAAGTACACATACTTAAGAAAGGATTGATATAGTGGAGAAAAAAACAAAACAACAGAGGTATGACGAGAAACATGGGTTAATTTCCAAAAGCTATAAATTACCTAAAACTGTAACTGATAAATTTAAAATTGCTTGTGCAAAAGTTAATATTAGTCAGGGTAAGAAGTTGGAAGAGCTAATGTGTAGTTTTATAAAGGAGGTAGATGAATATGATCAGTGGAATTAAAAGAATATTTAGTTTAGCATATGCTGTAATTGCAACTGTAATTTTCATAGTTTCCAATATGTTAAAAGGAACTTGTGTAGTAACATTTATTTTATATTTATTATATGTTGCAAAAGCTATGTATAATTTATGGATTAATGCGGATTCTTCATTTAGTGTAAATCTTATTCTATGGGGGATTGCTTATTCATTTATTGGGGTTGTATTATATCAAATTGCTGCATTTATGTATTGTGTAATATTTGATTATCCGGTTGAAGGTCTAAAAAGTGCAAGCTGGGTAAATAGTAAGTTATATGGTATGGGTTGTACTATATCAGATAGTTTTCCTGGGAGAAAAGATAAAATTGCTAGAACTCAGGGATTTAGAAATTACAATGAGATGAAAAATTATTTGGATAATAACTTATAGATAAAATGAAATTAGATTAAATAAGGAAGTGAGGAGAAAATGAAAAATTATATAAAACCATTCTTTTTAGCTTTGTTCAATAATGTTTTTTTGCTTATGATTGACACACCGGAAGTAAATAATCATTTATGGAGTTTGATTGTATTTACATTGTTGTGGTTTATAACTTTTTTAATGCTTGTTGTCGGTATAAGATATACCAAGTTGCCAGAAGGAGATGATTAAATGTCAAAACTTAATTTAAAAGAGATGATTGCCTTATGGGTGAAAATAACAGGAGTAGATCCAACAGAGGATAATAAGTCTTATACAATTTACCTTGGTGGACGATTATCTGATTATGATATTAAAAAGATGAATGACAGAATCAAGGAATCTTTGACTTATGACGATACAGGTTTATTTGCAGAATGTTATCTGAAAGTATATTTTAAGAAGTTTCTTATAAACAAGAACATGTCTTTACTTGAATTGATAAATAATAAGGATGCAGATGGGCTTATAAGTGATATTAAAACCTTGTATTATGCACTTGAAGAAAATGATGCAGAGAAGCAGGTACTTGATGAAGCAAAGAAGGCTATGGAGTTTTATAATCTGCCATTTGAACTTGATTTATTCTCAGTAATAGAACTCAGAACGTCAGCTCTTAACTGTATAAATAAAAAGTTAAGAACAATGCAGTTTTCAGTCGGTACAGCAGGCGATGATTTCAAGATGACAAGAAATATCATTATGTATAAGGATCTTAATGCCCTTATTACATGTGCTGCAAAAGGTAAGATTAACGGTGTTCAGCTTGCCTACATAAGAGATGAAAAACGTATTACAGACAGCTATTTTGCTTTTGTAATTAAGAATGGAGATAATCTTTATCTTTTAACTGATATGCCTGAATATTCACATCCGTTGCAAAGCAATATGAGTAGATGTCCTGGCAGGAATATGAGCAACCGGATTGAATCTAATTGGTTCCCATATGATACTGTTGCAGATATAAATGTAAGTGACTTATGGGGAAGCGGCAGATATGGTACATCAGAAAAAAGCACTAAATTATCGACTGTATTAAATGAAGAATCATTATATACAGTTATAGGCACGATTGATTCATTAAGCCGGGATGAAGCTTTTTGGTTTATCATGATGCTTTCATTAATTAAGGATAAGTTTTATGACAAGCCTGCACCAAAGCTTCCTATGTCTTATGTGGGAGAAATGATAAATACTCCACTTATAGATAAATCTGAAAATGCATTAATTATACAGGATGCATTACCATCGCTTGACTTAGAAATTATTGATTTTGAAAATACTAAGGACATGAAGTATCAGACAGAACTTTTGAAGTTCGATGATAATAATAGTTCATTAATAAAAAGATATAAAGACCAGGTGAATGTAGACCTGCTTAATGTAATAAGAAATACAGATAAGTCAATAATGATTGAAGATAAATACGCTATAAAGGATGTATTTGGAAAGGTACAAGGTTGTAAATACCTATCCTTAGACTTAAATCAGGCAGGTACTAAGGAAGAACTAGAATATAAGCAGAAATGGTTGTTAAGATACAACTACGCAACAGAAATCAACAGATTAATACATGAAGATTACGAAAAGAATGCTTCATGTATTATAGAAGAAATCGGGAATCTTGTTTCTGTACGAATAAAGGATTTAATAATAATGCAGCTTCAAGGACAGCTTGTAGGACATAAGCTTATACATAGTAAAGAACCTTTGAATTTCGGACAGGAATATTCAGATGAAAATTATGACCTGGGTAAATTTATGACAACTAAATGGATGTGGCATAAATATGATTATGGTAGGACAACATACAGATTTGGATATGACACATATAGCAATCTGGCTGATATTAAATGTGCTTTAACAGGAAAGCAAGGTTCATTAATATTACATATTGAAATACAAAATGCATATGATCTTGCATTAGTCTGTGGAGTTAGTAAGGATAAGCTGCCGCTACAGTTACAGGATTATGACGTAAGGGATAAATATTACGGAAATCCTATTCTTGATAATATAGACCCTATGGTATGGCACTTAAAGGATGAATTCAATGAAATGAGGTTTGATATTAATATTGCTTTATCAAAGACTGAGTATAAGAAGTTATGTAATGAAGCAGGAGTACCTGTAAATAAGTTTTGGTAAGAAAGGAGGAGCAATGACAGAAAGAGAAAAGAGGATAATATATTCAGATAATAAAAAAAAGAAAGGAAATGCAGATAGGAAATTTTCAAAAAAGCAGATCGTTGATTATATGGATAAATATATAAGAAATTATTTGGTTGATTCAGAATGGCATATCAGCATTGCTACCGATTTTTTGCATTTACTGAATGATGAAAAAATTGAGCTTAACAAGTTATCTGACCAAAGATATATAAAAAGCATATTGGAAAATAATCCTGATAATGAGTATACAAAGAAAATTAATATGAGATTAATGCCGGAAATGTACATATCAGCATTATTTGATGTGTTGATTGAAAGAATCAATATAGCAAATCAGACTCAAAACATGTATTTTGTAAAAGTTAAGGAACGTTCTACAGGAAGAGTACTTGGATTAAATCCTTATATTGACAATCCTTTTTCTGACACATTGACACGTGGATTATTACATTCAGGTGAATATATATTGATAAGCGGTGATTTGCCTGATAAGTGGAAATAATATTCCACTTACAATTTATCGAAGACAGAGTATAAGAAACTATGCAATAAAGCAGAAGTATCTGTAAATAAGTTTTGATAAGAAAGGAAAAAGGTTATGAATAGATTGAAAAAGTATATACAAAATAAATTATATGGCAAGTATTATCCTGTTAATGAAGATACTAAAGATATCTTTTTAGAAGAGCATAAAAATTATTTTTACTTAATGATAAAAAGAGAACAGTCATATTTGTTAGGTAGTATTGAAATACAGTATCATAAATATCAAAAACAACTTTTATCTACCAGAACATTGTTGGGATTTCCAAAATACAAAAATATAATAATGAATAAAGAAATAATGCGATTTGCAAAACAAAAAACAGTACCTTTGAGAGAGCAAGTGGAAAATTTGGATATGATAAAAGATAGATTATCATATGAAGAAAAAAATGAAATTACTCTTGATGATATAAATTATGTGTATGGTCTTAGATATTTGCGAAAAAAACAGGAACTTATAGACTTTATATTACAAGGGTGCTTTTTAATAAGTCTTATGGTTTTTTTTGGATTACTTTATAAAATGGGATTTGTAGTATAATTTTAAAACATGATGTGAAAGGCGATACAATGTATGATGTAGATAAGATTGTAGAAAAATTAAAAACGGACTCTTCGGTAAAACTATATGGAAGCGGTAACAGTGATAATTATCTCATTCCTGTTAAAAGAGCAATCAATATAGTAAAAGCGGCTGCCAACAATAACAGTAATTTCAAAGGTGATTATGAAGGCTATATGCAGCAAGGTTACAACAAAGCTATCCTTGATTTTATTCATGAATTGGATAATTATTGTGGGTATTATGAAGGGAAAAATAAAAATCTAACAAGAGATGGTGTTTTGGAGGTGGCAGAGCAATTGAGAAAAAAGATAAATGATGAAGCATGTGATGATGATAATACAGCCAATATAGAAGCAACAGAATATTTAAATGATGATCTGAATGTACAACAATATTTGAAACATCTATCAGAAGATGTGTTTATCGTAAAAATTAGAGAGCGTTCTACAGGTAGAATACTTGAATTAAATCCTAATATAGATAATTCGTTCTCTGATACAATGACACGTAGATTATTCCATTCAGGCGAGTACATATTGATAAGTGGTGATTTGCCTGATAAGTGGAAATAATATAGTTGTAATTGGACAAGTGAAAAAATATGTACAATAAAGAAAATTTTAATTTAGTTAAAAAAGGAAGCTTTAAAATGCTTCCTTTTTTATTATTTTTGAATAATATATATTACAATATATATTATAGTTAGCGTTAAATAATATATATTATAATGTATATTATTTGCGATTGGATAGATATTGTCCTTTTAATCGTAAAAATATCAAAGGGTTTTAGGGGTATCCCCTAACAAGACAACCGTTTATCGGTTGGTATTTGTATTACAAATACGTATCTTGCCCACGCTTTATAGCGTGGCTATTTCATAGACATAAAGCTCAAGCAGTACAATTAAAGAGAAAATTCAGGTACAAAAATTGCTCCTAACGGAGATCAAAAAAACAATTAAAAGAAAAAAATAAAGTAATATATATAATAATATATATTACTCAAGTA
>OOAH01002088.1_pt1 | contig 15184 bp, 7 predicted proteins | sample 1671801 | NCBI WGS metagenome assembly OOAH01 (sample SAMN06348194, study PRJEB24527) | human gut metagenome | biome: human gut; feature: ankylosing spondylitis patient; material: feces | host: Homo sapiens | place: China | collected 2015-10 | reverse complement strand
ATGTCGGCGGGGTTGATGTCGGACAGACTGCCCTGATAGGGCGAGCCGTCGAGCACGATCAGCGCGCCGGTGCCCGCATTGAGCGAACCGACGCCGCGGACGTAGATCGCAGCGTCCGTACCGGGCTGGTTGGTGGCCGTAGTCAGCTGCACGCCGGGAACCGCTCCTTCGAGCATTTTCGAAACGGTCGAAACCTGACGCTTCGCAAGCTCCTCGCCGCGGATGGTGGCGATTGATCCCGTAAGGTCTTTTTTCGTCGTCGTGCCGAAAGCGGTCACCACGACATTCTCGATGGCCTGCGCATCTTCGTGCATCACGACTTCGACATGCGTCTTTCCGGCAACAGCCACTTTCCGGGTCTCGTAACCGATGAACGAAACCGCCAGCGTAGCGTCGGCGGGTGCAGCGATGGTGAATTTACCGTCCGTGCCCGTGGTCGTACCGGTCGACGTGCCGTCGACCATAACGGTTGCGCCCGCGACAGGCTTACCCTCCGCATCGGCAACTTTACCGGAAACCTGCCGGCTTTGGGCGAATCCATATACACAAAGCCCCAAAACGGCAATTAACGATAGTAGAATTTTTCTTACCATAAGCGTTAATTTTAATAAAATTTTAAAAAAAAAAACGATCGCCCCGGATTCCGGATAATAAACTGCTGGATATAGGATAATTACAGCGTTCCGGAACGCATTTCCCGAGAAATGCCTAATAGTTTGGTATTAAGCGTGTAAGATATACGGACGACACCTCCGTGCGTCCGGGTTGTGTTACCAGATAGTTACCGGACAAGAAGGGTTAAACCGTGCCGTATAAGCTATTTGGTCCAATTGATATACCGTTTGGCAGTAACTTTATCATTACCTTTATCGCGGTTTGTTTATTGTTTAAAAAAGGTTAGGAAGGGAATGAGAAACACGTTCAAAGTACTGTTTTACATCAAGAAGAATGCGCCTTTACGCAATGGAAACACGCCGATCATGGGACGCATTACGATCAACGGACAGCGAACGCAGCTGTCCACGCAACTATCCGTGAATCCGAATCTCTGGGATGTGAGTATGGGACGGGCGGCAGGGCGCAGCGCGGTTGCCTCACATGTCAACGAACAACTCTCGCAGATTCGTTTCCACATCGAAAGATGTTACAACACGCTGTTTTACGAGCATGCCCTGGTCACTCCGAAAATGGTCAAGGAGATGTATTTCGGCAACGACCAGCGCAACGAAACGCTGCTGGCCTTCTTCAGGCATCACAACGAGGAGTTCAGCCGGATGGTGGGCATCAGCCGCAGCAAAACGACCTACTATAAATATAGGTGTGTTTACAAGCATCTCGAAAACTACGTCAACGACAAATTCAACCGCAAGGATTTGCTGTTCAAAGAACTCGACAAAGAGTTCCTGACGGGGTTCCACCACTACATCGCACAGGAGTGCGGACACAAGAAAAACACGACGTGGATCTACATGATCGCGTTCAAGCACATCCTCATGCTGGCCCGCAGCCGGGGCCACATGACCAAGGACCTCTTCGCGAATTACAAACTGCGCAGCGAATTCGTCGCGCGAAACTACCTGTCCATGACCGAAATCCGCAAGCTGATCCGTCTGGACCTCGACGACATGACCTTACAGTTGGTACGCGATGCATTTTTGTTCAGTTGCTTCACGGGACTCTCCTACATCGACCTCTGCACGCTGACCCCGCAGCATATCCAGCAAGACGGCAAACAGCTGTGGATCAGCACCACCCGCCGCAAAACAGGATCTGCGGTCAACGTGCGCATCTTCGCGATACCGTACGCCATTCTGCTGAAATACAAACCGATGCAGCGGAATGCGCGGATATTCCGCCTGCCGAGCAACGGCTGGTGCAACATCTGCCTCGAACGCATCATGTCTCTGGCGGGCATTCCCCGGCACATCACGTTCCATTCGGCCCGGCACACCTTCGCCACGACGATCACGCTTTCGCAGGGAATGGCGATCGAAACGATCAGCAAGCTGCTGGGACATAAGAATATACGAACTACGCAGATTTATGCGACCATCACCCACTCGAAACTCGACGGTGACATGGAGCGGCTCTCGAAACGCCTCGATACGCTGTACCGCGATACCGACCTGGAAAAAGTCCGGGAGCGCCTTTGAGGACCGATTCACATATACGCAGAAGTTCACGCAGCTAACACATTCGCTCAAAACACCCGAAAACACCCGAAAAAGGGGATTACAATTTGTAATCCTCTTGAGATGATATTTTCAAAATCGTAACCGTTATCGACCAATCTTCTACACATATGTTATATTGGTAAATTATTTTAATAATTTATTTGTAAACGAGTTAGCAATTTCATACCTTTGCTTGTGAACTTTTTTTTTTAAAAAAACTATTAGATTAACGCTTATGGTAAGAAAAATTCTACTATCGTTAATTGCTTTATTGGGGGGGGGAATATTACTCTCGCTGGCCCAGAGTAAGCAAATTTCCGGAACAGTCACCGGTCCCGACGGGAAACCGGTCGCCGGAGCAACGGTTATGGTCGACGGCTCGCATGTCGGCACGACCTCAAACGGAGACGGTAGCTTCACCATCACGGCTCCCGGAAACGGATCGCTGGTCGTATCCTTCATCGGCTATGAAACCCAGAAGGTGGCCATCGGAGGCAAGACCCGAATCAACATCTCGCTCAAAGAAGACACACAGGCCATCGACGACGTGATCGTAGTGGCCTTCGGTACAGCCAAGAAAGACGCCTTCACCGGAGCGGCGAAGGTGATCAAATCCGACGATCTGATAAAAACGCAGTCTTCGAACGTCGGGGATGCCCTCGTCGGCAAAATCGCCGGCGTGCAGTTCTCCTCCGCCTCGGGCCGTCCGGGTTCCGGTCAGAAGATTTACGTGCGCGGCTACGGTTCGATGAATGCCAAAAACGACCCGCTCTGGGTTGTAGACGGCGTGCCCTACGAAGGCGACATCAACAACATCAACGCTGCCGACATCGAGTCGATCAGCGTCCTCAAGGACGCCGCGTCGAACGCCCTGTACGGCTCCCGCGGCGCGAACGGCGTAATCATGGTCACGACCAAGCGTGCGAAGGCCGGCGAGGCCACCGTGACTTTCGACGGCAAGTGGGGCATCAACACCCGTGCGTTGCAGACCTACGACATCGTGGAGGATGCAGGCGAATACTACGAGATGCACTACAAGTCGCTGTACAACTATTACACGCTCGACCAGAAGTACACTCCCCTGGCCGCCAACATCGCCGCCAACAAGCTGCTGACGTCGAACGATCCCGGCGGTCTGGGTTACAACGTCTTCACCGTGCCCGACGGCCAGAACCTCATCGGCGACAACGGCCGTCTCAATCCGCGTGCGAAGCAGGGCCGCCTGGTAACCGACGCCAAGGGCCAGCAGTTCTACCTGCAACCCGACAACTGGCTCGACGAAATCTACAAATCGTCGTCGTTCCGTCAGGAGTACAACGTCAGCGTTTCCGGCGCAACGGACCGCGCCAATTTCTTCGCATCGCTCGGCTATCTGGACAACACGGGTATCGTCGACGGTTCGAGCAACGAGCGCTACACCGCCCGTCTGCGCGCGGACTACCAGGCCAAAAAGTGGCTGAAAGTCGGCGGTAACATGTCCTACACCCATTTCGTCTGGAACAACGGCAACAAAACCAACGACGACGGCGACGGTCAGGGCGAAGGCAACGCCGACGGCGGAAACGCATTCGCCACGGCGATCCGCATGGCGCCGATCTATCCGGTCTACATGCGCGACGGCAACGGCAACATTATGATCGACGAGTACGGATTCAAGATGTACGATACCGGCGACGGCCGCAACGGCGGCGCACTGCGCACCAACGGCGGCAAGAGCAACGACCTGCAGGACATTCAGCTCAACAAATACATCAACGAGGGCAATGCCTTCATGGCCAACGGCTTTGCCGATTTCTCCCTGTACAAGGGCCTGAAACTGACCCTCAACGGAAGCGTGTCGCTCGACGAAACCCGCGGTACGGAGGTGTCGAACCCCTACTACGGACAGTTCGCCGAATCGGGCGGCGCCGTTTTCAAGAGCCACAGTCGGGAGATCGCCTACAACATGCAGCAGCTCCTGACCTACACCAACACCTTCGCCGACGTCCACAACCTCGACCTGCTCTTCGGCCATGAAATGTACAACCGCAAATCCTACGGTCTGTACGGCTCGAAGACCATGATGTTCTCGCCGGACAACACCGAACTCAGCGGCGCCGTCGTCGACTCGTCGCGGTCGGGTTCGTCGGTTCTGGAGTACAACAACGAAGGCTACTTCTTCCGCGGACAGTACGACTACGACAACCGCATCTATTTCTCGGGATCGTACCGCCGCGACGCATCGTCGCGCTTCCACCCCGACCACCGCTGGGGCAACTTCTGGTCGCTCGGCGCAGCCTGGATCATCAACCGCGAGAGCTGGTTCAACGCTTCGTGGGTCAACATGCTGAAGGTCAAAGCATCGTACGGTTCGCAGGGTAACGACAACCTCGGATCGAAAGCGGAATCCTACTACCGCTATACCGACTACCGCGAGATCCTGAGCAGCGGCGACGGCGTTACGAGCGTACTCTACCAGAAAGGCAACCCCGACATCACCTGGGAGACCAACGCCAACCTCAATGTCGGCGTAGAGTTCGGCCTCTGGGACAACCGTCTGTCGGGTAGCATCGATGTCTTCAACCGCAAGACCACCGACATGCTGTTCGAGCTGGCCACTCCGATCGAGTCGGGTTACACGACCATTTTCACCAACATCGGCGACATGGTCAACCGCGGTCTCGAAATCGAACTGAACGCAGACCTGATCCGGACCAAAAACCTCGTGTGGGACTTCTCGCTCAACATGACCCACTACAAAAACAAGGTGACCCACCTGCCGGAGCAGTTCAAAAACAACACGACGGCCGACGGCAAACACGTGGGCCGCTGGCAGAGCACCAAATTCCTCACCGAAGGGGAATCCGTCTTCTCGTTCTACGTTCCGACCTACGCGGGAGTAGACCCCGAGACCGGAAAATCGCTGTGGTACACCTACAAGACCGATGATGCCGGCAACAAGGAGCGCATCAAGACCTCCGATTACTCGGTGGCCTCGCAGGAGGGCCGCGAAATGCACGGAGATGCCCTGCCGGACGTTTACGGCGGTTTCGGCACGTCGCTGCGCTTCTACGGCGTCGATTTCTCGATCGGCTTCACCTACCAGCTCGGCGGCCAGGTTCTCGATCAGGGCTACATGTTCTACATGGACTCCCCGGCAGGAACGTCGACCGGAAACAACTACCACCACGACCTGCTCAATTCGTGGACTCCCGAGAACTCCGGTTCGAACATTCCGCGTTTTGCTTACAACGACTCGAATCAGGCAGCCGTCTCGGACCGTTTCCTCACCAGCGCATCGTACCTGAACATCCAGAACATCACGCTCGGATATACGCTGCCCAAGCGTATCACGCGCAAGTTCCTCGTCGAGAATCTGCGTATCTACTTCGCCTGCGACAATGTATGGTACTGGTCCAAGCGTCAGGGTCTCGACCCGCGTCAGGCCATCAACGGAATCACGAACCCGTACTACTACGCCCCGATTCGCACCTTCTCGGGCGGTGTAACCGTAACGTTCTAATTTGTTAAACGACGAATATTATGAAAATGAACAACATACTGAAAACAACGGCGCTGCTTCTCGGTTCATCCGTGCTTCTTTCGGGCTGTATCAAGGAGACCTTCCCCGAAAGCGGATACGCCACCAGCGATCAGACTGCCGAATCTCCGTTCGCAAAGGAGGGTCTTATCACTGCGATGCCGACGGTGCTCATCACCAACTATACAGACCTCGGCGAGCACATCGACTTCGGCTACCCGGGCATCTTCGGCGCCACCGACCGCATGGTCGGCGAGGTGTTCCCCGTCAGCGGCAACCTGCCGGGCGGCAACCAGTACTACGACCGCTGGCAGGCATGGCTTTATCCGGGCAACTCGACCGGATTGGCAGCGAACGGCTGGGCGTCCCCGTTCTTCTACACCAACTATTACAAGTTCATCTTCACGGCCAATGAGGCCATCGACATCGCAAACCAGAGCGAAGGCGCAGAGGAGATGATGGGCATTGCCAAGACTTTCCGCGCGCTCTGCTACCTCGACCTGGCCCGTCTCTACGACGCGCTGCCGGCCAAGGCTCCCGAACGTCCCGCCTACGAGACCGAGCTGGAAGCCGTCAAGGGGCTGACCGTTCCCATCGTCCGGGAAGATACGAGCATGGAGGAACTGGAGAACAACCCGCGCGTATCGCGTGAGGAGATGTTCAAGTTCATCTTCGAGGACCTCAACACCGCCGAGACCCTGCTGGCCAACTATACGCCGGCAACGAAAAATCTGCCCTCGCTGGCCGTGATCTACGGACTCAAGGCCCGCGCCTACCTCTGGCTGGGCGGATTCACCGAATCGTATGCGGAAGTTCCGACCGGCGACGCCGCTTACCGTCTGGCCGCCGAATACGCCCGCAAGGCCATCGACGCTTCGGGCTGCACGATTATGACCGAAAGCCAGTGGCTCGACCCGAAGACCGGGTTCAACACGGTCAATTCGTCGTGGATGTGGGCCATGATCCAGACCACCGACACCGTGCTCAACAACCTGCTGTCGTGGTCGGCCCACATGGCGACCGAGGCTATCTGGGGTTACGGCTACGGAGCGCAGCCGGGTATCTCGGTATTCAGCTACAACCGCATTTCGTCGGGCGACTTCCGCAAAAAGAGCTTTGTCGGAGCCGACCGCTCGTTCGACGCCATCGCACCCTATACGACCCTGACCGAGGAGGAGTTCGCAACGATAGCCCCCTACGCATCGTTTAAGTTCCACGCGGCCAACGGCGAAAAACGAAACTATTCCACGGGTAACGTGACGAGCATCCCGATGATGCGTGTCGAGGAGATGTACCTGATCGAGGCCGAGGCTACGGCGCACTACGACGCCACCACCGGCAAGTCGCTGTTGCAGTCGTTCATGGCCAACCGCGATCCGGCCTATACGGTTCCGGCGGCCAACGACCTGATCGACGAGATCATTTTCCAGAAGCGGATCGAGTTCTGGGGCGAGGGCGTCATCTTCTACGACCTGAAGCGTCTGAACATCGGCATGCACAACGGCGACACCGGCACGAACGCTCCCCCGATGGCCCAGCTTTCCACGGACGGACGCGCCCCCTGGTGGAACTGCGTGTTCCCGCTGAACGCCGTACAGCAGAATAAGGCGCTTTCGGGCAAGAACAACCCCAACCCGACCCAAACGGTCAAGTCTGTTAAATAAAAAACATCGCTATTTATGAAAAGTATAAAAATATTCTTTCTGGCGACTGTCGCCATCGTCGCGGGGCTGTTCACGGCCTGCAGCGACGATGACTTCAAAGCAGGTCCCGAGGTCGACGGCGCACAGGTCTACTTCCCCGAGAATGTGACCACCCAGCATAGCATCAGCGACGACGTCTCCTCCATCGCCATCCCGGTAAAACGCATCGCCAAGGACGAGGCGCTGACCGTAGCGGTTCTCGCCAGCGACGAGTCGGGTCTGTTCACCATTCCGTCGTCGGTATCGTTCGCAGCCGGCAAGGAGACTTCCGAACTGCTGATCACCTTCGACCGCACCAAACTCGAAGACGGCAAGGAATACCCCCTTTCGTTCCTGATCAACGACGAGGACAACACGACGCCCTACGGCAACCGCAGCCTCGATATTACGGTTATGCCCTGGCCGTGGGTGAAAATGGGAACCGGCAAATTCCGCGAAGGCTGGTTGAGCGATGTATTCACCGGCAATATGTTCGAAATCGATGTCACGGTACACAGCCATAAGTCGAAAGAAGGTATCTACATGGTTGAAGAGATGCTCGGCTGGCCTTATATGACCGAATTCTTCGGAGCTACGCAAGAGGAGCTTTCGGAGCAGTTCAGCTACACTCCGTCCAATATCGTCATCGATTGCAGCAATGCGACTCAAGTGACGATTGAAGAACAATGGTCGGGTATTACCGAAAACAGTAACGGTTACGGAAACTTTATGATCGCCTCGGCGGAACCCGGCACATTGGTCAACGGCGTCATCACCTTCCCGAAGGACGGATTGACCGCAAAACTCGTCGGATTGGATCGCGAATTTCCCGCTAACAGTCAAGGTACGTTCCGCATCATGCTGCCGGGCGCCGAAATAGTCGACTATACGCTCTCCGCCGTATACGACGGCATGAAGGTCAGCGCCGACGGAGAGACGGCGAGCGCCGTCATCGACTTCACCTACGGCGCCGACGTTACGAACATCCGCTATGTTCTCGTCGAAAATGAATTGACCGAGGCCGAAACCGCTACACTTGTCGCAGCGATCGCCGACGGATCAGCCGAGAACATCAACGAGTTGCAGGACTTCACCGTAGGCGGCGAGAAAGTCTCCGCCGAAGCCGTACTGCCTGGACCCGGAACCTATACCGTAGTCGCCCTGCCCCTTGACAAAGCGCAAAAACCGGTTTCCGGCGAAGCTTCCGCAGCATCGTTCTACTTCCCGGGCATAGGAGGGACCTCGGTTCCCAACGACATCGCCGGCTCGCTCTATAAAGTCAGCGCCTATCCCGATGCCGCAGCATATGTATCGAAGTATCCCGATTACTCATCGGCCGTGTACGAGATCACCGGCACGGAGATGAAGAAGATCAAAACCTACTTCAACAAAACTTCCATAATCGACAATATCGAGATTCAAACCGGAGGCCTGACCCTGCAGGATGTAGTCGATAAATACGGTAAAGAACTCAATGCCGATGCGATGGAAGAACTTGCAACGACCGGAAAGTATTGGGACATAATGATCAATCTGACACCGGGCGCATCCTATACGCTGGTTGTCGAAGCAACGAACAACTACGGCAAGAAAAAACTGATCGTGTGCGAACCGTTCGTGACGGACATACCGCCCTATACCGGAGAGTTGATCATCGGGAAATACGGCATGTCCTACGCGGCCAGCGCTGAAGACACGTTCGAAAATGTATTCGAGGTAATACCTACCGTCGGAAGCAACACCGAATTTTTCGTGAAGGATTTCGCCGTAGAGGACGGCACCCAATGGTACGCAACCTATGACTCGGCCAAGTCGACGCTCACGATGAGCGGCGTGCAGCTCGGCCGGGAGGACAACGGCAACCTGCTCGGCAAATTCACGAAGGCGCTCACTCCGGACCAGTCCCGCGGTTACGGTATCTTCTCGTTCGCAACCAAAGAGAGCGAAGGCAGCGATCCGATCGTATTGACGATCGATCCGGCGTCGAAACAAGTTTCAGCGCTGACGACCGACGTCGAGGTTCCCGTTGCTGATTTCACCGTCAACAAGATCGTCGGAGCCTTGGCAGCATACTATGCCGACGGAACGACCATCACGAAGCAGAGCGGAACGACATCCGCAGCATCCGCAGCCAAAGTTCAGGGCGTCCGCACGAAGATCCCGTTCAGCAGCGTCCGTGTTCCGGCCCATATCGGGAAGTCGCTCGACAGCCGCGGCCTCCAGATGAACGCCACATTCGTCAGGAACAGCGACAACACGAACCACGGCGTCCGCACGTTGAGCGTGAAGACGGCGAAATGCGAGCCGCTGCCGAAACAGATCGGCCGCCGCGCCGATTTCAAAATCCGCGAAAACCTTCCGGTTTTGAAATAACCGACGCATATTGTTCCACACGACCCGACACAGTCCGAGCGACCGTGTCGGGTTCTGTGGTCCAATGAAACGAAACACCGGTCACGACATGCACTAATATTAGGATTATAAGATTATGACAAGGACAACAACTTTATGGAGCCTGCTGCTCCTGTCTGCGGCGCTCGCCCTGGGGTCGTGCACCAAGGATGCGACGGAGCAGGCGACGGGTCCCGAACCGGAAGCGAAAGCGGCCTCCAAACTCGTATTCTCGTCGGAGAACGCCGTCAGGGGCGAACTGCTGGTCTGCTTCGGCGAAGAGGCCGTAGCGGGCATCGAATCGTCGGTCATGCAGGTTACGCGTTCGGGCGGCGTCGCCACCCGTTCGGGCATCGCCGATTTCGACGCCGTGCTCGGCAGCATCGGGGTAAAGGCGTTACAGCGCCTGTTCCCGGTAGACGAACGGAACGAGGAGCGCACGCGCGCCGCCGGTCTGCACCGCTGGTACGTTGTGGAGTTCGACGCCGCCGCCGATCTCGACAAGGCGGCCCTCGACATGGCCCGGATCGCCGAAGTGAGCAAGGTGGAATTCAACCAGCAGCTGATGCACGTGCACGAAGGCCGGGTCATCCCGCTGGCCGAAACCGGCGCTGCGCCGCAGACCCGTGCGGCCGTCGGGTTCAACGATCCCCACCTGGGCAAACAATGGCACTACATCAACACCGGCGACAAGTCGATCTATTCGAAGATCAAGGCGGGAGCCGATGTCAACTGCGACGAGGCTTGGAAGCTCTGCACGGGCGACCCGCGCGTTATCGTCGCGGTCGTGGACAACTGCGTGCAGTGGGACCATCCCGACCTGGCCGCCAACATGTGGACCAACACCGCCGAGCTGAACGGCTCGGAAGGCCGTGACGACGACTCGAACGGCTATGCTGACGACATACACGGTTTCAACTTCGTCGACAATACGACGCTGACCATCAGCACCAAAGGCGATGCACCGGACCACGGCACGCACGTGGCAGGAACGGTCGCAGCCGTGAACAACAACGGCACGGGCGTCGCAGGCATCGCAGGCGGCTCGGGCAAAAACGACGGCGTGAAGATCATGTCCTGTCAGATTTTCCACGACAAAGACGGCGGCGACGCGGCCACGTCGGCCAAGGCCATCAAATACGCCGCCGACAACGGCGCGGCAATCATCCAGTGCAGCTACGGCTATCCTGCCGGCTCGGTAACCTCCGACACGGCCTATTCCAGCGGCGCCAGCGCCGAGAAGCAGGCCATCGACTACTTCATCGCCAAACAGAACTGTGCGGCCGTCAGCGGCGGACTGGCCATATTCGCCGCCGGCAACGACTTGACCGGGATATCGGGCTATCCCGGCGCTTACCGCGACTACATCTCCGTAACGGCCATGTCGTGCGACTACACCCCGGCCTACTACACCAACTACGGTCCCGGCTGCAACATTGCGGCTCCCGGCGGCGACGCCTACCAGTCGTATCTGGAAAACATAAAGACCGGAGCGTCCGAGGTGTTATCGACCGTCAACGGCGGAAAGTACGGCTACATGCAGGGCACGTCGATGGCCTGCCCCCACGTTTCGGGCGTGGCGGCGCTCGGGCTCTCCTATGCGCTGCAACTCGGCAAGACCTTCACCCAGAACGAATTCACGACGCTGCTGCTGACATCGGTAAACGACATCAACCAATACTGCACCGGAACGAAACAGTATTTCACCGACAAGGGCAGTCTGGCGACGCTCGACCTGTCGCAGTACAAAAAGGGAATGGGCACGGGTTACATCGACGCCTACCAGGTGCTGATGAACGTCCGCGGCATCACCTGCATCCCGATTCCCGTCGGCAGCCAGTACACGCTGAACCTGCAACCGTACCTCGGCGGCGGAAATCTGGACCTGAAGATTACGGAAATCTCCATTTCGGCCGAAGACATGGACCGGCTGGGCATTTCGGCGAACCCGACCATATTCGCCAACCAGATCATCCTCAAGTGCACCAAACCCGGTTCGGCGGTGGTCCGGATCAAGCTGCTCGCCGGAAACGGCAACAACAGCGGAATGAACGGCATGCCGATCACGAAGGAATTCGCCTTCATCGCACGTGAGGTTCATTCCCAGAACGGAGGTTGGTTATAAAACAAGGACACATTATGAAAAGCATCAAACTGTTATTGATCGGCCTCGCCGCGGCATTCGCGCTGATCGGGTGCGGCGATTCGTCCAAGGATACGCCCGAACCCGAGGGCGACGGCAACGTCGTCGGCAGCTGGCATCTGGTTTCGTGGAGTTCGCTCCAGTCCGCCGACGTCTACCTCTCGTTCAGCGAGTCCGGTTCGTTCGACATCTACCAGCGGCTCTACAAGCCCGAATACGTCCACCTGGACGGCACGTATTCCTACGACAAACCCACGCTCAACGGCCGGTACAGCGACAACACCCCGTGGGGAAGCGCCTCGTACCGGGTTTCGTTCAACGCGGACGGAACACGGATGACGCTGACCAGCACTTCGAGCACGAGCGACGTCTCGGTCTTCGTCAAGGCCGAAATCCCGTCGGAGATCATCTCCGGCGCGCTGGAGTCCACACCCCAAAGCAGGGCCGAAGACATGCCGCGGTTCCTCTGAACCGCCGTCCTGCCGGCATGCGCCGCAACCCTTCACCGGGTTGCGGCGTTTTGTTTCCGGGCGAAGGCCGCGCCGCGCACGGGACTCTTCCGCACCCCGGCATGCAACTTGCCGAAGCAATAAAAAAGCCGGCAGTAGCGCCGGAAAAATATTTTTCGTAAATTTGTGCCAAAACAAAACAAAAAAGGTTTATGGCAATTACCGAAATACTTCCCGGCATCCACTACGTCGGGGTCAATGACCGCACCACCACGCGCTTCGAAGCCCTCTGGTCGCTTCCGATGGGCGTGTCGTACAACGCCTATCTGGTCGCAGGCGAAAAGATCGCCCTGATCGACACCGTCGAAGAGTCCTTCGGCAGCCGCCTCGAAGCCAACATCCGCGAGGCCATCGGCGAAAGGAAGATTGATTATCTGGTCGTCAACCACATGGAACCCGACCACTCGTCGTCGATCGCGGCGCTGCGCCGCATCTATCCCGACATCGAGATCGTCGGCAATGCCAAGACGCTCCAGATGATCGAAGGGTTTTACGGCATCGCCGGGGGCACGGTCGAGGTCAAGGAGGGCGACACGCTCGATCTGGGCGGCAAGACGCTGTCGTTCCACATGATCCCGATGGTGCACTGGCCCGAGACGATGGTCACGTGGTGCGCCGGCGACCGGACGCTCTTCTCCGGCGACGCCTTCGGCACGTTCGGGGCGCTCGACGGCGGCATCACCGATTCGCAGGTCGAGACCGACCGCTACTGGGACGAGATGCGCCGCTACTACGCCTGCATCGTGGGCAAGTACGGCGGTCCCGTGCAGAAGGCGCTCCAGAAGGTCCGCACGCTGCCCGTCGGAACGATCTGTTCGACGCACGGACCCGTATGGCAGCGGCAGATCGCAAAGGTTCTGGATATTTACGACCGTCTGAGCCGCTACGAAGGCGAACCGGGCGTGGTCGTGGCCTACGCCTCGATGTACGGCAACACGGAGCAGATGGCCGAGCGCATCGCGCGCGAACTGGCCTCGCGGGAGGTCGGCCCGATCCGGGTCTACAACCTCTCCTACGCCGACCCGTCAGTGGTCCTGCGCGACGTTTTCCGTTTCGACACGCTGATCGTCGGCGGCCCGACCTACAACGGCAACCTGTTCCCACCCGTGGCCGAACTGCTCGACCGCATCGCCGCGCGCGGCATTCCCCGGCGCAGATTCGGCTGGTTCGGTTCGTTCTGCTGGGCCGGAGCCTCGGTGCGCCTGCTCGCGGAGGTCGCCCAGAAAATGAAATGGGAACCCCTGTGCGATCCCGTGGAGATGAAACAGGGCTACTCGCACGAGATGTGCGATCCCTGCGCAACGCTGGCGGAGACTGTCGCCGGATGCAGGTGCGGAAAATAGAACGACGCAGGGGCGGTCTTCGGACCGCCCTTTTTCGTGCTGCGGCGGGGATATTTCGAAAAAAAGACTATATTTACATTCCGAAAGAAAAAAAACTCCAGGAATTATGATGAAAATTGCAATCGTGGGAACGGGTTACGTAGGACTCGTATCGGGGGCCTGCTTCGCCGAAATGGGACTCGACATCACCTGCGTGGACATAGACGCCGAAAAGATAGAGGGTCTGAACGCAGGCGTTATCCCGATCTACGAGCCGGGACTTGAGGAGCTTGTGCGGCGCAACGTGGAGGCGGGACGCCTGCACTTCACCACCGACCTCACGGAGTGCCTGCCCCATGTCGAGGTGGTCTTCTCGGCCGTCGGAACCCCGCCCGACGAGGACGGCTCGGCCGACCTGAAATACGTTCTCGACGTGGCCCGCACCTTCGGTCGCCACATCCGGAAATACACCGTGCTGGTCACCAAGAGCACCGTCCCCGTGGGCACGGCGCAGAAGGTGCGCGCCGTGATCGAGGAGGAACTCGAGAAGCGCGGCTGCAAGGTCCCGTTCGACGTCGCCTCGAACCCCGAATTCCTGAAGGAAGGTGCGGCGATCAAGGACTTCATGTCGCCCGACCGCGTGGTCGTGGGCGTCGACAGCGAACGGGCGCGCAAGCTGATGGCCAAGCTCTACCGGCCGTTCCTGATCACCAATTTCCGCGTGCTGTTCATGGACATTCCCTCGGCCGAGATGACCAAATACGCAGCCAACGCCATGCTCGCGACGCGCATTTCGTTTATGAACGAGATCGCCAATCTGTGCGACCGCGTGGGCGCCGACGTGGAGATGGTCCGCAAGGGCATCGGCTCCGACGCCCGCATCGGCAACAAGTTCCTCTACCCCGGCTGCGGCTACGGCGGTTCATGCTTCCCGAAGGACGTGAAGGCGCTGGCCCACACGGCCCGGGAACACGGCTACACGATGCAGGTCATCGAGGCCGTCGAGCGGGTCAACGAGCAGCAGAAAGGGATTGTTTTCGAGAAATTGCAGACCGCGTTGGGCGACCTGCGGGGCAAGGTCGTCGCAATCTGGGGGCTGGCCTTCAAACCCGAGACCGACGACATGCGCGAAGCTCCGGCAACGGTGGTGATCGGCCGCCTGCTCGATGCCGGAGCCGAAGTGCGGGCCTACGACCCCGTGGCGATACCGGAAGCGCAGCGCCGGATGAAAGACAAACCGATCCGTTACGTCCGGACGATGTACGAGGCCGCCGAAGGCGTCGACGCTGTGGCCCTCCTGACCGAATGGAAGGAGTTGCGCATGCCCGACTGGACACAGCTGCGCGCGACGATGCGGGGCGACGCGGTCGTCGACGGCCGCAACATCTTCGACAAAGCGGAGGTTGAAGCGGCGGGATTCCGCTACTTCGGCATCGGAAAATA
>OOAH01002084.1_pt1 | contig 15235 bp, 15 predicted proteins | sample 1671801 | NCBI WGS metagenome assembly OOAH01 (sample SAMN06348194, study PRJEB24527) | human gut metagenome | biome: human gut; feature: ankylosing spondylitis patient; material: feces | host: Homo sapiens | place: China | collected 2015-10 | reverse complement strand
CCCCCATGTTGCCATCCTTAACATCCGGGTGTAGAGAGCCGGTACATCCGGGTGTTAAGGATGGCAACATGGGGATGTCCGGCAACTAAAGTCCCTTATCTGACAATAAAAACTACCCGGTTTTACCTATTTTATAGCCGTTTTTTGCATAAAATAATCGAGTGATTTGCAGGGATGGGGTTCACGAATCAACTACTGTACCAGCAAAAAAAATAGGCTTTTTTCTTATAAATCGAAGTAAATAAATAAAATGATTAAAACATTTTATTGGAAATAAATCATTTTTTTCCCGAAAACAAGTATATTCGAATCCATAACTAAAGGGAAGAGAAATGAATAAGTTTTTACTACATATTACATCGCTTGTTGCCCTCGTTTTGTTCCTGACCATGGGTGCTTGCAATAATACCCCAAAGGCTCCAATACTACTTGAAGCGGAGAAAACCATCGAAAAACAACCGGACAGCGCCTTAAACTACTTAGGGCGTGTAAATTCCGATTTACAAGATGCTCTACAGGCACAAGAATATTACTTAAAGGCTTTGGAGATAGGCGAAGATTCAAAAGATTATACTCTCCTGATTAACATTTATAACAACTTAGGTACTTTATATGCTCACCAGGATATCAACGACATGGCGTTACCCATGTATAAAAAGGCCCTGTCATATTTGGAGTTAGAGCCCGATTCGGTAAAAACTGCTTTTGCCCTAAGAAACATTGCACGTATATATTCCTTGACACAAAAGCCAGATAGTTCAATAATATATTATAAACGTGCAATTTCATACTCTGCAATAAAAAACAGAGCCTCTATCCTTACCGATTTAGGGAATCTATATCTCAGTCTCAAAGACTATAAAAAAGCATATCAATGCATAGAAAAAGCAAAGCCTTTAATCGGTAATGAAAAAACTCTCTATTCCTTATATTTGTCAAAAGGAGAACTGCACATTGCCACCAACCAGTTAGATTCTGCTAAATTTTATCTTAATCATTGTGTAAAGAGTTCCAATATTCATACACGTGCTGGTAGTTTGTACCACTTGGCTCAAATAGCTCAGAAAGAAAAAAACATCAACGATCTCATCAAATATTCCAATCTATATGAACAAACACGCAATTCCATTGTAGATAGTTTACATTTTGAAAATACGCGTCTAACACAAAGTATGTTTAACTACCAAAGGATTGTTAATGAAAAAAGTAAATACGAAAAAGAAGCAACCCAAAGAATGATTTTGATATATCAAGTGATTATCGTTTTCAGTATCATCTTTATTTTAAGTTTCATATTTTTCAAAAAAGAACAAAATAGAAAAAAGAGATTTGCCCATTTAAAAGAAGAGCAATACAAACGCAGTCAACAATACATAGAAGACAATGAAAAACAAATTTCTCAATTAACAGAAATGCTCCGATCTAAACAAGAAGAAATGGGTGAAGTCGAAAAACAACTATATGAAGCGAGAAAATTAATGCTTGAAATGGAAAACAGGCAGATTTTTGAAAAGCAAGGAACAATTCGTTTATTAGAAAAAGATTTTCATAACTCATCTTTATATATTAGGATTCATAGGGAGAATGACATACAACTTGGTCCAAATGAATGGGAAGAACTACATCAATTGATTGATGCAACATATCCAGATTTCACCAATCGACTTATAAAACTTTACCCACAAATCTCCATAGAAGAAATACATATTTGTTATTTAGTAAAGATGCAATTACCCATAAAAAAGATAGCCTTCATTATGCATATCACAAGTTCAGGGGTGTCTCAATGTCGCAGAAGATTATATAAAAAGTTCACAGGAGAGCCTCAAAACACAGAAAAGTTCGACAAATTTATATCTGATTTCTAAGGAAGTACAACTTGTCACATTTTTGTCAACAAAAATACGTGCTTAATAATGAAGAGAAATTTACCTTTGCCGATCACTAAAACAAATCTTATTTTAATTAATATACAAGAACAGTCCCGGGCGGTGATTTAACCAAGCCTAATATCTCGATCTCCTTTTCCGCCGCCTTTGGGACCGTTCTTTATCTCTTCTCTGATCTATAAATGAGGAAAAGAGGCTTTTCCGGTTGGTTACTAACAAAATATTTCATAGTTTTGTACAATCATTTAGTAGAGATTAAACTTAGATTAGAATATGAAGAATTTAATCATTATAGCCAGTCTGCTCCTTAGTTTACCCATTATGGCTCAGACTAAAGTTGTAAAGAAAAATGCCGTCAAGGCAAATAATTTCGGTATAACTTATTCACTTCCTAAAACATCTCTGGTTGTAGATGCAGAAGTTACGAAAGTAACTTGCAAAGCAGGTCCCTATTATAAATACGCAGAAAAATATTTAGGAGTAAAAGACGCTATCACAGAAGATAAGGTCTATTACGAATTAGGAAAGATCAGCTTGGTCAACAAAGGTGTACCCGATGCAGACAATACATTCATCGTTGAATTTAAAGCGGGAACAGTTGCCCCATATGCTTATTTGACAGAAGACGGACTGCTTTGTTCCATCAATGCCGAATATACCCCCGATGAATCAGCACTGGAAGCGGCAAGAAAGAAAAATCAGGCTCCGACAAAAGTAACCGATGCCTCTGTTTTGTCAGAAGAGTTGCTTATGGCGGGATCTACAGCCAAGCAGGCAGAAGTGGCAGCCAAACAAATCTATCGTATCCGCGAGAGCCGCATGAACATTCTTACGGGTGATGCCGATAACCTGCCACCCGATGGCGAAGCGATGAAGCTGGTCATCCAACAACTGGAAGAGCAGGAAAAAGCGCTAACCAACTTGTTCACAGGTATCCGGGCAAAGGAAGTCAGTGACTACGAAGTGACTATTGTACCTTTCGACAATCTCGATAAAGAAGTATTATTCCGCTTCTCCCCCCAATTGGGAATCGTAGATGCCGACGATTTGGGCGGAGCACCTGTGTATATGAACTTAAAAGCCATCGACCGCGCTCCTGTTTTAGACCCGAAAGAGGCTGAAAAGAAAGAAAAATCACTGAAGGGCATTATATATAATGTACCAGGTAAAGCCAGCATCGAAATCAGCATGAACAAAAAAACACTTTATAAAGGCGAAGCACAAATTACCCAGTTCGGTACACGGGAAGGACTTGCCCCCATCATGTTTGAAGATAAAAAAGCTCCGGTAAAAGTTTATTTCTATCCGGAAACAGGTGCAATAAAACAAATCATTCAATAATCATCTAACAAATTAATTCTATGTTTGAAGGACAGCCTAAAGGTTTATATGCGTTAGCCTTAGCGAACACCGGCGAGCGTTTTGGTTATTACACCATGCTCGCAATTTTTGTACTTTTCTTAAAAGCAAACTTTGGTCTATCGCCAGGTATGGCAGGTACGATCTACTCCACATTCCTTGCTTTAGTCTATTTTTTACCATTCATCGGCGGTATCTTAGCTGATAAATTCGGGTATGGCAAGATGGTAACAATCGGTATCATCGCCATGTTTGCCGGATATGTTCTGCTCGCATTGCCATTAGGCAGTGGGACATTGGCTTTGGCCTGTATGTTTTCCGCCTTGTTGGTAATCAGTACGGGAACCGGACTATTCAAAGGGAACTTGCAAGTAATGGTCGGTAACTTATACGACTCTCCCGAATATGCATCCAAACGCGATTCCGCCTTCAGTATCTTCTATATGGCGATCAATATCGGTGCATTGTTTGCTCCTACAGCAGCCGTAAAGATCATGGAATACGCCCAGCAAAATTTAGGGGTTAGTGTAAACGACTCTTATCATTTTGCTTTCGGAGTGGCCTGCGTTTCTCTGATCATATCCATGGCTATCTATTATTCCTCTCGCCGCACATTCAAGCATGTGGAAGGAAATATCAAACAAACAAGCGCAGGAAAGGAAACGGCCAAAGTGGAAGAACTCTCTCCGAGAGAAACAAAAGACCGTATCATAGCTCTGTGTTTAGTGTTTGCAGTTGTCATCTTTTTCTGGATGGCATTCCACCAAAACGGACTTACCCTGACTTATTTTGCCGATGAGTTCACGGCCAAAAGTTCAACTGGCTTGGAAAGCATGATGTTCGATGTATGGAATCTGGTTGCCATAATCTTTATCGTCTATGGTCTATTTTCCTTATTCCAGTCTTCTACAGGAAAAGGCAAAGCAATATCCGGTATCGTCATTCTACTTGCACTTGCATTCTTAGGATACCGCTATAGTTCACTCAATGGTTCGGTTCCCGTAGATGCTCCTATTTTCCAGCAATTCAACCCATTCTTTGTGGTTGCTTTAACTCCTGTTTCCATGGCTATTTTCGGGGCATTATCCAGAAAAGGCAAAGAACCGTCGGCACCGCGTAAAATCGGTCTCGGCATGCTGGTGGCAGCATGCGGATTCATCTTAATGATGTTTTCATCATTCGGCCTATTGACTCCCGAAGCACAATCCGAAGCAATCCAGGCCGGTACTGCCTCTTTCGTTTCACCCAATTGGTTAATTTCCACTTATTTGGTTCTTACATTCGGTGAGTTATTACTTTCGCCTATGGGTATTTCCTTTGTTTCGAAGGTGGCTCCTCCCAAATACAAAGGTATGATGATGGGAGGTTGGTTCGTTGCAACAGCTATCGGAAACTATTTGACAGCCGTAGCAGCGTGGATTTGGGGAGATATGCCTCTGTGGATCGTATGGGGTGTATTGGTCGGCGTATGTCTCGTTTCTGCCGTATTCATTTTCTCTGTCATGAAAAAATTAGAAAAGGTAGCATAAGACCATGAGGAAGCAGTATACATATAAACCTGTTGCTCTCCGCTTCAGAAGATGGAGCCGGAAAAGGTATGCTGCTTTCATTAGTATACAACATGCCGTTACGATCGGGCAGTTGTCGGCAAACGTATCTGAACGGTTCCAGGCTAAAAACGGTTCCGTACATACGTCCGTGCTCACTTTCGACAAGGTAAACGATGGGGAGACTGAAGAAAAGGAGAATACATCTCATCCAGACTGTTCAAAAGACATCACCCTGTCCCTGCTCCTGCAAGCCTTATGTCCTGTCCAGATCGCAAACCGACCTGCGGCATCGTATGCACACATAATAAAAGATAACATTTCCGAAATCGCGGAAGGTCCCAGTTATAAACTGAAGGCCTTCCGCGATTTTCGTTTATACAAATACCCAAATACATGATTGAAACACTCAAACAACACGTTCTTTCCGGTGGCATGATCAACGAAGAACAAGCAAAAGAACTGGCTGCCGTTCCGGATAAGGAAGCCCTCTACGAAGCAGCTCATCAGATCACCCGCCACTTCATGGGAAACAAGTTCGACACTTGTTCCATCATCAATGCCAAAAGCGGGAATTGCAGCGAAGACTGTAAATGGTGTGCACAGTCCGGCCATTATAAAACAAACGTGACGCTTTACCCGCTGTTGCCGGCAGAAGAATGTATCCGCCATGCGAGACATAACCATAAGCAAGGGATCAGCCGTTTTGCACTTGTCACCAGCGGTAAGAAGGTTTCGGACAAAGATATGGTAAAGATTACAGAGACCGTACGCCGTATCAAGCGAACCTGCGATATCAAATGTTGCGCCTCGATGGGACTCCTAAACCGTGAGCAACTGCAAGCCCTTTACGACAGCGGAACGGAAAATTACCATTGCAATATAGAAACAGCCCCCTCCTACTTCCGCACCCTTTGTACGACCCACACGCCGGAACAGAAACTAGAAACGATCCGGACGGCACGGGAAATAGGTTTCCGTATCTGTTCAGGTGGGATAATCGGGATGGGTGAAACGGTAGAGCAACGTATCGAGATGGCTTTATTGCTTCAAAAGGAAAGGATTCTCTCTATCCCGCTGAACCTCCTGCAACCAATACCCGGCACACCGTTGGAAAAGGCACAACCGTTGACGGATGAAGAGTTCCTGACCACGATCGCCCTGTTTCGTTTCATCAACCCGAATGCTTACCTGCGTTTCTCAGGCGGACGGGCCCAACTAAGTGAAAAGATACAGCGCAAGGCTCTTTATATAGGTATCAATTCGGCGATCATCGGCGACCTGCTGACAACGATCGGGAGCCGGGTAGCGGAAGACAAAGCTCTTTTCACCTCCGAAGGATATTCATTAACCGAAAATACAGATTGGGAAAGATGACGACAGAAGAATTACTACACTTTGACCGGGAACACATCTGGCACCCGTATACATCGACAATTGATCCGCTTCCGGTCTATCCGGTCGAACGAGCAGAAGGGGTTACGATCACCCTGAAAGACGGCCGAAAGCTGATCGACGGCATGTCATCATGGTGGGCAGCCGTGCATGGTTATAACCATCCGGTGTTGAATGCTGCGGCCAAGGCACAGTTGGACAAAATGAGCCACATTATGTTCGGAGGCTTTACCCACGAACCGGCAGTAGAGCTGGCAGCCAAGTTGCTCCCGTTGCTGCCTCCTTCCATGCAAAAAATATTCTTTGCCGACAGCGGTTCCGTTGCAGTGGAAGTCGCCATGAAGATGGCCATCCAATATTGGCAGTCACAAGGGAAACAAAAAAAATATGCTTTCGCGACCATCCGAAGCGGCTATCATGGAGATACCTGGCACGCAATGTCTGTCTGCGATCCGGTTACCGGCATGCATGGGATCTTTTCCGGAAGCCTGCCTGTACAATACTTTATACCCCAGCCTTCCGTCAGATTCGAGGAAAAATGGGACGAAAAGGCGATTGAACCTTTAAAAGACTTGTTAGAGAAGCATGCAGAAGAGATCGCAGCCCTGCTCCTCGAGCCTGTCGTCCAAGGAGCAGGTGGCATGTACTTCTATTCACCCACATTCCTGATAGCGGCACGTGAACTGTGTGACCGGTATCAAGTATTGCTGATCTTTGATGAAATCGCAACGGGATTCGGACGGACCGGGCGACTTTTCGCCTGGGAATGGGCCGGGGTGGAACCGGACATCATGTGCATCGGCAAGGCATTGACGGGAGGTTACATGACACTGTCGGCAACCGTCACCAGTACACCCGTAGCCGATATGATTTGTAGTGGTGAGGCAGGGTGTTTCATGCACGGGCCCACTTTCATGGGAAACCCGTTGGCCTGTGCAATCGCATCGGCATCGGTCTCGCTCCTGTTGGAAAGCGGATGGCAGGAAAAGGTGAAGGCCATAGAGTCACAGCTTCGGGAAGAGCTGGCTCCTGCCGCATCTTTCCCCGACGTACAAGAGGTACGTGTGTTGGGAGCCATCGGTGTGATCGAGATGAAAGAACCGGTAAATATGGCCGTCTTACAAAAACGTTTTATCGAAAAGGGCATCTGGGTCCGCCCGTTCGGTAAGTTGGTTTACCTGATGCCACCCTTTATCATTCAAAAAGAGGAATTGTCAAAATTAACAAAAGGGCTGTTAACCGTATTAGATTCAAAATAAGATGAAAGATTATAACGACATATTGGAGAAACTAAGGGCTTCCGGTAATCTGCGCAGTCTTCCTGATATCGTCCATCGTGGCAAATGGATCGAAAAAGAGGGGCAGACAATGCTCAACCTATCTTCCAACGACTACCTCGGACTCTCGTCCCGGCAGGATCTGCGGGACGAGTTTATCGAACAGTTGCAGGAAAGCGGCCTGCCGTTCTCTTCTTCTTCATCCCGGTTACTGACTGGGAATTTCATGGTCTATACCGAGCTGGAAGAACTGATGGCCAACCGCTTCGGACGCGAAGCCGCCCTGCTGTTCAACAGCGGTTACCATGCCAATACCGGAATACTTCCCGCCTTGACGGATAAACAGTCGTTGATCCTGGCGGACAAACTGGTACATGCGAGTATCATCGACGGGATTCTGCTGAGCGGCGCACCTTACCAACGTTACCGTCACAACGATTATGAGCATCTGGAACAGCTATTGGCTAAATACGTACATGTATACGAGCAAATTATTATCGTCACGGAAAGTATTTTCAGCATGGATGGAGATATCGCCGATCTCGGCCGGCTGGTATCCTTAAAGAAAAGATATCCGAATATATGGCTTTATGTAGACGAGGCGCATGCTATCGGTGTAAGAGGGGAAAACGGCTTGGGGGTCGCCGAAGAGCAGGATTGCATCCGCGATATAGATCTCTTGGTCGGTACCTTCGGAAAGGCTTTGGGATCAATGGGAGCCTATCTGTTGTGCAGCCGGACGGTTAAGGAATATCTGATCAATACGATGCGCCCTCTGATATTCAGCACGGCACTCCCACCTGCTCAAATCGCCTGGACAAAGTTTCTGTTTGAGAGACTTCCCAGCTTTACCGACGAACGGCATCGTCTGGCCGTTACCAACCACTTGCTTTCAGAGGCCTTGAAAGGGAAAGGGGGAGAAATATCGGCAAGCCACATCATTCCCTTCATTATTGGAGAAAACGAAGACTGTATCCAGACAAGCCTCTACCTGCAACGGAAAGGCTTTTACTGCCTCCCCGTCCGCCCTCCCACAGTCCCCAAAGGGACAGCGCGGATACGCTTCTCATTAACAGCCGACATAACTGAAGAGGAGATCCGATTTATGATTAATGAATTATGATTTATATCAAAACACACAAATATAATTCACCATTCATAAATCAAAATTCATAAATCAAAAGCATGAACATATATAAACAAACAAAAACAGGCAACAGCCAACTTCTTCTCATCTTTTCAGGCTGGGCAGCTTCTCCTGAAGTATTCCGGCAGCTGGAAACGGAACCGGATACGGATCTTTGGATTTGCTATGACTACCGGGGAATGGATTTTGAAGGAGAAGCCCTTTCCGGATACCGGAAAATCCGACTGGTAGCTTGGTCATTAGGTGTATGGGCTGCTTCGGTCATGTTTGGTAAAAAGCCTGTATCTTTCACCGAAGCCATTGCCGTCAACGGGACTCCCTGCCCCGTTCATGACCGGTGGGGTATCCCGGAAACGATCTTCCGGGGAACATTGGATAACGTAACCGAAGAAGGCATGCGACGCTTCAACCGGCGCATGTGCGGCAAACGGGATATTCTGCAAGCCTACGAGCAGATACCGCCTCGTCCGCTCGCCGACATCCGGGAAGAATTGGAGTACCTGTACGCCGAAATAAAGAAAGCATCACCAGCTTCCGCCTTGTTTAACGGATGGACACAGGCTCTCATCTCCTCCAAAGACCGGATCTTTCCTACCGAGAATCTGCGTGCCTTCTGGCAAGGCCGTTGTCCTATAACCGAGATAGAAGCTCCGCACTATCCTTTTTATTTATGGAAACAATGGAACGAAATATGGAAGCAATAGAAGCTAAACAGATACATATCCGCTTTACACGTGCTTTGTCCAGCTACGACAACCATGCCGATGCCCAACACCGTATCAGTCGGAAACTCGCTTCTCTCCTCCCTCATCAGGCGAATGTCCGTTACAAACGGATGCTGGAAATTGGCTGTGGCACGGGCGGATTCACCGGAGTGCTGAAACAACAATGCCATATTGACGAATGGATACTGAATGATCTTTGCGAGGACTGCCAGGAAAAGATAGAGCAGCTCTTCCCTGGTTCTCCTCCCCGCTTCATAGCTGGGGATGCCGAAACACTATCCTTTCCCGGCAAGTTTGACCTGATTGCATCCGCCTCTGTTTTCCAGTGGATGAAAGAACCGGAAACGTTTCTCCATAAACTGTCGGGACTGCTGATGCAGCAAGGATTACTCCTGTTCAGCACTTTTGTCCCCGGCAACCTGTACGAGATCAAAGAACTGACAGGAAAAGGACTTGTGTACCCAACCTCCGATACACTTGTAGGATGGCTATCCACAGCAGATTTCAATCTGCTGCATCAAGAAGAGGATACGATCGTCCTTACCTTCAAAACCCCACTGGACGTACTGAGACACCTCAAAGCAACGGGCGTCACAGCGACCGGAAACGGCGGCTGGACAAAAGGTCGGCAGGAATCATTCTGCCGGCAATATGCGGAACAGTTCGCAACAACCGACGGCCAAGTGACACTCACATACCGCCCGCTTTATATATTAGCAACCAAAAAATAAAAAAGGATATGAAAGGAACAGTCTTATTTATTACAGGAATCGATACCAATATCGGTAAAACTTTCGCCACCGGCATGATTGCATGCGCATTGGCTGAAAAAGGGAAAAAAGTCATCACCCAGAAAATGATTCAAACGGGTTGCACAGAAGTCTCGGAAGATATCGAAATGCACCGGAAAATACAGGGAATTCCTTTCACTGAAGAGGATAAAGCCGGATTAACTTGTCCTTACATCTTCACCTATCCCTGCTCTCCCCACATGGCTGCGGAGAAAGACGGGAAGACAATCGATCTCTCTGTCATCACCGAGGCAACCCGCCGCCTACAAGAGAAATATGAGTACGTCTTGCTGGAAGGTGCGGGCGGATTGATGGTTCCGAACGATTTTCATTCGCTCGCCATCGATTATGTAAAAGAGCAAGGATACCCGGTTATCCTGGTGACATCCGGCAAATTAGGTAGCATCAACCATACATTATTAAGTCTCTACGCCTGCAAACAATACGGAATTCCGGTCCGAACGGTTGTTTACAATCTTTATCCGCCTACAGACGAACTGATAACCGCCAACACCCTGGAATACCTCACTCAATATCTGGAAAAGGAATTTCCAGAAACTGCCCTTATCACACTTCCGGAAGCAACGGCAGGAGTGGCAGACATCGATATCAGCAGCCTGTTCTAAGCTCCCTCTACCCCTCCTTTTCAAAACACCGGTGTTTTGAATGATGCCTCAGCTTAAACAGACGTCTCTTTACAAGAACAGCCGCTTATCCATCTCTGTTAAAAGAATGATAAGCGGCTGTTTATTCATATATCATTTACTTCACTACTTGAAGAAGAACCTGAAAATGTCGTTTCCGTTCGCATAGATCAGTAAAGCAAACAACAGGAACATCCCGGTAACTTGTGCATATTCGAGGAATTTGTCACTCGGCTTGCGGCGTGCAATCACTTCATAGAGCAGGAACATCACATGCCCGCCGTCCAAAGCCGGAATCGGCAGAATATTCATAAAGGCGAGGATGATAGAAAGGAAAGCCGTTTTCATCCAGAACGAATGCCAATCCCATTCCGCCGGGAACAGACTGCCGATCGTACCGAACCCTCCCAGGCTGGAAGCTCCTTCTTTCGTAAAGACATATTTCATGTCGCTGACATACCCTTTCAGAGTGTTCACACCTAACATAACACCGGCAGGGAAAGATTCGAAGAAACCATATTTACGAGTCACCGTCTGATACATATCAAAAGGCGAAACAGAATAAATACCCATTTTCCCAGCCGTATCCGTATGCAGTGTCAATGTCTGCGGGATACCGGCACGATAAAAACCGACCAATACATCCTTATCCTTATTTTGTGCAAGCACTTCACCTACCTCATAGAAAGAAGGGGTTACGATGCCATTAATAGAAACGATACTGTCTCCCGGTTGCAAACCGGCAACTGCGGCAGGTGATTCGCCACTTTCCGTCTTACCCAATTCGCGCACGACCATCGGGAAACGATAGGAGGCAAATCCTTTCTTATCCCGCATAACGCGCTGTGCCATATCTTCAGGGATGGGAATTACCGTTTCAACACCACCACGCAAAACCGTTACGGTCTGTGCATTGAGTACACGGCGGAAACAATCCTCTCCGAAACGCTCCAACTCCGTATCGTCCGCTTTCAGCAAGATATCGCCATCCTGGAATCCAACGTTATGGAAAGTCTCACTATAATCCATACCCGCCTTCACATTTTTCAACGGCAGGAACGTATCCCCCCAAGTGAACAACACCATCGAATAAATAAACAGCGCCAACAAAAAGTTAAACAACACACCGGCAACCATGATCATCAACCGTTGTCCGGCAGGCTTAGAACGGAACTCATAAGGTTTCGGCGGCTGTGCCATCGCCTCCTTGTCCATACTCTCATCGATCATACCGGATATCTTGCAATAACCTCCCAAAGGAAGCCAACCGACACCATACTCCGTATCACTGTTTTTAGGCTTAAACTTGAAAATCGAGAACCACGGGTCAAAGAAAAGGTAAAATTTCTCCACCCGAACCTTAAAGATACGGGCAAAGATAAAATGTCCGAATTCGTGGACCAACACCAATATCGATAAACTCAAAATGAGCTGTAGAGCCTTAACTAAAAATGTCTCCATACTTTGTCTCTTGACAATTGACAATGAACAATTGACAATTAAATACCTTCATACTTCTTCTTGTCCCTTGTCCATCCTCAATCGTCTTGTTCTTAATTATTATCTATTATCTTTCTTTATAATATTTTCTCTCCTAACTATCAATTAAAAAATTGCTCCGCAATTTTTCTCGCCTCCGCATCCGTCGCCACATAATCTTCGTAGGTAGGGACAGAGATGAAAGTGGCTTTCGCCATTGTTTTTTCAATCACGTCGCTCATCTGCAAGAAGCCGATCTCGTCACGCAGGAAAGCAGCGACCACTACTTCGTTGGCAGCATTCAAGATACAAGGCATATTACCACCTTTCCTGACTGCATCGAACGCAAACGCCAAGTTACGGAAACGTTCCATATCCGGCTCCTCGAAAGTAAGCGTCTCATATTGAGTGAAGTCCAAACGGGGTGCTTTACTGTGCAACCGCTTGGGATATGAGAAAGCATAGCTGATCGGAAGTTTCATGTCGGGAATCCCCAACTGGGCGATCACCGCACCATCTTCAAACTGAACCATCGAATGGATCACCGACTGCGGATGCACCACGACCTGTATCTGTTCCGGCGTAACCCCGAACAGCCACTTCGCCTCTATCATCTCGAACCCCTTGTTCATCATCGACGCCGAGTCGATCGTGATTTTCGCCCCCATACTCCAGTTGGGATGCTTCAACGCCTGTGCCTTGGTCACGACAGCCAGTTCCTCCATTGTCGGAAGCCGTCAGCAATATCTTTTCCACTGGGTTCTCCCACTCTCCCGCTAAACACTGGAAAATGGCAGAATGTTCAGAGTCTACAGGCAGGATCGGCACTTTGTGCTCGACAGCCAAAGCTGTGATCAGTTCGCCGGCCACCACCAACGTCTCTTTGTTTGCCAACGCGATCGCCTTACCGGCTTTGATCGCTGCGATCGTCGGTTTCAGCCCCGCATATCCCACCATTGCCGTCAGCACCATATCGATCGGTTCCGACTGGACGACCTGGGCAATGGCATCCGAACCCGCCCATACCTTGATGGGAAGGTCTTCCAATGCCTCCTTCAGTTCGGGATATTTCTGCTCGTTGGCGATTACCACCACTTCAGGCATATATTTACGTGCCTGATTAATCAGCAGATCCACCTGATTATTGGCAGTAAGAGCATATACTTCAAAAAGGTCAGGATGTTCGCTGACTACTTCCAAAGCCTGCGTTCCGATAGAACCTGTAGAACCTAATATGGCCAAGTTTCTTTTCATGCGTATTAAAATGCTATATATTCTTCGGGATTGACTGGGCCACCTTTATACCACAACTCGAAATGGAGATGGGGACCGGTCGACAATTTCCCCGTATTGCCTACCAGAGCAATGGCCTCTCCCGCGACGACGCGGTCGCCCACCTCTTTCAGCAATAATTCGTTATGTTTATAAATAGATAAAAAACCATTCCTATGCTGCACCTGTATCACATTCCCGGAGTTCGGATCGAAGCCAGCAAAGACCACCGTGCCATCCAACGTAGCCAGCACGCTTTCCTTCGGGGCTGCAACCAAGTCGACACCATAATGCCGGATATTGGCATTATAATGAGAAGAAACCACTCCATCTACAGGCTTGTAGAAAAAGACACCGTCAGTAGGAACCGGATTCGGGTCCAGGACAGCCAAGTTGTATTTCTCCGCCTCTTCAAAATCCTTTACAAACTTCTTTTCCTCCTTTGTTTGAGGAATCTCATAGTCAGGGTTCACTCGTGCCAGCGAATCGATCTCTCGAATCGAATCGATCGGCATCGTCCCCGACAGAATACCTGCCACATTATTCAGATAAAGAGATTGTATCTGGATCATCCTTTCCAACGAATCGGCACGCAAGGCATTCTGCATGATCTCCTTACGAACTTCCACATCCAGATAACCCGGCAGATAGTTCCGTATCGGTGTCTTAATAATGATAAAGGCAGTAAAAGCGATCAGCAAGAAAGCAAACAAGGCCAACATCGCAAATGCGGAAAGCTGTGACAACCGGAAAGACCATACTTCCTCCAGCGTTCCTTCATTGAAGAAAGACAGTTTGTATTTAAACCTAATCCGGTGCCAGAATGATTTCTTATTTGTTCGTCTTTGCTTTTGTGCCATGTGTATTCGTCAATTTCATAAATCCAACAGACCTTCCGGGATGGAAACGGCCAGCGTCTTATTCTCATGATCGGCAGACAAGATCAGTTCCTCGGCAGCAGGCAACAACAGTTCTTCGCCGTTATGGTCGATCTGCAAAAGGACATTGATGGTTGACTCGTCGACATCAGTAATCTCGCCAATTTCGCCATGATGTTCGTCTATGACCCGATAACCGATAAAGCTATCCCATGTCATATCTCCCACCAAGTCATCCCTGTCCACTTCATCGAGCGAATAAAAGACTTCGCGGTTGGAAAATTCACGGGCCGCTTTCTCATCGTCCACATTCTTCAACTTCAGAAGGATAACGGTATCCGTCTTATAGCGATACTCCTCGATGAAAAAAGGGACCAGGATCCCATCCATCTCACATATAATATACGGATCGTCCGAATCGTCAAAAACATCGCTGTTTGTAACCAGCGCGATCTCCCCCTTTATGCCGTGAGGTTTGGCAAACTGTCCTATCTTGAAAACATCTTCTTTCTTAATCATGACAAGAATGTTTAAAGTCGGGTAATACGCGCCCCGATGCCGTTCAACCGTTTGTCAATATTCTGATATCCACGGTCTATCTGGTCGATATTATGGATATGGCTGGTACCTTCGGCACTCATCGCCGCAATCAGCAAAGCAATGCCGGCACGAATATCCGGAGAAACCATATTGGAACCACGCAGTTTGAAACGATTGCCCAACCCAATCACAGTCGCCCTGTGCGGATCGCAAAGAATGATCTGCGCTCCCATGTCGATCAGTTTGTCGACAAAGAAGAGACGGCTTTCGAACATCTTCTGATGGATCAGCA
>OOAH01002069.1_pt1 | contig 15313 bp, 15 predicted proteins | sample 1671801 | NCBI WGS metagenome assembly OOAH01 (sample SAMN06348194, study PRJEB24527) | human gut metagenome | biome: human gut; feature: ankylosing spondylitis patient; material: feces | host: Homo sapiens | place: China | collected 2015-10 | reverse complement strand
TCATTCTACCACTAGTGTGCGAGCACACGTGGTGTCAGACCTTTTGACCCTGGTAGCTGAAATAGGATTAAGCAAAAAGTTCTGTGGCGGCACGGATCAGATATTCTGTATCTTTGACACCGGTGGTCTCGTAAGGCGAATGCATGGCAAATTGCGGCAGTCCGATATCGACAGTGTTCAGTGCAACCTGCGTGTTGGAAATATTGCCAAGTGTGGATCCGCCTGCCATATCGGAACGGTTGGTAAAAGTCTGAACCGGGACACTAGCGGTATGGCAGATATCCTTGAACATGGCTGCAGAAACGGCATCAGTACAATATTTCTGATTGGCATTGTATTTAATGACAATTCCCTCATTCAGGTAAGGTCGGTTCGTTGGATCGGCCTTTTCTGTATAATTAGGATGAACTGCGTGAGCATTGTCAGCAGAGACCATGAGACTGTTGGCAAGATGCACAAGAAAATCCTCTTCATTATATCCAAGGTTTCTGTGGATTCTTGTCAGTGTATCTTTTAGAAAGGTAGAAGCTGCACCCTGCTTTGTTCCACTTCCGACTTCTTCGTTATCAAAAACGCAGTGAAGAGCCAGATAATCTTCCTTTGCTCCGGAAAGAAAGCCTTTCAGGGAGGCAAAGGCACACTGGAGATCGTCGAGCCGGGGAGCAGAAAGAAATTCCCGGGATGCACCCCAGATACAAGGTTCCTGTCGGTTATATAAGAAGAGGTCATGACCAAGGATTTCATCTTCAGTTACATTGGCTGCCTCTGCGATGGTCTGAAAAAAGGTATTCTTTGCTGTAAGATCACCGTAAAGAGGGAGCATATCTTTCTGAGCATTGTATTTATGCCCGTTATTTGCATCACGATCCATGTGGATGGCAAGATTAGGGATCATGAGAAGATCCCTGTCAATATTGACCAGCTTTGACAGAAAGCAGGCAGAAGGCTTTCCGTCTGTGGAAGGATCTTTTACGATCACCCTTCCTGCAACGGAAAGTGGACGGTCAAACCAGGGGGCAAAGAGCATTCCACCGTAGCGTTCTACATTCAGCCGGATATAATGCCCCTCGGATTCCATTTCAGGATTTTCCTTGATCTTAAAGGACGGGGAGTCACTGTGGCTTGCCATGATCCGCATTCCCTGAAAAGGATGCTCCGGTATGGTAAATGCGATCAGGGAGGAATCATTGCGGGTCACATAGTAAGAACCGCCCTGCTTAAGATTCCAGTGCATTCCCTCTTCCAGTCTGATAAAGCCGGACTCTGTAAGCCGGGCAGCCATGGCACTGACTGCATGAAAAGCAGTAGGGCTTTCCTTGATAAATTCGATTAATTCTTCCGGGATTCTATGGTTCATAGCTCAACAACTCCTTTACAAATTTTATAAGTATGTGCGTAGCACGGAGCAATCCGTAGGCATCAAAGTCGGGGGCTTTTGCCCCCGACATCATAAAAATAACCTTATAAAAGGAGGAAATTATAAATGTTAGTAAACACAAAGGCAAAGATCGGTGTATTTTCCATCGCTCTGGGAGCATATCTGCCCCAGTTCCCCCAGCTGGTGCCTAATTTCGAGGCACAGTATGAGGATTTCAAGAAGACGATTCCCGATACTGTAGATATCGTTGATGGTGGCATGGTGACCACCAAGGAACAGGCTATGGCAGCCGGTGATAAATTTCGTGCGGCGGATGTGGATCTGGTATTTTTACAGCTGCTTACTTATGCGACATCTTACAATGTACTTCCCGCAATCCGCGATCTGGACGTGCCTGTAGTATGTATCAATGTGCAGAAGAAGCTGGCGCCGGACTATGCCAATACCGATATTCCCATCTGGCTGGGTGACCTGTATGCCTGTGGTGCCGTAGGTGAGGCTGTGGCAGACCTGGAGCGTGCAGGCAAGAGACATGCTGTAATCACCGGCGTGGTAGAAGGCGGCGACCCCGAGGTGGCAGCTCAGATCGAAGATTGGTGTAAGGCAGCTCAGGTCCGCAGACGTTTCCGTCAGACCAATATTGCCCAGATCGGCCGCCCTTATCCCGGAATGATGGATCTCTATATCGATGAGACCAACCTTTACAACAGAATGGGCCTGTATACCAAGCAGTTTGACTGGGAAGATATGTGGGCTATTGCAGATGATATTACCGATACCGAAGCTATTAAGGCGAAGGCACAGGACATCATCGATACCTTCGAAGTAGAGGGTGGCGCTACCGCAGATGACGAAGATATTCTGGATATGGCAAAGCATGTGCTTGCTTTCGAGCAGTGGGCGAAGGATGAAGACTTAAGCATGATCGCCTCCCATTATGCCGGTAAGGCACAGGGAGTAGCCGGTAAACTGGATTCCATGCTGATCCCTGCATTTTCCATGCTGATCAAGCAAGGTACCGCATGTGCCGTAGAAGGTGATATGAAAGTTGCCATGGCAATGTCCATTCTGAAGACGATCTCCGGTATGGGACAGTTGTCCGAGATGTACTCTATTGATTTCAACGAGGATATCTGCATCATCGGTCATTCCGGATCCGGCGATGCGGATATCTCTCTGGCACATAAGCCCACCATGAAGATCGTTAAGGTATTCCACGGCAAGGTAGGCGGCGGATATCTGACTCAGTTCTATCCTCCCGTAGGCCCTGTGACCTATCTGGCTATCACGCAGGATAAGGACGGCAACTTCAAGTTCGTTGTGGCAGAAGGCGAGAATCAGTCCGGCCCGATCTTCACTTTCGGTGACACCAATATGCGTACCAAATTCTCAATCCCCTGCAGAGAGTTCGTGAACCGTTGGAGCGAGGCAGGCCCTACCCATCATATGGCAGCAGCTGCCGGCAGACATATTGACACCATTTTAAAGGTTGCTAAAATACTGAACGTACCGGTAGATGTGATCACACGGTAAGGGCACTTGTGTAAATATGGCGCAGTAACCACAGGAGCAAAAAGCAAGCTCTGAAAGAGCAATTTTGCGAATGAAATTCGCAATAGTTACGAATGTTTATGATTTAAAAACAATATGCCTGTGGGCGGAGTTCACAGGCAATGGAAAGGCTAGGTATTATCATGAAATTTTTAGATGCAGAATTTGTACAGGGATTTATCAGAATGGCAGATGACGGCTGGCAGCAAGGCTGGCATGAACGTAACGGCGGCAACCTGTCTTACCGTGTGAAGCCGGAAGAGGTAGAACTGGTAAAGGAGAACTTTGAGCCGAAGGAGTTCCAGCCCATCGGCACCACAGTTCCCGCACTGGCAGGAGAGTATTTCCTGGTGACCGGCAGTGGCAAATATTTTCGTAATGTCAGCATTAAGCCGGAAGATTCTATCTGCATGATCGAACTTGACGACAAGGGTGAGAATTACCGTATCGTATGGGGTCTGGTAAACGGGGGCAGACCTACCTCCGAGCTCCCCAGCCACCTGATGAATCTGGAAGTGAAGAAGCTGCAGGATCCCGACTACCGTGTGGTATATCATGCACATACCACCAATATCATTGCGCTGACCTTCGTGCTTCCTCTGGAGGATAAGGTATTCACCAGAGAACTGTGGGAGATGGCAACCGAGTGCCCCGTAGTATTCCCGGATGGTGTGGGCGTAGTGCCCTGGATGGTACCGGGCGGCAGAGAGATCGCAGTAGCTACCTCCGAACTGATGAAGAAATACGATCTGGCCATCTGGGCACATCATGGAACCTTTGCCGCAGGCAAAGACTTCGACCTGACCTTCGGTCTGATGCATACCGTAGAAAAATCCGCAGAAATTCTGGTGAAGATGTTGTCCATGCAGCCGAATAAGAGACAGACCATTACCCCCGATGATTTTCGCCATCTGGCAAAGGACTTCGGTGTGACCCTTCCGGAAGAGTTCTTATATGAAAAATAACGATCCGAGGGACACACGAAGGAGCCTCGAACCGTTATATCTTGAATGCCTGACGTTATCGGCGCGATTTTAAACGCGCCTCGTTAGGTGTCATATCATACATTTTTTTGAACTGTTTGTAGAAGAAGTTCTGATTCTCATAGCCTACAGACAGGGCAATCTCAGACACCGGCAGCGCGGTGTGGGACAGCTGATTCATAGCGACCCGCATACGCTGCCGTGTTTGTATTTCCTTAAAGGTAGTGCCGGAATATTTTTTGATCATACGGCTCAGGGAAGAGGGGGTGTACCCGATCTGTGCAGCCAGTTCGTGAAGAGTTCCGGTATCATAATGCTCCACCAGGTATCTGCGTACCACCACCATCAGGACATTGCTCTGCTCATCTTTCTGGTCTAATAAAATATTTTCCGCATTGCTTAAGATATGCATGAACAGCAGGGCAAAGGTGTGTTCCGAGAGCTTATGCCAGTTCTGAGGCTGCTGTAACAGAAGGAAGACCGCATTGTGGATGAGGTTCTGGATGCAGGGATTGTCGGAGACGGTAAAGTACAGATACTGACCGACACAACTGTCACCTTCCAGCGCATTGATGATAAAATCCGCCAGAATATTATCCTTGTTGATCAAAGTCAGGATATTCTGGAAATAGGCGGGGCGGATGATGATGTTAATGCCCAGATCTTCCTGGCCGCAGGCTATTACCGCATGTTCAATATGTTGGTTCATAAATAGAAGTTCCCCGGGGCGGAGACAGATCTCTTCTTCATTTATGACATGTGTGACAGAACCGGAGAGACAATAAAAGATCTCCACATAGTCATGCTTATGCTTTGGAAAATCCACAAATCTGGTATGGCGCCGCAGCGTAATATCATCCTCGGAATGCTCTAAAAATTTATTGCTCTCCACCACAAAATCCTGTTTGCTGGTGTAGAGATTCTTCTGAACGGCAATGTCGCCGTCTAAGATTTGTTGTTCTTCCGGTGTGATATAGGCCGGATCCAGAAAACTGTTCTCGTACATATCAAAATATATTCCTTTCAGCAGCCCGCAGATGATGAACTGCAGGCAGATCCTCCAACTGAGTCTATTTTACAGGAAAGCGACAAAAACCTCAAGGTATGTAAAAAAGTGTTTCCTGGATTGCAAGATGCTTTTTAGTGTTGTATGATAAAATAAATTTACATGTTGCGAGAAATAAAGAACATGAGTAGTAGGGCAATCAGCCCGGATCAAGGAGAGAAGCCTATCATGGCAGATACGGAAGTAAAAAAGATCATCTGTAGTTCCTGTGGTGCAGAATTCGAGGATACCCTTCCGAAGTGTCCCTATTGCGGAAGCCTGAATTACAAGGGTGCCGAAGCGGAATATCTGGGGAAACTGGAAGGTATGCGGCAGGATATGCAGCAGTTAGAGCAGGTACCGGAGAAGGAACTGAAGAAAAAACTGAAAAAGAAACAGAAATTTGTGATTAAGCTTTTGATCTCATTGGCAGCATTGGCAGCGATTCTTGCGGTAATTGTGTTCCGGGTGCGGTATATAGAACCCAGGGATGCCAGAGCGGATTATCTGTGGGAAAAAGAAAACTTCCCGGTTCTGGACCGGTTATACCAGGAGCAGGATTTCGAAGGACTGACAGATTTTTATGAACAGGCTGTCATAGAGGACAGAGTGATCAACAGATGGGAGCATAGCGGTATTTTCACGAGGCTCATGAGCTGCCAGAATGCGAGAGAATATCTGGCGTTGGAACAGAGTGGAGAGACACTTCGCGATTATCAGGAGACACAGCTTTTGGATGATTACTGGATCCTGCGGGGACTGGAATACAGTGGAGGAATGTCGGAGGAAGACAAAGAGTATATCCGTCCCTATGTGGAAGCAACCCTGAACAGCCTGGCAGACCGTTATACGTTTACCGCAGAAGAAGAGAAAAAATTCGAGGATAGTCTGCGAAATAATTACGGTTATCCCAGATATGAGGATTGCGAGGAATACATTAAGAAGCATAACGAATAGGAAAGGATCATAAAAGCAATGATGAAATGTAAATATTGCGGGGGCAATCTGACATTGGAGCAGGCATATTGTCCGCATTGCGGAAGACCGAATGAAGAAGCCGCACAGCATGTCAAAGACATGGAGCATTACAAGAGCAACTTTGAGGATACCAAAAGTGATGTCTATGAAGTGGCGGAGAAAAATACGGAGATCATGTCACATATGATAATCATCACAGTGCTGGTGATCCTGTGTGTGGTGGTGTTTGTAGTATCTGCACGTAGTTGGAGCATCCACAGAGGCTTGCTGCAGTTTGATGCAGGGATCCGGCAGAGCAGCTATATGAAACAGATGGAACAATATCTGGAAGATGAGGATTACATAGGTTTATCAGCTTTTTGCGACAGGCATTACATCCGGCCTTATAGCAGTAATAATAATTATGAAAAATATCAGCTGCTCATGGAAGCCAGCGGAGCGTATCGTTACTTTTATGAAAGTCTGATGAAGGCAGTTACTATCAACTCCGGCAATGTATCCATACTTCCCGGTCTGTATGAAGATATTTCGGATTATTACGAGCAGTTGGAAAGGATTCTGCATCCTGTGGATAATGATTATAGGGCAAAACAATATCGGGAACTGCCGGAGGAGCAGAAGGAAGCCATTCTCCGGATGGAAGAGAATGAGAAGGCACTGCTGCAGACCTATTTTGGCATGACCCCGGAAGAGGCAGAGAATTTCGGTACGATGTCAAATGCACAAAAAATCTTATTCCTGGAAGAAAAAGGCGAGGTGATGGGTTATGGTAAATCTGAAGAGTAAGCTGAAACAGGCACAGAAGCAGAGAGGCGCGCTGCTTGTGATGAATCTGGTGATCATAGCCCTGTGCCTGATATTGTTTTGGGGAACCATTCATATGTTCCGGCAATTAAATGACGCCTTTTCCCGTCCTGCGAAGACCAACTGGATGGAGAATAATGTACAGAGTGAAAATTATGCTTATTTAGTAGTAAATTATCATGAGGATATGGTGTACGGCGGCTTGCTGTCCGGAACGAAAAAGGAATGCTATGGTGTGGCGAGATATTTTGAGGCGGCATCCATGTATAAGGCATTTCTTCAGACCGGAGATACGGAGCGAGCTGCCAGAGAAAAGGAGAAGATGGATGCCGCATATGAAGAAATGGGTGACTGGAATATTGCAGCGGACAGCATCCGGGAAAGACTTGGACTGGACTGACAGATTTGCTGTAGGAATACCGGCGATATTACTGGCAGCCTGTCAGACAGTGGGATGCCGGATCAGTATAGAATACCATACTTCCGTACATAGAACGATGCAGTCGTGGCTGGAACAGGTCCCTATGGCAGGCTGGATTTTGTGGTGGATAGCAGAGACATTACTTTTTGGACAGATGCTGCGATGGCTGTTTGTGCATGCAGGGAGAGACAAGGCAGTTCAGGAGGACGGTATCGGGAAAGGTATCGGAAAGAGAATATTTTTGATTTTTGCAGGATTGTTGATAGCCTGGCTGCCGGTGCTCCTTTCCAATGATCCCGGATTTTATAATTATGATATTTATGGGCAGGTGCCTCAGGTGATGTATCCGGAGGTGCCGTATAATACACACCATTCGTTACTCAGCACGTTGGTCATGGGAGGCGTTATCACATTAGGATACCGGATCTTCGGGACGATGGAGAAGGCAGTATTTCTGCACTCCTGCTTCCAGATGACACTTTGTGCGGCGGCCTTTTCCTACAGTCTGGATTTCTGGTATCGGCGATTGAATAGAAAATGGCTGTTGGGAGTCGGATTTTGTTTTTATGCTTTTCTGCCGACGATTGCCTTGTTTTCCGTCAGTACGACCAAGGATGTGGTATGCTCTCTGGCACTTTTTATTGCATTTCACCTGTTGTATGAATTGTATGAGAATACGGAGGGATTTTTTCGGAAGAAAGAGAAAATCGCAGCATTATCGTGCAGCCTGATCGTGGGAGCGCTGTATCGGAAAAATGTAATTTATGCGGTTTTTCTTTATCTGGTGTTGTGCGCGGTTTTCTGTAAAAAGCAGAAAAGAAAGATCATTTCACTGTTTGCGGGAACGATTCTGCTGACCATGCTATTGTCTGTGGGAATGGAAACTCTGCTCCATGCGGAAAAAGGTTCCGCGGTAGAGGCTCTGTGTGTACCGCTCCAGCAGATTGCAAGGGTATATACAGATAAGGGAGAAGCGGCGTTTGACAGTGAGGAATTGCAGCTGCTGGATCAGATCATGGACAGAGAACAGTGGTCACAATATAATCCGTTTCTGGCAGACCGGATCAAAAATTATGTGAATAATGAAGAACTTCTTCAAAATAAGTTGGAGTATCTGAGACTATGGTTCCGAAAAGGATGGCAGTATCCGGGATGTTATCTGAGAGCCTTTCTGGATAATACGTATCAGGCCTGGTATCCGGGGACATCGGTTGTGGATGATCCGGACGGTGATATTTATTACTTTGATTTCGAGGGAAGAAATGTACTGGAAATGAAGACAATCAGTCCCCGGCTGACAGAATTTTATCGTAAGATATCGCTGAAATATTATTACCAGAAAATTCCAGTGATCCGTGCGTTGTTTGCAATCGGCACCTATTTCTGGCTGGCAGTGATCCTGTTTTTCTACGGTATCCGGCGGCGGAGGGCAGAGATATGGAACAGTTGGCTGCTGGTTCTGGCACTGTGCCTTACGGTCTTTCTGGGTCCCATATCCCTGGTGCGTTATTATCTGCTTTTATTTTATGCAGCTCCGGCAGGTATCTTCTTATTAGCAGATAGACCTTGACAAATCACGGAAGCATGCACTACAATTACTTGCATACGACAATGACGATGAAAAGGATCAGTACGATCGGAAAGCATCCCAGAGAGAGGGGAAGGACACGGTGACGTGCGGCTGGGAACCCCTTATGACAGAGGATCGGAAACCTCCCTTGGAGTCCTGTGCGAGACGCAATGTACCTGGAAGCGGCGAAGCACAGCGTAGAACCGGCGTTAACGGTGACAGAGCAGGATACATATTTGTATCAATCAGGGTGGTACCGCCGAGTGATCGGTCCCTTTTTCGGGAGCGATGACCCGGCGTTTTTCGTTTCCGTAGATCGTATGAGCAGTTTATTTTCAGAAAAAGAAAAGGAGAGAGAAAATGGCAGACAAGAAAATGGTAGAAGCGATCACTTCCATGGAAGAAGATTTCGCCCAGTGGTATACCGATGTAGTGAAGAAAGCAGAGCTGTGTGATTACACCAGCGTAAAAGGATGTATGGTAATTAAGCCCGCAGGCTATGCGATCTGGGAACTGATCCAGAAGGAGCTGGATGCACGTTTCAAAGCAGTCGGAGTACAGAATGTATATCTTCCCATGTTCATTCCTGAGTCCCTGTTGGATAAGGAGAAGGATCATGTAGAAGGTTTCGCACCCGAAGTAGCATGGGTTACCCAGGGAGGATTGAACGAGCTTCCCGAGAGACTTTGCGTCAGACCTACTTCAGAGACCCTGTTCTGTGATTTCTATAAGAATGACATCCATTCCTACAGAGACCTGCCTAAGGTATACAATCAGTGGTGTTCCGTGGTACGTTGGGAGAAGGAGACCAGACCTTTCCTGCGTTCCAGAGAGTTCCTGTGGCAGGAAGGACATACCGCACATGCTACTGCAGAAGAATCTCAGGAGAGAACTCTGCAGATGCTGAATGTATATGCGAAGTTCCTGGAGGAGGTTCTGGCTATCCCCGCGATCAAGGGACAGAAGACCGAGAAGGAGAAATTCGCAGGTGCAGTTGCAACCTATACGGTAGAAGCGCTGATGCATGACGGCAAGGCACTGCAGTCCGGTACCAGCCATAACTTCGGTGACGGTTTCGCCAAGGCTTTTGGCATCCAGTTCGCAGACAAGGACAATACTTTAAAATATGTACATCAGACCTCCTGGGGTATGACCACCCGTCTGATCGGAGCACTGATCATGGTACACGGTGATAACGAAGGTCTGGTGATCCCTCCCCGTGTGGCACCCATCCAGATCTGCATTGTACCCGTTATGCAGAAAAAGGAAGGCGTTCTCGACAAGGCGTATGAGCTGAGAGACCGCCTGGCGAAGGATTTCCGTGTCAAGGTAGATGACAGTGACAAGACCCCCGGCTTCAAGTTCGCAGAGGCTGAGATGAGAGGTTATCCGATTCGTGTGGAGATCGGGCCTAAGGATATCGAGGCAGGCAAGTGTGTGATCTGCCGCCGTGATACCAGAGAGAAGACCGAGGTAGCTCTGGAGGATCTGGAGACCAAGGCAGCCGAGATCCTGGAGACCATGCAGAAGGAAATGCTGGAGAGAGCAAGAGCACATCGCGACAGCCATACTTATGTGGCACATAACATGGAAGAGTTCGAGCAGATCTTCAACGAAAAGTCCGGATTTGTCAAGGCTATGTGGTGCGGATGTCAGGAATGCGAAGACAAGATCAAGGAAAAGCTTGCTGTTACCAGCCGCTGCATGCCTTTTGAACAGGAACAGATCGCAGATACCTGCGTATGTTGTGGAAAACCTGCGAAAAAGATGGTATACTGGGGAAGAGCATACTAAGATATATGTAACTATTCAGAGCCATGTAAATATCGTCAAATATTCGTCGAATGCTGGCATTCGTAAGAATATTTTATGATATTTATAGGGCGAAGTAACCACATGAGCAAAAAAGAAGCTCCATAGGAGCGTTTTGCGAATGGGGTTCTGAATAGTTATGAAAATATTAATAAGGCAGATGAAGACGCAGGCCGGTAGTATTGCTACATGGTCTGCGCCTTATTTTTCAATGATAATGCTCGGAAATGAGGAAAAAGATGATCTATAATACATTTGAACTGCATCAGGAGGGTTCCCTGCCGGGAGCACATTTAGTTACCTATATTCAGGAGTATTCGGAGGCAATGGCAATTAACGACAGACCTCTGATCCTGTTGTGCCCGGGAGGCGGCTATACCAGAACCTCCGACAGAGAGGCGGAGCCCATGGCACTGAAATTCCTGGCGATGGGATATCATGCGGCAGTGCTGCGCTATTCCTGCGCCCCTGCGGAATATCCTACTTCCTTAAAGGAACTGGCTTACAGCATCAAGTTCCTGCGGGAGCACGCGAAAGAGTGGCATATCGATCCCCACAAGATCGTAGTGGAAGGCTGTTCTGCGGGAGGACACCTGGCAGCCAGCCTTGGGGTGTTCTGGGATGAAGATTTTCTGGCAGAGAGCCAGGGACTTTCCGCGTCCGAGCATGAGCTGTTGCGTCCGGACGGACTGCTGTTATGCTATCCGGTCATCACTTCCGGAGAGTTTGCCCACAGAGGATCTTTTGAGAATCTGTTAGGCAGCAGACAGGAGGAGCTGGGAGAGAAGCTGTCCCTGGAGAAACAGGTAACAAATAAAGTGCCGAAGACCTTCATCTGGCATACCTTTGCGGATCAGTCGGTACCGGTGGAAAATTCCCTGCTGTTCGTCAGCGCTCTCCGCAGAGCCGGAGTGCCCACGGAATTCCATATGTATGAAAAGGGAGCGCACGGGCTGGCACTGGCGAATAAGCTGACAGAGACTAACGATGGCAGAGCCGTACAGGAGGAATGCACCTCCTGGGTTGAACTGGCGCATACCTGGCTGGAGAGCCTTTTTGCAGGAGATGTGGAAGACGGACTGCACGCACAGGGCAGAGAATGGTAAGAATAGCAATAAGAGAAAATGAAAACGCAAGGAGCAGTCATGGAACAGGCAGATACGATCGTTCAGATCCCTCACTTCTACGGAAGCCTGAAGGGAATGCAGAAGAAATTCGATAACTATGCAAGACAGGATGCTTTCACCGGATCCACCAGAGAGGAATGGGAAAGTTGGAAAGAGACTTCCAGAGAGACTTTGAAAGAGCTTCTGGGATGGAAATATATGGAGACCTGTGATCTGGACCCCCGCGTGGAAGAAGTCGTGGAGCTGGAGAACGGCATTCGTCGGGAAAAAGTGATCCTTCAGGTAGAGCCGGAAGTGTATATGCCTATGTATATACTGATCCCGCCGAAGCAGAACGAAGGGAAGCAGAAATGTTTTCTTGCCCTTCCGGGGCATCAGGGCGCAGGTAAATTCAGCGTGGCAGGCCGTGATGATATTCCCGCGGTAAAACGGATGATCGAATTCTACCATTATGATTACGGTATGCAGCTGGCGAAGCGTGGTTATGTGGCAATCTGTCCGGACTGCAGAGGCTTCGGAGAGCGCAGGGATGAGGCATTGCAGAAAGGAACGGATGAGAAATCCTTCCTGACCAGTACCTGTTTTCATCTGGCACATATGGCGGAGCCTTTGGGAGAGACCGTGGCAGGTATGTGTACCTGGGATGCTTCCCGGCTGATCGATTATGTCTACGAACGGGGCGAATGGGATACTGAGGACTTGGGAGTCATGGGATTTTCCGGCGGTGGTATGCAGACGCTGTGGGTCTCTGCTTTGGATGACCGTGTGAAAAAATGTATCATCAGCGGATATCTCTATGGATATCGTGACGCGTTGTTATTGCTCAACGGAAATTGCAGCTGTAATTATGTTCCCCATCTGTGGGAACACTTTGATATGGGAGATATTGCATCGCTCATTGCGCCGAGACCGCTGGCGGTCCAGTCCTGCCGGGATGACCATCTGAACGGTCCCAGAGGATTGGTGAATGTGACGGAGCAGCTAGATATTGTACGGAAGGCTTATAGCCTGTACGGAAAAGAGGAATACCCGATCCACGATGTCAGAGAGGGAGACCACTGCTGGCATGAAGAGGTATTGGATATCGCACTGCCAAGACTGTAAGACATTTATAACCCCTGTTAATAGTTACAAAATATGGAGGAACGTATGGAATATATCGTTCTGGATCTGGAATGGAATCAGAGTAACACCGGCAAAGAGGATGCTGTGGAGAAGCTGCCTTTTGAAATCATAGAGATCGGTGCCATCAAACTGAATAAAGAACGTGTCATGGTCAGCGAATTCAATGAACTGATCAAGCCACAGGTCTACCATGAGATGCACAAGATCACCAGCAAACTGATCCATATTCAGATGCAGGAGCTGGAGCGTGGGAGACCATTCCCGGAGGTCGGAGGAGATTTTGTCAGATGGTGCGGACAGGAGGAGTATCTGTTCTGTACCTGGGGCACGCTGGATCTGACGGAGTTACAGCGGAATATGGCATATTATGAGATGCCGCTTCTGGCACCGGGACCGCTGCCCTATCTGGATGTGCAGAAGCTGTTCGCCATTGCCTATGAGGAGCGCAAGATCCGCAGAAATCTGGAATATGCCATTGATTTTCTGCATATTGAGAAGGATATTCCCTTCCACCGGGCGTTCAGTGATGCCTACTATACGGCAAAGATCCTGATCCGGATACTGGAGGAGCACCCGGAGGTAGTGGTGAATCTGTCCTACGATACCTTCTGTCCTCCGAAGGACCGTAGGGACGAGGTGAAAGCGCAGTTTGATACCTATGTAAAATATATTTCCAGAGAATTTAAGGACAAGACAGAAGCCTTCGCAGATAAGGAAGTCGTGTCCAGCAAATGTTATCTCTGCCATCGTAATCTGCGCAAGAAGATCAAATGGTTCAGCGCCAACGGCAGGCATTATTACTGCGTGGCTTATTGCGAGAAGCACGGCTATCTCAAGGGCAAGATCCGGGTACGCAAGGCATATGATGGCGGCGTATATATCGTCAAGACCACGAAGCTGATTCCTAAGGAAGAGGCAGAAGCTATTGCGGCCCGCAGAGATCACGCCAGAGAAGTGCGCAAGAGACACAAGCACAGCAAGGCGAGGGATGCCGGGGAATAGGGACAGAATATGCAAATTACATTTTAGAGGGAGGATGGCAGCGGCTACGAGGCAAGATTTACGACCTGCGGAATCTGTACCCTTATGAAGGAACTGGGACTTACTGAGCTGATCCCTGCCATGTGCCAGTTTGACTACACCATGAGCGAGGCGGGCGGTGTCACCAATTTTGTCAGGGAATACACCCTGGCTTCCGGCGGATCTTATTGCGACTGCGGGTATAAGAAAAAGTTTAAGTAATTTGAAATAATCATTGTATTTTTACAACATATAGAATATACTAAAAATAACAGAACCCAACACGCCTCTCAACGATGCGGACCACGTTGGGTCTTTTAATTTTAAGGGGGAAAATATATGGGGGAACTAAAGCAACATCCATTACCGATGACAATAGACGAACAAATAGAAAACTTGAAATCACTTGGCTTAATTATTGAGAATGAGGAATATGCCAAGAAGATATTAAATGACATATCCTATTTCCGATTAATTAAGGCGTATAGTTTAGGATTTAAACCTAAAAATGGGAAATATGAAGAAGGCGTAACATTTGAGCAGATTGTAGAGTTATATCTGTTCAATGCTAATTTCAGACAAGTGACATTTGCTGAGATAGAAAAAATAGAAGTAAATGTCAGATGCAGAATTGCAAATTATTTTGCGGAAGTTTATGGAGTTCTTGGATATATGGAACCCCAAAATTTTGTGGACGAAGAATATCATCGGGCATTTATGGCTGATATCGAAGAGGAGGTTCGGAGAAACTCAAAGGCGCCGTTTGTGAGAAATTTCAAAACTAATTATGCAGGTGGAAATTTGCCTATATATGCGTTGGTGGAGGTATTTAGTTTTGGCACTCTTTCAAAATTTTACAAAAACATGAAAAATGCTGACAAAAAGGCAGTTGCCAAGAGTTTTGGAATTGGATATACATATCTGGAAAGTTGGTTGGAGAGCATTTCTTATGTTCGCAATGTTTGTGCGCATTATGGGAGGTTGTATAATGCAAAACTTTCAAAGACGCCTATTCTTTACAAAGAATATACACAAGCCGGTATAGGAAACAATAGAATGTTTGGTGTATTATTGTGTATGAAACAGATTTTAAAGAATGACAAGCATTGGAATCTTTATGTAGATCAAATAGAATTGCTAATAGATAAATATGAAAAAGTAGATGTGAAAACGATGGGTTTTCCGGATGACTGGAAGAAATTGTTGGAACAGAAATAGGTGTAATAGAAGAGTATACAATGGAAAACACAGTAGATACCGGGATTCTACTTCCGGGAGGTGTACTTATTTCTGAAAAGAGAATAGTATGATCTCAGACACAGGAGGTAAGCACATGGATCTCGTCAAGATAGGAAAATATATTGCAGGCAAAAGAAAAGACTTAGGTATGACGCAGAAGCAGCTCGCCGAAAAACTGGGTATGAGTGACAAATCCGTATCCAAGTGGGAGCGGGGAGTTTCCCATAGTTAAAGATACCACACCAAATATGATGAACCCA
>OOAH01002067.1_pt1 | contig 15314 bp, 11 predicted proteins | sample 1671801 | NCBI WGS metagenome assembly OOAH01 (sample SAMN06348194, study PRJEB24527) | human gut metagenome | biome: human gut; feature: ankylosing spondylitis patient; material: feces | host: Homo sapiens | place: China | collected 2015-10 | reverse complement strand
TTGATGTTATTAAATATTATACAAAGTCCAGTACAAGCTATGAATATCCCAATGAAAGAAACATATATAGAAGATTTAGGAGAATGTGAAAGACATTTACAATATTGGAAAGAAAGTGCTGGAGTTTGGAGTTATATTATAACAACAATGGTAGGATACAGAATAGAAGGAAATTTACATTATGCATATTGTATGCAAAGAGAAAGGAAAGGAGTTGGAGGAGAGCAAGAAGGATATAATGTAAATATAAGTCAAATGCTACAAACTTCAGAAGTATGGAGAGCAATAATAAATGGATTTCCATATAAAACAGCAAATGAATTAGGAGTAGAAAATGACCAAGATGCATTTGTTGCAACCAAACAAGCAATATATAGTGTTATGTATAATTGGGATGTTGGAACAAGGTATAGAGGTGCAGATGAAAGAGGTTGGCAAATAGTTGAAGCAATAAAAAGTATTGTTAATAATGCAAGAAATGGAACAGATACACCTAACAAAACTAATATATTAAAAATAGAAAAAGTTGGAGAATTTAAAAAAGAATCAGCAGAATATTATTCACAAGAATTTAAAGTAAATAATACAGTAGAAATGACAGATTATATAATAACAGATATTCAAAATTTGCCTGAAGGATCGTATTCAACAGATATTAATAATATACCAAAAATAAAATTTTCAAATAAAGAAAATTTTAAAATATTTATTCCAACAAATAAAATTTTAGAAAATATAGAAGGAAATATAAAAATAAGTGGAAAATTAAAAACATATCCCGTATTTTATGGTGAAAGTTTTGATGAACAACATCAAGATTATGCGTTAACATATGATGCATTTGAAAATATAAGTGCAGAAGCAATATTGAAAATAAATGCATATAAATCTAAATTAAAAATTTACAAAACAGATTCAGAAACAAATAAACCAATTGAAGGTGTTGGATTTAATTTTAAGTATGATAATGGAACAAATATAGGAAATTATAAAACAGATAAAAATGGAATAATTGAGATTAATAATTTAAGACAAGGAAAAATTGTAATAACAGAAATAAAAACTCAGAATCAGTATATATTAGATGAAAATAAAAGAGAAATTATATTAGAATATGAATGTGAAAAAGAAGTAAAAATAGAAAATAGTAGAAAAAAAGGAAATATCAATATATTAAAAGTTGACAAAGATGATAATAAAACAACAATAGAAGGAGTTGAATTTGATCTACTTGACTCAACTGGTAAAAATATAATAAAACATGTAAAAACAGATAAAAATGGTAAAGCAGAAATAAAAAATCTTGATATAGGAAAATATATATTAAGAGAAACCAAAACAAGAAAAGAATATAAAATTGCACTTGAACAAAATATAACAATAGAATGGGGTAAAACATTAAATTTAACAATTGAAAATGAAAAAATGAAAGGAAAAGTAAAAATTACAAAAATAAGTGAAGATGATAATTTGATAACAGGAGAAGTTGCTGGAACACCAATTGCAAATGTGAAATTTGAAATATATGATGATTCTGGAAAACTAGTAGATACACTTATTACAAAAGCAGATGGAATTGCAATTTCAAAAGATCTAGTTGTAGGAAAATATATAGTTAAAGAAAAAGAAACAGGGGAATATTATGAAATAAATGAAAATGATTTTGAAGTTGAAATAACCAAAAATGGAGAAGTAGTAGGTTTAACAATAAGTAACAAATCTAAAACTCCACCACCAGAAAAGCCAAAAGAAGAAACTCCAAAAATAGAAGTTCCTCCAATTGAACCAATTAAAAAATTACCTGTTACAGGGTATTAATCTGTAATCTTTAAACTACTATCTAAAGCAAGTTTAATCATATTAGTTAAACCTGTTTGTCTTTCTTCAGGTGTTGCAACTTCTTTGATATATTTTGAATCGACAACACTCATAATACAAGATGCTTTTTTGTTAAGAACTTTTGCTACATAGAATAATGCAAAAGCTTCCATTTCAGCAGAAACAGGATTAAAATCTTTTGGTACTCTATCTAAAAATTTATTTACATCAGTCATATATAAATCAAAACAATCTGTACAAACAGTATTTCCTTTACATAAACTTATATTATTCTCTTTTGCTGTTTCTTCAAGAATCTTATTTAATTCATAATTTCCAGAAACTATATGACAATTTTCATTATTTAATGTTAAAGCAAAATTTCCCTCGCTAAATACATTTTCAGCAAGTATAATATCAAATAATTTTAATTCTGGCTTATAAGAGCCACAAGAACCAATTCTTATAATATTTTCAACTCCATAGTATTTATATAATTCATATGAATATATTCCCATACTTGGCATCCCCATTCCAGAAGCCATAATAGTTAATTCTTTTCCTTTATATTTTCCTGTATAAGTCAATATTCCTCTTACAGAATTTACCAATTTGTAATTATCCAAAAAATTTTCAGCAATATATTTAGCTCTTAAAGGATCTCCTGGCATAATAACAGTTTTTGCAATATCTCCTAAGTTTGCTTCATTATGTGGTGTAGACATAAAATACCTCCTCTATATAATTATTATATTAGAACAAAGCGACGTAGTCGCCCTTTGTTCTCGCCCGATTTGAGTTTTTCGACTAAAAGGAGAAAATCTCAAAGGGCTAGCGATTGTAGCTTTTATATAATAGGAAGTTCGGAGAACTTTCCTATTATATAAAATATTTCAAAAAAATTATAACAATAAAAATATAAAATAGCAATAAAACTTGTAACATTTTCCATATAAGTACATATAATTATTATGAAATATTTTATGAAAGGAAAGTGATTTTATGGCAAATAGTGAAGAAAATATAAATAAGGATAAAAATGAAAACAGAAACATTAACATAGAACAAAATTCACCTGAAATTTTAACAAATCCAATATATACACCTGCATTTTTAAGAGAACAAATAGGAAGATTAATGAGAGTAGAATTTCTAATTGGAACCAATAATATGGTTGATAGAATAGGAATTCTAGAAGATGTAGGAGCAAGTTACATATTATTGAGATCTTTTGAAAATGATAGTTTGGTGTATTGTGATATTTATTCAATAAAATTTATTACAATTTCAACAACAGGATTTTATGGGAGTATAAATAATATGAATAGTATGAACAATATGGGAACACCAAACAGATTTAATTATTTTTAATTGACATTTATGTAAATAAATAGTATAATTTGAAACGATATAGTTAAATACTATGTCGTTTACTTTTTTCTACTAATTAGTAGGAGGAAAATCCTCTAGCTTCTTAGTTTTACATATATTTTTATACATCAAAAAAAGCAGTAAAGGAGGAAAAATATGTTAAGCATTATTATTGGAATTGTAATTATAGCTGTTTTGATTTTTGTTGGTATTGAAATTAAAATTAATGACACAATATTTTCAGTGATTTTTGTAGGAGTAATTTTGAGCTCATTGGTAATCGGACTGTTTTATCCTGCAAAAGGTTTTACAGATTGGCAACTTGTAAAAGAAACAGAATTAGTAACATTATCAAATTCTGTTGCATCCCAAGGAAGTGGCAGAATGTTTTATGTTTCTATTTCTGCAGATAATGTATATTCTTACAGATATGAAATTGAATCAGAGTTTAAAACAGAAGGTTCAAAATCATATAAAGTTGATACTGTTAGTGGAGATAATGTCGAAGAAATTGAAGAAGCTAATTCTTCTAAAGCAATACTTCAAGAATATCATCGTAAAGGAAAAATGTCAATTTGGTCTTTTGCATTTTTGAGTGATGAAACTAGATATGTGTTTAGAGTTCCTAAAGGCACGATTTCGAGAGAAGTTGCTTTGAAATAATGCAATAAAGCCAGAGAATTTGTAATTTTTATTAATTATAAATTTCTCTGGCTTTTTATATATGAATTTATTGTAAACAAAAAAACAATATGATATACTAAAAATGTAAGGAGAAAAAAGATATGGAAGAAATAATAATAGCAACATCAAACAAAGGAAAAGTAAGAGAAGCACAAGAAATTTTAAAAAAATTTAAAGTAATTCCAATGAGTGAAATTGGTGTTAATATAGATGTTGAAGAAGATGGAAAAACATTTAAAGAAAATGCTATAAAAAAAGCCCAAATAATAGCACAAGAAATTAATAAAAGATGTTTAGCAGATGATTCTGGCATTGAAATTGAATATTTGAATGGATTTCCAGGAGTAATTACAAAAAGGTGGCATAGTGGAACAGATCGAGAAAGAAATATTGCACTATTGGAAAAATTAATAGGAGTACCAAAAGAAAAAAGAAAAATAAAATTTATAACAGCAATTGCTTTATCAGATGGAAATACAACAATTTGTAAAGAAGGAATAATAGAAGGATATGTAGCAAACGAGCTAAGAGGAAATAATGGATTTGGATTTGACGAGATATTCGAATTAGAAAATGGAAAGACTTTAGCAGAATTGACTCAAGATGAAAAGAATGAAATTAGTGCAAGAAAAATTGCATTAGAGCAAATTAAAAAAGAGATAAATAATTTGTAAAAAAAGCAAACAAGAAAAACACAACAGATTTTTGAAAATTGTTGTGTTTTTTTTGTATCTATGATATATTATGTTTGAAAAAAGACTCTAGAAAGGAAAAAATAGAAATGCCATTTATAGAAGAAATAAAAAACAGAGCAAAACAACAAATAAAGACAATTATATTACCTGAAGCAACAGATATTCGTATATTAAAAGCAGCACAAATAGTAAACAAAGAAAAATATGCAAAAGTTGCGTTAATAGGTAATAAAGAAGAAATCGAAAGACTAATAAAAGAAAATAATTTAGAATTAGGAGATACACAAATAATAGATCCAGCAAAATCAGATAAGACATCTGAATATGCAAAAGAATTATATGAATTAAGAAAAGCAAAAGGTATGACAGAAGAACAAGCACAAAAATTAATATTAGAACCAATATATTATGGAATGATGATGGTAAAACTAAATCATGCAGATGGACTTGTATCAGGTGCAGCACATTCAACTGCAGATACATTAAGACCAGCATTACAAATATTAAAAACAGCACCAGGAACAAGATTAGTATCAGCATTTTTCGTAATGGTAGTACCAAATTGTGAATATGGAGCTAATGGAACATTTATATTTGCAGATAGTGGCTTAAATGAAGAGCCAGATGCAGAAAAGCTTTCAGAAATAGCTATATCATCAAGCAAAAGTTTTAAACAATTAGTAGGAGAAGAACCAAAAGTTGCAATGTTATCATATTCAACTTATGGAAGTGCACATTCTGCATCAACAGAAAAGGTAGTTGAAGCAACAAAACTAGCAAAAGAAAAAGCCCCAGAACTATTAATTGATGGAGAATTACAATTAGATGCTGCAATAATACCAGAAGTTGCAGAATTTAAAGCAAAAGGAAGTCCTTTAAAAGGTGAAGCAAATGTATTAGTATTCCCAGATTTAGGAGCAGGAAATATTGGATATAAATTAACACAAAGATTAGCAAAAGCAGAAGCTTATGGACCTCTATGCCAAGGTATTGCAAGACCTGTAAATGATTTATCAAGAGGATGTAGTAGTGAAGATGTTGCAGGTGTAGTAGCAATAACAGCTGTACAAGCACAATCACAAGGTTAATTAAATATATAATAATGAGTACGTACAAAAAGAAAGGTATATAATTTATGAAAATTCTAGTTTTAAATTCAGGAAGTTCATCATTAAAATATCAAGTAATTGATACAGAAACTGGTGAAATGCTTGTAAAAGGTTATTATGAAAGAATTGGGCAAGTTGGAGCATTTTTAACACATAAAGTAAATGGAGAAAAACATCATTTTGAACATCCAGCAAAAAATCATGAAAAAGCAATTCAATTTGTAATGAAAAGACTAACAAGTGACCATTATGGAGTATTTAAAAGTTTAGATGAATTAGATGCAATAGGCCATAGAGTTGTACATGGTGGAGAACAATTTAAAGATGCAGTTCTTATTACAGATGAAGTAATTCAAGAAATAAAAGAAAATGCAATGTTAGCACCATTACATAATCCAGCAGCAATATTAGGAATAGAAGCTTGTCAAAAGGTTGTACCTAATAAGCCAATGGTAGCAGTATTTGATACTGCATTTCATCAAACAATTTCAAAAGAAAAGTATATATATCCAATTCCTTATGAATATTATGAAAAATATCATGTAAGAAAATATGGATTTCATGGAACATCACATCAATATGTTGCAAATAGAGTTGCAGAAATATTAGGAAAAGACATAAAAGAATTAAAAATAGTAAATTGTCACTTAGGTCAAGGAGCAAGTATATGTGCAATAAAAAATGGAGAATCAGTTGAAACAAGTATGGGATTAACACCACTTGGAGGAATTCCAATGGGAACACGTTCAGGAGATTTAGATCCATCTGTTGTAACATATTTAATGAAAAAAGAAGAATTAGATGCAGATGATGTTGAAGAAGTATTAAATAGAGAATCTGGAGTATATGGAATATCAATGGTATCTGTAGATTTTAGAGATATAGAAGCAGAAGCACTAGCTGGTGGAAAACATGCAAAACTTGCATTAGATGCATATCATTATTCAATTGCAGGATATATAGCAAAATGTGCAGTTGCAATGGGTGGAATAGATGTTTTAACATTCACGGCAGGTGTTGGTGAAAAATCACCTTATTCTAGAAGTGAAATTTGTAAACAATTAGGAATATTTGGAGTAGAAATATCAGGAAAAGCTAATTTAGTAAAAGGAGAAGAAGCAGAAATATCTTCACCAAATTCAAAAGTAAAAGTTTTTGTTATTCCAACAAATGAGGAATTAATGATTGCTCAAGAAACAGCAAAATTAGTGAAATAAGGTTTATAGGCAAAACCATAATAAAAACCTAAATATAAAATATAAAAAGGAAAAATAAAAATGAAAATATTAGTATTAAATTGTGGTAGTTCATCACTAAAATATCAATTAATAAATATGGAAACAGAAGATGTTTTAGCTTCAGGAAAATATGAAAGAATAGGAGAAGATGAAGCTTTTATAACACATAAAGTAAATGGACAAAAAATAGAAATCAAACATCCAGCAAAAACACATGAAGAAGCAGTTGATTTTACATTAAAACAATTAATAAATCCAGAATATAAAGTAATAGATAGCTTGGATGAAATATCTGCAATAGGACATAGATTAGTACATGGTGGAGAAAAAATTAATAAATCTGTAATTATAACAGATGAAGTTGTAGAAGTATTAAAAGAATGTATAGACTTAGCACCATTACACAATCCAGCAGGAATAATAGGAATTGAAGCATGTAAAAAAGTAATGCCAGGAAAACCAATGGTAGGTGTATTTGATACGGCATTCCATCAAACAATGCCAAAAGAAAGATATATTTATCCAATTCCATATGAATATTACAAAAAATATGGAATAAGAAAATATGGATTCCATGGAACATCACATATGTATGTATCACAAAGATTAGCTGAAATTGTTGGAAAAGATATAAGTGAATTAAAAATAGTTACATGTCATTTAGGTCAAGGATCAAGTATATGTGCAGTAGAAGGTGGAAAATCAGTTGATACAAGTATGGGATTAACACCACTTGCAGGAATTCCAATGGTAACACGTTCAGGAGATTTAGATCCATCTGTAGTAACATTCTTAATGAAAAAAGAAGGTTGGACAGCAGAAGAAGCAGAAAATATGTTAAATAAAAAATCAGGAGTTCAAGGAATATCAGGATTAGCACCAGACTTTAGAGAAATTGAAGCAGCATCTTATGGTGATAATGAAAGAGCTGAAATTGCAATTGAAAAATTCAAATATGAAATTGCATCATATATAGCAAAATATGCAGTAGCAATGAATGGAGTAGATTATATAGTATTTACAGGTGGTGTTGGAGAAAACCAAATAAATATAAGAAGAGGAATTTGCGAAAAACTTGAATTTATGGGAGTAAAAATAGATGTTGAAGCAAATAATGTAAGAGGAGAAGAAAAAGAAATATCTGCTCCAGATTCAAAAGTAAAAGTTTATTTAGTTCCAACAAACGAAGAACTTATGATAGCAAAAGAAACAGCAAGATTAATAAAATAATTTTGAAATAGAAGAGGTACAAATGGAAGAAACACAAAAAATACAAGATAAAAAAACAAATACAAAACTATTTCCAATATATAAAATGTTCTCTTGGGATTTGCTATTTTACTATTCAATAATATACTTATTTTTGACACAAGCAAAAAACTTTTCTGCATCAGAAGTATTATTAGCAGAATCATTTTTTACAGCATCATGTTTATTTTTACAGATTCCAATAGGTTTATTGGTAGATAAATTTGGTAAAAAAAATAGTTTAGTCTTTGCTAATATATGTATGTGTGTATTTATTACTATTATTTATAAATAATTATAAAATGTTATTATTAGCTAATTTTATTGATGCAATAGGTTATGTTATAAAGGGTGTTTGTGAAACAAACATTCTTTATGACTCACTTCCAAAAGGTGAAAAAAGAGGAACATTATATTCTAGTATAGATGGTGTTGGAGCAGCAAGATATTATATAATTGATGCAATAACATCAATTATAGCAGGTATCACATTTGCGATTGATCCATATATACCAGTAGTTTTATGCTTAATAGTTAATATTATTGCATTAATATTATCAACAAGATTCAAACACATTCAAAGTCAAAGAGAAGAATATTCAAAAGAAACTGCAAGACAATATTTCAAAGAATTAAGAGAAGCAATTAAATTTACATTTAATTCAAAAAGGATGTTGTGTTTAATGTTATTTTTTGGACTAATGTCAGGTTTAACATATAATTTATCAACATATAGAAGTAATATTTTAAATAGCATAAATATACCAGCACAATATTTTGGAGTAATCTTTGCAATTATTCAAATAATGGCCGGGATATGTTCTAAAGGACAGGGTTGGTTACATAAAAGATTTAAAAATAATACATTATCAGTCTTAGGAATTCCATATGTTGCATCATGTTTTATTATTGGATGTTTAGTGGATAGTTTTGGAGAAAGTGTATCAAATATTGTAGTAATACTATTTATACTTCAAGGAGCTATAAAAGGAGCATATAATGTTTTAATTTATAGATATTTAAATAATTTCACAAATAGAAAAATAAGAGTAAAACTTGCAACAATAAGAAATATGTTTTTTAATATGATATCAATTTTAATAAGTTTATTAGGCTCATTCTTATTAAAAGTAACAACATCTGGAAACACATTTTTAATTGTTGGAGGTATATGTACTGTATGTATGGTACTTTTATTAGATTATATGAGAGGAAAAGTTGGTTTAAAACCAGAGAAATACAATAAAGAAGACTTGAAATATAGTTCATTTAACGAAGGAGGAAATTTAAAATGATAAGAAAAGTTGCTATATTAGCAAATGGTGGAGATGTATCAGGATTTAATGCAGTTATAAGAGCAATTGTAAAAACTGCTGAAAACAATGGTATAGACTGTTATGGATTTATAGATGGATATAATGGTTTATTAAAAAATAATTATGAAAAATTAAGTACAGCAAATGATGAACATGCATCAGGAATATTACAAAAAGGTGGTTCAATAATTGGATCATCAACAAATGCAAATGTATTTCATTACAAAGTTGAAGAAAACGGAGAAACTGTTTATAAAGATTTATCAGATGTATGTGTAGAAAATATCAAAAAAGATGGATTTGATTGTCTATTTACACTTGGAGGAGATGGAACACAAAAATCAGCAAGAGATTTTTCTACAAAAGGAATAAATGTAATTGGAGTTCCAAAAACAATAGATAATGATGTTGCTTGTACAGAAATAACATTTGGATATAATACAGCAGTTTCAGTTGCTGCAGAAGCATTAGACAGACTTCATACAACAGGTGAAACACATCATAGAATAATGGTATTAGAAGTTATGGGAAGATATGCTGGTTGGATAGCATTAGAATCAGCAATTGCTGGTGGTGCAGATGTTGCATTAATACCAGAAATTCCATATGATATAAACAAAGCAGTTGAAAAAATAAATGAAAGAAGAGAAGAAGGAAAGAATTTTAGTATTGTTGTTGTTGCAGAAGGTGCAATACCACAAGGTGGAACAATAACAGTTCAAAATGTAAGAAATAATGGTGCAGGAGTTGATAACAATAAATTAGGTGGTGTTGGACAAGTTGTTGCAAAACAATTAGAAGAATTAACAGGTTTAGAAGCAAGAACAACAACATTAGGATATGTACAAAGAGGTGGTACTCCAACAGCATTTGATAGAGTTCTTTCAACAAAATATGGTGCAAAAGCAATGGAACTTGCTCTTGAAGGAAAATTTGGTGTATTAACAGTTATAAAAAATGGAAAATTGGATTCTGTTTCATTAGAAGATGTAGTTGGAAATAATACAAAAATTGGTGCAGTTTCTGGTAATACTGCAGAAAGTAATATTAGAAAAGTTACTATGGATCATGATTTGGTTAAAACTGCAAGAGATATTGGAATTTGCTTGGGAGATTAAAATTTATGTATTTTTTTCATTTCTTATAGAGCCAAAATAAAATGGTAAGATTTAAACGTCTTACTATTTTTTTATCCCAAAACACTTCAAAAAAAATAATCAATATGCTAAAATAAAAGAAGTAAAAAGTCGAGAGATCGAAAGAGAAAATGAGAGGAAAACACTATGGAAGAAATGTTTGATATAGAAAAATTCAATATAATAAGTGATGAAGAAAATTACTACTTTTTTAGATCATTAGAGCCAGGAGACATAAAAGACCTAGAAGAAGGAAACATAAAAGATGAGAACGGAAAATATATAAGATTACGTACAGATAGAGAAAGATGGGAAGGAACACATAGTATAAAGCCAAGATGGAATGCAGAAAGTACAGTAACACTAGAAGAAATGTATAATCATATAAAAATGCATTATAGCTTAGAAACAAATTGTATTTCACTATCAAGCAATGCAAATGTAGCAAGAACATATGGAGAAACATTTAGTGATAAATATGTAATGATAAAAGTTCCAAAGAAAGAAATGGGACAAAGAGTATATAATGCAGGTCAATATATGTTAGCAGAAATAGATAAAAAAGTACAAGAAAGAATAGCCAAAGGAAATATCCCAGAAGAAGTATTAGAAGATTTTAGAAAAATAGATGAAGCTACAGAATCAAAAGAATTAAAAGAGATAATAAAAGTAAAATATACTGCTCCAGATGGAATAGATACAAGTAAATCTGGAATGAAAAAAGGAATAATATATAAAGCACCATTAGCTAGAGTAAGTAGTTTTCAAGCATTAGATGATGAGCAAACATTAGAAAAAAATAAAATAGTAGCAAAATTAACAATATTAGAACAAAAAGGATTAATGGAAACACTTGTCCCAAGAATAAAAACAAATAGTCAACTAATAAGCACAATGGGAAGTGCATTTGCATCAGGAGAGCAAATATATTATGGAGATATAGAAGGAGATAGAATAACAGACATATCAAAAGAATTATTAGATATGTTTGCATTAATACAACAAACAGAAAATCAAGATAAACAAATTGTAAATGAATTAAAAACAGAATTAGTAAAATATATAACAAAAGGTGGAAAATTAGAAATACCAGAAGAAAGCCTATTAAGAGATGAAGGAACACCAAGAACAGACATATCAATAGAAGAAATGTATGAATTGACAGCAGGAAAAGTTGAATATGGACAAGCAAGTTCTATTGTAAAAAATATGTATTATTTATCAAAAGGACAAGCAAATGCAAGAATATTAGCAGGAATGATAAGAGAAATAACAGGAAACAATCCTAAATATGAAGAAATTATAAAGTACATTGAAAATAATGGATTTGAAATTGAACCAAAAATAACTGCAAGAAAAAGTAATACAGGATATAGAATAAGTGAATCTGTAAATTTAAATCTAAAACCAAATGAAATAGGATTAGTAGACTCAATAAAAAACTTAACAGATGAAGAACAAATGCAAATAATACAAGACAGAGGACTTTCAAATGTAAGGGACATAATGAATACAAGTTTTGCGCAAATGCAAACAGTACAACAAATATCAAAAGAAGACTATTTTGCTAGTGCAATAGTAGACACATATGACTGGGACAAAATTAATGTTGAAGAATTATCTATAACAGAAAGAAATGAATTAATCCAGAAATTAAAACAAAGTAATTGTGTATCAATATATGAAAAATTAAAAGAAGCAGGAATAGAAAATAAAGATATACCAACAGCAGTTATAAATATGGCATCAAAAGGAAGATTAAATGAAATATTACAAACAGAAAATTATGTAGAACAAATACAAGAAAATATAGGAGAAATAACACAAAATCTATCAATAGAACAAATAGAAAGATATTTAGGATATTATGATGTAAAAGGAACAGGAATAAGCTTAAGAGACTATCAACAAGTAGCAATAGACAATACAAACGAAGTTTTTAAAGACAAGAGATTTGCAAGTGTAATATTGCCAACAGGTGGAGGAAAAACATATGTAGCATTAACAGAAATGTTACAATATGGTAAAACTCAAGAAGAAATAGAAATAGAGAATAATCAATTAGAATTAGAAAAAATACCATATCCGAGAAATGATAAGAAAATGCTATACTTAGCACCATCAAATGAAATATTAGAGCAGACAAAAGATAGAATAATAGAAAATATTCATGGTAAAATAGGAACATCAGGAAAAAGCAAAGATGAAATAATAGCAGAAGTATTTCCAAATTTAGAGTTTGCAACATATCAAAGTTTAATAACAAAAGCAGGTAAAGAAACATTAGAAAAGCAGTATGATTTTATAATATTTGACGAATTACATAGAACAGGTGCAGAAAAATGGGAAAAAGCATTAAATAAATTATTAGAAAACCAACCAGAAAAAACAAAAGTTTTAGGAATAACAGCAACACCAACAAGAGATGCGGATAGTAGAAATATGGCAGATGAAATAGCCCAAAAGTTGGGATATACAGATGAAGAAATACAAGAAAATAAACATATAGCAAAACAAATAGAATTAAAAGAAGCAATACAATTAGGAATGGTAGTAAATCCAAAAATAGTTTCATGTGAATATAATGTATTAACAGATGGAACAATGGAAAATTTAAAAGAAGAAATAGATGAGATAGCAGATGAAAATGAGAGAAAGAAAAAGTTAGAACAATATGATAAATTAAGAAAAAATCTTGAAAAGGCTACAGGAATATCAGAAATAATACAACAAAATGTAAAAAAAGGTGGAAAATATGTAATATTTATACCAGTATCTACAGATGAAAAAGGAAAAGAAAGTAAAGATAAAATAAAAGAATATGAAGAAAGAATGAAAGAATACTTAAAAGATTCGGGAATAGATGCAGAATATTATTCAATGCTTGGAACATATACTGACAAAGAAAATGCAAGACAATTAGAAAATTTTGAAAGCGAAGATGAAAATAAAACCAAGTTTATGATAGTAATGAATAAAGCAAATGAAGGACTACATATAAAAGGTTTAGATGGAATGCTATGGTTTAGACCATTGGATGAAAATTCACAAATATTGTATAAACAACAAATAGGAAGAGTAATAACATCAATAGATCCAAATAATCCGCCTAAAGATGAGGATAGACCAGTAGTAATGGATTTTGCCAATAATACACAAAGAGTTAATATAGACAAAGAAATAAAAACCAATAATAGAAAAAATGATTTAGAATTATTAACAATAGTGGTGGATTGGGTTAAATCACATGGAGGAAATTTACCACAAGTAACAAGTACGAGTAATCAAGAAAGAAGATATTCTGCAACATTATATAGAATTCAACAAAAGTACATAAAATATCGTAATGGAGTTGAAGATGGAGAAATTACAGAAGAAGATAGAAAAAATATAGAAGCCATAATTACAAAAGGAGAAGAAATAGAATTATGGGATAGAGAATTAGAAAAGATTTCTAAAGAAGAATGTGATAAGATTCTAGATGTTGATAGCTTTGAAGTAAAAGGTAATTTACATGATTTATATGAATTAGAAAAAGAAGTAGAAGATATTAATTTGAGAAAGACAGCATTAAAAAATATAATAGAAATAGAAGAGTGGTGCAAAGAACAATTTGAAGGAAAGCCAGAATATAGTAGGAGAACTCCAAGTACAAAAGCAGATGACCCAAGAGAGAAAACTTTAGGAAATGCATTAAGTCGCTTTAAGCAAAATCGTATATGGACAGACTATCAAAAAGGAAAAAAGGAAGGACTAAGTAGAGAAAAAATAAAACAAAAATACGAATTAAGAGAAGGACAAATAAAACTAGTAGAAAGATATGAAAGGTTAATAGAAGAATATGATTTAGATGATTATTTGAAAAATGTAATGAAAATAGAAGAATGGTGTAAAGAGAAATTTGAAGGAATGCCAGAATATAGTAGGAGAACTCCAAGGATGGGGATAGCAGGAGTAAATGTAGCCCAAAAAGAAGAACAAGAAACAGAAGAACAAAGAGAGTTAAGGTTAGGAAAAGCATTAAGTCACTTTAAGCAAACTCCTATGTGGACAGACTATCAAAAAGGAAAAAAGGAAGGACTAAGTAGAGAAGAAATAAAACGAAAATATGGCTTAAGAGAAGGAGAGATGCAATTAGTAGAAAGATATGACAGATTAATAGAAGAATACGGTAGAAAAAAAGAAATCACAGGTCAGTCCATAGGACCAGCATCATATACAGCAACAGTACAAGAATGTGATGAAGCACAAGCAAACTTAAGCAGATTAATCCAAGAACAATCAACAAAAGAAGGAGGAAAAGAACAAGATGACTAAATATAAAAATGCATATACAGAAGTATATGAAATAATAAAACAATTAGATGAAGAAGAATATAATAAAATACCTTCAGAAGTAATTAAAGCAATAGAAGAAAATAGAAATACTGAATATGAATTTGACTTAGATGAAGATATAGAATTAAAAGACCAAGAATTATTACCAGAAACAAAAGCAATTTTATTCAATTTATTCAGAGATTATTTATCAACAGCAGAACAAAAAGAAAAAATAATAAAAATGCAAGCAGAAGAAAGACAAAAAAATGAACAAAATAAAGCAGAACAATATAAATCAAATGTATTTGCTAGTAAGAAAAAAGTTCAAAACATTAGAGAGGAACATACAGAGTTAATTGAATATAAAGAAAATATATTA
>OOAH01002065.1_pt1 | contig 15324 bp, 8 predicted proteins | sample 1671801 | NCBI WGS metagenome assembly OOAH01 (sample SAMN06348194, study PRJEB24527) | human gut metagenome | biome: human gut; feature: ankylosing spondylitis patient; material: feces | host: Homo sapiens | place: China | collected 2015-10 | reverse complement strand
ACATATTAAAGGACGTTAGTCTTTAGATATGCGGCAGCACTGTTTGTTAATTTATTTCGCCCCTGTTACAACAGCTTTGTCAAGGGCAGCTTTTATGCCGGAGAGAATCATGCTTGAAGTGTATTTGCTGTCGGCACTGTAAGTTATATTCTGCGTGCTTCCGTTTATTTTTACGGCAGAAGCGATTTCTTCAAAATTATCATTTAACATAGGATACATTGTTGTTACGCTGTCTGACAGATTGACAAGCTCTATATTATTAATATTATTTTTATCAAGAGTTACTTTTATATCTACAGGATTTCCATCAAGCATGATAGAAGCAGTGTATACACCGGGTGTGTATGTTACCGGTGAATTTTTGTATGTAGAATTCCTGACATCTGAGGAATCAGTATCCGCAGCGGATTTTACATCGGTAGATGTCATTCTGGCATTGCCGGATGATGAGCCGGAATCATTTTTTCCCATATTAAAATATAATACAATGCCGGCGATAAGGATAATTGCGGCAATAACGGCGATGATAAGCCATTTCATACGGATTACAACAATTTTTGTCTGAGAATTCATAGTCATTTACCTCGTTTTTTGTTATTATAAAGATATGTGGAATCAGTACGAAATATGAATGGAGGAAATAAAATGTCACTTCAGATTGTAGCAGGTGGTTCGGGGGCAGGAAAATCAACATATATATACTCGGATGTAATTGAGAAATCCATGAAATATCCTGAAAAAAACTATATTGTTGTAGTTCCTGAACAGTATACGATGGCAACACAGAAGAAACTTGTTGAGAGCCATCCGCGAAAAGGAATTCTTAATATAGATGTTGTGAGTTTTGAGCGTCTTTCTTATAAGGTGTTTGAAGAAATAGGCGGACAGAATTATCCGGTTCTTGACGATACAGGTAAAAATCTTATTGTCCGTAAAGTCCTTGGCGATAACAGGGATAAGCTGAGATATTTTGGCAGCAATATCAACAAGACGGGATTTGTCTCAGAATTAAAGTCGGTTATATCGGAATTTCTTCAATATGATATAGACGTAAAAAGACTCGGTGAGATTCGGGAAAGAGTGGAAGACAGCAGACAGCTTTCAGCCAAGCTTGATGACATTTCGGTTGTATATTCTGCATTTAAAGAATATCTGGCTGATAATTATATAACTTCAGAAGAAATATTATCTGTTCTTTGCAGTGTTATTGACCGTTCGGAAAACATAAAAAGAAGCGAGATTATACTTGACGGATTTACAGGATTTACACCGATACAGTACAGGCTTATTGAACTTCTTCTTATATATTCAGGGAAAGTTACAGTTTCAGTGACGGCAGATTCAAGAGAAAAGCTTAATGTCAATGAGGGGATACAGCAGCTTTTCTTTATGAGTAAAGAGATGGTATCAAAGCTTTATAGAATCTGCGATACAATACATGTTGACGTGTTAAATCCTATAATACTTGACAATGAGAAAAATCCGAGATTTGTTTCGGATGAGATAGCTTTTCTTGAAAAAAATATTTTCAGAAATAATAATCAATCGTATAACAAAAAATGTGAAGATATAAAAATTATTACTGCACAGACACCAAAGGAGGAACTGAATTACTGTATCAGCGAGATTTTAAGGCTTACAAGATACGAAGGATACAGATACCGTGATATAGCAATTGTTTCGGCTGACATGGCTTCATATGGAATTCTTGCCGGAAATATATGCAGACAGAACAGGATTCCGTGTTTTGTCGATAACAAGAAGCCTGTAACCGACAATCCATTTGTCGAGTATATAAGAAGTGCACTTGAAATAATTGAAAAGAGCTTTACATACGATTCGATGTTCAGGTATCTGCGTTCGGGAATGTCGGGAATAAGCCGTGAAGATGTTGATTTGCTTGACAATTACTGCCTTGCAGTCGGTATACGTGGTTCAAAGCAGTGGCATGGCACATGGGTAAAAAAAGGCAGAGGCAGAAGTGCATATCCGCTTGATTATCTCAATGAACTTCGTGAAAAGATTATGAAGCCGCTTGAGATACTTGAGAAAGCATTAAAAGACAAAGATTCACTTGTAAAAGATTATGCAAGAGGGCTGTACGAGTTTATAAAAGCGTCCGATTGTTACAAAAAGATTAATGAATACGCAGATATGGAAGATACGGGAGCCGAGTATGAGCAGTTATATAAAAAAGTTATCGATTTTCTTGATAAAATAGTCGAACTGCTTGGTACCGAAAAGATTGCAATAGCTGAATTTAACAGGATTGTTGATTCTGGCTTTGCTGAGATAAAAGTCGGACTTATACCGCCGTCATCAGACTGTGTCCTTATCGGTGATATAGAAAGAACGCGTCTTGATGATGTAAAAGTCATGTTTTTTGTCGGTGTAAATGATGGGCTTATACCAAAATCAAATGACAAAGCCGGGATTTTGTCAGAGACTGACAGAGATGTACTTGAAAATGCAGATGTGACATTGTCACCCGGTGCAAGGCAGAAGGCTTTTGTTCAGCGATTCTACCTTTATATGATACTGACAAAGGCTTCGGATAGGCTTTATATAACATATTCATCAAAGGGTGATGACGGAAAGGGCAGACTGCCGTCATATCTTATAAGAAATATAAGAAAGCTGTATCCGTCGATAGGTATTTATCCTGCATCACAATTTACATCGCAGATGTCATATATAAAGATTCCGAAAGCGGAAATTGTATACAGTGATGAAAATTATATAAAAGTGCTTGGTGAAAATATTGCAGCGTCACTGTTTGGCGGTGAAATTACAGGAAGCGTTTCATCATTTGAGACATTTGCATCATGCCAGTTCGCATATTTTCTAAGATATGGATTGGGACTTGAGGAACGTGAAAAGTATACATTTGAAGTTGCAGATTTTGGTACTGTGCTTCACAGTGTGCTGGAAAGAATCAGTTCACATTTAAAGCATGAGAAAAAGCCGATAGCAAGTCTTTCTGATGAGGAGAGAAGAAAGCTTGTATCGGAGACACTTGGAAATATCAGTGCGGATTATGCTGATACAATCCTTAAAGATTCGGGAAGAAATGAATTTCTTATAAGAAGGATGGAAGACCTCGCTGACAGAACTTTGTGGGCTGTCGGAAAGCAGCTTGAAAAAGGTGTATTTGCACCTGACGTATTTGAGATGCCGTTTATCATAGATGAACATGAGATAAGGTCAGGCGAAAATACCGGAAGAATGGTGATAAAAGGAAAGATAGACAGAATTGACATCTGTGAGGATGATGACAATGTCTATGTAAGAATTGTCGATTACAAGTCAGGAAAATCTGATTTTGATCTGCTTAAAGCATATTACGGAATAAAGATGCAGCTTGTTGTATATATGCGTGCGGCAATGCAGATAGAGAAAAAACGCCATCCTGACAAGAATATTATTCCGGCAGGACTTTTGTATTATAATATTGACAATCCGATTGTGGAACTGGACAGCACGGCAAGTGATTTGCCGGACGAGGGAACATCAGTTGAAAAGATGATATTTGAAGCACTTGCAATGAAAGGTGTTGTCAACTGTGACGGCAATATAATTAAAAATATGGATAGTTCTGATGTGAAAAAATCTGATGTTATTCCTGTAAGTTACAAAAAGGATGGCACAATTGATTCACGAAGCCATATTTTAAATACGGATCAGTTTAATTCACTTGATAATTATATTGCAAAGAAAACTTCTGATGTGGGTAAAAAAATATATTCGGGAGCTGATAAGATAAATCCGTATAAAGATGGCAATTACAGCTCATGTTCATATTGTCCGTATAATGAGGTGTGCGGATTTTCACAAAATCTTGGTAATATAAAGTTCAGGCAGATTCAGAAATTCGATGATGCACGGCTTTGGGAAAATATAAAGGAAGGAGTTGACGAGGATGGCAGCAAACTGGACTGATAAACAAAAACAGGCCATTTACGTTTCGGGCAGAAGTTCACTTGTGGCTGCCGCCGCAGGCTCAGGAAAAACAGCTGTATTAGTTGAACGTATAATAAAAAAAATTACAGATGAAAATCATCCTGTCGATATAGACAGGCTTGTTGTTGTTACATTTACAAAAGCGGCAGCAGCCGAGATGAGGCAGAGAATCCGTGAAGCACTAGATAATATTCTTGAAAGCAGTCCGGGAAATGAAAATATCATAAGGCAGCAGTCACTTATACATAATGCAAAGATAACAACTATTGACAGCTTCTGTCTTAATATTGTGAGAAATTATTTCTCGGATATTGATGTTGACCCGGGATTTCGTACTGCGGATGATGGCGAAATCAAGCTCCTTGAAAATGATGTCATGGATGATATGCTTGAAGAATACTATTCTTCCGGAAATGAAGATTTTCTTCAGTTTGTCGATGCTTACGGAACAGGCAGGGATGATTCTAAAATTGTTGACATTATAATGAAAATATATAATGCGGCAAGAAGCTGTCCGTGGGAAGATGAGTGGTATGAGGAATGTCTTGAAAATTATCTTGTGACAGAAAAATCAATGGACTCCAATCCTTGTATACAATATTTATTTAATGATTTAAAGAAAAGTCTTGAAGATTTTGACGGTATATTTGATAAGCTTGAAAAAATATGTCAGAGTCCGGATGGACCTGCAGGCTATCTTGCGACAGTAAGCGAAGACCATCAGCTTATAAAGATGCTTATCAATTCTGAAAATTTTGAGATGCTTGTAAAAAGGATAAATCTTTCTTCATTTGGAAATATCGGAAGATGCAGTAAAGGTGTTGATGAAGAAAAGAAGAATTATGTGAAACAGGAAAGGGATAATTTTAAGAATTTCCTGACAAAAGATGTTAAAGGAAAGCTGATAACGGGGGATATTAATAAGATTTATAAGGATATTGTGGATAACACTCCGGCAGTGAGAATGATGGTTCATCTTGCTCTTGAATTTTCGCAGAGGATGAGCGGGGAAAAGAAGAGAAGAAATGTTATTGATTTTAATGATATGGAACACATGGCTCTAAATATTCTTATAAAACGTGAAAACGGACAGAAAATCCGAACTGATGCGGCTAAGACGCTTGCCGGCTTTTATGAGGAAATACTTATTGATGAATATCAGGACAGTAATCTTTTGCAGGAAGTGATTCTTACAGCTGTTTCAAAAGATGGACAAAACATTTATATGGTAGGTGATGTCAAGCAGAGTATCTATAAGTTCAGAATGGCATGTCCGGAACTTTTTATTGAAAAATATAATTCGTATGATGTATATAACAGCGATTTACAGACTGATTCTGCGGAATCTTTAGATGCAGTAAAAATAGAGCTTCAGACTAATTTCAGAAGCCGCAGGAATGTACTCGAGTGTACGAATGATGTATTTTACAGGCTTATGAATGAATCATACTGCGGCATGGCATACAATGATGAAGTAAGGCTTAATACAGGACTTGTATATCCCGAGTGTCCGCCTGATGTTATTATTAATGCAAAAAAATATAAGACAATGAATTTTGGCATGGATGATAAGACAGAAATATATGCTTTTGAATCTGATGATGATACGGATTCGGGCAGTCATGAGACTGAGGCGGGAGCTGTTGCTGATATTATAGAAAATCTTATGAACCGCAAAAATGGCAGAGTGTATATGGTGTATGATAAAAATGCTGATGGTGGATACAGACCTTTAAGATACAGTGATATTGTTATTCTTACAAGAACTGTTTCCGGATGGGCGGAAAGTTTTGTCAATACGCTTATGAGCAGGGATATTCCGGCATATTCTGACACATCACAGGGATATTTCAGTGTAAGGGAAATACAGATTTTAGTAAGTTTTCTTACAGTAATTGATAATCCGCTTCAGGATATACCACTGTCGGCTGTTATGCTTTCGTATTTTGGAAGATTTGATACGACAGAACTTGCTGCTATAAGGCAGACTGATAAAAAGACAAGACTTTATAATCAGCTTACATCATTGGAAAAAAATGAAAAAGTTGCGAAATTCCTTAAACTTCTTAACTCATACAGGGTAAAAAGTGAGATTATGTCTGTGTATGACCTTTTGTGGGATGTTATTTACAACACAGGATACTATGATTATGTAAAGACAATGCCGGCCGGGGAGAGAAGGCAGGCAAATCTTGATATGCTTCTTTACAGGGCTGCACAGTTTGAAAAGACAAGTTACAGTGGATTATTTAACTTTTTAAGATACATAGAGCGTATGAAAAAATTTGAAGTCGAGATAGGTGAAGCATCGCTGCTTGGCGAAAATGATAATCTTGTGCGTGTAATGAGTATCCATAAGAGCAAAGGCCTTGAGTTTCCTGTTGTTATTCTTACGGGAATGGGTAAAAAGATAAATAATAAAGATGCTGCCGGGGATGTTGTAATCGACAGGGAACTTGGAATAGGTACTAATGTTGTGCGTGTTAAAGAAAGAACAAAGAGCCAGACAATTATAAAGAGTGCAGTTTCTAAAAAGATTATCCGTGATAATATAAGCGAAGAAATGAGAATTCTCTATGTTGCGATGACGAGAGCAAGAGAGAAACTGTTTATCACAGGAACTGTAAAAGATGAAGGAAAGGCAGAAGAGACATGGCATAGCAAATCCATATTTCTTGCTGAAAAAGGGATATTTGACTATGCTGATGATGCGTCATGCCAGAATTATTTTGATATGGTAATGCCGCAGGCACTCATGGATGAGAGTGTTAATAATGGAAGATTTTTTGTCACATTTGGTAAACCGCAGGACTTTTTTGATACAAGCGGAGGTTCATATATGGATGACTTTGTGCAGACAGATGATGTCACACAGACAGATGGTGCTGTTGTGGAGGATGAATCGATAGAAAATGATTATGATGAAAACACACAGGAGGATTTTGAAACACAAAATCAGGAAATTGTGGAACTTCCGGAATATCCGTATGAAAATGATACTGAAAGAAAAGCAAAAGTTACGGTATCCGAACTTAAACAGATGCAGCACGATTCGGATTTTGATGAAAAATCACAGATGCATGAATCTATTGTAGGTATTACGGATACAGAGGAAGATGATGAGCCTGTTCCGTCATTTATGAGTGATGAAGAAGCGGTTCTTAAAGGAAGCAGGAGGGGAAGTGCATATCACAGGATTATGGAATGTATTGATTATGGTAAACTTCCTGATAATGAAGATGAAATGATTGATGCCATAAAAAGTGAAATCGCAGACATGCTTTCTGATGAGAAAATTGACAAATCACAGAAACAATGCGTAAAAGTGCGGGATATTGCAGCATTTTGCACTTCACAGATAGGAAAACGTGTAAAAAATGCGTCAATGGCAGGCAAAGTCTGGCGTGAGCAGCCTTTTGTGTTCGAGATGACTGATGAAAATGACCAGGCATTTGGACAGCTTATACAGGGCGTAATTGATTTGTATATAGTTGAAAATGATGAGATTACAATAGTCGATTATAAGACAGACAGAGTTTTAAAAGGCAAAAAGGGCGAAGAGGAACTCAGAAGCCGCTACAGTATACAGCTTGATTATTACGCAAAAGCATTAAGCCGTCTTACAGGATTAAATGTAAAAGAAAAAATTATATATTCATTTACGCTTGGATATGCAATAGATGTATGATTTTTAGTTAAATAATTGTTGCCCTGTTGATAATATTGATATATAATACAATATGTATTCGTGCGTAAATCAGTTACATGGAGGAATAGAATCATGGTTAGAACTTATAGTGTTAAGTATAAGAGCAAGAGCAAAATGCTTACAGATGCAGAAAAGGTTGAAGCAGCAAAGAAAGCTATTTTAGATGAAACAGTAGCAAAGTCTGTTGAGATCAAGGATGATGGACAGATTGTAAGTATTGAAGCTGAGGAAGATGAATTCACTGAAGTTATGAATACCGTAGTTAATGTATTCAGAAAAATTGATGATAAGTCAGAGGTTTCATATAAGTTTGCACTTAATATGAACAGATAGTCTTTTTAAGACGGTTGTGAGAAGCCTGTGATGCAGCCGCATCATAGGCTTCTTGCTGATTATTATGATGACAGGTCAAAGCCTGTGTCTGCACGAAAATAATCAAAGTACAGAATGCTTTGTAAAAATATATTTTATTATAAAGATTTATAGTGAGGAAAATTTAATGCCTGATATTAAAAGTGAAATAGAAAAAAGACGTACATTTGCAATCATATCCCACCCGGATGCCGGTAAGACAACACTTACAGAGAAGTTTCTTCTCTATGGTGGTGCTATCAATCTTGCCGGTTCTGTAAAGGGCAAGAAGACGGCAAAACATGCAGTTTCTGACTGGATGGAGATAGAAAAAGAAAGAGGTATTTCTGTAACTTCTTCTGTTCTTCAGTTTAATTATGGCGGATATTGCATTAATATTCTTGATACTCCGGGACATGAGGATTTCTCGGAAGATACTTATCGTACACTTATGGCTGCCGATTCAGCAGTAATGGTTATTGATGCATCAAAGGGTGTTGAGAAACAGACAATTAAGCTTTTCAAGGTATGTGTAATGAGACATATTCCTATTTTTACATTTATTAATAAGATGGATAGAGAGGCAAACGACCCATTTGAACTTCTTGATGAGATTGAGAGCGTGCTCGGCATAAGCACATGCCCTGTCAACTGGCCTATCGGATGCGGCAAGGAATTTAAGGGCGTTTATGACCGCAATGAGAGAGAAGTTTCTCTTTTTAAGGCGGCAATGAATGGTCAGAAAGAAGTAGATACTAAGAATATGAGCATAGATGATGTTGCTTTAAAGGATGAAATCGGACAAGCTTTTTTTGATAAGCTGAATGAAGATGTAGAGCTTCTTGATGGTGCAAGTGCAGAATTTGATCTTGAAAAAGTGCAGGCCGGTGATCTTACACCTGTATTTTTTGGTTCAGCACTTACTAATTTCGGTGTTGAGACATTTTTACAGCATTTCCTTAAAATGACAACTCCTCCGCTTCCAAGAAATTCTTCTGAGGGAATTATTGACCCGGTAAAGGAAGATTTTTCGGCATTTGTATTCAAAATACAAGCCAATATGAATAAAGCACACCGTGACAGAATTGCTTTTATGAGAATCTGTTCCGGCAAATTTACGGCAGGCATGGAGTCATTCCATGTGCAGGGAGGCAAGAAGATAAGACTTTCACAGCCACAGCAGATGATGGCACAGGAAAGACATATTGTTGAGGAAGCATATGCCGGTGATATTATCGGTGTATTTGACCCGGGCATTTTCTCAATAGGTGATACAATCTGCAATTCCAATAAAAAGTTTGCATTTGAGGGAATTCCGACATTTGCACCTGAACATTTTGCGAGAGTACGCCAGATTGATACGATGAAGCGTAAACAGTTTATAAAAGGTATCAGCCAGATTGCACAGGAAGGTGCAATTCAGATTTTCCAGGAGTTCAATACAGGAATGGAAGAGATTATTGTTGGCGTTGTCGGTGTTCTTCAGTTTGAAGTATTAGAGTACAGATTAAAGAACGAGTACAATGTTGATATTAAGCTTGAACCGCTTCCATATGAGCATATCCGCTGGATTGAAAATCCTGAAGAAATCAATATGTCAAGAATTGTTGGTACTTCAGATATGAAGAAGATTAAAGACCTCAAAGATAACCCACTTCTCTTGTTTGTAAACAGCTGGAGTGTTAATATGGTATTAGAGCGTAATGAAGGACTTAAACTTTCTGAGTTCGGTAAAAATAATTAGTTTTTACCGTAAGATATATGAATTAAGGTGGTTTAATGAATAAAGATAAAAAGATACTATTTTCATGGAAAAGAATAATTGCGGTATTTATGCTGTTTACAATGCTTGCAGCATCAATTGCCGGAGTGTCGCAGTATTTCGGACCTGTTGCTGTAAGGGCCGAAAATGCAGTCGCCACGGGACATGTGAATTCAGGTGTTTCCGGGCTGCGTGTGCGTACACAGCCTGATACGCAAACAGGACAGATTATAACGGTTGTCGATGATTCTTTTACATTTGACATTTATGAAACAGTATATACAAGCGATACTTATTATTGGTACAAAATAGGCTTTGACTACAATGGTTCATATACTTATGGTTATATAAGTGGTGAATATACTTCAAAAGATAATTCTTATTCGGAAGATATGGATTTTGAAAGCTATCTTAATGAGCAGGGATTTCCGGATTCATATAAGGATGGGCTGCGTCAGCTTCATGCAGATTATCCTAAATGGGTTTTTGTTGCAGATCATGTCGGAAAAGACTGGAATGAAGTTATTGACAATGAGAATGTTATAGGACGAAGCCTTATATATGGCAGTGCAAAGAGTTCATGGAAGTCTGTTGAATCAGGATGTTATAACTGGAATTCGGGCGAGTGGACAGAGATGGACAGCGGTGGCTGGGTTCAGGCTTCAAGAGAACTTATCGAGTATACTATGGACCCTCGGAATTTCCTTTCAAATCCATATATATTTATGTTTGAAAGTCTTGCATATGATTCTTCTTTGCAGAACGAATCCGGTGTAGAGCAGATTATATCAGGAACATTTATGGAAAATTCGAGCCATGATTTATCTTTTGAAGGAAATGATTATACATATGCGTCCGGACTTATGTTTGCGGGCAGACAGTCAGGTGTGAGTCCTTATCATCTTGCAACACGTATTTTACAGGAGCAGGGAAATACGGGATACGGTTCATGCATTTCCGGTAATGTTGCAGGATACAGAGGATATTATAATTATTATAATCAGGGAGCTGTAAAGAGCGGAAATATTTCAGCTGTTGTAAATGGCATGATATATGCAAGCCGCTCGGATTCTGATTCGCTTCGTCCGTGGAACACACGAATGAAATCAATTGTCGGCGGTGCAAAGATGATTGGCAGCAGTTACATAAACCGCGGACAGAGCACGATTTATTATGAAAAATTTGATGTCGTTTCATCGTCACCATACTGGCATCAGTATATGACTAATGTTATGGCACCTAGAAGTGAGTCGCAGAAAGCAGCAAATGCTTATTCAGACAGCACAAAATATAATACAGGTCTTGTATTTACAATTCCTGTATACGATAATATGCCGCAGGAGACATGTACAGCACCTGATGGCGACGGAGATCCTGGTAATCTTTTATCAGATATGTATGTTGACGGACATTCAATTACACCGTCATTCAAGAAGTATACTCAGGATTACAGCCTTATCGTTGACAATAATGTTGACAGAATAAATATTAATGCATCTGCAATATCAGGTTCATCATGGGTTGACGGAGCAGGCGAACACAGGCTTAATGTTGGTGAAAATAATATAGAAGTTACGGTACATGCAGAAAATGGTTCTGACAGGACATATTATCTTACAGTAGTAAGAAAAGAGCCGTCAGAAAATCCAAATCCTCCATCACCTGATCCGGCACCGGAAAATCCGTCATTTGATACAGGATATAATCTTGACAGTGACAATATGTATATTTCGGGCGTAAAAGCTGGTGACAATGCAGGAACTGTTCTTGGTAATGTGAGGACACAAAATGCCACAGCTTATATCTGTAACAGAAATGGAGATAGAAAAGGCGATGGCGATATAATTGCAACCGGCGACCGTCTTGTCATAAATGATAATTCAGGTAATGAATATGCTTCTTACACATTTGTTGTCTATGGAGATATTAATGGCGATGGTGAGATTGACCTTATAGATATTGTTAAGATTAAGAGACATATTCTTGAATTATCACAGCTTAAGGGAGAATTCCTGCGTGCTGCGGATATTAACAGGGATGGTGAGATTGACCTTATAGATATCGTTGCTGTAAAGAGGCATATTCTTGGAATGAAAGAGATTACACAGTGATTTTTCTGAGAGATTGGAGAATGTTAATGAATAAGATTAAAAAATATACAAGTCTGGCTGTCGTTATGATTGTTATAATGACACAGCTTCTTGCATTTAACCAGAAAGTTAATGCAGCACCTGCTGTAGGCACAAGTGTCAGCTCAGCAAGCGGAAATGTCGGCGATGTAGTAAGCGTTACAGTAAATATATATGCTGATTTTAAGCTTGGTGCATCAAGAATGTACTTGAGTTATGATGCCGATATGCTTGAATATGTAAGCGGTGCTGATGCCGGTGGTGCAGGAAGTGTCAATTGGCTGGATACAGGTGATAATCCTGTTAGTAAAACTATTAATTTTAAGATTATAGCTTCTGGTTCTTCTTCAGTGAGTGTAATAGGTTCATCTTATGTTGTTGGACTTGATGAATATTCGGATGAAAAGATTCAGGTAACAGGCTCTTCCGGAACTGTTTCAGGAAAGACAGGCGGTAATTCCGGCAATGATGATAATGGTGGCAATTCCGGCAGTGACGATAACGGTGGCAATCAGGGAGAAGATGATAATAACGGCGGTGAAAGCTATTCGTCAGATAATTATCTTTCATCACTTGAAATAAGTCCGGGAAGTCTTTCTCCGGCATTTTCAGTCGGAAGAACATCTTATTCGGTTTCAGTCGCAGATGATGTTACTAAGCTTATTGTAAGTGCCGATACAAGAGATGGTAATGCCAATGTGAGAATTTCAGATACAAGTCTTTCAGCCGGTCAAAATACGATTTACATAACCGTTACAGCCGAGAATGGCGATGAGAGAACTTATACATTGAATGTAACAAGAGGTGGGACCCAGGAGTCATCATCTGATTCGGAAAACAGCTCAAATCAGCAGAATGAACCACAATATACAAAAGTGACAATGAACGGAACGGATTTCGTTATTTCTGATGATTTTGGTGCATATCCACTTCCTGATGGATTTGAAGAGACAGAGATTGATTATAACGGAACAAAAGTTAAGGCGGCTAAAGGTTATGCTGGAAAAGTTACTATAATGTATCTTGATGCTGTGCTTTCTCCTGAGAAATCAGGATATTACATTTATGACAGCGTCACAAAGACATTTTCAAAATATATCCAGATTGCACAGCCTTCAATATCATATGTGATATTAAATATCACATCTTCAATGGAAATACCGGAAGGATATAAACTTAGTGAAGAACAGATAAACGGTATGGATGTGATAGTGCTTAAAGGAAGCAGTGACCAATACTGCCTGTTTTACGGAGTGAGCAGTGACGGTGTGACAGGCTGGTATTGTTATGATTATAAATATCAGACAATCCAGAGATTTTTTGCACTTCCGGATTCTGTAAAAACTGTTGCCGGTGTATCTGAAAATGTGTCAGGCGGCACGTTTTCATCAGGTACTTTTATCTGGAAGATTATAAGTGCGGTATGTGCTGTTGCTGCAGTGGCGGCTGTAATCTGTGCAGGTGTATTTGCTTCCAAATCATCTAAAAATAAAAAAATTGCAAGAGAGCTTGTCGGAAACCAGTTTGATGAAGATGAATTTGATGATGAAAATGAACTTGAAGATGATGAAGATGATGAAGATATGCCTGATTCTGACAATGACAGCATTGTCATAGATGACGATACTGTTGAGACGCTGGATATTACAGAGGTTATGGATTCGGATGATGATAAATAACTGACATAATAAGTTTAACGATTTTACTTGAAATAATTTAATAAATGAAGTAATATTATATTATTAAAAATCTTGAAACTAAAACTAAGGAGATTCACGTTATGTTTGGACAATTATTTGGAAAATATCTTGTAAAAGAAAATATTCTGGATGAAGAGACACTCAATAAGATTTTAAGTGCACAGTTACAGATAAGAGTTAAGCTCGGAGTTATAGCCGTTGCTGACAAGCTTCTTACAACTGAGCAGGCAGATGAGATTAACAGAATCCAGCAGCAGGAAGATAAGAGATTTGGTGACATTGCTATCGAAAAAGGATGGCTTACAGATGCCCAGATATCTGAACTTCTTGAAAAACAGGGTAATCCATATATGCAGTTTTTACAGGTCCTTGTTGAAAACAGCAGCATTAAGATATCTAAGATTGATGGATATATTGATGATTTCCAGAAAGAACTTGGACTTAATGATGAACAGATGGCTGCACTTAAAAAAGATGATGTTGATGGCGTTGTAGGTGCATTTACAAAGGATGCACAGGGTTATGCGGCTAAGATTGCAAGCCTTGTATTAAGAAATATAACAAGATTTGTAAGTAATAATTATTACATTGAAAATATGAAAAAGATTGACCACCTTGATTACAGATGTATGGCAGCCCAGAAGAGCGAAGGTGCACATGATTTCTGCATTGGTTTTGCGATGAAAGATATCAATGAAACATTTATTAAGGTTGCAGAAGGATATACAGGTGAGCAGTTTAATATGACAGGTGTTGAAGTAAGCGATGCAGTCGGAGAATTTGTCAACTGTATAAGTGGTCTTTTTGCTACAGCAATGGCAAAGGATGGCATGGAATTAGAGATTCTGCCACAGGTTGCATATGAGAATCAGGTTGCCAAGGGTGAAGCATATGTTATGCCTATATTTATTGATGGTGAGGAGCTTGATTTGTATGTTGCAATTGACAGCAATGCACAGCCGGGCAGCATGCCTATCATTGGAAAGATGAGGGTAAACCAGACGCAGTCAGATATAAAAGATGCAAAGGGCACTGTAGTTATTGTTGATGACTCAGGTATGTCAAGAAAGATGCTTAGAAATATTCTTGAAGGGGCAGGATTTGCAGTTGTTGGCGAAGCTTCTGACGGAATAGAAGGTGTTCTTGCATACAAGCAGTTTAGTCCTGATGTAATTACACTTGATATTACAATGCCTAATATGGATGGTACGGAAGCATTAAAGCAGATAAAAGATTATGATGAAGATGCAAAGGCTGTTATGATTACAGCAGCCGGCCAGCAGAATAAAGTCATAGAAGCATTAAAGATTGGTGCAGAGAAGTTTATAACAAAGCCTTTTGATAAAGAAGAAGTTGTTAAAGCGGTTACAGAACTTGCAGCAGAATAATAATAAATAACAATGAGCTGTTCGCTTGTATCATTAAGATTTGGCGTGACAGCTCTATTATTTTGTGCATAATATTATGTATGAATGACAGATATATTAATGATTTATGAAAACTATAAAAGCAATACAATAAAGATGATATATTCGTATGAAGAATTAAAAGAGAATTTATAAATTACAAAAAATTACAAAAAAATATAAAAAAAGTGTTGACAGATGTCACATATAATGATATTATAACTAAGCGTTGTGAGTGCAACGGCAAAACATAATAAGCAGTCGTGGCGGAATTGGCATACGCGCTAGACTAAGGATCTAGTCCATA